>JAABUO010000049.1_pt1 | contig 342138 bp, 249 predicted proteins | sample 5559291 | NCBI WGS metagenome assembly JAABUO01 (sample SAMN10711878, study PRJNA513372) | rock metagenome | isolation source: Antarctica rocks | place: Antarctica: Victoria Land, Finger Mt sud | reverse complement strand
GAACATGGTATAAACGTCATGGAATGGCCACCCTATAGTCCAGATATGAACCCAATTGAGCACCTTTGGTTCCTACTCAAAGAACACGTCTATAAAGTCAACCCCCATATAAACGACGTGGTTGGCGGTGAGGATAGGATCAAAGAGGCCTTATTTGATGCATTATATAAGGCGTGGGAGGCGTTAGATAAGGACTACTTGCATGATCTAGTGTGGAGTATGGAAAGGAGGGTTAAAGCACTTATTGCGTCCGAGGGATGGTATACCAAGTATTAGAACTAAGAAATTTTGGGATGATACTTGTCAATTGAGTGCAAATCACTATCTAAATTATGTAGCTTCCCAGTTCTTTGCGTGGTATACAATGGATGCAAATGGGAAGGTGTTTTTTAGGTGGGAGCGGGGTTCGCGGATACTTTTGTCCTAGTACTGTACCTGTAAGGCCACTGGTCTCTTTGAATATTATTAGCAAAGAGTAAGCTCACGAGAGCTCAAAGCGCCGAGAATCAGCTCTGCCAGTGATGAAGGGGTGGACATATTCCAAAATTATGATCAATGCATAACTCATGTCGTCCTCAAGAAAGGCAAATCACAGCCAGAAATGTAGAGAGACACATTCATGTATCCAGTGAAGGACTGACGCGTGCCCGGCGGTTGTAATATCTCAAGTCCAGACCACATCTTGTAAATGTTGGTCGTGGGTTTTGCTGAGTGCAACTCATAACAATCGGATCAACGGGAAGATGCTCGATCTCTTGGATCTTGGCCTGATTCGCCAGTCCATGCCCATCATGCGGTCATTAAATGGTCGGTTTTTGCTCAATGTTTAGATGCAGCTTCAATACCGTGCGTATTGCTGCGTGCTTTCGTCACGAAGTCGAGCGGTCTTTTCATCTGGGCTTCTGATCCTGCGTGCCAGATCTGTCTAGTTTGGAAATGGGGACTTTCTCGTCGGCCATGGCGGGAATTTGGGGCTCCGTATAGAGGTTGTCAGCGAGGATATAAATCAACGTCTCACTTGATGTCGATGAAACGGTGTGACAGATCCGACTCATCGCTGTCATCCCGCTGGGCGCAGCGGTGGTAGAACTGTCCACGTTTTCTAGAGCGCTCTGTCCGTCTTTCTCCGCCCTTTCGACGGCGGTCTCTGCATCGAATTGGCCCCATTGCGTTGACGAGCGTTTGAATCTCGCCAATTACGGAACAAAATCGGTCTGCGCGACATCTCTGATCTGATTGGTCCGGAGAAAGTCGGCCCGATGACCTTGGCACTTTGAAACTCATCGCCGCATACACCACCTGGGGCTACTTCTATATTGTCCTCTACGCAAGCAGGCGATGGATCAGAGCTACCATCGTCAAAAGGCGCCAGCCGCGTTAGATATGCAACGCGATGGACGGCGAACAGGCAGAGAGAGGCAGAGAGGCAGAGAGGCCACCGCCGACGGCGACCATATAGTCTCGAAAGTGCCTGCGAGCTTCACCTTCTTCTTCGTGTTCTACATAGTGGGTGCACGTAGTAGTCTGAGCGAAAAGCGGTTTCTACGCAGCAGCTCCCTTTAGGATACCGCCGGCCAGGCTAGATTCGAGGCTTAGGCCCAGGCCAGCCCGGAGCAACTTCTACCATAATATACTCACAGAGAAGAGGACCAGATAACGTCTCGCCACCAGCCTCCGACCAGTCACGTAGTTAAGTATATTCGAGAAGAACAGGAAAGCATTATGGATCCGATCTGCCAAGCGATTTTCGCAAGCCTCATTCTGACGGGTTTTGACAAGCTTTTTGACAACGAGTCTTGGAAAATGCTCACGCCATTGATGCAGACGCTGCTTACTTGATGCTACCCAGCTGAAGGTGTAATATCAGACTCTATTGGTGAGGACGTCGAGTAAACCACGTAATAGCCTCAGCTGACATTGTGTCGGCTTAGTCATTCATCCTTTTGATGCCAATTGTAGGATTCCTTTGCCGGTTTACATCTATAGTAATAGAGTAGCCCGTACTTGCGAGGTGGATTTGATTGTTACCGGTCCTGTGTACGGTGAATCCATTGGTACAAGGCACAGCCAATAGCCTGAGCTTTGCAGGGCCTTCCGGGAGGTTCATCATTGGGACCACTGCTTCCTAGGGCCAGACTCTCCACCCAGTCAGACGATCGTCAAGACATTCTTCGAACAGGCAGAGAATCATCGGCCGATCCCCTTCATCGCAAATACTTCTCAGCTCTTATTGAATCACGAGATACATCGTGCTGACTCGGTTGAGTAACAGAATTCGCAGGCAAAACCTGTCTCAGGCCCGTAAGTATACTGCATAGCGCCTTGCCGCGATTCTCTGATGGATGGCTCTCTCCACAGGGCAAGATACGAGTTTTATTTAGAGGTTGAGTTCAAGAGACGCCTCTATTGGGTCACTAGACACGAGGCTCATGAGCTTATCTTAATAGCACCAAACATCTAGCATACCGATTTCGATTCGTACCGTTAAGGTGCTTTTTCTTTGCGCAGAGTGTATTCCGTAGGATTCGTGATCAATTTCTCTAGTCTTTCTCACCGCTTTCTATTCGGCTTCAGTATCACTGATAGACGCTTCATGGCCTGCCTTTATCCGCAACACGAGGACAAGACCAGCTCAGCGGACCGTGGGTCACGCCATGGTCAATATCAAAATCTCACCTGCTAGGCTGAAGTAACATCGTACGTGGAGGCTGTGGCATCATAAGCGGCCAAGACTCTGAGAGCTTTTCGTATCAAGCTTCGTACCTTGAGTCTATATAACAGAGCACCCCAATCTCTGTTTCTTCTCCATCACTCCCATCACTCTGTTCTTTGTCAACAAACCAATCCAACAATCAACATCTCAAAGCATCTCTTATATCCCAAACGTCTAGCATTTCCAAGCAAATCATCATGAAGGCCTTTACCATCTCCGCAGTTCTCCTCTCCCTCGGCGCCTACGTCCAAGCATATACTCCGGGTGTCTACATCACCTTCGAGGGCGCAGCAGACGCCTCCTATTCCCTGGTCGTCCCCGCCGACGGAACTACCTTCACCCTCGGTACGTCTTCAAATTCCTTCCCTTCCCACTTCGACTCTTGCTTTGTGCTCCGCCGCCTCAGTGGTGCAAAGCCCCTGGTCTGACATTATAGTAGAAAATCCCCTTAGCATCTCCCACATTCGTACCTACAACTACGCATTCTGCACCTTCAAGGGCCTTGACGGCAGCAACACCGTCCTCAACGGCCCTGGCTCTGCGGATGTCGGCCCCCCACAGACACAGATCTCGGGACGCTGCACCCGGCCCTGGCAGAGGTGAGAATCACACTCGAGTTTCTTTGTGGAAGGGTGGAAGCAGTAGTTAGGGTTTGAGGGGAAGAAAGGAGCTGTGAGGGTGGAAAGGAGTGTATACACGAAGATGGAGCGCTATGTTGTTTACATTCGTTTGCCGCCTGGTTGGGCCCCCCAGGCGGCGATGGTGATGAGTTTTCATCAGATGTCGTCATAGAAATCACGTTCCCTTTTTTCGGAAATGCTGTACTCTTGCTTGTGAGACTGATACGGTAGCGAATTCCGAAGGACTACTCTATCCAAAGATACGCTAAAACATGGGACCCCCTATTTGTACCTGAGATTTACAGAACGTAGCCGCGCTAAACTCGATCGAGTCTGTCAGTTTGAAACCAATCTGCCTGATACTATGATATGACATATATTTCGATCAGTATTGCATGCAGTACGAGGTCTAATTGGATTTTCAAATATATCTCTATTGGCGCTTCAAATTGACAGTCATATGGTCTATAACGAAGATGTTGGAGGACGGGACATAATGCGTGAAAACTTGCTTCATGGCTCAGGCCCGCAGCGTACCAAAGAAGTGGCATATGGGGTTCCAAACCATAAGACCAAACGCGCACGCCAGATAACTTCCATGGTGTTCTCCATCTACCTATTGAAGTGCTTCGGAGCCAAGTCTCCCCTTGCGATGTAGCGTTCAAATGCTTGTTCAGCCTTAGCCTCGCCGCCGTCCACAATATCAGGAGGATATCCGGGGGCAAATTTGGTGGGTGATCAGTGGCTAACCCCGCCAAAACAGTTAGCCAGCGAGATATCACCTTTCCAGGAAAACCTCGAAATAAGGGTTCATTCCCAAAATTTTAGATGCGAAAATCACCTAAATCGATAAGAATTCTTTACGTTCTTCATCAAGTATGTAGTATAAACAAGAATTACTAGTTTAAAGCACCTGGATTTCGAGTCTACATAAATTGCATCTATTGCGCATGTAAAAGATCTATTTGAGATCAACAAAAATCTTCTTAATTCTCTCGTTTTTGACTTTGAAATTGTTAAGAACGAAATCTTTTTTGGTAGTCGTCTCTCAAGTCTCTTTGCAATTGCAAATTGACGTCTAATTAGAATTCTTAACAACGCGCATAAAACAAGCATCTAATATGTCTTCGAAAAAGTCATTTGCTCGCGAGAAAATCGCTCAAATCTCGTTGTTTCTAATTTTTAAACAATTGAGAACAAAATCTTTCTTATAGTTTTTTTTTATCGTTTTTCTTGTTCGCAATCTACAATTTAAAAGCTTTTCGTAATTGCGTTGCGAACACATTTAACGTCGATTTTTTCGCAATTCTATTACGCTAGTACTTTCGTAAGAGATATTAGAGAGAGTTATGCTATTGAAGAGATTTGTAGACGTCTTTAGGCAATGTAAGCAATCACTTGAATAACAAGGGTTTGTAGCTTTAGTAGTCGTAACAATAAATTAAGACTTAAGATAAATTGAACACAATTCATAAGGAAATCGTGTTTCAAAAGCTATATATCTTTTCATCATTTAAGATTCAAGATGTTTAAGGTGTTCAAGGCCTTAATTATCTTGATCATCTTAATTCGAATTCAAGATGTTCAAGGGTCAAGTCTTCTTGATCATCTTGATTTTGTTGATAGATCTTCTCTTTCTAATTACCTTGTGAAGAGCGATGCGCGATGAATAGTACTTATTATCACGCGACTCGTAACACTATCTCCTCTCTTCAAGGGTTTTCGTCTCGAAATCATTTATTCTTTCTTATTATGTTAACTAAGTTGATTATCGAACAACGTCGTAATTTCGTTGTTAATCGTCGCTACAAACACGCTTTTCTCTTAATGCGTTCTTGTCGAGTCTACGTCTCGTTTAACGTATCTTGCCAAGTAAATAGAAAATATCTCAAGTGTAAGAAGTGTTATCGAAAGAATTGGAAGTGTGACCTAGCTCCTAATTATTAAAGAATGAATGAAGCTATCTAAAACGCTAAAAAACTAGATGATGAAATAATAGAGTTGCGTCTAAGAATTGCGCGAAAGACAAAACAAAGAAAACACTAGCTTTGTCGTCTAAAAAATATAAATAATGCGAAGTCAAAAAATATTCTAAAGATTAAGAAGAGTAAGAAAGAGATCGAATGTATTGAAGAGATGCTTGAAGTCTTGTTTAATACTATTATCGATTCTTCATTGTTTGTTCTCTTGTTTTCTAATGCTTTATCGACTCTTATAAGCGACTTTGTCGCTAGTAAAATCGTCGTAGCTTGTTAGAACACTTCTTTAAGTTCTTGAGTAACTCTTATGTGTTCTCGAAGATAAAATATTCTTTTTACTTAATAAGATATTTTTGACTTTGCTATTGTAGAATTTTCTTAATCTCATATTGTTTCTCTTTTTGTAAATAGAAATAAAACGTGTTTTGTAAAGACGTAGTTAAATTCGTTAATTCTAACAATAAGATATAAAATACTAGAAATACTTTGACGTCTTTGAGCAAGTCAAGTTCATAATTAATTGATCTCTTTGTCTTCTTAACGAGAAACGATTCAACTTTGACATAATTCAATTTCTTGCTTAACTTTCTTGTCTTTAGGTTTTTTGTAAAAAGATATACTTTATCTCTCTTCTTCAATTAAGATGTTGTTTTTCGTTTTTTGTTCTAATATTTAATCGACTTCTTTTGCATTTTTAAGATGTTGTCGTATATCTTTTTTAGTATTGCTACTCTCTTGATGACTAATTAAGCTTAGTGTGATCGTTGGATCGAGTCGAACACTTTTTTCTCAACTCGACTCACTCTCTTGAGTCTCGTAGGGTTGGGCCAAGGTTAAGGCGCGAACTCGATCTTAGGGTCGAGTTTCGTCGAGTTAATGCCAAGAGCCCAATCTAATCAAGTATAGTAAGTTAAGCGAGATGCATATCTAGTAAGATCTTTATGTATATGCATAGAACTCTATTATCTTATCAATTACAAATGTGATTACTAGAGATGGCGCATTAATTCTAATCATAGTTTTGAGAGAAGAACAATAGAAATAAGTAGTAGAACCCCTAGATTAAAACTACGTATGCATGTCAATTCATTGATCTTTGTTCTTCACATCTTCGACAAGTTGTCTAAGATTCTACTTGTCTTGTCTTTGCATTTACGCTTAAAGCAAGCTTCTTTTGCATTTGCGCTTTCTTAAGAAAACGTCGTACAATTGCAAGACGCCCATGTAAAGACTTCCTTACTTCATCATGTTTAGCGTGGTCAACTAGAACTAGAATCGTTCGATCAATTGTTAAACAAAATATAGAAACAAGTGTCTATTTTTAAACAATCTAATTAGATATGTCTTTGCGACCTTATGCAACGTTTTCATCGCATCGTCTTGCATTTAATTAATGTAATTAGCAATATTAATCTCTAGCAAGATATCTTGACAATGATGATAAAATTGTTGTTCGAGAATTACATGCGATAGCTTTTGCTAATAATTGATGATCTTCTTTAGAGCAATATTTAGTCTAGATCTTAGCAATATTAATTAGCAATAAAAAGCAATAAATCTATCTTTTAGTTTGTCGTTAATGCGAGCATTTATGAAGAAACTTAAGAAGCTAGGTGCTTGTGTAGACGATTGCTTAGTGATTTTGATCTAAAGAGTTAACGTCGCGTTTGTGTATTTCCTCGTTGCTAAATTCATGAAGTCGAAGTTGATAAATTTCTTGAATGTCTTTCGTGACGCAAATTCTTTCAAGTATTAATTTTTCTTTTCTACACTATTGTTTTGATTTAGATTAAGACTTCGATTACGAGTAAATTCTAGTAGCTATAAGTTAAAATTTAATTTAATAACTTCTTTTAAGTTTGCGATCGTAAGCTACAACGCATAGAATGCGAGAAAAAAGTATATACTTCTTGAACGCCTTATATTTGTGAGAAAATTGTCGATTAAAATAATTAAGTCTTTTAGATTATTCGACAAGAAACGTTGCATAAAATTTAGCATTTGTTGATTAACATCTATAAGCGAACTCTTATGCGTCATAGTTATTGCAACAAGCAAATTAGCTTTTCTTGATTAGTTTAACTTAATAAGAGATAGAAGTAACATTGATCAAATAACAATAGTTAAGAGCATATCTTTAATATGCGAGAAGATTGTTATTGTTAAGTTAATTAAGATCTTGTTTGTTTTGTTGCTATCGCGTTTTGCAAAAAGTAAATTAAGAAACTCACTATGTTTATCTAGCTTTACACTTTTTAAACAATCTAATTTTCTCACTTTATCGCGATATTCACAATGAGGCGTTTAAATAGTTCCTAGAAATTCAATCTTTATTGTAGAGAAGTCAAAAAGACAAATAATAAGAGTCGCAATTTATATAATGCTAAATTCTAGTGTTAATCTTATTGCAAAGAAAGATTACACAAACGATAATAATGTTAACGCAAATAATAACAATAACGATGCGTTAAAAGTCAAATCGCTCTTGACTTCGCACAAGAGAAAAGCTTTCGCAACTCGCTCTATACAATTAAAGTTTTTATCAAAGACGCATATCGAAGCTTCTAACAAATCTATTATAATTAAGAAAGATAAGTGCCAATACGTGCAATAACAATAGAGTGTGTTTTGAATTTTCCTAGTTTTAAACAAGTATGTGAAGACATATAATCGTTTTATTCGAACAATCAAGAGATTTAAGAATGACAACTTTGATTTAGATGCGAAGATTGCGCGTCAACTCGAAGAACAAGAAAATAAACGAGACTACTTGTCGTCAATAATAGACTTTGCATCGTTCGTTGCAAGAAATTGCACAAACAATTGTTTAAAAACGATAATAAAAGATGAGTCTACGTCGACAAAAGCGAAATTCGCAAAGAAAGTTACACTTAAGAAAATTACGATTGTAAAGAAGAAGCTCGTATTTAGTGAATTTATTAAGTTGACGTTCGCTAAGTCTCGCAAAGCGATAACGTTCAAGTCTAGCATTAAGAATCTTACGAATATAAGAAATTTTATGCTTGTTAGCGAAGCATTATAAATATGCATTCTTTTAACGTTTCTACTATTGATTTTCATTGCTAATCTTGTACTTTTTAGAACGATAAACTTAATTACAATCGTTCGCTTCATTCGATTGCCAAAAAGATTGTTAATGTTGTGCTACGTTAAGAGCAATTGATTTGTTACTTAGAATTTACGAAATTAATAAAGATCTAGAACGCAAATCTAGAAAGCGCATTAAATGTGTTTATAAATTAAGTACAAGATTATAATGATACAATCGAGTTGTTTCAATAAGTTCGACGAATCTATTTTATGCTCTTTGCTTATATGTATTATCGTTGCGTCTAATAGTTAACGCGTGTTTTACAATTATACGAACTCGATGATAACATTAATGATAAATGTGTACTTAGACGACAAAACTAAAGTTGTTATTAGCGATAATAAGATGAAGAACGATGAGACAAATTTCGACAATGAATTAAAAGACTTCATTTAGGTCATCAAGTAAAGTAGAATGTTCTAACAAGAATAGAGAAGAGAATAGAATTTGATGCGAAACGTATAATTTCTTTTCTATCGCATTAGTTGCGATAGCCTTTGTCGTTTAACTATTATTTAGATTGGCTAGACTCGAACTTCACTACGTACTTGATTTTATGCTATGAAACTTCTAAGAGTGTCGCAATTGTATACATGAGTTTTAAAATCTTAACATATCTAGCGCATCATTTGAAATTTTGTCGTAACTTCTATTTATCATTAGTAGTAAAAAGAAGCAACAAAATTGCCATAATTCTAAGATAAACAATAGTAGAGTCGTTTTTTAGAACTTCATTAAGAGATTTAGCACTAATGCTTATTTGCGATCGTCAACAAGTTTGTCGTTGTCTTTGTTTTTGCCAACATTTTAATTGTCGTTAACGTTAAGTTGATCGTTGTTGACGTCTTTGTTTTCGTTATCAAGTTGAACGTCGTCGACGTCTTCGTTTTCGTTATCAAGTTAAACGTCGTCGACGTCTTCGTTTTCGTCATCAAGTTAAACGTCGTCGACATCTTTGTTTTCGTTATCAAGTTAATTGTCGTCGACGTCTTTGTTTTCGTTACCAAGTTGAGTTCTTCAACTTGCTTAAGATATGCTCGAATATGGCTCAAATTAATCTTCATGTAATTAATTTCTTCATTATGCTTCGTAAGATTCACAAGCACTACGCTCTCTTAACATTGTATATTAATTTGCACAAGAGCTTTTATCTTTGAACATTTTAATAGCATACGTCTTTATAGCGTCTTAAAGAACTTGTATTGTTGTATCTTGCATTATAATAATTTGCATTTAATTGTTGTTGCGTACTCTTATCATAATGATTCGACAAAGTTCTTGAAAAAATTGTTTAAATATTACGTGACTTTAGAAGCTCTAAAAGTTGTGAATTGCGACGAGACTATTTTCTAAGTTTAAATGTTAACAATGTAATACAACAATAAATACGAAATGTCGCACTTCTTTGTTCGTTTATTATCGCAAAATCCATGATGAAGTCATAATAAATTTGTGTAATATTTGGAATCTAAGATTCTTTATTTAACATTGAATTCGTGCAATTCCTAGCGATGTCTACGCTTTCTATATTATTAATGTGTGACTCGAGTTTAAACTCGTTTAAGTGTTCGAATGTCGAGTTATTAGTTATCGTAAAAGATTAAACATTCTAGTTAAATACAAGTAATATCAAGTAATCGCATTCTATAAAGCATTAGTTTTTAAATCAAGCTAGAAGTCATCAAGTTTCTTGTACTTACTTCTCTTTTTATTAATGAACTTCGAACTTAATTAAGTTATCGATTAAGTAATTTCAAGATTTCTATAGTAAGATGTTGCGTATTAATCAACTTGTTAGATCTTAAAGTACTTGATAAACTAGAGTTAAGTTAGCAAAAATTAAATCTAAGAAAGCAAAGCATTGCGAATAAGTTCATTGCATATAATTAATGTCGCAAACAACATTTTTACACTTATTAAACTTATTACTTGAACACAAGTATTGTGCAAAAGACTTACATTATACTTGCAAAATAGCTATGCTACTTGTTATCGCAATGCAACATATAATATGACAAGTTAACAAATCGTAATTACGATGTTTGTTGTAATTCTAAATCGTATTTTAGAAACATTGTTAGTCTTTATTGTTAAATTGTTTATTATATGATTGCGTTTATCGTACTTGTTTATTTTGTCTTTATACTTCTTTTTATATTAAGAATATTTACAATGACGCGAAAACTTAATAGCTCGCAAGAATCTAGAAACTTTCAAGACAAATCTAATTCGATCAAACAAAATAGACGCTTTCCTAAATTTATTGTTGCTTTCTATCGCTTACGTATTAATAGAGAATGTTTCGTTGCAATTAAAATTCGTATCTAAGTCGAAATCAAAGCGCAAAAAACTAATAATTAAGAATTTGAAAAAGCGCGAATTAAAGTTAAACGTCATCGAACAAGAATTGCTAGCAAAGAATTCTTATATTTCATTATAGCGAATGCGATTTGTTAATCGCAAAGTTGCTTAAAGTATATTATGATGCACATTCTTTTTATACAACGACATACTAAATCATGATATTAGCGTCGAGTTCTTAACAATTCTTAAGTCGAACTTTGATTAAATTTCCCATTTAACGTCTAACGAAAAGAGCGAAAACTACATTGAATCGAGACATTAAATTAAACGTAATAAACGAGTTCAATTTAAAAGAAGAATTTCAACTTTACTACTAGACAAAGTACGACAATGCTTCAAATTCGACAATTAAACGCGAAGAAAAGTCTAGTAAGAAAGAAACGTTTGCTACGAAGTAAACGATTATCTTAACACTAGTCGCCTAGAGTAGTTCTAAAGACTTCAAGAAACAAGCAACTAATACAAGAAAGATAAACACTCTAACACTAGTCGCGAAGCGCAACACTTTAAGCTTTAGAAAATCGACAATTGTAACGAAGAAGTTTGTGACATTATTATTTGTAGTCAAAGTCGAGAGCAAATCGACAAAGAAGATTATCGTTGCTAAGAAAAAGTCTACGATTGTTGTGAAGTTAAAGAGTCGAATAAGAGTCAAAAGCAATAAGACAAAAGATCGCAAATTAATGAGCGAATCATTTGTTATATGCAAGACGTATTCTATTTATTTTTATTGCTACTTTTTGTTGCTAATGATACGAATAATAGTTTTAGAATTCTAATTTGCGAAATTCTCTTTATTCGATAGCTCGCAAAATTATAGATGTGATAGCTAGACATAAGCAACTAATATATTTTCGCGAAGAAATGAAGTTGCGTACGATAGAAAATGAAGATTCGAAAAAGAGACATCGTAGATTTCTAAGTCAATGTTTGAATTTTAACAACGCGATGAACGATGCTTATTGATATGCTTTAATTTTGAAGAGATTGCTATAATTTTCATTAATTAATTTAAATATCTTTAGGTATTCGAACTTAATAATTGCTCTTGTGCTAAATGTCTACGAAGACGATGAAGCTATAATAGTGTTGTTTGCTAACGAAATCGACGAAATCAATAAAGAATTTAAGCTTAATTTGAAGAAATTTATTTAATCTATCGCCTAAGTTTAGTTACAAAGCATTTGGAACAAAAGCAACAAAATTTTGAAAAAAAAAGAAGATTGCTTGGAGTTCGATCGCTTGTTTAGCGAGACCTTAATTTTCTTTTCTACGTTACGTTTCTAGTGATGATCTTTATATCAATATCTTAATTAGATAGACAATTAGACTCTAGTAATAACTACTTTGTTCTAAATATACGTTAATAGTCTCTAAAGTGCATTGCAATTATTTTGGAATACTCTTTGATTCGCAAATAATTTATCAATATTAGAATGTATTTGTTAGTTATTAAGGTAACTCATTGATTCTATAACGTTTGTTTGCGTCTTAAACTCTTGTTCGTAGTAGAAAGCAATAACAAAAATAATTATAATAATTCTCGAGAAAAATCGAGTTACATTCTCAATTCCTTGCCTATTATAATCTTGAGATAATATTAAACTAGAGCCAAGTTTTTAAATTGTAATGTTTGTCGTTTGTCGTAAATAATAACTCGAACAAACGCTAAATAGTGTTAGTTAAATAAGATTGCACTAGAAACGTAGTCAATCGATCTTACATTTAAAGATAGAGACAATTTATGCTTCAATCGTCTCTTGCAACGTCTTAATCGTCGTCTTTTTCATTTTAGTAACTTTTTTTTTTGCGAAGTTGTTAACAATTTCTTTGCAAAGTCTTGCGAACGATAGCTTTTTAATTAGAAGATTCGTAGATTTCTAATATCGACGAATTTCTTTAAGCGTCATCGCTACAAGTTCGATCAACATTAGAACTTAGCTATAGATAGAAAGCAAATCTATTGTCTTTCTTATATCGCATAATCTTGAACTTCTTAGATGCTTCTTTTAAATAAGTATTTACGTCGTTTTGTTGCTTTCATTTATTTTTTATTCTTTTCTAGCGATCATATAGTTGTTGTCATGCTCGAATAGCGTTTTGTTTGCGTTTCTTCTTTATACTAACATTAGCATACTTGTGACGCACGTGTTTAGAAAACATCTACACGAACGACGATTCTTAGTTGAACTCATTATTTTTGATTTCTTGTTGCACATTTTTAGAGATATAAGTTTAAGCAATAGTTAGCAATGTGATTTAGCAATGTAATTTAACAATATTATTATAACAAACTCTATAAGTAATTTTTGCTATAGACGAAGAGCTTTTAGGATTTGTAGATTATAATAAAATTATTTGTAATATTCGTTAATAAGTTGTTGACACTATAAGTATTCGATTAGTTTACGCAATAATAACTTATTAGATCGCAATTATCTAGCGATTCAATTAAATAAACAAACAATTATGCTCACTTATTATTATTAATTCGTTTTGTAATTGCAACGTCTTATTGATAGATTGTAAACAACTCGCTATAAACAACGATAATCGTGAAGCTACGAAGAATATGTGTAGATTCGACTTTTGTAACTTGTTTATGTTGCTAAATGCGTTAATTGTATTGCGCAATGTTATTTATCGTAATTAAGAAATTTCTTCTTGCGATAAAAAGACAATCAAAAAGATTAAAACAATTAAAAAGTTCTATTGTTAAAGATTCTTGTTAGTTGCTACAAATTATAATGTAAAAGTATTAATAATAAATTAGTGTCGTTATTTAATCGATTACGAAAAAAATTAAAGCGCGAATTCTTCGAAGAGAAAATCGACTTCGAATTGCGAACAACTTTGGAAAGTGATAGTTAAGATGTCGATCTCAAACATGTTAAAAAAAGACTATTAACGACAATATTAAGTCAAGTTTAAGACAAATCGACTTAAAATTGATCGAATATTACTTGGCGCAAAAACAAGAATAAGCTTAGTTAGAAATCTCAAATTAAGCGAGCTAGAAATCTTAGAAAGAAGCGACGAGTTTTCTACTACTTTCTTCTATTGCTTGTTCTTTAATATTTATGCAATCTCGTCGCAATCGATTTAAACGTTCGAGACTTCTAAAGAATAATATATAACGATCGCTTCGCGTGGACAACGCTATTTACAAAATTGCAAACTTAAATCTTTTACAAGAAGATGTTCGAAGACAAGCAAACGATTTATAAATTTGCCATAAAAGAGAAACTAATAAAAAAGAGATAGCAAGAGGGCAAAAGCAATAAGTGATAATTAACATTATTTATTGCTTTTCTAACGATTAAATAGAGAAATTCGTAGTTGATCGAATCGTTATGAATAACAAGAAGACACTAGGCGAAAAAGCTATCAAAGAGAAATTCGAAGTTAAGAAAAAACTAACTAGATTTAATAACTACATAATTTAGCAAAAGAAGAAAGATCATTAATTCGAGATTCGCATGTTAGAACTTCTATTTTCGCACTCAATTACTAATTTTAGAAGTTGTCCAATTAGAACGATTAGTTAATAAGGCGTCAAATAGAAGAATCTTTTTTTGCTTCGATAACAAAAGATATGCGACGTATTGTTCTTAAATAGAAACAAAAGCTAATGTAGTATGGCAAGCATAAGCTAAGAAGTTTAAGTGTGAGCGAACAAGAAATTGCGTCTCAAATGAAGAAATTCGAGAAGAACTATCTAGATCTATATAATGTTGTGAATTTAGAATTTAAGTATGTGTTTGCGTTGCTATTGCTACAATTTACTATAAACTATTGATGTGTCTTGTGAAAACAAATACTCGCTTCCTAATTGTATCTTCTCTTTGTTAATCTTAAATGTTAACTCTAAAGCAAAAGTGTTCTTGTTCGATAATTTTAAATTTCAAGATAGCACGAACGAAGACGACTTAAACGACATAAGTAGCTTTTTATCTAATAATAATGAACACGATTTAGATTAAAATAACGTCGATAAGAATAATAGTTTAGTCAAGAAGCTTAAGAGTAATAATGACGAGAAGAATAACGACGCTAAGAACGTAAATATAGCAAGAAATTAAATTAAAAATTAGGATTAACAAGAGTAACTCTAGCGTTAACTTATAATTTGAACAATTTTAATTCTCTAGCGTAATCTTTTAACTCGTAGATGATTTGTAAGAATGTTTATAACATTGCATTCAAATAGTTAATACATAGCAAAATAATGTTGATAACGTATAAGCAATAAAATGCAACAATAGAATAGCACTTACTAAATTAATCTATGCTAGATATATTATTGCTTCTTGCTTATCTATCTTATTAATTAAGATAACTTTAGTAATTACTTTATGTAAAGTCTTAATATTGTCGATTTAATGTCTCGAGGCGCTTCTTAGTTACATCGACGTTATGCATGTATCGATTTAGCTAACGCAAGTATTTTAACTTACAAACTCAATTAATGTTCTTGTTAAGCAATTGAAATTTTACTTCAATTGCTTGCATTATGATGCTCGTAGAAAGTTAACTATTAATTGACAATATTAGTGTCTATTGTGAACTCTTGTTGAGAAAGCATATATATGTGACGTTCGTTCTTCTAAATCTTCGTCATCAAGAAGAATTTTTTTTAGTCGAACGAGATCGTTGAGAACGCGAGAAGCTCTTTTTCGTAATACGTCTTTTTTTCATCACAAAGCGTAAAATAGTTGTCAATATTATTTCTTAAGTTCATGATGTGCTTCGTTCGACGAATTTGTTTCTACTCTTTAGTCAACAACGTCATTATGCAAAAACTTGAATAAGTATAAATTACGTTTAAGTAACATGTCATTTTGATTTGTGACTTGCTAGTGTAATGTTGTAACGACGTGATTGTGTGCTAGTGTGCTTGAAGCTAATACATTTGAGTTCAAACATAAGTGAAGTTCGCTCAAGACATTTTGTCATTCATAGCAATGATTGCATTTAGTATAATCTTGACAAAAATCAAATTAAGATTAAAAATTGTGATAAGAATTTAGCTTACATCCTCACATCAAAGCTATAATGCACGAAATAGTAGAATTGAGCAATAGAACATTCTTAGTTACTACTTTTTATCGTTGCACAATATTTATATGAGTGATTCTCTCTTATATTCTTGATAACTTACTTTTACTCTCTTGCTTCAACGTTTAAATGTAAGACGTATAAAAGCTTCTTAATGTCTAGAATTGCAATTTAATGATCATCATTAAAGTAAACACTTCTCGCGAGCAATTCTTTAATCGTAGAATTCTTAGCTTACGTGCTAGCTTCAATGTTATGAAACACACTTACATTAATGAGTCGTAATAGACTTGTTTATCTTCTTAAGTCGTAAGACTATAATTAAGAAGAGTCGAACATTCGAGAAAACTATCGTTCACTTATTAATTTATCGTTGAAAACAATTTAACAAGTTAGACATTTAAGTAAGTCTTAAGATAAGTCAACGCATCATGAAAAAACGCGATCAAAATGTAGTTTAACATGCTATGTAAATACGTTGTCAACGATCACATTCCTAATTTTGTCTCTTAATTATATCTATTTATTAAAGACTAGATTTGCTATATTTAATTGTCGAATCTAATGAAGTGTTTAATTAAATATCTTGATAATTAAACGCATCTTGTTCTAGGATGTCGCGATAATTGATAGTATTATTATTGATTAAAATTAATTAATATATATAAAAAAGATAAGACTTGTTAATATCTTGTCTTGACATTCAAATGTTATAGACATTATTCGTTTTCACTTTTAATTCTTTTTACTTCGCAATTAAAGCATAATTTGTCGCTACACATTGCTAGTTGCACTTCTAATTAAACTCAAAATTAAGTCACAACGAACTCTAATAAGTTATGTCAACGATTTTTAATTTTACTTTATAAGAGAAGAGATACAACGCATGAAGCAATAGAATTTAGCAATAAAACTATGACTTTGACTATCATTACGTATTGTTATACAAGATCTTAAGAGATAACTTATACTTCTCATTAATAATTATTACATTTCTCTTAACTCGACGTCGAAGTGCGTGAGATTACACATCACTAGCTATCAAGTAAGTACTACGCAAGAATTGCAAGAAGAGACGCTAACAAGTAGCTCTTAGTATGTTATTGTATTATTGAGCTATTAAGTTTCAAACAATAGTTGCGAAAGTCATGAGTCGTGACACTAGAGATGATGAGACGTAAGATGTTAACAAGTGACTAGAAGCTAGCTTCATTTAAATTGATATTTGTCTTAACACTATTATAATCATTAACAAATAGCAAATCTACTTTGGATCGTCGATGTAAATAAGTGTCGCCTAATAGTACTTCGTGCGCTAAGCAAAACCTATAATTCTAGTGATTTATCACGAGAAACAATGCTCTCTTACAATAGAGAATGGCTTGCTCTCTCTAATTGCTAGCTTTTGCTTCAAGTGTCTCATTTAAACGTCGAGTTTCGTAAACAATTATATCGCAAATTGTATGCGACGTTTGCTTTGTTAAATAAGAAGCTCTAAATAAATAATAATTAAGAGATTAATATAAGAATGAATAATACTTAAGATGTTACTAGGTAGCATAATGTAGTCACACACATTTCTAGCACTAATTTCTATTGCTCGAAAATTTATATTATCGAGATAGAAGACTATTGTCGAAAAGACAAGATTTGGCGAGTGAATCTCGAGTAGTGACTTGACGCTATAGTTTTTGTTAAATGATCATATTTAAACTCTAGCTTCAATAGCATATTAACTAGTATTAAAACCTAAAATAGAACTTAATCGTATTAATTATCAAAGTTATGTCGAGTTAAAATTCTAACGTAGATACATTGTATTAAATGGCGTCTTTACTAGTTAATAGCTATTTACAAACGTAAAAAGCGACGATTCTTATAAGAGCTCAAGAAGATACGTTTGATCTACGAAAATTGCTATTGCGCAAACAAGAAATACAAAATGCACAACTCTTAATTCTTGACATCGTATTCAAGAAGAAAGACGCAATTTTAATGAAGAATCTACTTGTGAACAACAAGTTGACGTAAGTATCGCTCTTTTTACGCTTTCGAGTTACACTAAGATTTTGAAACTTTAATGCGCTTTCGAAAGAAACATTTCTACAAACGAATGCTAAAAAATATCGCATATTAAACGAGAAAATGAAATATATTAATAGTACATAGACGACTTACGACTATTTCGACTTTCTTGTGTTATGCAATGAAGCAAATAGATTAAACGCGATTATCGAATTTAACTATGCGAACTTCAAGTAAAATTTAAGCAAAAAAAGATTTAGCAATGAAATAAAAAATAGTTAACAAAAAGTTCACAACATAGATTAGATTGCAAGAGTTGTTCTTGTGTTGTCTTCTACTACTTATTGTGACAACTTATATAGCTTGACATGATTGTCGTAACTTTACTTTCACTCTAATTGATTTTGCTTGCTTCAAAATAAATTTCTTAGCGTTTAATAATGAGCGAATATCGTTTGTGAATTCTTATTGAATTGATTTTCATATCTTCTTGCAACTTAATCACAAAATTAACACTTCATTCTTTAAAATTCGCTAACGATATATCGATGTTTATTCTAAGTAGATTGATTGTCGATTAAGCATAATTTTCGTTGAAATAGTTAGAAAAAACTTAGTCGTTGCTACTTGATTAATTATTTCGTTCTTCGTGTAATAGAGCTTCGAATTGCATAAAGAAAACAACGATTAACGATAGAATCTAGCAATAGAATCTCTTGTCGTTGAATTAAATATAAGAGTATTAGTTACTTTAGTCTCTAAGTATTACTCTTATAATTAAGACAATTTTCGTTCACGTTTGTACTATCTTTTATTCTATTTCTTCTAACACTACGTGCTATCTCTAAAGCATCTTATTATGATCATAGAATTCTTACAACTTGATTAAGATACATTGTTCGATTTAGAGAAGCACTTAAACAATAGTAGCGTTCTTGACACATTCTATTGACTTGATTCTTCTAACCTAGGAGTCACTAAAGCTCACTAGAATCTCTTCTTATTTATTCGAAAAAACAAACGTTAAGTAAAGTCTTTACTTGGCGAGCTTTTGCGTCTAAATGATGAAAGCGTAATTGTGTGAACGATTAAGAAGTATCTTATGTTCGAAGAGTAATAATAAAATTAAATCTCTTAAGATCAAGATACAAAGTTAAGACTAATAAAGCATTTGAATTTCCAATGAGATAGTTAAGCTCGAAAAATCAAGCTTTAAAGCAATTAATATAAGATTGCTTGCGTCGCTATTGATTTGCCCAAAGTCATTTGCAAGAGCTATGAAAAAACATTTCTTCATTTAACTTTCACTAATTTAGGAACTTTTATCATAAGACGACACAAGAAAAACAATAATTAATGTCGAAAACTCAAAGATTTATTGCAAAGAATTATAGAGCAATCTTTGCAAAGTGTAAGCTAAGACTTTTTTACTTATTTTCGCTTCTATTTTCTTGTATTTCTAGAACTTAACTTCTATTGCTACAATCAATTGTTAACTTTTTGCTCTTGTAATTACTTTATTATCATTTTTCGATAATATTTTACTTATATTCAAGTTGACGTACTAACACGAATTTCACTTCTAATTTTAGGAAGCGAAATTTATGAAACGTAAAAAAATAAAGCGATATAATTAACAAGACTTTGATGATTAACTAACAAAGATAATGTTAAATCTTAATATCTTTTTTCGATCATTAGAAAGATTAAGCTTCGACAAGTTTGTTCGCTTTTTACGAACGAATGTAACTATTCCAAGACGTACAAGATTCGCTAAGTTGATTAGAAAGCGTACAAACCTAGTTAGACGCAATGTTCTTAACGATTTAAAAACAAGGACTTAAATGTTTATTGCTCTAAATAATTGATCAAGTTCGAATTATTTCTTTTTTTTAAAAGTTATCGCATACTTTATTGACATAAATTGACAATATAAAGAAGTTTTGTTGATTTTCAAGTTCTTAAAGAATAGACACATAGAGAAGCGATTAACGAATGTAGTATATAACATTTTAAAGAAGTACAATCTTTAAGATCGTCTAATAACTATTATCGCAAACAACGCTAACAACAACAAAACATTACGAAGAACTTTTATCAAGACTTTGTGAAACAATAACATAGTTTAAAGTTCGAAGTTCAAAACAATAAATTGCATGAGTCATATTATGTAGATTGCGATCAATAGTTTGTTAAAAACGCTTAAGATACGTGTTCGAAACAAGAATGTTATTATCGAATTCAAGAAAAAGAATCTCAACAATCTAGTTAAGAGAAGAGATTCTTTTGGAAAGACTTTGCGCAAAATAAAATCAATTGCTAGCTTCTATTGCTATAAGTTCTAACAAATATAACTTTTAGATTCGACTTATTGTTATCGCAATTAATGCGTCAATTGTTCGATACAAAGTCTTTTGCGAACTTTAAGCAAATAATGTATTAAGCAAAAACATAAAAAGCATAATTTAAGATATTAAGATTTGTTGAAACAATATCTATGCTATGTTGCAATAAGCGTACGACATAAAAAACTCTATATATGAATAATTTTATACTTGAACGAAGTTAAAGTTCTAAGTGCTAGAATCGACAAGAAATGAGTAAAGTTAAATACGTTATATAATAACACTTTTGAAACCTTTTAAAAAACTTATTTAAGCATTAAGTTCTTCTTAGAACTTTACGATATACGAAGCTTAAAAGACTTACAATGCAATGCATAATTATTTGAAAAATTAGCGACAAATTATTGCGAGACTTCTAGATGTAACTTGAACGAAGAAGTTATAAAAAGACATTTAGATCGCTAGGAATCGAATTGATGCATACTATGAAGTTATCTATGACAAAGCAAATACATACTTTAATGTTAAGACTTTGCTCAACTCGTTTAGAAAATAGTCGATATATAGCGTACGTTACTCTATTGATGATGTTTCGCATTCTATTGCTCTCTTTTATTGCTTAAAAGGTTAACGTCTCTCTATAGAATCGAAGTTAATTATCAACTAACAAACGAAAATACGTTCAAGAGTTTAAGAAACACTACAATGATAGCTATTTGCGATATTAAAAACTAGAATATTATCGACGTCTTGCTATTGAATTTAAAAAGAAACAATCTTTAGCGATTGTCGTACTAGCTACTTAACGTAGCATCGATAATCAATAGAACGTCGTCAATAGCACATAGAATATTGCGCTAGAGACGAAGATCAACGAGGCGATTGTTTAACTTGCTAAGTTAATCGAATCTATCGATGAGTCTTTCATTCTAAGCGTTTGAAGCATTCTAGAATTTCGATTTCTAGCATTGACTTGTATGATCAAAGACGTTCTAGCAATTCTTGTCTTAAGTGTTGATGTCGAACGATTGTTTTTAATGACGCGCGATATAATTATCTATCGTCGCAATCGATTTCGCGAACACATTGTTAAAAACATAATAATAATCAAACGTACAAATTGATTTGCTAGGAACATCTTGAAGAACGCAAACATTATATTGCTTGTTATCGCGAAGAAGCTAAATCAAGATATTGAGAAAATTAACGACGACGAATCTTTGTCGAATATCACTTAAGCAACAAAATTAGAGAACAATAATAAGAAGTCGAACAATGACTTAGACTTCAAGACGTCTCTTATCGAGTTAAATAATTTGAACAACGTTACTTATGCGATAGCAATAGCAAGCAATAGTAGAAGTCGAGGTCGAATTAATACGTTAAGAGAACTTTAAGCTTGTTTTTTTGCCAATCTCTCTTTAACATTCTTGATAGATGAGATCCAAGATTACGTCAAAAATAATGCGAGAAATTATTGAAATTCGAGTCATTCGCAAATAGAGCAAACATTGTTTGCGTATTCGCAAAACTTAAATCATTTTTAATTGATGTCTTAAGTAATTATACTTGTTTTCGCAAAGAGTTGACAACAATACATAATGAACAAATTAAGTCAAAGTACGTTAACTCGTTCGCGAGAGATATTTGCGAAGCGATAGCGAGTCAATACATAGAATAACTATTAATTTAGCTTAAACGTGATAGAGAAATAGCGAGAGAAACTTAGTTTCGACATACACTAGGCGAAGCTTGATTAATTGTCATAATAGCTAAATTTCATTCTAAGCTTTTAACAAGCATCTATTCTTAGATCTTAGTGTTCTAGACTTTCAAGATTAATTTCACGAATTTTATCTCTATATATATGACGTGATTAAATAGCGTTAAGTCTCTACTAATCTATTGCTTGAATTTGTCACTTAGGTTTTGGGCGCAAATTGTTGATGCATTTAACTATGCAAAGCATAAGACGTATCTTATTATTTATCTAATCTTATATTGATCTTATCGATAAGATTGGATGGATCAAGTTGAACACTCGACGCGCATTCTTCGCTCGTTCCACCCTATTAAGCTAGGAAATTTGCATGACTCTAGGGTTAGGGTTGGACGAGTTAACTCGATCGAGTTGAAACTTGATCCAACGATTACACTAATTAAGCTAATAGATGCTTTCGCTCTTTCTTAAAGAGATTAAATTCTTTATTATAATTAACGAAAAATAAAGTTATTTTAATAATATTCGAAATCTTTGCATTTAGTGCTAGTTGTGTCATAGATAGAAGTGATACTCAATTGCTATAAATATTGTTAATGTAGTATCTTAGATATTGCTTTAGACTCTAGTTTGTTCGCTCTATTTAATTATTCGTAACTAGATAATAGGCAATAAACATTCTAAGTCTCGTTTCTAACATTAGTAGAAGCGTCTTTTAATAGTTAGTGTAATGCTAGCGATCAATGATTTAGTAAATACGTTAGTGTCAAGTTCTTGTAGTAGCAACTTGACGTCGTATAGAGTTTTTTTTCTAAGAATTTTCTTCTAGAATTCTCACGAATTAATGTCTCTCTAAACTATAGTTTTACATGTTATGTAGCCTCGCCTTGTGTGCGCCAATGTAGCGACGTCTTGTTATACGTTCGTACACAATCTCACAATATTAATTCGTCTTAATCTATAAGAACGATTGTTTAACAAGATGATCAATACAATACGCAATACAAGACGAAATTTAGACAATAACGACGATGTTACGATCTTTTAGCGATCGAAGAACGAAAGCAATGCGAGAATCTAACTTGCGTCAAATACGAATCTTAAAATTACATCACAAGAAGAATCTTCGCAAGACGACGACGTTGTTTCGTCGTTATCGTTCGATAAAAATATTAATTATGAAAAGCTATTCGTTGAGAAGCAAGCAAAGAAACGTAGACTTTAAACGAAACGAGATTTTTGTATCGCTTAAGCAAAAAATAAACATTTCGAAAAGTTTTTTCGTTAGAACGAAGTTAAAGCGCCTAGTTCGCGTCGCTTTCGCAAAAACAATTTTAACAACAAAAACGACAAATTGACGCTTAAGAAGCAACGCTTCGCACGATTTATAAAATCGATCAATCTAAATTTATATTATAAAAAAAACTTTAAGAAATAAAAAAATTAAATTCGAAGTACTAAAAACTTTTTCGAAGCTAATGAAAAATAATTTCTAGAAAAAATTACAAAGATTCGTTAAATTTAGCAATTTCTTCGCGATGCGTTTGCGTCGCGATAAAAGAATTACAAAAACAAAAATAAGAACGAAATCAAAAAATAAGATTGAAAGCAATTTACTAAGTATCTAGTTAATTTTATCGAGAACTTGAAGAATTGTTGTCTCGCTTTTTTTCGAAAATATAAGAACGTCAAACAACAATCGTCGCAAACCGTTAACGACTTCGTAACATATTTTGAAACGTTTGAAGCGAATTTTGACGAATATATTGAACGTTAACGACGTAATCATCTTTTGCATAGATTAAGAAAAAAATTTCGAGAAAAAATTAACAATGTGACTTAAATTTCTAAGACGAGAAGCACGTTTGTCGCGTTGACGCAACGCATAAAGAACACAATATTCTTGAAATTCAAGATATTAAATAAAAATTTTGAAAAAGAATTATTCTTTGAATCTCGCAATTTTAAAGAAAGTTCTTACAATTAAAGACAAGAAAAGATTGTGTTAACGAATGAAACTCGCGACGTCTTTGCGATTGCAAGTTGTTAAGAAAGCACAAGCAAACTTCTTCTTCGTAACTCAAGAAGAGCTAGCGATATTGTGCGAAATAAGCGCATCTACTATAATTGCAAGAAGAAGAAACACATCGCAAGGAATTGTTTTAAATCTTCTAAGAAAACGCAAGTAAATGTAATAGAAGACTTCTAATTGAGCTTTGCGACAAACGTCCAAAAGGCGCCTTCGTCGCAATCTATTATTGAGGAAGTCTCTAATAAGTTGGAAAACTAAATAAATTCGCAACAATCGTAGTCGCTATTGCGAGTTAAAAGCACAAGACAAAGACGCTTTTTGCAAAGTTATTAATATTTGTTAACACAAAGTAACACAAACAAAGAGATCTTCTTGATAAAGACGTTTACGTCAATTGCATTAGCGAACGATTAATAAAGTTGTAACGTCTTAAAGAGATACAATGTTTTGTTATTGAAGCGAAAGCATTTACGATTTAGAAGACTTGATCTACAAAATTTTACATCGCAAAAATCAAGATTTGCGATAATAATAAACGTGAATACGTCTTGAAGCAAGTCTTCTACGTCTTCGACAACGTCGCACACGATATTATTATCGATCTTTCCTAAATGATGAAGGCAAATCTATATGTCGATTGACATACGCTAATCTAGCGCTATCAAGTTATCTAGAAAATAATTGTGCTAGAATTTTCAAAAGGTTTCTTAAAGCTCGAGAAATTTGTTTTCGTGTTTGCTCTTGTTTGCTATAACTTTAATGCGAACGAGAAGCCTTAATTGTGCGACGTTCTTAAGGAGATGCGAAACATCAAAAACTATAATAACGTTTTTAATTTAAAGAACGCATTCATTCTTTCTAATTAGAAGAAAAAGAATCATAATATTGATTTACTATTAAGTAAAGAGTTTTTCTACGAATCACTATATTCGCTTTTCGAGAAAGAATTAGATATTTTGCAAGAGTATCTTTTGAAGAATTTAACGCTAAATAGAATTCGTGAGTTCATTAATCTTGTCAATGCGTCGATGTTGTTCGTATTAAAAAACGATAATAGCTTAAAATTGTGTGTCAATTATTGTGATCTCAATGTTATAATTATTAAGAATAGATGTTCTTTGTCTTTAATCAAGAAGACGCTAAATCGCTTAATTGGCGTTGTCTACTTCACAAAGCTAGATTTTAAGAACGCTTATTATCGAATTCGCATTCGTTAAGACGATAAATGAAAGATCGCTTTTTAAACACAATACAATTATTTCGAATATGCGATAATGTTATTTAAATTAACGAATGCATTAGTTATCTTTTAATCTTAAATCAATAAAGCATTGCGAAAATTAATTGATCACGTTTGTGTAATATATTTCGACAATATCTTAATTTACTTAAAGATATAGAAGAGACACTAGAATTGCGTTTGTTAAGTTCTTGAACGTTTGCAATTGTATAAGCTTTATATTAAGTTATCAAAATGCTTCTTCATAACAATCTTGATTAAATTCTTAAAATACATCATAAGCAATTACGATGTGTTAATAAATCTACGTTGTATAAACTTTATTACAACATAATTTGAGTCAACTACTCTTTATAAGCTTTAAGTGTTTCTAGAATTTATAAACTTTTATAGACGATTTGTTTAATACTATGCAAAAATTATTTAAACATTGACGAAGTTGCTAAAAGATAATAAGCAAGAAAAACAAAATAAGTCTTTCGTATTTAACAAGAACGTTGTAGCAACGTTTAAGAAGCTCATTCTTGTCTTTACGCGAGCATCTATATTAGTGCACTTTGATCTCAAGAATCACATTCGTGTCGAAATAGACGTCTTAGAATTTGTTATCGTCGTTATTTTCTCTTAACTAGTGTATCGCATAAGCGAGATTAAATAAACGACGTAACACCTAGTTGCATTCTATTCGAGAAAAATGATTCTCGTAGAAATACGATACGAAACTCATGATTAAGAGTTGCTCGCAATTGTTACAAGATTCAAGCAATGAAAACACTATCTTAAGAGAAGCTATTATTCAATTATTGTACTAATAAATCATAACAATTTGCGCTACTTTATGAAGATAACAACGCTAAATTATTGTCAAACGCGATAAGCTCTTACTCTAGCGAAATATAATTTCGAAATTAAATATCGCACAAAAAAGATCAATCTTGCAAATGAGTCGTTTCGACGATCTAATTATGAGAGCGATGCGAATAACGAGATTTGCTTGTTTATTCTTCAAAATAAGCTAAAAAAACATTACGATCGCAATTATTAAAATGGTTTTAATGCTAATTCGAGGCGTCGTCAAAGCGTTGTCTTCGCACTTCTAGAACGAAATTAAGACTTTCGTAATTAAGAAGCTTAATAATGAATTATTTGAAGAACTTTTTCGCAATGTATTTACAAATAAGAAGATTACAAACACTAAAATAACAAAGAAAGAAATCGTAGAAATTGCTCAAAACGCTATGACACAATAGTTGCGCCAATGTGACGTTCGTTTAGCGTGCGAAGAAGAAGATCACTTAGAAAGTTTCTTCTTTTTATTGCTAATCAAGATTAAGAAGTTTCAAAATAAGAATTTAACAACTTTTAAAATTAGAAAACAATTAATGTTAAATAATACGCGTGATGTTTACGCTAAATGCGAGTAATCAATTTACAAGAAAATGTTATTCTTTTTTCACGCAATTCTTATTTTAAATGAAGCATCTCTTAAAGAAAAGCTTCTTGAATTACATTACGACGACTCGCTAACAAAGCATTTCGAAATCAAGAAAACGAGAACTTTAATAAGTAGAAAGTTCTATTAGTCTAGAATGACGTCGAATATTGACGCATACATTAGGGGATGCGATATATGTTAACGTAACAAAATATTGCGTCATCGTCTATACAATAAGTTGACATCGCTACTAGTTTTAGCACGACTTTAGGCAAAAATCTCTATAAACTTTATTATCGAATTGTTTGTTAATCGTTGCGACAACGACATTTACGACGCTATCTTAGTAGTTGTTGACCAATATTTAAAGATGTCGTTATATATATTTGCGAAGTCTATATAAATTGCGAAAGACTTAGCAAACACGTTGTTCGAAAAGATGTTGCTCGTATATCTCGAAATTCGAGAAATCGTTTTCGATCAAGAATTGCTCTTTACTAGTAACTATTAGTTCGCAATATATTATCGCATTCGCATTAAACGAAAGTTGAGCACAACTTTCTATTCTTAAATTAATAATTAAATCGAACGATAAAATTAAATATTAAAACACTATTTGCGATGCTATTGCAATTATAAACAAGATAATTGAGACTCGCTTCTAGCTCTAATCTAGTATACGTACAATAGCGTCTCGCATGCGTTCATTGAGTTGTCGCTCTTTGAAACGATATTTAGTGTCGTCGCGAATTTTAGATTCAACTAAAATAACAAAGATTGTCTCGACGTTTCGATCGCTTGAAAATAAGTTTAGTTTTTGTAAAACAAACAAGATTAACTTGTAGATCGTCTCTAGTTCGCACAATAGACGCAAGCTCGCAATCACAATAAAACAATTACTTCGAAAAAGTATTAAGTGAGCAATAAGATTATGTTCTTAACGAAAAACCTCTTAAACGTTCGTTTAAAGAAAAAACTATTTTATAAATTTATAGAATCGTTCGAAGTTAAAGACATTATTAAGAAGCAAACGTATCGCCTTCGTCTTTTTAAAAAATGACAAATTTATATTATCTTTTACATTTTATTGTTAAAATCGTATTATTGAAATGCGAGCACAATCGCATCGAAGAACATAATATTCGTTAACAAAAACTAAAAATAAAAAGTTGAAAATATTCTTAACAACAAACAAAAATATTATAAATTATAATATTTTGTTCGATGAAATTTTTTTTTATTATATGAGAACAATTGAATTTCGAGAAGCTATTTAGCGCATGCGTAGCGAAAGCTTAAAGAGTACAAGACGAAAGAATCTCTTAATGAGAGAATATTAAAGACGAGAAAGTTAGAGCTTCGCGTTCGCAAGAGAGACTTCAACGAAAATAAATAACGTCAATGAATAGCATAAAATTGCGTAGTTAAAGCGAATAAGTAACGCAAATGACGCGTAAATTAAATTGATGCTCTCTTAATAAATTTATTAAAGCATTAGAAAGCTATGAAAAGATTGCATGAAATGCGCTCAAGTCTAGCTATTTCTTTTACTTTACTTTATTAGTAAAGATCTTCGCATGCATATTATATAGTGCGAATAAACTACGTTAATTAATTGTCTCGCTTCTCTTTAATAATTTATCACTTCTATTCTTATTTTTTCTTCGTTATTGTCTATAAAAGATGCGAAGATGCAACGCTAATAAAACGCGTAATTAGATCGATGTTCGTCGTTTAGAAAATTCGTTAAGTCGACTTAATAAATTGAAGAAACGACATATTTTGAAGCTTTTGAAGTAGCTAGATAGTTTGACAAAGATTTTAGCGCTAGCGATACGACGAAAGCTTGACATAATAAGACTCGCAATATAATAAACTTGTTAAACTTTCTACGAATTAGCAATTGCATTTCTTATCTTAAGAGCAACTTATTTCGATCGTTAATCTTATTAACATGCAATTCGTATTGCAAGAAAGCTTAAATCGTATAAATTGTAGAAACAACTTATAGTATACGAGAGAAGTCTCGTCTAGACATTTACGTCGCTCTTCTTCATAGAAGCTCAACTCGAAAATTAGAAACAAAATAAATAATGTCGTTCTTAGCGAGTTCTTCGAGTTACGCGAGATTTACGACGTCTTCTCGCTAGAAGCAACGTCGTCTTTCGCAACAATCAAATTAGACTTAAACTCTTCGTTTTTATCTAGCTCTTTTAAAGAAAGAGCATCGAAATTGGCGCGATAACGCATTACGTCTAACATTTTTTACTAAACTTCGTAAAGACGTTGTAGATTCGTATCGATACAAATTAGTAAATTCTTTTAACTTGAATGCGAAGTCAAGTTGTTTTGTTTAATTTATACGTATATGAATCGTAGACAACGCCAAACTCGCGAAGCGAACTCGAATTAATTAATTTTAATATTTTTGTTATTAAGAATACGCGCGCAAAAAACTAGCAAGATGTTGACTCGCTTAACGAATTGCTAAGGAATTGCAACGCATTAAATCGTAAATTAAGTATGCAATCAAGAAATAAAACGTATAGTCTTGCGCTTTTTAGCGCAATAATCGTAGCGACAATTTTTCGTCTTGCGACACTAAGAGCGTAAGCAATTATAAAAAATTAAAAGCAAATGCTTACAATATAATTAAGTTTCTTCTTAAAACAAGAGAGACAACAAAAATAGAGAAAACGAAAGAGCTTGCGAGAGATAACGAAGACGCGAACGAGAAAACTTAACAAAGACATATTCGTAATGAAATGCTATATCGTTAGTCTTATACGTAGCGAAGTCGAAGCACTCGCATGTAGTAGTGCTTACACTAGTTGAGTCGCAATCTATAAAGCGTTAGATATAATAATATTATCTCAAGTCATCGACGAATGTAGAGAAAAGTCTAGGAATACTTACTTAAATTTATTTTATTGTGCGCATTATTGTCGTTAGCAATACGAGCAACAAAAGAGGCGTTTGCAATTATTTATCGCTTCGTCATAGGAATTAATTTGCGAAAAAAAGAAAAAGTTAAAGATTGTAAATAAATATCATTAGCGCGTCAACGACGCTAATCGAATTGGATGAAACAAAGAAATTTCGATCGATTTATCAAAATAGTGAACAACACTAAAAAAGAGATTTTAAAATCAATAGCGTCGAATGTCGTCGCGCTATCGTAACATTAAGATAGCGATATAGTGACAAAGATAAAGTTAAATACTTCTACTAAGAACTTAAATGTCTTTTCGCTTACTAATATATAGCTAATTTACGATAAAACTCTATCAAAGAGAACAAGACGCTCCACGATAGTACACGAGGGAAGTCAAGATCGTTGCTTAATCTTTCTCGCATAAAATGTTAAACAAAGATGAAAAAAAGAAATGCAAGAAGTCTTTTTATAGATACGATTAGGCGACTAAGGTGAATGCGCAAGTTCGACGCGATAGACAACATTTATCAAGAGAATGAAAAAAGTCTATAAAAAGATTTTTTCGATAATCTAAATTTTCTTTTTCTTTTATACGACGATGAATTGAAGCGAATTATTGTCGCACACTTCGCGAAAGTATGCGTTCACAAAAAGTAAAAAAGCAAAACATTGTTATCGTAACGTTTGAAAAGCTATTGACGTTGTTAAGAAAGCGAAGTCGCAACGCAATCGCAACGTCGAATATACATTTTAAAGACTAGAATTTTAAAGAAGAGAGCAATTGTAATGCTAGCAATCAATAATTTAGTAAACACGTTAATGTTAAGCTCTTATAGTAGCAACTTGACGTCGTGCAAAGTTTTCTTTCTAAGGATTTTCTTCTAAAATTCTCACGAATTAATGTCTTTCTAAACTATAATTCTACATGTTATGTAGTCTCGTCTTGTGTGCGTCGATGTAACGACGTCTTGTTACATATTTGTACATAGCTTTATAGTTAGACGTAAAAAGCTTGTCTCTATTACTAGTTAATTCTTTGAATATATTATAATATCGTATAAGTCAATTCAATACAATGTATTCTAGTTGTTCTACTATGAACTTTTCTCTACATGCGATAATATGTGAATACTTAATAAGTTTGTTAATCATTATTAGTATCGAATTATATTTATCTCTAATTGCTAGATTCGTTAACTTGAGCAACTTAATAATAAAGTTTATTGTGACTTTATTTCATAACAATTTAGATAATTTCAAATATTAAATTTCGTCATAGCTCGCATATGTATTATGTTTGTTCTACTAATAACTAAGATATCGTTTAATATATATCTTAACAACTTGTCTTATCTAAAGAAACTAATAATGTTAGCGTAAAAGATAAAGAATTTTGATCATTTCTAGATGTTCTTGCAATAATTTATCATAATGTTCTCTTATATATTTGTCGATTTTGTCGATAAATATTTGAAGTTTTTCTTTCTTTATTAGAAATTCTTTCTTGTTATTTCTAAATATTTGTAAGATAGCATTTAGCTCGTATTTGTTTACTAATAGTAATTCGTTTTAATTAATCGCAAGTATGTTGTAATTAAACGATTTCTTCGTTTCTATATAATTACTTTTTCTGCTAAGTGCGTCTACTCTATCGTTGTCTTTATCTAATGTATATTGTATTCTAAACTTGTATTGTTCAAGTCGTTCTAATTATCGCATTTGTTTTCTATTAAGTTATTTAATAGTAGTGAAGTGTAAAAGATTCTTGTAATCTATAAGAATCGTAAATTCTAATAATTCTTCAATGTATATTTTTTATAACTCTAGGAATGCTACAATAGCGAGTAGTTTCTTGTTATAAATATTATAATTCTATTCAACTAACAAAAAATTTCTCAAGAGATATATTATTAAATGTTATATATCTTTATGCTTTTAATTGAAGCATGCGTTAATAACTAGATCTAATGCGTTAATTTTAATTTTATTTAATAATTGTAGATCGTACATCTTTAGTACTAGTTTCTTTAAGCATTTTAGTTTAAGGTTTTAAAATAATTTTTTTTCTATTAGTTTTTATATCTATGACGTTTTCTTCTTTGTAAAATTCGTTAATAATATTGCATTAACGAAGTAATTTTTAATAAATTTTTTGTTATAATTTATGAAATCTAGGAAGAATTAAATTTTCTTAACATTAATAGATAATTTTTATTCTTTAATTGTTCGTAGTTTTTTAGAATTTATGCGTACTTCATGTCGTTTAACAACAAATTTAAGAAAGTTAACTTCTTTTTAATAAAACTCGCATTTCTCTAGTTTAAGATGTAGATTTCTTCTATCTAGACATTCTAGTATTTTAAAAATATGATCTACATGTTCTTTCAAGATATTTAAGTAAATCATAATGTCGTTCAAGTATGCTATGACAAATCGATCTAAACATTGTCGTAATATATCATTGATTATTTTTTGACACATTGTTAAGACGTTTGTAAGTTCGAACGACATTATTATGTATTTGTATAGTTTATATTGTATGCGAAAAGCTATTTTCTACTTCTTTTCTATCTTTATTCTAATCTAGTTGTACGCTTCTCGTAAATCTAGTTTAATAAAGTATTTTGCTCTAGATAATCGATTCTAAAGCTCGCTAATATTAAGTAATAAATATCGATTCTTTATCGTAATATTATTTAGCTTTTAATAATTGACACATAAATAAAGAATTTCGTTCTTCTTAGATACAAAGAGAATCAAGTATCTTGCCTATAATTAGAATTTTCTAATAAATTCTTTTTTTTCGTTTTTCGTCAGATATTCGCAAAGTGTTTCTAACTTCTTTTTAAATAAAATATATATAAATTTAAACGTAAGTTGCTTGTCTAGTTTAAGTCTAATTTCGTAATTTTACGATTAATGTTTAGATAAAATCTTGATTGTTTTCTCTTTCTAGAATAGATGCTTTCAATTGTTGTATATTCGTAATATATGTTTTAACGATTTCCTCGCTATACTAGATAGTCTAGAGCTCTTAGAAGATTCGCAATTTTCTTCACTTATTTTAACTTTGTAATCTAGTTAGCCTTTGTTAATGTTTGTTAAGTTAAACTTTATTAGATTGTTCTTTTGCAAGAATGTAAGCTTGCTACTTGCGATCAAGTTTTAACTTATTCTTTTATCTATTATTGTACTTTGTTAATGCGTAGATTAAATATAAATTGCGTGATCACATTGTATAAATCTAAGTACTTGTATATTTTAATTAACTTCTAGATTGTGTTATTTTAATTAAGACATTTCTAGAACAATATTATGAGTAATTATTTTCATTATATTAAAGATTAGTTTCTCGTAATGTTGCTAAATAGCTATCGATAGTAATTTCGTTTCTTTGTTTACTCTTTCATTTTTTGCGAGTAATAAGTTTTTATTTACAATTATTAAATTATAAGCGTTAAACTTCTTTTAAGTAGAGTATTCTTTCTTCTTTATAAAAGCTTTGATTATAAAATTACTTGTTGCACTAGAATTAATCATTGCTATAAGTTAACAATCATTAATCTTAACTAATGTGATAAAACATCGTGCGTGCGCTATTAAGTTTAGTTGCTACTACTAGACTAACATATTGCATTTCTCTAGTATGTTCTTTATTAAGAAATTTGAACTTTTTCCTACTTCAATGTTGTAACTTCTATTTCAAACGTCTATTTGCGTTAAGCTTTTTTCTATTACTAGATTGCTAATTTTGACTTTCTAGAAAATTAGTTAATTTTATTCTTTTCTTTTAGATAAGTTTAACATGAGTCGTTATAGCAAGCTATTCAACTAAGGTTTGCGTATATTGTAAGATTCAATTGTTTTATAATAGTATTAAATATGTTTTTCTCTATAGTAACATTGCTTTCTAGTTTCTTCTTACATTTATTTATGATCTTCGATGAGCTAACTAAAGTCTCAAGAAAATTTGTGATATCTTCTATGCATTTGTAAAAGTTCTTTTAGCTATACTCTTCGTCTAAGTTAGTGACTAGACTATAAGATTTAATAGTCTTTTAGAGTGCTTGATTAACTTTCTACGTAGATGCGAGTGTCTTGTTTAATGATGTTTTATCTAGAACTTTTTGTAACTAATTTAGGTTTTCTACCAGATAATAATTGTCGTTCGATCTAGTCTTGAGAGTATTCGTCTCTATGTCGACTTGCTTTTTAATGTCGTTCTAGCTATTAGATGTCTCTCTTAACATGGCATTAATTTGTCGACGATTTATTAAGTTTCGTGATCGACAATCTCTTGCGAAGTGATCTAGTTTGTTATATAAATAGCACGTTTTCTAGAATTTGTTATCTTGCTTTCCTCTAGATTTTTTTCTTTGCGTCGTTGAATAAAATCTAATTTCATAGATGCAAGCTCACAATAGTCTAGATTATTGTACTTCTAATTAGAACGAGATTCTTTCTAATAATATTTAGTCGTTAATTCAAAGAAGATTTCTACTCTTTCGTGAAATTAATTATATCGTTTTTTTATAGCTCTTTCATATAGTTTGTCGTCGAAATCGATAGCTACTTCGATAAGATTAAACTAGTGTGACCGTTGGGTCGGGTCGGACACTTTTTTCTCAACCCGACCCACCCTCTTGGGCCCCGTAGGGTTGGGCCAGGGTTAAGGCGCGAACCCGACCCCAGGGTCGGGTTTCGTCGGGCCAATGCCAAGAGCCCAAGCTAACTTCGTCACGTTAGCATCTGCTTATCTTATCTTATCTTATCTATGCGCTAGCCCAATCGGGTTAGCGCGTCACGTGACGTCACGTGATCGGGTGGGTCGGGTTGGACACTCGGCGCGCATTCTTCGCCCGCCCCACCCTGTTGGGCTAGGAAATTTGCCTGACCCCAGGGTCAGGGTTGGGCGGGCCAACCCGATCGGGTTGAAACTCGACCCGACGGTCACGCTAGATTAAACATGTCGCTAATGAATCTATTATCGCGCATAATTTCGTTCTTAAGATTGTTCTTAAGATCTCGTCAAAACATTGTTATAAGTGCGACATTGTTTCATTCGATAAGATTGACGTACTCTTGAAACCTTGCTACGTAATCTATTGCAAAGATTCGTTAAATTAGATGCTAAATTACTTTTTTCGCAATTTGTTTCTTATTAAATGTTTCAAAGATTCTTCGAAGCTTTCTCTTGAAGTTGTCGAAGTTCGTAAACATCGTACAAGAATTTTCGTCCTAATTCTTTAGATACTTGCGTAAATTTAGCTTGAGTCAATGTTGAGCTCTTTCTCTAAAAAATGTGAATGCGAAAATTGTTTTCTTGTTCGCTAAAATAGAATAGAAGATGAAATAAATATTTATCTACATAAGCTAGTTCTCCAAGCTAGTTCGATCTTCATAATAGACGTTAGACTTGTTGATTCTTACCTTGTCGTCTTTATTAATAAAGAGTTGACGTGATGTTGTTAAGCTAGTGCTTGGGATAGAAGCGCGTTGACCTAATATAGATATTCTTAAAGTGTTCAAAGTGTTACGCTAGTACTTTCGTAAAAGATATTAAAGAGAGTTATGTTATTGAAGAGATTTGTAGACGTCTTTAGACAATGCAAGCAATTACTTGAGTAACAAGGATTTGCAACTTTAGTAGTCGTAACAATAAATTAAGACTTAAGATAAATTGAATACAATTCATAAGAAAGTCGTGTTTCGAAAGCTATATATCTTTTTATTATTTAGAATCTAAGATGTTTAAGGTGTTTAAAATCTTGATTATCTTGATTATCTTAATTCGAATTCAAGATGTTCAAGAGTCAAGTCTTCTTGATTATCTTGATTCTATTGATAGACCTTTTCTTTCTAATTATCTTGTGAAGAGCGATGTGCGATGAATAGTACTTATTATCACGCGACTCGTAACAAATTCTTTTTATTTTTATTGTTATTATCGCAATCTTTATAAAGCTCTTCTAATCTTAAGCTTTAATATAGATAATTTTAATAATAACGTAACATTTAAAGTAGAACTTCTTATCTTTGTCGTTTTAACTCTTACGTTACGCGTAGTCGTATTGATCGTTTAATAAGATTACAAAAAAAACAATTTCAAGATTTATAATTTATTTCTTAAAAAGATTGATAATTGTTTACATTTAACAATTTAAAAGATAAATTAACAACAAGGAAAAAAAATCGTTGAAACTCTATTGCAAACAATAAAACAATTTATTTCGTAAATAATACGAAAAATACAAAGACGAAAATCGTAAATAAGAACGATTAAAATTAAAATTAATAATTAATAAATATAAACATATTCTTTGTCGTTAAATCAAAAAGTTTTTGTCTCTTTATAGAAATTAACTTAAAGATAATTTTATTGTTTAGAAAGTCGTTTAATTTGCTTTTTATTTTTGTCGTTTGCTTACGTTATAAATTAAACTTATTAAGAATTAAGCTTAATAACAAGATATTTAGATTAAACATCTATTGTTTTAGCAACAACATTGTTAATCTAATCTATATATTAAGATCTAAATAAATAGCGACGTCAACGACGAAAATAAGATATAAAGAATGTTTAAAGACTTCGTAATGTTAAAAAGAGTAAATAGAATATTAATTACAAAGAATAACAAAATTCTATAAAAAAATAACGCGTAAATAGTTTAAAAGCTTCAAAAATTATTTTATAACAATATTGTTAATCTTTTATTGCAATTAATAATTTAGCTTAGAAAAAGTTATTTGAACAAACTTTTTCAAAAATTGCATTTGCGCTTTTGCAATAAAATAAACGTTCGTATACTTTAGTAGAAAGTCTATTATATCGCACATAAATTAATAAGATAAAAAGATAAAATAGTTCTTGTATATAAAGTCGTCAATTTATCGCTTTTGTCGCTAAATTTAATCAACGTTGTTTAATTTTTTAGTCTTTCTTGCTTCGAAGTCTCGTTTAATGTGTGTTTTCTTCAAGATCTTAATATCTAAAGCATTGTAAATCTTTTTAATCTAATTTTGTTACGTAGAATTCAAAATTTCTTTGATAATTTACTAGAGAATGTCTAAAAAAAATAAGCGAAATGTTTAAGAACAAAAGCGTCGACAAAATATAGATTAACGACAACGTTATTTAATTACATGTAATTCGCAATCTTAATAAATAATTTTATTAAAATTGCTGTCTAAAGTTATAATAATAATTGAAGCAATATTGTAAATGTAATGTAATTGTTTCGAAATTGTGCTTTCGACGCAAAATTTTTAAAAGAAGTTATCTCTAGAATTTTCTCACAACTTAAGAAATTGTTACTTGAAAAATAATCACATTGACAACAAGATTTACAACAACAAGACTTTAAAATAACAACATACGCTTTTGTAAAATAGTAAAAATATATCGAAGTTATAAGAGATAAAGAAATAAAACAATATAGATGTAAAACGCAACAATCTAGAGAGAATAAAAAATATCTTTTTTAAACGATTGAAAACGATATTTAAAGACTTTAAATGCACTCGTTTCGAAGCTCTAAATCAATTAATAAATAGCACTTACTTATCGACTAATATTTAAGTATCGTACTAATTCTTATTAATCTTAAACAAGAGAAACTTTTCGTTAAATTGCTTTTATTGTCACACAAAGTAATTAATTATTGTGTTAAAGATGCAAAGTTATATGTTTCAATATCTTAATAGTCTCTAGTACTTGATTCAATTATTTTGATTAATCTTGTTATTGCTTATAATATAGAGAAGACATAAAATGAACGTCAAGTTCTTATTTTCAAAATATAATAATTGCAAATTAAGAAGCTTCGCACGTCGACATAACTCTTCTCGCAAAAAAAGAAAATAATTTAAAAAAAAGTTTAAATTGTTTCGCAAAAAGTAATCAAAGATAACGTACTTAGTATTTGCGAAATGTTGTCAAAAAAAATATTAGATATTTGTCTCAATTTCTTGTTTTGTTTGCGTTTTTTGAAGTTGCTTTTGAGCGATCGATTAATTATTTCTTTCGTTGGAAATCGAACTAGTTTTGTCTTATGCACAAGATTATCGTCATCGAAGCTATAAGTTAAACATCAAGTTCGTTATTTCTTTTTGACGCATAAGTAGACCTTCGTGATGTTTTTAGAGCAATAAGTTTGTGCGAGAGCGAAGACGACTTGTTAAGCTCCAAAATTTATTGTATCGTTGTTCAAGTTAATCTATATGCGATCGATAATTATCTTGACAAAGAATTGACTTAATTTGTAAGCTAAATAAGATTATAAATGTAAATAAAACGATAAATGTATAAGAAGGTGCAAATCGAAGGTGCGAAAATAAAGACAAAATTTTCGTGCGAATAATGATAACTCTAAATTATACTCTAAATTTCTATCATCAAATGTTGTTTACTAAGCAAACTATTAGGTCTTTGCAAAATATCTATGTAAATTAGATGCAAATTAGTCGTCCCAAGATATCTATGAGATATTCGAAATTTTTGCTGGGGGGGGCTGCAAATATCGATGATATTCCCGAGTCAACCGTGATCATCCTGGTCAGCCGCCCCTCGGATACCAGACGTTGATTCCTGCCTTTCTCTCTACTACACTGGCCTTATGAGGTGGAAAGGACCTTTCGTCATCCAAACGTATTTTCGTCTGAGGAATGGCCGAAATTGTCGGCCTCGTAGCCAGCGGTATTAGCATCACGACCCTCGCAGTGCAGATCGCCAACAGCCTTGCCAAACTGAAAAGCTACTGGAACGATATCATCGAAGCACCAGAAGACATCACATTGCTGATCGAAGAACTAGACGGCCTCTACGATTTACTAGCCGATATCGACAAGCACCAGCATCGCAATCCTATCTCAAGCACGGTAGTGAAAGGAACTTCGATATCGAGATGCCAAGAGTATTGTAGACGAGCAGCTAGTCAATTGAAAGAGCTTACGGATGATCTTAGCACTGACATTAATGCTCAGCATAAATTGAAGAAAAGATGGGCTTCGGCTAAGGTTGTGTTCAAGAAGGATAAGATTAAGAAATATAAATCGCGACTAAAGAGTGCCATCCGCCTGCTGTCACTGTCGTATCAGTGCTATACAATGTGAGTACGAGTTGTCTCGTAAGTCATCTTAGTCATCTAAGTCCTTGACTTTTGCTGTTTCTTTCCGTGCCTCCGTCGTTAACCCCACCCCATCTCAACCATGATATCATTGTATACGGCCGTTGGAGTTGTTTTACCTATGGGAAGATTGATGCTGCTATGCGTGATCGAAGTCTTCTATAAGGGGATCTGGAATAACTTTTCGGCAGAGAGATGTTGCAGATGCAGCCTGACATAATAGTTTCACGATTGTCTCAACCTATCAGTACTGTGCAGACTCGAGAAGTTGTACTGGCGCCTACAAGGTAAGTATAAACAATGCTGGCTCACTGAGACCTCCTTTTAGCCTTCCGAATTCCGCAAGTCACTAACGCACCTCAGTGGAGCCAGACATGGCGACCCACCATATTCTGCAATCTGCAAGTCCGTAACCAGTATCACTGCATCTCATAGCCCTAACTCTGACACCTCGAATGTCGGAGTTGACGCCACAATTCAGAGACGACGAAATGAGCAGCGCAAGACGCGAACGTTTCATTGCCGTGAAGTACTATATTTCATGAAATGGGCTTCGGACGTTGAGTTTTGTAAATCCCGCTCTGGGTGGAACATTAACCTCCGTACATACAATATCGTCCCGTGCGGCTCTTTAGTCATCGAATTGGCCAGACGAGGAGATGTGAGAGGCCTATTAGACCTTTTCGCTGGAGGGCAGGCCTCCCCGTTTGACGTCGGTGAAGATGGTCGTAGCCTACTATCAGTACGTTTCCATTGCAATCCGCAACCTTGCAGACTGTTTCACAAATGCTTTTCCCTTAATGATTAGACAACTTACGCCGTTGATGCCGGTAATACATTTTAGGCGTCATGACGTTGATCGATAATACCACAATAATGTAAGCGTGCTGACTTAAAAAGCACGCTGCTTGGAGTCACCATCTCCCCGTCTGTCGACTCTTGTTAGAGCAAGGTGTTGACCCAGAGATGACATCAAAAACGTGGCAAATGTAAGAAGAAATCCATCGCGGGATGGCCTAAATCGATGCTCATGGCACATAGTGCTCCCATTTTCGATGTTCTGTGTAACTCGGTTCTCCAACGTTTAGATCTCGATGAGTTTCTCGGGACTGTTCACTTACTTCTCAAAAGCTGCGGCGTCGAGCTTGAAGCCCAGATGCTAAGCTCATTCAGTGGGCCGAAAGAGGGTTTCCTCTCACTGATGCAACATACAGACGTTCCGTATTACGGGACATCTGTGGAGATACGTGGCCAAGTTGCCATAGATATCGCGCATAGGGTCCCAACTAATAGTCCCGACTTGTTCAGGCTTGCCTTACACCCTGGACCCATCTCGTTAGCAGACGTGGTCTATAAGTCACATTATGGAGAAACGCTCTTGCACGCTGTGGCGCAAGCCATAACCTCGAGTATGCGAACAATATTTTACCCAACTGAGACTCGGAATCAAAGAGATTGCCGAGAGGATCTACAAGGTAGTAGACATAAGTAATTTATTTTCACCTATTTCTAATAAAACTACAGGCTGGCGTATACTGGCACGTGAGCTAATTACCATTGGAGCAGACATACATGCTGTGTCGACAGTGGGACGTTTTCAAGATACTGATGAGATCTTACTAACCCCTTTCATCAGCCTTTTCAGAGAGCTCCAGTGGCATGGTTGGAGTGGTTCGGTACCCCGATTGGCCCAACGGGTGGCAATGATGTGGCTCGAAGACTTGATGGCTTCGGGGGTGGATCTTGTCGAGTACGGGCGAAAGGAGAAAGATATATGGCATCAATATTCCATATCGAAAGATCTCCCATTCTCTTCACGTCAGAACTCGGGATCTGTTTATGATATACGGCATATGCATGTAATCAACGTCAGTTTCGGGGCGGCCCCGAGTGATTGGCATATGTGGTGGTCGGAACCTACCGACTTCCTGGCAGGAGAATTCTGGGCAATGATCGAGAGCCCTAAGGAGTTAATGCCTGGAAGTTGGATTGAATAGCAGAGACAACAATTGCGCGTTCCTGGAATGATTTGAAGCTTCGACTCGATCGTCTCACATGTGTTCACAAATAATTATGGGTTACTTTACATCTTACGCTTTCCCACTTCCAGAATCAGCGAGTCCGTCCGTTTCTAGGAAGACGTCAGGATCCTCAAGGGTTTGATTGTTGGGCTCTAGTGGAGTGATTTCTGGTCTAAGATTCTCAAAACCAGGTTTTCTGCACCAAGATGCATAGACACATTGTTGAGTCTTCGGGAGTAGCTTTGCTGGGCGTTTAGGAGTTGGCGAATTCATGAGTGAGCACTATGATATAGTTGAGACATTGGAACATCCAAGAAGGGCCAATTACATGTCGCTCATGCTTCAGTCAGGTTCAGCGCCTTGCCCGGTGACCCCCATGGCTCCGTCCCTATTCGCTCTCCACACTCCTCCTTCATTGCCGCCAAATTCTTCCAATTTCCAAACCTCGACTTTTGCTTTGCATTCTTCCAACGCTTCCTCACCACCTTTCCAAGCCGCTTCTCTATGAGATGCAGAAATTGCTATGAGGATACTCTCTTCCCCGATAGGAACCACGCCCAAGCGATGAATGATACTGATTGCAGTCAGCTTATGCTTGAGCCTCATCGCTTGGCCAATTGCGAGCATGGTCCGTAGAGCAAGTGGCGGATATGATGAGTACTCAAGCTGGGTTACTGGCTTGCCCTCAAAGTTGTCGCGGGTGGTGCCTAATACTCCTTCAGCGGATGCTTGCTGCCAATTTGGTCCGAGTCGCTGTACCTGCGAAAAGAACGATAGCCCCCGCCTTGGGACTTCTGACAAAGGCCATGGTCGAGAGAACATTAAGAGGCGAATGGGTCAGCGACACAGATACGCCTTCCTCTACGAGCTGCTGAGGCTCTTCCTGATCCGCCTTCATACCGAAGTATGATGAATAGCACCTCCTCGACAAACGCGTTCCGAACGGTTGAAAATGACTTCTGAGATCCAGCAAGCGTGATGGTTCACCAGGGAGAAGGTTAAGCTTGCTGCTGTAAACTGGAGTTTTGAAAGCTACATGATTATAGGTTTACTATGACGAAAAGCTGAATACATGCAGGAGAGAATTTCAAGGAAAAATCCTGGCAATTAGAATAAGGAGAACAATCGAGAGATGACGCTCGGAGAGCTGAAGTCTCGGATTCTACCTGCGAAAAATGCAATGGAAAAGTATGGCACTTTGAGGTAGAAAAGCTTAGATAACAACCCTATATGTACCCTTCCATTAAGAAGTGAGGCGAAGGGTGCCGGGCCGCTGCCGAAGTCCGGCCTCTTTCCCAAGCATGATCAGATGGATCGATGATGCCGTCACCAATTCTGTCTCTGGCATCCAAACTCTTCTCCGATTCTTTCAAGAAGTATTTATGCTTAGATCTGGCATGTCTCTCCCAGTCATCAAGTCATTGCCTGACTGCACCAACCTTGACAAGACGGTATATCCATATATTCCGCAACTCTACGATCTCGCACCCCAAGTGTTTCAATCGATCACCAACCTACAAGCACTGAAGGTTTTGTATATAACGACGAATCCTCTGGTTTCTGCGTTCGCCTTATCGCTATTCCTAGCTCCAATATTCTTCGTCGCAGGAGAGATCAACAGGAATTATTCTCAAGTCGACCGCTTTTGGAGTCTGCTGCCCACTCTTTACAATGCCCATTTCGTGCTCTATGCACATGCCATAGGCCTGCCGACGGCGCGCCTTGATGCGCTAGTTGTTGCTAGTGTACTATGGAGTGTAAGCTTCCGAGGGATTCTCTCCATACCTAACGCTGATTATATTAGACACGATTAACTTTCAATTACTGGCGCAAAGGTGGCTATACCATTGGATCCGAAGACTACCGATGGGAGATCCTTCGGACGCACATTAGTCCGCCGCTTTTTGTCGTCTTCAATGTTCTCTTCATTTCTCTAGCGCAGAGCGTAAGGACTTTTGTATTGGTATAGCGACAACGTACCACTGACAGGGCGGCTCACAGGTTCTCCTCTTCACAATCTCGATGCCGACTTATCTAATGGTCCTCGCAGCGAGAAGATCCGAGAACCAGCTAGACATTGGGGACATGGCTTTTTCAGGCGCTATGGTAGCCTTCGTAGCTCTTTCGTTTATGGCGGATCAACAGCAATGGAGTGAGTGCGTCCCCACGGTATTGATACCTCGTACTGATGGCCATTTGCCGCTAGACTTCCAGAGCGCAAAGCACGAGTACCTGAAGACCGCCAAACACCCGAGCAAGTACCGCCAAGAGGACCTTGACCGAGGATTCAATGTGGTCGGGCTGTGGTCGTGGAGTCGGCATCCTAATTTTGCAGCCGAGCAAGGTGTCTGGGTTACACTCTACACTTGGTCATGCTATGTGACAAAGACGTACTATAATTGGACCGGCATCGGAGCGATAGCGTATCTCGTCCTGTTCCAGGCTTCCACTTGGTTTACCGAGCTCGTGTCGGCTAGGAAGTACCCAGAGTACAAGGAGTATCAGAAGCGTGTCGGCAAATTCGTTCCCAGACTGAGCTCGGATCTGCCAGGGAACTTCAGTGACCAGTATGGCAAGAAGGGTACACGCAAGGAACAGTGAACGAGCAAACAGTAGCTCGAGGCCATTCCGGAAAGATCTTTAGGGCAACTTTCTATAAGAGATAAGTCGATCGCCCAATTCAATATCCATGTATACTTAATTTATGAGGGACGAAGCAGGTATAAGACTGATGGAGCTTGTTTTTTGCGAAGATTTCGTGACATGTGAAAGATAAATTAGGAGTGCATCAATACCTGTTGTATATCTGAGATTTCACACAGACTAACAAGCAGGCACTTATTTCGATCCCTACTACGGCGGGCGATTATTGCAGAAGCACAAGAAGTAGGAGGGAGGCGGGATTAGTAAGCCTGAGTGACCATAGCAAGTAGACTCCGTCACCATCTCAGCGAGGTGGCTCAATAAACATCATTACCGTGCAAAAACCTGCTACTCACTGTTGGATGAAAGCGTATTACACAGTGCAGTATCGAGCGGCGAAGTTGGCGACGTCTGTTGACTACTGGGCAATTCGCCCTGTCCTGACCTCCCTTCGATCCTAACATGACCACACTCCTCCGACGTGCAGGCAATCTCGTAAGATTGTCGGGGATAAGTTACAATACAACAAGCTGCCTTCGATCCTCCTACGCTCTCGCTGCCGCATCACACCGATCACGACTATCAAGATCTAGGTTACGAACATACGCCACCGTTAATAATGAAGATCCGAAGAAGCCTGGGGATGAGACCAATGATGCAGCCAAGGCCTCCGAGGGAGATTCGATAGCAGAAGGAGAGAAGAGGAAAGCCGGCAAGGCCGCACCCGGGTTCGAGCAACTCTATAGCAATGCGAGCCCTATGTCATCGCCCACGTTTGGGCAAGGCAACGGCAAGCCATCCTCGCCCCCCACCTTCAAGACCAGTCGAGTGGAACGAGACGACCTGGACGCGCTGTTCTCGCTCATGAAGCGAGGACTGCCTGACTCGCAGGCAAAGCTGGTCGAGAAGGCCATAGAAGAGATGAAGCGCTCGGGTATACCTTCAGAAGTGCGGGAGATCATGGTCATTCAGAAAACCGGAACCCTTGACCTTGCAACCGTAGCGAAGCTAGTTAGGATAACCACTAAGTTCATCCGGAATGTAGCGGAGAAGGCGGCTGCGAACGAGAAGGAGGGAGAGACGAGGGGTAAGGACGGCGAGGATAAGGCCCAGAACAAGAATAAGAAAAAGCAAAAGCAGAAAGAAGACTCACCCGGCCTCAACTTTAACGGAGAAATCAAGATGGACACGAGTACCATTATTCTCACCGCCTTCGTAGGATACCTTCTGTTCCGCCTCGTCGTGCCCGGCGAGAACAGCAAAGAGATAACATGGCAAGAGTTCCGAAATACCTTCTTCGACAAGGGACTGGTCGAGAAGCTGAGCGTCATCAACGCGAATCAAGTCCGAGTCGATCTGCATCGAGATGCGGTCAGCCGAACGTACCCCGAAAGTCCTGCTCAGCACGGCAACTTCCACTATTACTTCAGCATTGGCTCTGTCGAGGCTTTCGAACGAAGATTAGACGAAGCACAAAACGAGCTAGACATCCCCAGCAACGAGCGAATACCGGTGGCCTACGTCAAGGAGGTCAACTGGACGAACGCAGCACTCAATTTCGCTCCTACATTACTACTACTCGGTGCCTTGATCTGGCTGTCGAGACGAGCAGCCGGTGGTGGTGGCGGCGGCCAAAGTGGCATCTTCGGCATTGGTAAGAGTAAGGCAAAACGTTTCAATCACGAGACAGACGTCAAGACAAAATTCAGTGACGTTGCGGGCATGGATGAAGCAAAACTGGAGATCATGGAGTTTGTCAGTTTTTTGAAGGAGCCTGGACAGTATGAACGGCTTGGAGCCAAAATACCTCGAGGTGCCATCTTGTCTGGCCCGCCAGGTACTGGTAAAACGTTGCTTGCAAAAGCTACAGCAGGAGAGTCTGGCGTACCGTTCTTCAGCGTTAGCGGCTCCGAGTTCGTTGAAATGTTCGTTGGTGTCGGGCCTTCAAGAGTACGAGACCTGTTCGCCAATGCTCGGAAGAACACCCCCTGCATCATCTTCATCGATGAAATTGACGCCATCGGCCGAAAGCGAGGTAAAGGGGGCTTCAGCGGTGGCACCGATGAGCGGGAAAGTACTCTGAATCAGATTCTGACCGAAATGGATGGCTTCAATACATCCGAGCAAGTTGTCGTAATGGCCGGCACCAACAGGCCGGACGTCCTCGATCCGGCTCTTCTCCGTCCTGGCCGCTTTGACAGACACATCGCTATTGACAAGCCAAACATGGCGGGTCGCAAACAAATCTTCCTGGTCCACCTAGCCAAGATCGTTACAGACGAGAACATGGACTGGCTGACAGGTCGCCTCTCTGCCCTCACCCCTGGCTTTTCAGGCGCAGACATCGCCAACTGCGTCAACGAAGCCGCTCTTATCGGTATGTCAAGTACTTCCTTCCCAACGATCACCTACTGACTCGTTTCCCAGCCGCCCGCACCTCTGCCGACAAAGTTGTAATGCACCACTTCGAACAAGCCATCGAGCGCGTCATCGGCGGCCTCGAGAAGAAATCCACCGTCCTCAACCCGGAAGAAAAACGTACCGTCGCCTACCACGAAGCCGGCCACGCCATCTGCGGCTGGTTCTTCAAATACGCCGACCCCCTCCTGAAAGTCAGCATCATCCCGCGCGGCCAAGGCGCTCTCGGCTACGCCCAACTCCTCCCCCAAGGCGACGTCCACCTCATGAATGTCAACCAGCTGATGGACCGCATGGCAATGACGCTAGCGGGACGAGTCAGCGAGGAACTGCATTTCGAAACCGTGACCAGCGGCGCGAGTGACGACTTTAATAAAGTGACGCGCATGGCCACCGCCATGGTTACGAAATGGGGCATGTCCTCCAAGATCGGCTACCTCTACTTCGAGGAAGACCAGCAGCAGCTGCACAAGCCCTTCTCGGAGGAAACGGCGCGCAATATCGACCACGAGGTCCGCCGCATCGTCGACGAGGCGTACAAGCAGTGCCGCGACCTGCTGACGGAGAAGAAGCGCGAGGTGGGCATCGTGGCGGAGGAGTTGCTGAGCAAGGAGGTGCTGGGCAGGGAGGACATGATCCGCCTGCTGGGCAAGCGGCCGTTTGAGGAGAACAAGGAGTTCACCAAGTATTTCGATAAGGATACCAAAGGTACGCCGCCACCGCCGCCGGGGGAGAACTTGGGTGGTGGGGATGTGCCTGTGCCGGGGCCGGTGATGTAAGTGCGGTGTGTTTGGCGTTTTTCTTACATCGAGGACACGGTGGAGGCATTGGGAAGTGTGCGTGTGGGGAAGGCTGTCGAGGAGGATGACTTGCTTTGATCTTTCGGCATGGAGCGAGTGATCTCAGCTCACGGGAGAGGAGATGTTGTGCAGCATCAGGGCCGGGAAGCATTTTCCATAGTCCATCTTGCAAAGGTGCCGTAGAAGCACGTAAATAGAAAACCAAATCGTCACTCGTACTCTCACAGTATATATTGTGAAGTGGGCGGTAGATGCGTTTCGCATTGAGGGGAAAAGAGCCGCTGTGCAGGCTCATCTTACAATACATTGGCTTGAACTGTATCTACTGATGAGGGGCGTGACCACTTCTATGATACACAAACGCCCAAATCCAAGCTCCGTCACCTATCGTTACCGTGACCGTTTCCATTAGTCCCGTCCCAACCAACGCGCATACCTCGAACCTGAAGCTGCACGTGAAATCTCCAGCTAACAAAGCATTTAGGGCATTCAACTCTGACATGTCATCGCATTTATCACAGAAAGGCGCTCCCGAATGTGCCAGTATGGTCGAGATGGCAACGATGCCACCCTGACCGCCTGCATCGTGGCGGGAGACACCCGCTGTAGTAATCCGGGTATCGAGAACATCAAGTGTGGGCACCCCAACACCACCAGCCCAAATCCATATGCCTAGCCTTGACCGTCAGGCATCTGCTGCTGCTGCTGCTGCTGCTGCCCAGTGGCATCATATGATGGATAGCCCATACTCGTCATATCCGCCCAGTCCCATTCCAAGGTCATGGGCATCTGCCACAAATCCTGCGGGACGAAGGGTTGCTGGAAGCTTCCCGTATTGAAGGGCGAACCCATCGAGGCTCCAAACTGCGGCTCCATGTCGCCGTTCTCTCCGGTATGCTGAGGGATACCGGCGCCAGGGTTGAGCATGTTGGCGAAGTCGCTGCCGGAAGGTGTCGAGAAATCGAGGGGGAGCGGCATCTCGTTGCTGCTGACGGGAAGGGGGGCAGGAGAGAAGCCGTTGAGAGAGGGGTTGAAGGGTTGGGAGCTGAGATCGCTGCCTGAGAAGTTTGGTGTGAAGACATTGGTGGTTGGGGCAGACATGTTGCTCTGGCTTGGTGTTTGGGGCGCGGCTCTTTTCTGCGGTATCTGCGGATCCGTAGTGTCAGAGATCGAGTCCTTAGTAGTGCTCTTCCTTTTCCGTCGCAAGTTCTCCTTGTCGCTTTTTTCAAGGACGACTTTGGCTATGCGCTCGAATTCCGCACATACTCCTAACATGCGCTTGACGCCTCCACTACCACCTTGCTCGTCGACCACACTGAGAATAGATAGGAAGTTGACGACTTGGTTCATTAACCTTACGTCCGAGCGAGCGCGAGCATCTTGCGGGTTCTGGAGAATGTTGGCAAAAAGTGTGACGAGAGAGGACACGGGAAAATAGAGGATCAACCTATGATGAGTTAGTAACACAGATTCTTATGCCCGCTTAGTATAGACTGACCAGACGCAAGAGTAGTCGCCCTGTGGGATGTACTTGATAAGATGTATCGAAGCCCGAGCAGCTGTAACACACAAGGCTGCCGACATAAAGACCCTCGGATTTAAAGGTCTTGCATTCAGTCCTTGGATGGCATAATTTGAGAGTCGATTCGACCAGTATCCGTGATGAACCGACATCCGATGTATAGTGGTCAAGCAGTTGTAGTACGCAAAGTGTAATACTACAATATGCAGAATCAAGGGCGTATGTGACGCCTTGATCTCGTTCTCTGGTCGGAAGTCAAGAGGTATCGAGTCTTTCCAGTCTTCAAGCTCCTTATCAAGCTCCCCGATCGTATTGAGTAGAGCCCCATCAGACTGCTTCGAAGCTTTCGTGGAGTATAGCTGCTTGTAAACCTTGCTTTCTATGATCGCGAAGGTGCACATAAGCCTGAACAAATTGGCTTTGCCTTTACCATCGGCAAGAGGGATACTGCCAATGTTGTCACTTGGATCTTCAGTGGGTAGCTCGACATTCATATCGTCGTCGTCTTGCGCGGGAGGTCGTCCTGAACGAAGACAAATGCTATGATGCTTTAGTGACCGTGATACCCACCTAGTGCGCTACACTTACTCTTTGTCTAAGATATAGGCAATCCAGAAGACACGCTTCCGTTGTTCGAGCTCTATCGGGTTGAGGTTGAAACCGGATCCCCGCTTGTGAAGGCCTATACTATGCGAGAGCCGGAGCGCTGCAGAAACGAGGAAGAAAGACGGCTGAGGGTTTGGCGTGCCAAGTAGGAACATGGCCTTTCAATGAACGTTCAGCAATGGCCAAAGCATATACAAGGGATTGAAACCTTACCATTCCTAGCAAAGCTTGGACACTGAGAAGATCCGTATTTCGCATTGTCAGCTCCGTCAAGACACCCATTGCGTTTTTCAGAAACGCCCAAGCCTTATTGTCATCTTCTTGCGGTACTATGTTGCTCATGACCCGTAATCTGTGCGCAATGGCGAGCGCTACATTCAAGCTGGCCCACCACCCTGAGCCCTCATACGGATCCTTCGTGTAATGCTTGTTGACGAGGTGCATGAAGGTTGGCTCATGGAAAAGCGGAAACATGCAATTGAAATTCTCGAAAAAATCCTTCAGCAATGACAAAGCCTCGTCTCTCGGGGGTAATGGCATGTATGTGCGCCTCACAAACATGTCGCTAAATATCTCCGGCTTCCAGTAGACCCACTTGTTGTCGTCCACGGCTGCTGAGGAGATCATCTCTTGGAACGAGCTGTCACCAGTTTTCTCGTTTACCCATTGTATACCCTTCGGCGAGAAAATAGAGAACCCGGAAGAGGAGCCTCAACAAGCTTAGCATTTATACGGCGTTTATCCCAGCCCAACTCACCAATATATCTAGTTTCGCCACAATTATTCGTCACAAGCGAGCACATCATATCCGAGAGCGCTTCGACCTCCTCTTCTCTCGCCTTTTCTTTCTTTTTGGCATCCTCCTTGTCCTGCTCCTTATCCTTGACGGGGTTCGGCGACGGTGCAGAACTGTTCGGTGTGGTAGACTGTCGTACTTGTGGGGTAGTACGCTGAGACTCTGAGGATGGACGGGGGATAGTGTTTGTACTAGTTGAGTCGGTCGGAGACTTTGAAGGCGTCCCTGGACTGCTCTGTCTACGGTTTTGCTCTGCGAGCCTCTTCTCTATCGTGCCCAAATCTGTCCTCCCCCAATCTTCCTCATTCACCAGTCCCGACTGCTTCAAGAGGGATTCCATCCTCCCAAGACGGTTTTCCAAGCCCTCAATGTACTTCGCTCTACGTTGAGTATTAGTACTGCTGAGGCTTCCAACTCGAGCTTCACGAACTCGTACCCTTTGGGCTGCGCTCGCTTCTTCTCTACCTGTGTAAAGATGCACTCGGTCTTGTAATTGATGCAATGTGAGCATGCTGGCATCTTCCCGTCGCACTTGATCTTCTTCTTCCGGCACATATCACATGCCTGCGACACCCGTGTTAGAACCTCGCTCTAGCCAGGAACAAGCCTCCTTACTCGAGCGATCCTCCTCCTCTTGGCATCATTGCTCTCATCCATGTTTCCAGCATCGTTCTCGTCACCATAGAACGGGCCCATGGGGAAGTTCTCCATCATGGGCGAGGTATCCTGGTCATTGTTGCCGAAGTATTGATGGAAGGGAGGGTTGGTGATTTGGGGCGCCGCAAACGCGTTGTTGTTCTGCTGGGATTGGAAGGACTCCATCTTAAATATAATGTCCCCCAGACTCCCTCAGACAAACTTGCGTTGGTGGTCCTGAAGCTAATACCTAGGGCTTATGTGTTGCTAGGATATACGGATTCGCAAGCGAGTCAGTCAGTCTATCCCGCACACTCATTCGCGTTATAGCTCTGAGACTGTGAGTCATCTGCGAGCTCGAAACAAAAGCTGTGGAGGAAGTCCAAGCTGCAGGCGTAGTGGTCAATTGGTAATCACGGCTTGGTAGGTTATGATGTAGGCATCAAGATATTTCGAATGCGCCTGCCGCGGTTAAGCTTCACCTAACCCTGGCTAGTCCTGCGCCATGAGCCCCAGTGACAACGCCTCGAACGTCTTTGCTTATGAAAATCGTTCCATGTTTAATGGTGACCCATATTTCAATTCGTAGCATGTCAGTGAAGCGCTGAAGAACGTAAGTGATGGAAGATTGACGAGGCCCAGGGCACCCCTTACGGCTGCCGAGATACTTCAGCATCCCGAGTTCAAAACCGTGATATGGGACTTAAAGCCGGCAAAGAAAGGTAAGGTGTTGGTAGGAGAAGGAAGAAGGAGTCCATGTCAGATTGCGTACGAGGTCCATGGCAGCGGGCCCTTGCATCTTGTGGTACGGCCATTTCTTGACATCTCCTACTCGTGAGACCCAAGCAATAAATCTCTCTTAATAAAGTACCAAGAGTACTTTCTGTTGGCATCTCCATTATTCCTCATTCTAATTTCTATTGTTCAAGCTACTAGCACGCTCCAATTCTTCGCCATGATGCAAGCCGTACATTGATCTTGCTTTTAGTGGATTATGGGCCTTGGCACCTTCAAAACGGGATGGCAACGGCAGACCAAAGACTTCGGGCATGATCAAGGCTCGAAATACTCATGCCTGGTGTTCGACAACCGAGGGATGGGCGAGTCTGACAAGCCTCTTGGGCGGTATACGACCACTCAGATAGCCGAAGATACTCTAGAGCTTCTCAATCACTTAGACTGGAGTGGCAAGAGAGAACTTCACGTTATCGGTGTCAGTATGGGTGGCATGATTGCGCAGGAGCTTGTATGGTTTTCTTTGGAATCAAAAAAGACACTACGCCAGCTGACAGCTCCGCCAGGCGCTCATGATTCCCAATAGGATAGCATCACTATCTCTTGTCTCGACCGCAGCACGTATAGTGAACACAGTGGTAAGGCTCAGTGTGAAGGCTGGACTAGAAAGTCAACTGATGCTGATCGCTTGAAGGGTTATTTCGAGAATCTAAGGAATAGAATAAACATGTTGTAAGTAGTCATGGTCGGGGTACCAGAAGCCAGGCCTAATAGCACTAGTATACCGCGAGAAATCGATGTCCAGCTGACTGACATCAAAATTCGTCTCTTCAGCAAGCCTTGGCTTGAAGAAGCCGACGCTGAAGGCGGTTTCCCAACCAATGGCGATCGATTTGCTGCTCAGGAGTTAAACAAAAGGCAAGACACGGAAGGCTTCACGAGAAAAGGCTTCCTATGTCAGGCACTGGCTGCAGGTTGGCACCACAAGAGCCCAGAGCAACTGAAAGCCTTGGGCAATGTCGTTGGAAGGGAGAGAATACAGGTTATGCACGGCACTGTCGACCAAATGCTTACTGTGCCTCACGCTGAGGTTCTGGCCAAGGAGCTTGGAGAAGAAGGTGGGGTCACGAAGCGGATCTTTCAGGGACGGGGCCATGTTTTGATGTGGGAAGAGAGGGAAGATTTCAGAAGATCGATTAGTGCTCTGATAGATAAAACAGAAAAGATGTAAGAATAGCATGAAGAGGCTATCAGAAGCGTGATTACCCTCCAGGGCGATCTTGCATTGACCTAACCGATGTTCTCTGATACATGGCGATAGTCTCTGAGTGACCGACGCACCACATCTATGACCTATAATTAGTCTTCCCTTGACTACTGAATCAAAGAAGTGATGCTTTCTGGCAACACTTACATCAATCATAGTCACTGACTGGTCATAAAGGGTGGGAAGACTCCGCTCGCCCCCATGACACCCCAACAGGGTTTCAATTCGCTTGAAAAGTACCTGAGATGTAGGCGAAGAACCATTCGTTCGCTATGATCGACCTTGATGCAATGGGGCAACCCCTGATGACCCCAAGCCGGACACGGTGAACTATGATTTGTAGAGAAGTAAGAAAAGCTTCGATTATGGACTACTTCAAGCCGAAAACGCCCTGTTCAGAGCCATACTGAACGATGTCGCAGCTTTGAGGACTTATAGTGGGCCAGCCTCAGCTCCTACGGCAAATCAGTGGCAGCAAGGCCAATACCGTATTTACATCTGCTTACCTCGGGGGAAGAGCGCTTGTATTCTGGTAAGGTAAAAATGTTCTGAAATACCTCATTCTGCGCGGCACTCGTGGCGGGATTGGGAACTAAACCTCTAAAAGGTGTTGTTGTCGACCATACACCTCCCAATACCACCGATGCAGCTGGGTCGGAGGGTAAACGAGAATTTTGGAAGAATGAGGAAGCCTCAATACTTCGGCCCAATGGTTTGTAGTCGAAGGAGCAAACATCAGGGAGGCCCCGCGGGTCCTGGATCCGCTCCAAGGGTGTCCATGGGTTTATCATCCTCCTGCAGAGATCCATCGCGAAGTCAGGTGTATTCTCGAAGCTCTGACGACAATTCTCGACTTGAATTCCCAGCTTGTGGAACGAATATGCGCTTAGATGGACCGCAAATTGTCTTAGAGGCGATGAAGCCAAAGTATTCTCATAGATAAAATCCACTTCGTCGCAGGTCAAGGTCGAGTTGCTATCTCGCAGCTCGCGCTGGACAACATTAAGAAATGCAGGGCATGAATAAATGCCAAATCGTGCCGTCGGCGGACGTACTTGAAGCTTGTGAGCAAGTACATAGAGGCGTATGCTTGCTTTGATGCCATCAGAAGGCGGAGGTAGCTTGGTGTGATCTAAGCCTTCCTTGTAGAGCCATTGCAGAAGAAAGCGGAAGAGATCAGCATTGTCTTCAGGTAACTTTATGCTGCCACTTGATTCTTGCCAAGGTCCCGACAGAGCTTTGCTGAAATATGTGAAGCGAGCACAAAGAAGCACACGATGGACATCAAATTCCACTGCCTCTGGTCCGACCAAGATCTTGACAACTCCGCCGCTCAGATACCTACAATTGATCAGCAAGCTCTGAAGAATGCATACGAGGTACGGTTCCAACATACCCCGCGGGGCTGAGTTTCGCGTCTGCTCCAAACATGCTTCCTTATATGGAAAGCCAACTTTGGCTCTGGTTGTTAGGAAAATGACCAAGTATTTTGTCAAGTTAAAGGACTCCTGTTTTAGAGCAAAATCATGGCCATAGCAGGTAATGAGCCTGTACTTTATTACCCTGTCGTTTGCCGAACTTACAAGCAGCTGATGCATGAAGTGATGAACACCCCCCAAACCCTAGTTTGAGGTCGCGTATCGCGCTTGACGTGTGTAGTCGGTAAGGTAAGTCAACACCATTAAGCGGAGAGGTTTCTTTCGATTCCTAGAACGGATCGTAAATCCTGAAATTACGGTATGACACCACCAACGCCTCGCTAATATTGACACCCTTCGGCCCCCAAACACGGAGACCAATGCTTCATGCGATTCAAGTCTTCTCCAAGAATTCCTTTGCTTCATTGACTTTTGTAGCCAAATACGGACTTCCCCCTCGGTCTGGATGGTTTAACAGCATCAACTGCCTGTGGTTCTTTCGAATCTTCTCCTTCGTCAACGTCCGCTCGCTGTGATGCCGAGATCAGTAAAACTTTCCCTGGTAAACAGCCCTGATTCAATACCTCAGCTGGAGGATAAGCGCAGCCTCTCTGCGATTAATCTTCGGCTCAAATCCCCCCTTGTAGTATGCCTTCCCAAGAGCCGTTGCGCCTGCTGCTCCTCCGCGGTATTTTCTGAGAGCCACCAGCCCAGCTCGACCCTAGTTTGTAACTATTAGTACGCGCAGTAAGAGTCAGAGGGGAAACAAGCGCCTACAAAGAAGGCTGCGGCGGCCACTCCTACCCCGACGGCGAGCACGGCCGTCATATTCAACGCCGAAGATCCGGTTCGTCTCTGACTTTCTCTAGGTGTGGACTCCAGCGTGGTAAGCGAGCTCTGAACTATCGTCGAGAATGTGCGTCGCTTGGTGTAGATAGTAGACGTATGTAGACAATCCTTCGATCCAGCGGCGGCGAAGTCCAAAAACTCCGCAGGACCCCTGTCCCTCGCTTAACTCTCACTAGCGTCTACAAAGTCCGACTCACTCAACTTTTGCGATTATTATTGTGTGGGACCGAAGTCGAGAGCATTGCGATTCGCGAACAAGATGAGGTATATTCTAGATTGATGCGTATCAAGGATTAGCTGACCTCCCCAGGATCGAGACTTGCTACTTCTGCTCGCAACCATGCTACCCCTCCAAAGGTCTGCTCCGGACAAACCGCCATGCGAAAACCCGTTGATGTTGGATAGGTATCACCTTTGTGAGAAACGATGCCAAAGTCTTCAAGTTCTGTAGGAGCAAGTGCCACAAGAACGTGAGCCCTGATTGCTCGTTCGCAAATTCAAGACATCCTACTCACATGATCTGCAGTTCAAAATGAAGCGCAACCCGCGAAAGGTATACCATTCCGCACTACGTATCCAGCAAAGATATCCTCGGGCTGACAGCCGGACGTAGCTTAAATGGACCAAAGCCTTCCGCAAGTCCGCCGGCAAAGAGATGCTCGTCGACAGCACCCTCACTTTCGCCGCGCGGCGCAACGTGCCCGTCCGCTACAACCGCGACCACGTCGCGCAGACGCTCAAAGCGATGGAGCGCGTCTCCGAGATCCGAGCGAAGAGGGAGAGGGTCTTCTACAAGAAGCGCATGGCTGGCAATAAGGAGAAGGCGAAGGCAGCGGACCGGAAACTGGTGGCTGAGAATGAGCATCTGCTGCCGAGGGTGAGAGCGTCGGAGCGGATGCAGGATGTGGTTGAGGAGCCGTTGGCGGAGGAGGTGAGGCTGGAACAGCCGGTGCAGAAGGTTAAGGCGAAGAAGAGGCAGAGGTTGTTGGTGGGTGGTGGGGTGGAGGAGATGGATGTTGATTGAATGTCGTATTGATAACAGTTGTCTGCATGAGCGAGGCGTCTGGGTTGAAAACATCATGGGAATACCGAAACAAATTGATTAGATCAAGTGTTCGTGTAAACTTTTGCGACTCTCTTCTATGGCTCATCTAGCTTCTCGTTCACCAAATGTGCCTTCTCCGGTGGCTTCATTCCCTTTTCCACGTCCTCCACCGTCTTCGCATATGCTTCCTGCTGCAGCTTGTTCGCCCTCTCTACCTCCGACTGCCTTCCCTCCAACGAGACACTCCCTCGGTAATTCCCCGCTCCGCCCCTTCCTCCGTGGCCACCCTCGGGTATCGGGGTTTGCTTTATGGATGTAGAGAGATCGCTCGCAATGCCGGGCGCGGTAGAATTGGCTGTAGGCTTGTAATTGCCCGCGCCCCCTCGGCCCGAGTGTGCATAATCTGATGGTTTGGCCTCGGGGTCCTCTATAGGAGTGTCGCGGGTGGCAGCCTGGGCTTCAACGTCCTGGAGCCGAATGTTAGTTTGAGACTTCAAGGCAGCTTCGATGTTGTGTACCTGATCGATGTGCCTTGTCACATCTCCAACGTCTTGAGGGCTGTAGTAGTTTCCAGCGCCGCCTCGGCCGACTTTGCGGTATTGTTCGGACGCCATGGTGGGTTTGTGGTTTAGTCATTGCTGAAACTGTAGGATGGTACAAAAGGGCGCCGGCAGCTCGACATTCACTAGTCGCGCTTAGCGTGAAGGCCCTCGAAAATTAACCTACTGCAACCCTATCGCTGAGTGGTTGATTAAAATTTTGTATACTATGGGCTGGAACAGCTGGTCAATTCGTGATCATGGTCGTTGAGAGGATTCAATAATGATAAATCAATTTCCTACCGACGCTGGTCCGACAGTGGATCAATAATGCTCTGGTTATGGACAGCGAATACTCAAGAGAATAGCTCGACAGCTACGAGTACTCTCTCAAGAACAGCTGGAAAATGATTTAAACAAGGAGGCGGCACATCGGAGATGCGTATTCGAGGCGAACGTTGATTGATTACATTTAGGTTGCTTTGGAGACAATTCGCCGTGAGATACTTCCTGGAGGATTGCTACCTTTAAGTGCGACATTCACAATGCTCGAAGTCGTCGGACTATCCTGACCCATCAACTCCGAGTCTTGACCGAGACATATTTGGTCGCGCTTCAGGATCGGTCGGTAACGGCGAAGGCTCCAAGCTGTGGGAGCAGATGTATTTGAATAATCTTTCTTGATCAAAGTATATTTGCAAGATTGCGCAGCTAGAACCCGATCTCGCATCAAAATTCAAACCACTCGAATTGATGCTGGACACCTCGGACCATAGAACGCAGATCAGCGAACAAGACCGCGAACCGAGGCGCGGCCCTTTCCCAAGCAGGCATAAATAGAGGGCTCAAGACGGGCCAATTGGAGGTTAATTGACCGTGGCTTGGATTGGCGTATGTCTTGCATGGGGAAGGCGCAATCAATTATGCCATATCCGCCATGATGATCTCGATCGTCGGTTGATTGACTCTCACCAGGGGGTCAGAAGACCTCCACCATGACCTGTTCTGTTCGATTGTTCCAGACAATTTTGGAGCTCGTCAGCCCAAAGGAGCTGGGCGTGACCTACCCCCGAGTCTCATCCATCACCACTCTGCCAAGAGGGCTGGGTGGATTCGACCAGATCGGAGCTGATTTGACAGGCCGATAACCCGCGTTTACCGTGTGGCTCCGCTTAGGGGAATTTGTGGTTGGCGCATGGCGATGGCGCGCGGGGGTGGACTGTGCCTGGACCAAAGAAATACAGACCCCAACCTGCAGCTCGAGGAAGCACTTGCTCAGGTACGGCGAACGTATGCTGGTGGGATGATACCTGGTTTGGAGGATGGCGTCAGGACGGCGGTCGTGGGATAGGTGGATGCAGATGATCAAAGCTTGGAAAGCATGTGATCCATGGTTGAATTGATGAGACGTGTTCGCAGAGCATTCGTAGCCGAATGGGGTTGTGGCTAGGATGAGAGTGGAACGCATGATCAGTCAGTCGAGTGGAATTGCTGTTCGAGGGCAGGTGCCTGGTCAGTGGTCACTGGCCACTGGGGAGGATTCTTGGTTATGTTAGCCTCGCATCAAGCAGCTCGTGCAGCTTCCCCTCCCGAAGCATACCATACCAATCCCCGCAACAGCTTGCCCAGCCTTTGCCCGCTACTCACAACTTCCAACCTACAACCACTTTTTTTTAAATTCTTCTGTCAGCCAGCTCCATCATTTTTATCGTTAAGTAGATTAGGAACCACTTGGACGCTGTCAATCTCCGGCCGCAGAGCCCGTCTGCAACCCATAAGAAAGGCCCAATTGTCCGCATTGGTTCCTTGGCTGCTACGCCTCATCAGCCTCGACGTGCAAAACGCCCTAATTTGGAACTGGGATCGCCATATACACGTCCACTATATTTCCAGGCTCGGAATGTGTACAATTGGACGTTTGTAGCCGCTGTACAAGCTCTTCCTCTCGTTGCATTGTCCCGTCCTCCGTAACTTTTCACCACCACGACTCGACACAGCAGCATCGACTCGCGTTGTTAGTCTTGAAGTCCTAGGCTCTCTGTATCGGGCTTCTGAGAGCCACAAGATCCAGAGAGCCAAGTCTGAGAACATGTCAAGCTTCAAGGTGCGTGGTCAATGCTTAAAGCTTCCATCTTACCTACTGACTTCGAAACCACAGGACACGCTTATGTCCCGCCCCCCGAGCCAGCACCGCACGTCAGTGGGCACGATACCCTCTTCGAGTATCGCTATCCGTCACTCGGGGTCTCGACAGCATTCTCACACTCTTTCGCTTGGAACGAACAGTTCCTCGCACCGAGTGACACGGCGGAAAAGTATGACTTCTGGAGCTTCCAACACCGCGGCTGTTCTGTTAGCTGCCTTAAATGGCAGTGGGGATCACCCGCCAGTGAGTCTGGGTCAGTTGAACCGGCAAAGCTTGCCTGTGAAGCACGTTGGAAGTACGCGTGCCGCACATTCAATTTCCTCGGATTTCCGTGGACAAGGGCCTAGCGATGCTATTTTGATGGACACCTCTACCGATGACACTACTGCATGCGAGCATGGCCCGGTAAAAGAAGGCTCTGCTGCCGCCGCCAGTCTCCTATCACCCGGCTATGAAGTCCAGGCATCTAAAGCACGAGTCAGGCGTGCCAGCGAAGGTGCGCACCACGGTAAAGGTGAAGGCAAAAGAGCAAGCGGCGAATTGAGATGCGAGCAGTGCGGGAAGGGATACAAGCACAGCAGCTGTTTGACCAAGCATCTGTCAGTATCGTTTTTCCCTTCATTCGGGGTTCCGAGCCTTGAGTGCCCCCTATGAAGCCTGCTTATTCTCGCCCCTTCCCCTAAGTGGACTACCTTGACCAACGGAAACGTCTCGCTTTTACTGACGAGTTTTCTCTTTAGGTGGGAGCATACACCAGAGTGGTCTTATACTTCAAAGCTGCTCATCTCCAAGCATCAACAGGTGCAATTGCTTGAAGCGGCTTCGGTCCTTGTTGGCATGAACCAGGATGCATCTGAAGCACCAGAGTCAGCTAAGCTCAATGACAGCGATCACTCATCGGCCTCTCCTCCTGCTTCAGGGACTTGGGAGGTCCAAGACGACTATTTGAGCTCAGCTGAAACGACACCACCGCCGACCAGTGATCACTTCTATGCCCCCGACAATTACGGTACCATAAGGGAGAAAAGACACAGCGGTAACAGCTCCTCATTTTCGAGATCCTACCAATCGGCATTGTCAATGCCGGTGGGGAGCGCTCCGTCCATGGGGCCAGCATTTGGAAGTTACCACAGCTTCTCCAATCAGAGGAGGCCGTCCACCTCAGGTGCCGGTGTGCCACGAAATCTTGGCGGCGATGAAGAGGAAGCCGGACTCGCGGCGGCTGTGGAGTCACTGTGTAGCTTTGGAACACCCCAAAGCGGAGCTGTACACCTCCCCTCAGACATTCCTCCTGTTCCTCCGCTTCCCGCTCGGTATGTCGGCAAAAACGTCAACAGGCTATCTGGGAACCTTACAAGTTCAACGCAACCTGCATTGACTATGCTTCCGTCCTCCACTCAACGCGTTTCCAACGAGCGTGGCCCGCTCATGAAGGAAAGAAATACCGCCAATGCTGTGGTGGACGAGGACCATGGTGATCAAGTTGCACCTCGATCCAAAGATGATGATGAGGACGAACTGATGTTTGGCCGAGACGAGGTCATATACTGATCTGTCATATCATTGATATGGCAGTAATGCGGAACAGGTAGATGTCCCCCAAAATTGGACGTATCTGTTATTTCCTTGTCTTCCTCGTCTGTGAAAAGCGGATGCATGGTGGATCTGTCTCCGCAGGCGATTTTCAGCACCGAAGAGTGGCGGCTAAGCCATGAGGTTAAAGTGGAGATCGTTCTCGAGCGTCGAGCGGACATCCCTTGGATACTCTTGTATTTGGGTAGCAATTAAGCATGTGTAAAGAGCTCTGGATTATGTAGGAAATGTTCACGCAAGTATTTGTTCTGCCATACTGTAATATGCATCAGGGAGCTGCATAGTACGTGTCCCGGCATGTTCACGTTGGTAGGTACTACCGCTTGTTGTTTCGCGGCGCTTGATTGTGTCATGCCTGTGGTTTGACATTCCTTCACAGCATCTTCATGCAAGTGAGTAGCTGATCTTGGTTCATTGCATTCTCTCATTCAAGATCTTCAGCTTGGCTAGGAGCTGAAATCGTTCTTTGATGCCTTGATTCTGGGCTATAGTCCACGATTTTCTAGTAACAATTCCCCTACTGAGCACCGAAGCGTAAGCTCTTCTCCTTCTGCAATCCTGGGCTCAACTTATTATGGTCTAGGCAAGTGCAATTACCACAAGCACAAAGATGACCGACTTCAGAATGGCTCCGTCGCCGGAACTGGTCCTCGAGCAAGCCAGAGCCACATGTCTGGTCTCTTCAGAGGCACAGACGCCCTCCCCGGTGATACCCTTTCCAGACTACGTCGACATGATGAGCTCGCCCTTCATTAAATTAGATGTGCTTTCCAATCGATTCGGTGATGGGCACGATTTACCGTCGGCGTTCAGAGAAGAGGTAGTCATCCAGCTGGCAGAAATTGGGCGGGGGAAGCCTCGTCTTGCAGAAGTCAGACCCGAACAAGCCAGGTTGGCACCCATTTCCGAGGAAATCTCTTCAACCCCGTACTATCCACTTCAGCCGGTTGTCGATTTGGCAGCACCCAATCAAGGGGATCAGACGATATCAGTCCGGCTATGTCAAGCTCCCCCCCGGTTCTTACAACAACTGGATCACGGGCAACCGAGATGGGAAGACTGGTGAGGAAAAGGAAGAAAGCATACAGGGAGCAGCAGTATCGCGGGTAAACGTTATCCAGCTGGCGTCCAACCTTACTTCAGCAGCCGCGTCCATGGGTGCAGTAGACCCAGAACACAGTAGGGCTCAGGGCGAACCACGACGGCCAAGCACGGGCAGCGAACAGCGGTCCGACCATGTTCACCCTCCCGCCGCTTCTTACAGCATTCGGATGCAATGCGAAGGAGATGAAAGCATGTCGGGAGCAGCAGGACCACGACTAGATCGAATCCGCCTGGCGGTCGATCTCATATCTGCAGGCGGCTCAGTACGGTAGAGAAAGAGCTTGTCAATGCTCAGGGTGGTGACTAGAGCATTAGGCGGAGAAGCGCGGGGGCAAGAATGGGGCGAGATCGCTAGGAGGATATTTCGTGCAAGAACTCAGAGACACGGTCTTCCTCCTCCGAGCCTACATCACCATGATGATCCTAGTTGCAAAATGCTTGGCGGACTATCTACCAACCCAACCCAATCTCCACTCTCACGATCAATCCCAAGTGCATCAACCCCAAGTAACAACAAAAACTTCGCTGCTGTTCTTCACAGATTGACGCTCTTCGTAGAATTCGTATCGTAGTATCTTGTATCGTTGCATCGCCACCATGCCCCTCCCTCTAAGCGACGCAACCCGCGCCGCCGCTGTTAACGCCATCGTCCGCGGCGAGTCTACCCCCTCCATATCCACTTCCCTCAGCATCTCAGAGCGCCAAGTCTCGCGCATGAAGTACAACCTCAAAAGATATGGCACCTTCAAAGAGCCAACGGAGGGCAAGCGGCGAGGCCCACCGTTGAAGACGGGCCCAGCCGTTGAAGAACGTTTGCTCGAGCACCTGCAGTACAATCCCGCCATGCACCCTGCCGATATGAAGCTTTTGGTAAAGGAGGAGTTTGGGATTGATGTCAGCGCTACTACGATCAGGAGGGCGCTGAAGAGGAAGAAGGTTGGTGGTGTTTCGATTGCCGCTGTCTGTAGCCGAGAGGATTTGGACGTCATTACTAAGATTATTAATGGACTTTGTGGTAGGAGGGTTGTTGTGATCTGGGTCTCTTATCTCTACTCTACTCCCTCCTATAATTGTTTCCTACTATATGCTTGCAGTGTCGCAAATCATTAGATCTACTGACACTGAAACCCCTGGCTGGATCTTTCCTGATGGCGTCACAGTACACCTCCGAGCTGCCCTCCATCCCTATCGATCCCTCGATCCCAAAGTTCTTCGAGAACTTCTATCACATATCCGACACACCGCATGCTCACGATCGATATGTGGACTCCTTTACGAACGACGCTACGATGATCCTGGCGAGCAAGAAGGCGGTTGGCAGGGAAGGTTTGTCCCGCTTTCTCTATCTTTCATTCTCGTCTGTTCCACCAGATATAAGAACCCCCTCCCTCCGCAACTCGCTCCCTAGCATCTTCTTGGCTTGGTACGCTCATCGTATCCTTTGCTCAATCTCCATACTATCATCCTAGCCAGACAACTCCGTTCACCGTCCCCTGTTGCGCAGATTCTTCCCTTCCCCTTATGCCCTCTTCTAACCCTCTCACCCTCTCACCCATCCCTCCTCATGCCCTGCGCCCCCAGCTAAACGCCTCTGCTGCAGAGATACTGTCCCTTCGACACGGCATGTGGACCGCCATCACCTCGCGCTCCCACAGCCCCACCAAGATCTTCCCTTTCGGCCCCAACAGTACCGAGGTCATGATCTACGGCACGGTCGAATTCGTTTTCAAGGAAGGCGGCCAAGCGAGCAAGGACTGGGCTGCGCGCGCGGAGCTGGTGAAGGCGGATGGCGGGTGGAAACTGGGGTTCTATCAGGTGTATCTAGATACGAAATAGTGGGAGATATCACATTAGATAGGGGCGACTCAATGAAAATCTTAATTACGTGTATTACTTCTCTTGACACGATTATTGATATGTGCCTCCCTTTTGCCCGTGATGTCCGAAGGGCGATTTGCCGGTTGCACGTGATACCGTATGCCAAACTTTGAGGGAGAAATTCACTTCAACACACAATAGCCGAGAAAGGAGGCTAAGGTCCCTTTCCCACAATTCACAACCACCACCACAATAGCAATTGCCTGCTTCCACCTATTGTGTAATATATCCCACTGAACTACAATAGGAAACTCGTCAATGCTATTGTGCGTCTCCTCTAGCGCTGTATCATTGGTTTCGTTGCGCTCAAGTCTTCCTCTCAGCTCTTCACAACTTCTCTCCTCGTCCGTCTCCTCATCGATCGTCTTCGCTGCTTGCTGGCTGTTGTAGCACCATTTGTACTCTTCCTTTCTCACTACCAACTCCTGTTCAAAGCTCTTTGACTGTTTGACGCATCGGCGTCGGTCCGGTTCTGACAACTGCCCCTTTACTGCTCCTGCCTCTGACCTCTTTGACGCCCTCTTCACCACACTTCTCCGCCGTCACCAAGGTAAGGACATCTGTCAATTGACGCTTTGACGCATTGGCGCTGATGCGGTTTAGCCAGCATGCCTCTCAACGCCGGTCAAGTCATTCAGCTGGTCTGTCTTGTCCTTGGCACCATCTCCGGCTTGTTCCAGGTTCAGTATGGCCTGTCCATCTACCAAGACGTCGTCAAACCGGCATCTCGTTATTCCACCGCGCTCGCCGCCCCCAATTTGGCCAAGGTCAAGCAATTCATAGCTGGAGATGGCGTCTCGGATAGCCCGATCATCGCCCTAAACATCTCGAATACCGCCCCGGATCTCAGCCAAAACGGCCACGGCACCACCAACGAGAGTGCTCTTGGCTTTCCGGAGGTGGCCTTCGAAAGCCCGGTAATCGCCCTCGTCGACCGGCTCAACAACACCACGACGGACGAAAAGACGTCTTGCCCTTTTGCACAACCAGAGTCGTTGGTCGCCGAGCCCAACGTCATCTCGCCTTTCCGTCTTTTCGTCGAGATCCTGGAGGAAATCCTGACCTTCCTGCTTTATTGGTTCCTCAATGTGGAGCTCTGGATTTTCGCCCTTTGGGACCAGCAACTGTGCCTTTTCGCCCCGACTTGGGTGTGGGAAGGTGAGTTAAAAGCTCGAATGATGAGATATTTGGACCTGCTGTTGGCGCTGGCGCCTGTTTTGTCTTGGAGCAAATATACAGCAATCGTCGATGAACTGGAAAAGCGCCTTACCACTAAGCATGAAAGAACGATTCAACGCGTTCACGATGAGCATCAACTGGTCACCGAGGCCAAAGACACCGAGCTTCAAAGCCTTCGGAAGCAACTTCAGGACAAAGATGCGCTCAAGGCTTGGCAATTCTTCGCTATCAACGCCGAAAAGGAGACGAAAATGCAAGAGGAAATGCAAGACAAGACTCGAGCAATGATCGGCCACGCAATACAGGTGGCGGAGACTGATGGGCTCCTCGAAGAACACCTCAAGACCATCGAGAAGCACAAAGAGAACTGCAGTGAGATGCTGAAGGAGACAAGCGACAAATCCAAGAAGATTTACGACCTGGAGGCCAGCAATAGACGCATCCAGACTCAGATCAACACCTACGATCAGCATCTGGCGAAGGACGGATGGAAGATGACCCCGTCTGGCCTTCGACCGCTTGCTCCTCCTCCTGGGCCTCCATCATCCCGCATTCCAGCTCCTCCATTCCGCAACAATGGCCCACCTTTCAACCCAGGCGCTGCTCAGTTCATCCCCCGGCCTGCTACTTTTAACCCCCCGCCTCCGCACTACCAACCCGGCTTTCGGGGGCCGCAAGTCGACCCAAGGTTCATGGGGCATTAGCTAGATTCACGTGGAGATGGGACAATTTTGTGGTCTTTGCGTGTTCGGGGATGCAATGACGGCAGGAGCTAGTGGTGGACACAATCTCGATGAATGTCAGTTTTAGCGGTTTGCAGGTTTCGCGTGGCGTTAGCGATTGGTGTTGTGCGTTGGATTTCTTGTATTTCTGTGCTGGTTTCTTGTATTTCTGCGTTGACTTTACGGTGTTTTAGTTTGGGTGACTTGGCGTCAGCCTCTGTTGTCTAGCATGCTTTGACGTTACTGCGTCTAGCCTAGTTCTATGCATTGGCGCTCGTCGCTGCCTTCTCCTCGATCTCTCGCCTCTTCTGAATACCGTTCCAGCCCTTGCGAATCACGTCAGCCATGATGGTCCCCTTCAGCTTCTCCATCGCTTCTGGTATGGGTAGCAAGTACGATGCGTACAATGCCTCTTCAGCATCCACGCCCGTGTTTTTATGGCGGACAGGCTCATACCCTTTGGGTTCTTGTGCTATGCGAGCTGCTAGAGGCATTTCTGCAGGGAATCGAGGAGGCACTTGGTAAGACATTTCTTGTGCTTCGGCTTGGCTTTGCAAAAGAGCTTCGTCAGCGGGAGGGACGGTCTCAGCTATGTACCAGAAGAGAGTGTATTGCGCTGAACGTGAAACCGGCACTAGTTGCATCCAGACCGGCTCGGTACTGAAGACGGTAGACGATCGATTGGAGGGGTTGTGCGCTCTGGGCTGGCGATGGCGCTGGGAGGTAGGTAAGACTGCCGGGGATCGAGTCGTCAGCATCGTGGCTGCCAGAGACCGGAGCACCCGCTGAAGGATTGAAGCAAGAAGCCTGAACCGAAAAGAGACTTACGACGATTGCGGTACCCTGACTTGTGCCTATCAGCTAACTAGTCTCAGAGAACAAGCAGTGGCGTACCTCTTCGAATCCTTCCCTCTCCGCGGCGAATCCAGTCTCCTCATTTGCATCTCGACGACCTTTTGGCAGAAAGAAATAGTCATGCTCCGGATGATAGCAGACCACGACTCTCTCTGAAGCAAGGTGAAAGATGGCGACGCCGGCACCGATGGTCAGATGTTCGCTGTCAAAGCTTGCGACCACCGGTTCATCAGAAGAAGGAGAAATTTCCCCATCTCCTACTCGATATAGGTCCTTTTTACTACCAGGTTTTCTCGGGGTTGAAGCATCGCTGCCCATGAAGCCTGGAAGATTGGGATGGCCGGACTTGGCTTCTCGGCATAAGTACTTCTAGATTGAGATCTGGCGCCTGGCAGTCTCACACGGTCGATTGGGATAGCTTCGACATAGCGTAAGTTGCTCTATGATTCTCTCAATGAACCCGAAGAGTACCGTACTTAGGTACGGCAGGTACCGGTCCTGGTGGACTCGTGAAGTCGGCATTGTGTTTAGCGCCATGGCGCTCACGTGATTTCGTCTATTTGTACCTCTAACGGCTTGGTGTTTCCTTTAAACTTGCAGATTCGGAGCAACGAAAGGCACCAGTGCGACCATCTCACAAGCCACGGAAGTTTCTAGCTCACTGTTCTCGCTCCTTTGGGATCACAACTAATGGCAAGCTTCATTCACCTCGTGTTAATCGCGGACTCTGAGCCGTGGAGGGACGAAACTTAGTTTTAACCCGTGATCACTTGGAGCAGTGTGGTACACCTGTCAGAACGTGTGGCCTTCAGGCTCTCCAGAAGCGAAAGGCTGGCATAGTCTGCAGCATCGTGCAGAAAACCAATACACCATCAGGTTCTGGAGAACTCGTGTTTATCGTTTCGAGTAAGATATAGATGTAGACTCTCCATCTCCTCAGCAAGGTCTTCGCTTCTCCCATTCTCTTTGCACCAATTTCCAAGCCAGTCCGTTCTCTCTACCGTGAATCCCCAAAGATGCATTTCATCAGCCTTGTCACATCGGTCACCCTTCTAGGAGCAGTTGCTGGTGCAAACAAATGTAATCGCGACAACTGCTTCCGCGCGTTGATCCAATATGAGAGCCAGACAAGCTCACAGTTCTGCAGCGAGTTCCTCGCGACATCGTAAGCTCTACCAAGTCTATGCCCTAACCTTCAGCTACTGAACAGCCCATCAAACAGCACCAAGCAAGCACCGAGTCCCGTCGCTACTTGCGGCAACTCTCGTATTTCCAGCGCTTGCAGCTGCCTGACCTCCACCACGAAGACGATGACGTCTACGCCCACTCCTCCAGCCTCATCGACGACGTCTTGTCCCGATGGACCTGCAAATAGTGCTAATGCATGTCCAACGCCCGCCACATCTTGCTGCAAGTACTTATGTGGAGCGGCATTGGTCCCATTCGAGTTCTGCTCACCGGTCGATACAACAGGCCAGTACTCGTTATGTACCCCTTGTCATTGAAAAGGGGGATGGTAGATGTAAAGCTTGGATCCATAGGACATTCGGCATGCTCCATGTTGCAGCAGAGAGACTCCGACTTTTCCTGAGGGAGTACAAGGGGGGAAATTTCGATGTTACATGCTGAGGCATACACATCAAGGTTGCAGAAGTCATGATATTTCACATACTCCAGCACACTGCGTATCAAGAATTGCATCATCATCCACCTACTTACAAAAACTCTTTCACGTAGCCAAAGTGGGGAAAACCCTAAGCTGGCAGCGGTCCGTTAGGCACAAGTAAATCCTGGCTGATGTCCCTCTCGGCTATACTTGCCTTGTATCCTATCAAAGCGATGCGGATTGTTTGTGTGAGGTGCACGAAAGAAGTCGTCCGATTCGCTATGCTTAGGCTTGTGAACTCCTCGACGAGAGGCAATATAGTATCATTCTTTCCCTCTGGTCGCTTGAATCATACTTGCGCACTTTTCCGCTACCATAGCTACTGGCGCCTGCAAGTGAGAAGCAATTATTTGTGGGAAGACGCTCGCATCGCAGACCCGTAGATTTGATATCCCATGAACACGTAATGTGTCGTCCACTACCCCAGGCGCTCGAGCATCGAATTCAGAAGCCATCCTGCATGTACTTGAATAATGGTATGTTGTTCTCGTTCGTTGGCGGATGAAGTCATCCAATCCTTCACTTTCCTGTTCGGACACGGGGACCGCAACCCCACGCAAGAGCGGGAAGCCTCTGGCCCTAATGGCGTCACCAAGTCTCAGCGCCAGGCGAACAGCTTTCCTGGCCATTGCAAAGTCGGCAGGGTCATGGAGGAGCCCCAGATCGACTCTTGGTCGGTCATGAGGATTCGATGATGCGAGTCGAACGGTGCCTCGAGACTTGGGCTGTAGAAGACAAGCCAATAAGGTGAATATGCCTATCTTGGCAAAGCTACGTTTGTGTTCTTCTAAGTCGTCTATAGCACTGGTGGCTATAGACATGATCTCGATATCGGGGAGACCGACCCGGGCCTTTTGGACGGTTATATCCTTGCCTTTCTCGGCAAATTTGGGGGATCTGTCTCCGATAAATCTCGAAGTGTCATCGTCGAGCGAAGAACCACCGACGAAGAGCGAAAGCAATTGAATTGGAACGCTTAAGATGCCGCTTCGAAACAATATGTATTTTAAGAATTCGAGGGCTCCTCGGAGAGGGGATGCCGCCAGGCGGTGTAGAGACGCGTTTTGAGGCACCTGCCATGCGACTGGGATGGCTACGTGATCGCACTTGACGAAATTAGTGCTATAAATTTAGAGCCACAGAAGGAACGAAAGCCAAACGTACTAGGTCGGATCCGACTCCAGGTAAGTCACGTACTACGTTGACACCCTGCTGCTTTAGGTGCTCTCGAGGCCCAATGCCGCTACAAATGCGAATTAGCTTTTTTATTCCAAGGAGGAAGAGATGACGGACCTCAGCATCAAGATCTGTGGCGAACCAAGGGCACCCGAACTGATGATTACTTCTCTGTTCACCGTGACAGAGAACGTTTCCTTTGTTGTCGTCGGCTTTGCATACTGAAAATTCACTCTTTGGGCACGAGTCTCTGTCTGATCAACCGAGAAGTCGACGCTCGATACCAGTGCTCCAGTGCAAATCGTGAGATTGCTCTCCCGTTTAAGCACAGTCGCCTTGGGAAGATATGCTTCCAAGACCGACACCCGTTGATTGTTCTGGTCGACTGTCAAATCAAGCGTCGAGATGCCATCGCAGAACGCGTCTGGCGAATTTGTATCCTCGATAGATCTGAATCCCATGGCTAAGGCGCTGTGCTGTACCCTGAATCTTCGTCAACGACTTAATTTTCTAGGAAACAGGATGGAGCAGATCCTACACGTGATAAACACTGTACGGCCAGCTATGTTCAGGAATTACCCGATTGGTCCAGGGGCCTGTGCAAATGTCAGCTTATTCGATTTACTCAAGTACACGCTTGCCACACACCTGAGTCTCCACGGTAATTCGACTTCGGCCGGCTAAGAGTGGTTTCCGTTTTCATAAAATAGGGCAGTACCTTTTCGTATCTCCATTCAGGATGTCCCATAGACCCCCATGCATCGTAGTCGGCAGCACTGCCTCGCGTATACACCATACCATTGATGCGTGAGGAACCACCGAGAACTTCTCCCGTTACTAGCAGGTCTCGCCGGTCATTGCACTGCTTCATCGGTTCACTATGCCACCTTATGGAACCCATTTTGGTATCCAGGGTATTAGCCGATACGAGCGGTATTCGGGACATCCATGTATCGTTGGCAATGCCGCGCTCGAGGAGAAGCACAGAAGTATTCGGGTCTTCACTCAAACGCGAAGCTAAGACACACCCCGCGGTACCTCCTGCGCCATAGTGAAGTCAGTAGCGGGTGATAGGCCGTCGATCACGAAGTAGACTTACCACCAACCACGATGTAATCATACGCATGGTTGTCAACTTCCTCTGCGCGACGCTCAGGGTATCTACGGTTGAAGGGCCACCACATTGTGCCTAGAGAGAGACGCAATAGATCTCAGCCCATTAACGTCGAGCAGTTTCATGAAAAGGAATTACAGCAGATTCATGAAGGTGTGAAAATTGTCTTGATTGTCATGTATAAAGAGGCTTCGGTGTATCATCATTATACCACAGTCAGCAAAGACAAGAGCAGAACGAAGAATGAACCAAACACAAGGGGCGCGTGGTGATGTGCCCTGCCGCCGGCCCTTTTCAGAAGACCGGCTAAGCTCTGCTAGGGCCAGCTTACTTTGTGTGTTTTGACCTCCATCCTTCCATACTCAAAATTGAATCCCCGGCGGAGTGGCCACCCCCATGGGTGATGGCACCTGCAAGTCTGGAAGAGTGGAGCACATGCATGTTTGGATGGAGTCTCCGGAAATTAGGCAACCGCGCGTGTAAAAGACGCTAGATTACAAGCGCACGAATGAGAGAACTCCAAGGGCTTCCTTACCTGTCCAAGCGTAACAAATTTGGAGGTAGGATTCAAGAGCAAACTCCGATAATCCGCATACACAGCCGCAAACATACACGAATACCAATAAGATATTTTGCTGCGCTGTATCGCAGCCTTGCTCGGACGCATGCACGTATCTCTGTCGTGATGGGGCGAGCAATGCGCGCTGGAGGCGCATCGCAGATGGCTAGGGAGAGAATCGCAGCGATAGTCACCACCTCCATGTAGGGCAGACTCTGTGATCTCCGCGGAGCCTAAGCTAATGGGAGTGCTTGGCATGGAAGACGATTCACGCTTCAAAGTTGTATCCTGATATTTGCCCCCAGATTGTATGCATCAATGATCGACTAGTCTGGAGCCATGGAAGCCAGTAGAGCCTAGGTATGGATCCTCCCTAATACCTTGGTTATTTTGTGCATGTGTCTTGTGGCTGTTCATAAGGCCGTCGAAGATCAAGTATTATACAAATGAGCCACCATACGTAAAATCAAGATTACCAATTGTTGGGCATGTGATTGGACTGCTCCAGGACAGATCCTACTCTTATGTCGATCTCTTGTTAGTCGGTCAGCGCGATGTCCTTGGCTTACTTACGACTGGCCTTTCCGTGTTGTTAGCAAAAAGACTCGCCCTACCGATCAATGGCCTTGATTGTCCTGGTATGCCTGGAGGGAGAGCCTACATTATTGACTCCCCAGAACTTGTGGTCTCTATTAAACGGTATCCATCGAAAATATCTTTTTGGCACGTGGGAGCTCTTTTCACTGGGAAAGTGGCGGGACTGAGCCCCTTTACGGCCAAAGCTGTGGCACTCAATGTAAATGGTAAGGATGGTCAGCCGAGCTATTCGAGGTAAGGCATGATTAACGCCCATGCCGCAATGAAACCTTGTAGCAATCTGACGCAAACCACAACAGCGCTTGAGTTGCTCGCACCATCCGTTGGACGATTCTTGGAGAGGTGCGGTCTGCATTAGACGATTTTATGGTAGCGATCTATGTGTGAGAGGAGGTATGTAAGGGACATTTGGCGCACTGACGCTTGGCTGTCCGGCATGATTTCGGGAACAAATGCGTAATCACTTAGTGGATCTCATATGGAGTAGATTCCTTTTCCGAATGCATTCTACCTACGAACCCTTCTCTTCAATATAATTGGCGCAAAAGAACCCAAGTCTGTCACAGTCTCGGAGTATAATCATCAGACCGGATTTCTAGACTTTGGAACCCCAATCCTTACTTTGCGAGGTCTGTTCCCAGGCATGCTGAACACGAATCCCATCCAGACGGTTCATTTCTATAATGGCATCGCCATCAGCGCGTGTTGTTATTTGAGCAACGTTTCCCATTTCTGCATACTGCGTATTGAAGGAGGCTCCTGACTTCTTGGACTTTTCGTCATGCTCTTCGAGGTTGGCATCTTGGACCATTTGGTTGTAGGAGCTAGAAGCTGAAGGCGCCCCATTAGGTGCGGAGCGAGTAGCTAGTAGCTTGGCCCTGAGCGAAGTTAAAGTATCGATCACACTGAACTTCGGAAAGTAGTGCCGGACGAAACATGCGAGAGAGGGCATGCAGGAGACGATAATACCGACGCTCATTTCGGTGAGACTACAGATGTGTCAGACTATAAGAAGCAGAAAACATACTGGGCCTAACGAACATCGTGATGTTGACAGGCATACTAGCCCATAAGCTATCTGCCGTATTCTGGTTCAGGCGAATTTTATAGTACAGACAGAGGAACGAGGCAATGCACGCCCTGCCTGAAGTGTCAGCTCTAACAATACTACCGTGTGGGTCATTGGGCATCGAACGTAGAGCCAGTGAGGAAGACCATCACAACTCCAAACCTGCGACGGGCCGATAGTTGCAGCTTCGCGACACCCATTATCGGAAGCACAAAAATGTATATGTCAATAGCGAAGCTCGTTGCTGTGATTGGGATTGATAGGTAACGGAGATCTTCGGTACTGCGCGGGTCTGCTATCAACCGGGCCCATGACTCTCCCGGATGAGGTGTTCCCAAAGCCATTTGTGCTATGAGAAAACTCAAGAACGAAGTGATCGTGAAGACCATCCCAATATAGCATAGAATTCGTATCCACCTGAACGGCCGGAAGATTTGAAGATAGAATATGAAGAATGTTACTTTAACGAAGGGTAGAACCAACGTGCTAAGCCATTGGGTTATATACACTGGCTACATGTAATGCTAAGGTTAGCCCAATAACCCATGTTGTAACCTATTGACCAACATACCACTTGGAATTTTGGGTTTATTGCTTCCAGAACAGTCGTATCCCAGTTATGCTTTCCAGCGTGCCCTCTAGTGATGGCTAATCGCCATATTAGCACAGTCTTTCAGAACAGATATAAGATCGTTTACCCAGAACTTCAGTAACATAGTATAAGGCTGTGCCGATCTAGGGGATATCAGCTGCAAGAATATTGTCCTCTTCGCCCTGCTGGACCTGCAATTCTTGATCTTTCTTACCGTCGCGATAGAGCAAGTCACTGCAACCGTGTGAGCAATCTATTCTCGGTTGTAATATTAGGACATACCTACGGTCGTCCATGTAAAGATGCCGAATGATGCGCAGCCTAGAGCATATCCTAATGGCAAAAAAACCAAGCATTATCCATAGCAGAATTCCATTCCAGATAATGAAATTCGTCAGTTAGGTGGATCAACAAAGTTAGGAACCTTCCCAGGTGGAGGTGTGCCAACGGGCATCTCCGCTAATACCGCGGCGGGCACGTTCTCTAGAGACGACATAGCTTGAAGGACGTCCTGAGGCCTGGATATATCTGCTACAAACGCAAAGATGGATGGTTTGACAACGTGAGATGATTATACACGACACTCCAGGTCCTAGATCTCTTGTGTATCGATGTGCTACGCCTCGCTGGGCCTGATTTAGAGTTAATGCCATTGTGAGGCTCGCACGATTGATTTCGATCATGGTGGTGTCTTGTATTGGAGATGCTAAGGTAAGTCACCCTGCGGCGAAGCCAAACTGTCCGATCTCACCTCGTTTCACCAGGGTCTCATCCTGCATGATGCAGTTGTACGCAGCAAGCCTCACTGACTTAGTTAAGATTTTCGGACTGCCAATCATAAAATAGCACTCACCCTCTGTTCTGGGAAGGATGCTCCTTGTAGGCGCGCGTTCAGGCAGCCAGGGTCTTCCTTTTGGAAGGCTACGAAATTCATTTAGCGCTTTCACAACGGTTGTCGCCCCTTGGCCTTATTTTTAGATTCTCGACCCCAACTTCTGGCAAGATGCTTTTGATCAACTTTCGCATTACTTGATTTTTCACTATTAAAATCTTATCTTTGATAGAGTGATCTTTGCGCTTTTAACAGCATATCTTTGATAGAGTTTAAGTTAACATTGAGAAAGTTATTTGATTGCAAAGTTTTTTGTGTTTTGAAGCGTGTCTCAAAAACAAAGATCGACTTGAACTTCTTACATGTTAACAAACTTTGCAATTTCTATAGCTTTAGCAATTTGTAATCAAAACTTATAAGCAAAGCACTTTTAGAAAGCGCATAGTGTCTAGAGTAATAATTAGTTAATTTTATATATTTTAATAGCGAAATGCGAAAGTTGACCAAAATTATCTTGCCAGAAGTTGGGGTCGAGAATCTAAAAATAAGGTCAAGGGACGACAACCGTTGTGAAAGCGCTAAATTCGCGCGCATAGTTGATCGCGGCTGCGTACGGCAGAGCGGGCCGTGGCCGCTAATGCAGCGTGCTACGAGAACTGGAAACAAATCATGCTGCCTGATGTGCGAAGGTCGGTGGAAGGATAGCGTTGGACCACCCCTCACAGAATCCTACTTCAAATAGCAATGGGCACTGTGCTTGTGCGGTGGGGATCGACAGCTGTGCCCGGCAAACGTCTCCACGATACGTCGATCTCATTGGCTGGCACCATCGCAGCCTACCCTCTTCTACGACATTCTTTGTCAAAGCAGCGTTCGCATTCGCAAGAGCTATGCAATGCTCGATATGAGATGGTATGTAGCACATGGACAGCTGTCAAATGCTAATGGTGGAGCTGGGCCGCATGTTGCCTCGGGGATATTGCCCAAAAGATGCTGTGGATCCTATACTTACACCTCCTCAATTTTCCGCTTTGTGTCCGTCACACTGATCTCCCGCGGATCGACTCATTTACTGACATAGTGTCTTCTCTATGTCAGGTTCATCCTAAAAGAGGTGTTCCCAGACATCTAGAATCCATCTTCAGACTCTTCGATAAGTACAAGCCAAGGCGTAGCCGTCTTTTGACCTGAATAAGTGGACACATGTGCTGCCAGTCTCGGTCCACAATAGCAACGAACAAGCCTAATTTTAAGACTGAAAGATGAAAGTCTGACATTATTCGCGGCGTAGCTAGCAGCAATATGCAAGCCAACTTCTCTACAGTCCGGTTTAGGAACGCTCAGCCGCGTCTCGTCGGCACCTTTCAGCTCAATTGCGCCCAGTATGCAGTTGTTCTAAATGCCGGAGCTCACAAATGTACTAAATTATGGCGTTGGTCGCGGGACTGGGACCCTTTGTCGGTTCTGGGCTGTTCGACGACTTGCAAGTACGAGGCGTAGTTGCGCAATCAGAATCCTTAGTTCAACGGGCATCCTTGCCTACGAACAGTTAGCTCCAGAAGACAGGTATGGGAGGGTTTGTGCTGACAGCCTTTGCCGACTGTCCCTTCACCAGGCTAAGGCAGTTCAACAACCAGTTAATCAGTCCGCCAGTAATCCTTGACGTCAGCTCATCACTTGTTCCCATGAGGGTGTGAGGGTGGCTATGCCCGTCCTTGTACGCGCCCTCTTGAGACGCTAGAGAACATAGGAAGTCATATCCAGATCCTTGATTTCAAGAACCCTGCGACATGCAGTAGGCTCCAGCAGGATCAGAGAGAGAGCTCGATAGCTATTCATAGCCATGTCCTATCGGAGGACTGGCTCCTTAGTGGTCTAAAAGATCTCATGGTAATACCTGTAATTTGAGGCAAGATCAGTAGTCCTGCACAATGCACAACTTCGATCGAGTGTCGGTATAAAATCTTCTGCCGGGCTGGTGTTCGCTTTCGACTCAAATCCGCAGTGCTATTGACGTCGCCCACTCCCTCTGTTATTCACAATGTATTCCGATGGAGGTTTCGATTTCAATGGCTATTTCCATATGCGTATGGAGTCTGTACAGCATGTGGGCTTTCTCAAGCTTTACTCGGAGCGCTGGCTCCTTTTGTATATCTTGTTCGGTATCGTTGTGGTTTGGGAGGTAAGGAGAATGATGGTCATCTTCCGAAACCGCTGCCCTGTAAGATCTTCCTTTGATTGCATTTGTCTCCTTGGACTCGAGGAAGGAGCTACTGGACTAATGTTGGCGAAGCAAAACGTTAGAATTGCCGGCGGAGATTCGATGGTCGAGAAATGGATTACGAGCATTCGTTATATCTACGCTGCTCAAAGTGTACACCAGAAAGCATATATCGATGTGAGACCCAGCTTATTTGCAACATAGCAAGCTCACAACTGTCATAGGGCTGTGGAAAGCCATACGCTATACCCTCCCGAAGCCGATATCACGTTTGTGTCTCCTCCGAGAAGTTGATCGACGAAGCAACCAATGCTTCCATCCACCAAGTTTCTCTTAGAGGAGCTCTATGGGAGGTCAGTGTCTGCTTGAACATTTGCTTGAACCTAATCCTGGTTGACACAAGTCAGAGAGCGTTCCCGGAACAGACGATAGATGGCCTGCAGCTTGACAACATCGACCAAAATGGAAGTCTATCACAAAAGGTCTTTCGACATCACGCGAGGATACAGCTTCCAAATATGCAGCCACTTCTTGAAGGAAGATTAGAAGAAGCTTTCGCTATAGAGGTTGACAGCCACAACAGGAAAGATGGTGAATTACTCCTGCCTTAAAGTGCGTACGCTGGTACGAATTTATTTTTCTCAACTTCGTGATACAGGGTGGATACGTATACATGCGAGCTCGGCAATCAATAGACTCACAACGAAGATCAATAATGTGATCCTGGTGGGCGACGAACTAGGTAAGACCATAGTCTAGCACAGTGAATCGTCATTCGAGAATGGCATGGAGCTTACAAACTACAGCGAGGAAATCAGAGTTTTTCGAGGCCGTGATGAGGTATATTTACTATGCTGGTGCTTGTGAGGAGATACTGCAATTCACTCCTCAATTCCTGTTTCCGTGAGTCTCCCAGCTTGGTAGATATAGCAGAAGCTAAACGTACAATTCCAGTATTGTAGGCTGGATCATCATGAAGCTGTCCAAAGTGACACAGAACGTCAATAAACACTTGGTCCCCTTAGCCGCGCAACGGCTTGATGGCAAGAGAACCCAGGAGCAAGAGCCGGTGAGCAGTCAGAATGATAGTGCGTTACTGTAGGCTGACATGGTCCTCTAGAAAGATACAGTCCAGTGGATAATCGACTCTCGCAAGAATGTCACGGCACAGGAAGTCGCTCAACAGACACTAGCGTATATCTTCGCGTCCGCTTATCAGATGCCTATGGTACGTCTTCCCAAGTACATATTTGGAGAAGCTGGCCTGATTGGTTCCCAGCTTATCACTTTTGCTCTGTATAATTTGAGCAAGCATCCCGAATACCTGCAACCTCTTCGTGCAGAAATCTTGCGGTCAGGTGGGGTGCTGCTCAATCTTCAGAATAATGAACTGCCAATGCTGGATAGCTTCCTCAAGGAGACAGCACGACTAAATCCGGTCACTATCTGTATGATTCCCCAAAACCTGGAGCGCCACAGTATTGGGTTTCCAGACGCGCTTGACTAATCTGACATTCTACAGTTGGCATGCCCAGGAAGATTACGAGCCCTCTCACATTCTCGGACGGCACTCACGTTCCGGCAAAGAACTGGGTTGTAGTCCCCCAGCTAGTACAGATGAAAGACCCCGCCAATTATGCCAATCCTGAGACCTTCGATGGGTTTCGCTTCGTCAAGCATTGTTCGGAAGATGCAGCATCCGAGTCTCGACTCTCCCATCCCAGCTGGCGCTTTCCGTTCTGGGGCTCAGTGAAGCAAGCCTGGTCAGTCCCGTCCTTGAAAACTTACATCTATTCTCGGTAAAAAGCCCATCAGTGAGAGATACTGACAGATGATCGTAATGTATAGTCCAGCAAGATTTTACGTTACCGATATGAGTAAGATGATTGTATCCAAATTCATCATGAATTACGACTTCAACTTGCTGACGAGAGCGTACCTATCGCCTTCGCGTTGGGTGTGATAAGAATTCCTCATCCCCGAATGGCTTTCCTTCTCAGAAAGCGCATGACGGTTGACGAGACGGAGCATTAGTCTCGACCAACTCAGCATATAGATCAGACTCGGTAAGAAAAAGACAGGTAGCTACGGCAAGCTGGGGGTTCTGCGGAAACTGAGGGATGTACAGAATGTTGTACACGGTAGATCGTGCTTCCAGGTGTCAACGCAGGCAGAAATGATCAGCAATGCAATACACATTCTCCATGACTTCAATCCTCGCTCGAGTCACTATCGAGCTCTGTTTTTGCACAGCTAGAGCATCCATGGTTCCCAAGGATAGGACCGCTACATGCGATCACTAATCAGTAATCACACGCCAAATAACGCGATGACGCTAGCCAGTATTCTTCATTGAGAAACTGAAAGGCCTGGACACTGCAGCGGCTCGTAAGTGGCTACAACATCCAGTGGTTTAGTATTTGTGTGCACATATGTCTGCTAATAAGGGTTCCAGATTCTTACGCGATAGTAAGCGGCTGATTCATTGCTATCGCCACACTAGGAGGTGTCAAGAGGGTTGATGTCTTATATTAGCTTCTATTCCTAATGGCGCTGGTCCAATGGTGGAGTGGGTGTCTCCTTTTCTGGAGGGTGAGGAGCTGCCTAAGATTTAGTAGGAATAGGGCAATGTTCGGAGAGAGGCTGAATTAAGGTAATGTCATGAGGGGCAATCTCGACGTCATCTGTTCAGGTATGCGAATGACTTTTGCAGACAAACTACATGTAATGGTTTGCTACATATACACTAAGTATTACGAACTGAACCATGACCCATCTACCGAAGTACAAACACTCATTCACGTACAGCGCTTACCTTCGTGAAGCTCATGGCGTTGTGTGCTGCCGGCAATCCCGGTTGATTTTCCGCCTCGGCTAGACCTGCCATATCTCCTCTACATGTGACTCGGGGCTGTTGTTGTTTTCCTACTTATTTTACTCGATCACCGTAAAGAACACATGGTGTCCATCCACGTACAGTGAGGCAAACTCAATGGCAGCGACTCGTACACGTCAGTTGTATACATGCCGTGTATCAGTTGGGTCCTGAGCCCACTGATGATGTGTGAAGGCATACTCACCACTGAGGGAGAGGCGCAGGGGGGAACGGGGTTTTCTATTCCTAAATGATGGACCTTTTTCCAGCTTGAAATAGCAAATAAAGGCAGACTAAAGATCCATTACTACATATAATGGCTCCCAACAAGATCTTATGCGTTGCCGAAAAGCCGTCAATTGCGAAGTCCGTTGCCCAACATCTTGCCGGAGGCAACATCAATACTGTAGGTCAAGTCAGTATTAGTCTCTATTCTAACGCTGATCTCCCAGTAGAGGAACATTAACGGCAATCAATATGTCAAAAATTACGAATTCGACTTCACGTTTGGCCCGCCATGGGGGAATTGCTCTGTTACCATGACCAGCGTCCTAGGACATCTTACAGGGTCAGATTTCGCCCAGCAATACCGCAAATGGCACTCATGCGCTCCGGGTCAGCTTTTCGATGCAGAAGTCATTATAGAAGTGCCTCAAGTAGGTATGATCGGCGATTGTCCGCAGAAAGCATGCCAACCTCACCGCAGGACAAGAAAGCCATTGCGGAAAACATAAGAAAACAGGCTCGATATGCCAAAGCCTTGTTTATCTGGACGGACTGTGACCGCGAAGGAGAGCACATCGGCTCTGAAGTTCGTCAGGCCGCTTGGGAGGGCAACCAGAGAATCCAAGTCAAACGAGCTAGGTTCAGCAATACAGAGAGAGCGTGAGGCCAATGCCCAGTCATATGATCACAACTACTTATGTTAACACACTCCCTAGCCATGTGATTCACGCTGCTCAGAATGCCATTGATCTCGACGACCGTCAAGCCAATGCCGTGAGCGCCAGGATAGAGCTCGATTTACGTCTTGGTGCGGCGTTCACCCGTTATCAGACGCTTACTCTCCAGGCACTTGGTGGAGACCTAGCGGATAAGGTCATCAGTTATGGTGAGTCTGGGGTTGCATGAAGCCTAAAAATGTATATCTCAGCTCCTCATGTAACGCAGGATCTTGCCAATTTCCGACTTTGGGATTCGTGGTTGATAGGTACTTTCGAGTCCAAAGGTTCGTGCCGGAGAAGTTCTGGAGCATCAAGGTTATGCAGCTTCGCGACGATATTAAAGTGCAATTCTCTTGGCGCCGCAATCGTCTCTTCGACAGAGGCTCGGTTATCGTCCTCTTCGAGAGATGTCTAGCAGCAAGAGTTGCGAAGGTGTCGAAAATGCAAAGGAAAGCCACGAGCAAATGGCGCCCGTTGCCACTCACTACCGTTGAACTGCAGAAGCTTGGAAGTATGTATCTTCGGATGGACAGTCAGAAAGTCATGAAGGTTCGGAGCATCACCATTCGACTCTACCAAATGACTTAGCCTTCTTAGATCGCAGAAGACCTCTACAACAAAGGCTGGATTAGCTATCCCCGCACGGAAACGGATCAATTCGATAAAGGCATTAATCTACGAGGTCTCGTCGAGAAGCAGGCCCAAGACGGCGCTTGGGGACCTTACGCTCAAGGGTGAGTAGATGTAGCGTACACGTAGCAGTGGTTGCCAAGCTGCTAAGTACACCTACAGTCTACTTAATGGAGGCTTCCAACAGCCGCGAAACGGCAGGAATAGCGATCAAGCCCATCCGCCCATCCATCCAGTCAACTACGTAACACCAACCACCCTAAAAGACGATGAACGCAAAGTCTACGAGTTCGTAGTCCGCCGCTTCCTCGCCTGCTGTTCCGAAGACGCCAAAGGCGAAACCACCACAGTCGAGATCGAGTACGGCGACGAAGTCTTCTTCACCACCGGACTGATCGTCCTGCAACGGAACTACCTCGACGTATACCCCTACGAGAAATGGGAGAGCAGCCAACAGCTCCCGAACTTCATCCTCCACGAGATCTTCGAGCCCACAGAAGCCAACATCACGGACGGCGAAACCACCCCTCCCGGATATCTCACCGAGCCAGAACTCATCGCTCTGATGGACGCCAACGGCATCGGCACAGACGCCACAATGGCCGAGCACATCGCCAAGATCAAAGAGCGAGAGTACGTCCTTACGCAGGCCCGCGGAGGAGGCGGCGGCAGCGGTCGAGGCGGTGGCGGCAACGCGGTGCAGCAGTTCATACCGACGACCCTGGGCGTGGCGTTGATCGAGGGCTATGACAACATCGGGCTGGAAACGAGTCTCGGGAAACCGTTCCTGCGGAAGGAGATGGAGCTCAAGATGAAGGAGATATGTGCGGGGACGAAGAGCCGGAACGACTTCGTGCAGGAGACGTTGGAGCAGTACAAGGGGGTGTTTGTACGGACCCAGCAGCAGGTGGCGGTTCTGAGAGCGGTGAGCCTCCCTCCCTTGTCAATTGTGGTCATGTGTCACTGTGCTGATTCTCTGGATGTCGCGAATGTAGGCGTGCCAGAAGTATGTGTTTGGGATACAGCCCGGAGGATAAATCATGAGGCCCACTGCTTGCTTCTGCAGAGATGTACATACTTACTTACTGACAGCTATACGCCCTAACAAATTACTCGCTCTTGGCCGCTTCGTGTACCACGTGATTGATTGCAAGCACCGAGCATAGAGGCCTTGATCTAACTAACGTTTTGGTGTCCCATTGCAACTGGAATATCGAGTTGCCCAATTGACCGCTTTTCAAAGCCTGGAAAACATTTACGCACAGGTATGAAAAGCGGAGGCAGCCGATATCAAAGCTTCGGACAGCTCGAAAGCAACCCAATATATCGCGATGTCAAATACTTTACATTCCGCTATCCAAATAGCCCGTCTCCAACATCCACACTCCAACTCCAAAAAGCCCTCATCTCCTCCCCCTCTTCGCCCCTCTCTCAACCACCCCATCCAACGTCGCCTGCTTCCTCTTCCTCTTCCCCGGACTCCTAGATATATGATCCCCACCCTTCGTCTCCCCTCCCAACTCCCTCGCCTCATCCTCATCCTCATCAACACCCAGATCTCTCCCCTTGCCCTCCCTCCCACCCTTAGCCCCCTCCTTAACCTTCTCTTCCTCCCCAACATCATCCAAGCTCTCCTTTCCCTCGCTCCCACCCACTCCCCCATCAATCTCCCTCACCTTCCCCTTCGTAACGCCCCCCGTCCCCTCCGTCGGCCCCTCCGCATCATCCGGGAACAACTCGCGCCAAGACCCGTTCCTCACACTCTCATCATCGCCGTGCAAACCAACGCGGTACGCATTCTTCACGCCCTCGATGCAGATGCCCCGCCGCTCATTGAAGTCGAACATCGGCTTCGGATAGATCTTCGTCCCGCCCTCCTCGCCCTCCCCCTCCCCATCGCCCTTAATCAAGCAACCCGCCCTCTTCTGATCCTGTATCGGCGCCTTCCACGGCTCATAGATATACTTCGCCGGATACCCCTCCAGCTCCGGCACGAAATGCTTAACAAAGGCCCCTTCCTTATCCGTCTTCTTCGGGAACGCAATGGGGCTGTAACACCGATAGAACTGCGCGTAGAAAGCCACGCACGCCAGCCACTGCCAGTTGCCGCTGTTGCACGCGACCTCGTGATCGATCAGCCACTCCTCGAAGACCTCGGCGCCGCGCTCCCAGTCGACGTAGCAGCCGCCGCGCGTGAGGAAGCAGGCGACGGCGTGGCGGCCGAGGTGGTGGATCCAGCCTTCTTGCTTGAGCTGGCGCATCAGGGCGTCGATCCAGGGGAACCCCGTGCGGCCGTGTTTCCAGCGCTGAAACCAGCGTTCGTGCAGGGGGGAGGAGATGGTGTAGGTGCCTGTGATGAGGCCGGAGGAGGGGGAGACGGTGGAGGGCAGGTGCCAGGGGATGAAGCGGCAGTGGGTGTTGCCGACGGTTTGGGCGAAGGCGTAGCCCAGCGCGGCTTGGGCGCCAAAGTACATTTCGCGGAAGAGGAGTTGGCCGAGGAGGTTGGTGGGCATGGTGGAGGCTTTTTTGCCTTTGCGCTCGTAGGCTTTCATGGTGTCATGGGCGCGCCAGTAGAGAAGGCGGACGGAGAGGGAGCCGAAGTGGTGGTGAGGGGAGAGGATGGTGGTGGATTGGGGGGAGAAGGCGGTGGGGGCGGTGGAGGGCTTGGAGAAGGTCGCGGTGTAGGCTTCGTTGGAGATGATGGAATCTAGAGAGGAAAGGGCGTTTGTTTCGCCGCCACGGTGGGGGGTGGTGGCAGGGTGCAGACCGAGTTCGGAGTATAGGGGGATGGAGAAGTCGTTCTGGGGGCCGGAGATGTTAGTATAAGACTTCTCTTCGCCGGAGCGTTGAATACTATTGATATCTGGATCTTGGGAAGGGCGGTCTTGGTCGAAGTCTATACTCGTATCGCCGGGATCTGGGAGAGAGGTGGGTGCAGCTATAGGGCGGGGAATCTCAGGTAGCTTTTTCCCCGCCTACAAACCGTTAACATTTGTTGCAACTGAAGCTTGAGGGCATCTCACGTGCTCCACTTGTGTGATGCTCATCGTCGGTTTTCCGCCATTGGCTTTCACGAGGTCATCCGGGTCGTACAACGTTCTCCCAACTCTGACGATCACCTGCACTCCAGCATCCTTGGCCAATTGAATGACCTGCTTGTCCCGCTCGCGCGCATAGGCATCGGTATCCTTTTCAAATACCAGATGGGAGATCTTCCACGATTTGAAGAGCTTAGGTAGGACTGTCTGGGGCGCTTCCCGAACGACAAATAGTTTCGACTTTGCGTTAAGCTTCGTGATAGACGTGGACAAGTCTTCTTTGCAATCGAGACTGTGTGGTATCAGTCATGAGTTTCAATGAAACGTACAGCACCGGGCAACGATGTTGGCGGCGCCGGCGCATCCATGCTTACAGGTACTGCCATCTGTTTGGACCCACTCTTGCGCGATAGACATAATGTGGATCCCAGCACCAAATCGGATATAAGCATTCGGGCTTCAAGTCGAGAGCGGCTTTGAGAGCTGGCGAGTCGTGCAGACGAAGATCGGTTCGAAACCAGTAGAGCACTCTAGGCTTACCAGCCATGCTTCGAAGTGCCAATGGTGGGATTTTAATGAAACCGAAGCTTCATATGAGTCGATCCCGAGTGTGAGAAGCGACAAGAATTGATGTATTCGGCGGACGCAATACATGACTCCCCTTGGGAGTATTAGTACTCCTACATCGTGGCTGGGATGACGATGCCAAGCCTCAGGAACCAGGGTCCAAAGAATGCAGCATCGTGCATTAGCGTAATCGGCAACCGATCAGATCTCTTGGCTCACTGAGTCACTTTAACTTACCTCAGGTAGCCTGATCTACGACCATGAAGTCATAAAAGTGACTACCTGGAGGATTGCAGAAATCTATCGTTCAATATCTGTCTCGCCTTGTTGCAAATTACTATAATCTGGCAGTCAAGGAGATCACTGGGGGGACTTGAGTAAAATGATAATTGCATACTCCTGAATTCGTTCGAACTTGACCGCCGCTATCTTCTAGAAGTTCTATCAACATGCCCTTCTAGGTTTGTTCATTTCACCCCTTCCGCCTATTCAAGTCCGATGCCGTGGCTGAAGCAGTTTGTACCACCCTTGGCGCCATCACAATCCATGCTGCTTCAGAAAGTCGAGCATTACACGGTAGCCGGCCGTGGCGTTATGGTGCATGTTGAGTGAGTGTCCAGTGTTTGGCTGGATGTACGCTTCGAAAGACTTGGCCGCAGGGAAAGCGCTCTTCACCGCGGCAGGGATAGACGCAAGTCCCGGGTCACCAGTTGCAAGGCAGTCGAAGCCGCAGAACCATGAGTCGTCGCCTACGGGACATTAGAGATTTCGAGATAATGAGTATACACCTGACAAGAACTAGACTTACTCCCGGTGAAGACCATCACAGGTCCTTTGAACTCTGGTGCACTCCGTGGTTGAGACCCAAGGGTGAGCATCTCTCCGAGTGTTGCTGGCATCTTGTTTGCCTCCGAATGCATAAGCATTTGAGTATCGAAATAGCCTGGTTTAAAGAATCCATATTGGTTGCTTCCCAAATTGGACCAAGTGAGATATCCCGTCGAATGATTGCCAAATCTTGCTGGCTGGTTCATGCGCGCCACTTGCCAATTCATGCCGGCCGATATGGCTGGGACATAACTTCCGTTCTGGGAGTATCCTGTCAGGATGATCCCATCGCTGATGTCCGGATGCATGGCCACGAGCTCGTAGGTCAGGATTGAGCCAAAGGAATGGCCAACATGTACAATTTTCTCGAATTTCTTTTGCACGTCAGGTAAGTCACCAGCTCGCAGTCTCTTTGTCACCTCGTAAATGGCGGACATGGTTGCTGGGGCTTGAATGATGTTCAATGGATCCGCCGTCGAGGACAGACCGATACCAAATCGGTCAATCGCGAGAGTCGAGTAGCCGCACTTGTCAACAGCATAGTTGATGTAGCTGTAACCGAAATTCTGGTAGGGCAAATCCCAGTATCTATGGGTTTCAATTAGCGTCGCTAGTAGCTACGATGTGATGGACTAACGTCTTGTCAAATCCGATTCCGTGGGTAAGTAATTGAACCACACCATTGGCATCCTTCGGATTGTCAGGTCGGCAGTACTGTGCGCTGATAAAATAATTCCCAGTGACATCAGCATATCCAGCCAGGGCGGTCTCGGTGAAGTTGCTACGAATGCTTGTCAAGTTCTGGTTGAAGGTGGTTGCATCGAGGTTGTGCTTAAGAGCTGAAACATCGAACACACCCTGACGAGCAGAGATACTGACAGGGATCATGCTGTAGGAGCATTGCTTGGCCGCTGCGGAGACCGAGAGAAGGGCGGGAGCCCAGAACACCGGCATGTACATCGCGACAGATACCGTGTGGTAGAATGTGTGCAGTATCAGGTGATCTTGGTGGTTGTACCGTTGTACGGTCGTGTGTAAAAGCAAATGTTATTATTTGAAATAGCAATGTCAGCCACCCAGCACGGGTGATGACGGAAGGAATGAGATGTGAGGTGATATTCGTGAAATGTGCTCCTGGTATTAATTGCAAATCCTCTCGATGTGAATGCTCCCTTCCATAGCTTCGTTCACGGACAAGACCACTCCATACGTACACATTTGTCACGTTCTTGTTCTTCCAGGCCGTATTCCTGGATTTGCGGATTGTTTCTTTCCGTACGGTTGCTCTTCACTGGCGACGATGTATTCCCAGAATGATGGTTGCAGTCTTTAGATGGCTAGGAGAGCACATCTCCTGGTGTGCCTTGCGGTCACGCCATTGCCGGTTCTCAAGCCTTCTGGAAGTGTTATCGCTGTACACTTTATGATCTTCGGCCCCGTGACCTGAAAGATCAATCTCGGACGCCCTTTCATCTGAAGGCAAACCCCACAAGTCTCCAGAGAACGGAATCGAGGTCAAGTTCGTGCTTTTGCCTCGGAGTTCTCCGTCTGTGGAAGCTTTCCGGTAATGCAGAACACGACGACCGGTAGTGATCATCCATGCTTGATGTCCTCCAAGATTCCCAAGGATCGCTGCCTTTCCGTTTCTTTCTCGCTTATGGCTGTGCTACCATTCCTAACCTTCTCTGAATCGGTCCTGCTGCCTCTACTCCCTCTCTTGTCCTTAGGCATGCTTTCCCTCGTCTTCCCTTCCCTCCTCACAGCAACCTCTTCTACGCTAACTCTCTTTACCGGCACGGGTGGTTGTCCGTTCTGGTCACTCTTTACTCGCAACTTCTCATTTACGTCCAGACTCTCGACAATCTTATTGGCGGTAGGGTTTGTGATGTCGACTGTAGTATCCAGGATGGTTCGGTCGTAGACATTCGTCAAGACAGGCGCAGCCCCAGGAGGATTGATAGGCTGATGCTTGGTATTGACACGGATGAAGCACATGCTGACACGATGCGACGTCTTCTCATACGAGCGCGAGTATGGGGGGGCGTATCTGTAGCTGCGGAATGCCTCTTCAGGTCCTGGGCAAAGCCTTCGATGGATCTGGTGCTGGCAAAGCACGGTTCAAGGTGTGGAGTAGTCTGGTGCGAAATCAAGGAAGCTGGAACTGGTAGGATGACTGTGGAGCAAGGGTCTGGGGCTCCGAAGTCTAGGCATCGGAGAATTTATGACAGCAATTTTCGATAGTCTTTGACAGTTTAAACGAAGCACACCAACAATTCAATGTAACAATTTGCATGACCCAACTCTACATGGAATCTGATGACGCATGTCTCTGTATGCTGTGCTCCTATGTGCTCTTAAGTCTGCGGACATCTTATCTCGAATTTGACGAAGCTTTGCGTTTGACGCTCCCTACCCTAGCAAGCTGAGTTGTATCCTCTCGATGAGCTCGCTAAAACGTCTGGTCACTAACAATTAGCCACATGGTGATCGACTGCGAGGGTCCTTGAAGCTTGACCCGAGTCGTAAGGTTGTTAGGTAATAAGGTTGTGGGGACAAGCAGGAGTAAAATAGCGATGACAGCTGTGTAGGGTTGTCCTAGGGTCTGTTTTTCGTCTTTCCAGGCATGGGATCTCATTTCAGAATCTGCAGATATACGGGTAGTATCTTCTGACAAAAGTCTCAAGAAACCAATCTTCCGCTTTGTGTTGAGCGTGGACTCCATAAACTCCTGGTGTCGTGCAGATTGGCGAATACAAGTGATTTGGTTGCGCTGCGCACGATAACCGTTATAAATTATCCCATAGCCCAATAGAACAAAGTGTATACCTAGAACGACATCTGGGACAGAGCCAGCTACACTAGGGTCACAATCCGAGGATCTAGGAGACAAATCTATGGAGGGGGGATAACACAGGAAACGGTGTGACTTTCATCTTTCGTATATATAAATTCATCCAAATCATGTTGCACCACGCTAAAACCGTACTTTAATAACCCAGCTGGAGAAAAGCCCGGGTACTGCCAAATAGCGCTCGATAAAACACCTTCCAGGACCGTGAACCTACTATTGCGGCATTCTTCCTATGCCATCTACCGATCCATCTACCGCATATTCTTCATAATTACCCTTAGCTCCTATGTCAGGCGGGTTCAGGTTGAACGGCATAAACCAGGCGCTTGTCCCAAAGTCGTCATAAGGTCCAGGTGTAATAATCTGTTGCTGTAGATTCATCCCGCCTACGCCGCCCCACATATTGTTGGCATTGATTGGATCCTGCATGGCTGGATCGATGTTTGGATTCGGTGGAAGCCCGTTCAGCGAAGATGCCGATGCGGAATCCGCGCCTTGATAGCCGCCGTAAAGGAGATGACGATCGAGTTGCTGAGGGAAGGCGCCGCCGTTTGACATTGGTAACAAGGGCAGCATTTCAAACGAGGTGGAGAATGCAGGATGGGAGGGGGTGTAGAGCGTTTGCTGAGGGGCAAAGGTTGTTGGGGAGATCGGATTCTGCGCGATAGGCGCAGATGGTGTCATGATCGGCGTAGGGACACGGTAGTGATGCTGATGATGATGTGCGTCTTGCTCCTGATTCATTGCAAGGGGTTGTAGGGCTTGAGGATGGCCCGCCTGACCACTGCTTCTGGAAGATTTCCTTGAGGCTTTTCGTTGGGAAACGGTACGACTGGGTGGAGATAATGTGTGGAAGAACTCTTCAACGCTTTGAAGGTCGGAGCTCGGACCTGTAGCATCGTTGCTTATGGATTCTTTCTTCACCTTGGTAGCCGGGTCCTCGTAATCCGTCTGCGATACCCCATGAGGATATTTCTGGAACCAGTCTCCATATTGAAAGAAAGCGCTGTCTTGTGGTCCGTCTTTCACTTCCGAGCCTTGAGATGCATCGGCGTGTCTTCGATATATGTCCTTGAGATTGTGCGCTATGAATTGGAACATCCCCCAGTATGTCTTCATCTTGTGTAAGTATTTGACATTTCGCGCTAGATTTGCCTTCGATGACGCTTCGAGCGAAGGATTCTTGGAAAAGATTCCCCATACATGTACCGCACCCGACATAAAAGCGCAATAGCCAGCGAATGGAGCAACAACGTAGTGATCCATGGCCTCGTCTAGAAGGGCGGATATTTGATTCGCAGCCTCGATGGCAATGTGTCCAGCTTCAGTCACAAAAGCTTTTGGAGCGTCTTTGGGTATTCCTCCCTCGCCGGCCGCTGTGGGGATGGACCATCGGTGCAAAAAGAGTAATACTTGATTGATCGAGATGTGTAAGAAAACGAACTGATTAGCAAGTTTTTCTGCCGCATGAGTGTTCAAATTGTTCAAATTGTGTTGCAGATCTGCCGGAAGAGCAGCGCGGAAATTTTCAGCCTCGGATTTGAGCTGGGAAAAACCCGATTGGGGATCCCAGCATCTGTGACAGTCTCTCTGCTTGCCGCCGAGATTGAGATATTTCACGATGCGGCCCCATAGAGCAATGACACGGACTAGATACGAACAAACGCCCATGTTGTCCTTCGGATTAGATATCTGGCCTGTGTCGTCTGCTACCTGATTTGGCACGCTACCATCCAAGCTTTCCGTGGGACCAGGTATTTCCATCTGGAAGTACATCTCTTTAATCGGAAGCTGTATGTGGATGGTGTCTTCATTTGCAAAGGCTGGCCGTTCAGTACCCGATGAGTTGAAACGATCCATCAGGAAACAGGCCCACATAGTTCTCCGTCGAATCTCTCGGTCGGTGGGGCTGAGCTCGCTCTTCTTATCGTTGTTTTGTCCAAGAGGATCATGATCTAATTCTTGATGTAGCTGCAAAGCGTATGCCATGCGCAGAGCCATACCACCAAACACCCAACTCCTTCCTCCGTGGCATGTTCCAAATTCGTGCAGACCAAGGATTAGCAGTACGGTCAGTATTGTGATAGTCGGCTCATCATATCTTTTCAACACGATCTCTCGTGCGGGGGCAGCCCACTCTTCTCCACGAAGGAAGGCAGGTTCTGAGTTGACCTGGGGGTGCGTGGAGAATCGAGCCGATATGGCGCATATGGCTAGGACTAAGACAGGAGGGACTGTCCCAGCACTGTACGCCAATCAGTATAAAAGCCGATGAGCTACATCGCAGAGCTTACCGTAGTCTTCTCATATAGCTGGGCTTGTGTAGAAGATGATATGCTTGACCATACAAGCAATCAAAGAAGACTTCGGACAGGTGCTCCTGTATGGCCTTTGAGGGCAGCTTCTCCAAGCCTTCGTCCAAGCCTTTGCTGAAGGTCCTCTCTAAGCGCGGCAAGGGCTGGGTGTTCATCTTCACTTCTGTACAGTCTTCTAAGTCATGGCCAAATGCTTCCCCAGCGGCCCTCTTCCTGGCCCCGGCGCCCTTCGCATTTATGCCAGACCCAGGTGGTTTCAGGACTGCTCGAGGGATTGCATGCGTATCGTCTTTCTCTTCCTTTGGAATGATCTTGATCACTCGTTCCTCCATCCGTCTAAGTCGCTTGTCCAACATTGCCATATAGTCCGTTCTTGGTGCCGCCTTCCGTGCTGTCACCTTGTAAACGCAGGGTATCCGAGAACGGAGACAGTGCTTGCAAGCAGGCTTTTCCCCTGAGCACCGTATTTTCTTCCTCCTGCATGCTATACACGCCAATGGCAGCCTTTTCCGGTCCTTTCCTGCCTTGGTCTTTAACTCGCTCCATGACGGTGGCTTCTCATCTTCCAGCTCTCCAGCGTCGCCCGCACCACCTTCATTGCTACCGCGACTGTTGCGCGCGAAGCCCGCATCGGAACCGTGGGCTGGGCGACCCCTTGAGCTCGCGGGGCTCACAGGCTCCGATTCATCGATGCTTCCCTTGCGATTGCCGTATACTGACCTTGCGAGACTTCCATCGTTTTGTCGGTGTGCTGCAGCAGACGAGGTGGGTGTTGCCGCTGTTCGCTCTGAGAAAGAGCCATGTCCGCGCTGACCCGGTTGCTGCTTAGTGTCATGCGGCGAGCGCAATATCCCATCAATTGAGGTGTCATATTCATGAACATGCTCTCGTGGAACGCCTTGAAATGGAATCCTGAAGTCGGTATATGGTGTCAGAGGAACGGGAGGCGCAGGATTGTGCTGAGATTGCAATCGAGGAAGTTGATTCTCAGGCGATCCGTATCCTCCTTCAAGGTTGCCGGAAGCACCGATCCGAGGAAGGCGCGAATGCTCGAGCATGAGATCGGCAGCCTCATACAGTCGGGATTGCCCTGAAGAGGCATATTGGCCGTCGGAAGAGGCCATGGTGGCTCATTGAATACAGTAGGGTCCAATGCCTACTCAAGTTGCCGATTGTGCCTGGACTCTGACGTAATGCCTCTAAACATTGGCTCGAGGGCTCATGGCTGCCTCTACCGTCGCAGTGACTTGCCTTCGATACCCTCGGACCTTCGATGAAGGGCGATTAGATAGTTGAGGATAGGTAGTCGCGCGCTGGCCTCGCCATCAACAAAGTGGCACTAGTGGTTCTGTGATGGAAGAGGTAAGTAGAGAACGCACCTCGGCTACGAGCTGAAGTGTGGGTCTGCCGACACTGGACTCTCGGACGTCCCAGGCAGTCGGCGCCCTAAAAAGCGCCTTGGGAAAGATCCACATGTGGAACTTGTTTTAGCTCGAACCATCTAGCCGAAACAACGCTCCAACGACTTCACGACTTCACGATCCAAGAGGAGAAGCCCCTCGACGAGCTGTACATTTTGTGTCCTATGCGGCTGTCTGAAGTGGTGCGCTTGTTCCTCGCCATTGATGAAAGAGCGCCATAGTTGAATGTCCATGGACTGGACAACTACTGTAGACCCATAGGTGAGCGTCAAAGTTCGCCTCCAGTACTCAGACCATTTGCCAGGATAATGTTACGTTGGGTTGAACTTGTGCAGAGGCATTCTCCTACCGCAAGTTTGAGTTCTGGGGCAAATTGAGAGGATTTGCTGTGCCCAATCAAAGGGAGGGTTCGAGGAAGGCTTGGATAAGTGAGTGACTTGATGAACCCCCGAGAAACGCGCCATACCGAACATTAGAAAGTAGCTGCAGAAGTATCCTTCATGGATGACATTTTTCCTCTATGGATGCACACAAAGCCCCGTCGAATGCCTGATCTCTCTTGTCAAAGCCATACGCTCGGTACCGCATGGAATGCAAACACAGATATCTATCGTGGTCCCACTCGCCTGCAGTCTTGACAATATTGCCCCTTTACTAGAACCCAAATCCTGGGGGAAAGCCTCCACCGCCGCCTCTGCCTCTACTTCTCCCCCCTCCCCCTCCTCCTCCAAAGGGGCTACCGCCGCCTCCAGTAGCGAACGAGAATCCACCGGGCATCCCACCTCCTCCGCCACCACCCATCATGTTGAAGAGCATCTCTGGGCTGATATTCATGCTGGCTCCGCCTCCCATGCCGCCAAAAGGAGAGCCGCCTCCAAACATCTCACTCGGATCAATGAGGTCCTCACCATTATCATATCTCGTCCGCTTCTCGCTGTCGCTCAACGTCTCGTATGCCTCTCCAATTTCTTTGAACCTGGCGGCTGCGTCCTCGTCGTCCGGGTTTTTGTCCGGGTGATGCACAATCGCTAATTTGCGGTACGCTTTCTTAATTTCGTTGTCCGACGCATCTTTCTCGACACCAAGGATTTTGTAGTAGTCCTTTCGTTTACTCTTCTTCAGATCAAGCTCCGCATCGCGAATGTCCTTGCTGATGCCCGGCTCTGAAGGATTTGACTCGGCGATGGATTTCAACTCCTTCACTGCAGCTTCCCAATCGCCAGATTGGCCAAGGGCGCGCGCCATTGTCTTGCGTGCTTTGACGTACGTTGGGTCCAGTGTCAGCGCACGCCTACAGTCCGCGATTGCTGATTTATATTCTTTAAGCTGCCGTCTGTTAGCCTTGAGTAGCTCCTCGGTCTAACCGTGGGAAATATTATCGCACCTTGATCGACGCCATGGCACGATTTTGTAGTATCTTGGAATTAGTCCCCTTGTTCGAGGGATCCACCTCGAGAGCCTGACCATAGAGATCCGCGGCTTGTTGGTGTTTCCCTCCCTTGAAGGCTGTGTTACCGCCCTCCTTTAGCCGGTCAAGCTTTTGCACCATCCGTAGGTATTTGACTGCATCTCGAAAGTCGGGATCGCAATTCAATGCCTGCCGGAAGTGTTGCAATGCTTTCTCGTTTTCGCCCTGTCCATATAATGCTCGACCTCGTAAAACCAAAGCTTCTGGATCTCTGTCGTTCTTCCGGAGTAGCGACATGGCAACGTTCAGGGCTTCGCCTAGCGCATTGACATTTCCCATCTTGAGGTATGCCTCTCCGCGCAGCAATTGCCACTTTCGTGGCCTTTCAACGCCAGCCCCAAGCCCCCGTTCAGCCATGTCAAGCGCATGTATTGCCATTGATCCTGCTGTACCTTCCTGGATTGCATTTCTTGCTTGTTCCACATGTGATTGCATCGACGCCGCCGAAGCCTTCTCCTGTTGGGTAACAGGTTGTATGGCCGAGACCCGATCTAGCACTTCCAGAGCCTCTGACGGACGGCCAAGACTAACGTAGATACGTGCTAATCGCTGCAAGACTTTGACATTCGAGGGCTCAATGTCCTCAGCAGTCTTTGAGTCTTCCAATGCTTCTTCAAATCGGTTTGCAGACATTAAGGCGGCTGCACGGTTCGACAGGTACGTGACGGATTGCGGTTCAACACTAAGGGCTTGTAAAAATCAGCTGCCATAAGCAGGATCAAGAGGAGACAGGACATGATGCTGAGCTTCATCAGCGTGCCTGTAGGCCTACCTTTAGAGTATTCCTGTACGGCTTTTGAGTAGTCTTTCGCCTTGAAGTACTTGTTTCCCAATGCCTTGCACGCCTCAGCATCGATTGTAGGCTTCGGTGGTGGGGATGTTGCTGGATTCGAGCCATGTGGCGGAGGGATCGGGCTGTCATCCCCATTGACGTGTTCACGACTTGTTCCGTTCGATTGTTGAGAAGCTGTCCATGTCATAGGAATCGGGCTGGATGGCGCATCATTCGCCAAGGCTTCTGAGTCGACGTCCATGGGAGTATTGGGTTCGCTAGGAACCGACATCGCGGAGCGCCTGCGCTCGCGCTCCTCTGGAGGCAAGTTCAGTGGATGTGTGTCAGCAGCTAATTGATGACGGGAATTGCCTCGTCTTGAGCTGGTCCGAGATGAAGGTAGTTCAGGATCTTTGATGACTTTAGAGGGAGGCTTAGAAGGGGATGTTTTCGTTGGCGAGCGCGATGAGGATCTAGAGGTCTTCCGATTCTCTTTGGATATGATGCTGTCGGATCGTTTCTTTGAGGAGGATTTTGAGAAGAGATTGGGAAGAACCATTAGGTAGTCGTTGTGATACCGGGTAGCACTGAGTTGCGGCGAGTTCGTAGGAGGGCCTATCCCTGCATGTGGGAAGAAACTTTCAACAAGCTGTTGCTGGACTGTTTGTCACACTTCGAGACGGTCGCCAACAAGTACAATGTTAGCTTCATACACAGCTGTTCCCAGACGTATCGAATCTTTGTGGCTTGCTCGTACGATAAAGCCGACTATCTGAAAAGTTCCTGGTTTTGCAGCTTCCAGAATCTTCCACTGTTGTGATGCTGTCCCTGAGGCTGACTTTGCAATCAACAACGACCACTACCTTACTTCTACGGATCTACAAAATTGTGACGTGATTGGTCGTGATGCACACTAACATGCGTCGGCCTGGAGCTACTCGTTCATCATTATATTCCTCTATTTTGTATTGTTCACCTCTTTGACCCTATTCTACGCGCTGTAGGGTATTAAAACCAGGGGCTGGCTGATGCAGAGGCCAATTACTGCGTATTGTAGAACAACATACTGACGAATTGGCTATGGAGTGAACGACCTGCCATGGTCCATTGCCAAAGCGGCCAAGCGTTACAGCATATCAGTGACATAGCCAGAAGCCACTGGATATGCGACAAGAGCCAGGCCAATTAGCACCCACTGGCGCCGATGCATGGGGTATTTCTGTCAAATCCTCGTGTCATTGCCCTAGACTTCCTGGCCCGGAATACTATGAAGAATACGCTTAAAATCATCAAAGTTACTCAAGATTTCATAATCTCGTTAAGACCGAAAGCGCTTTCAGGTATCAAATAATAATCAAGAACCCAACCCCCGTCAGAGCCTGAAACGGTGGAGCGTAGAGGCTGGCTCTCTTGCCAAACGAAGTGAAGCGGAGACATCTACAAACCTTTCACGCCGTGGAAGGGTAAGGATCTGGGCCCGTTAGCCCCTGGTGATGGCTTTCTGTTCCATCGTCCAGGCTTAGACCCATATCTAGCGAGAAGGGTGTATCTTCACGCGGCTCAGATTGAGCTTTCTCGGCTTTGGCCTTTATCGCCTTCGCATGGCTCTGTTCCCGTCGTCTCTTCGGGGTGTCTTTGACTTTTTGATGAGTGTGGCACTACTTAACATCAGTAACCGTCATGAAAGGGGATTGTTCACGAATGTTGACCTTATAAGCGTGCCGGAACCAGGTCGTTCCCTTCTTCTTGCTGCTTATCAAAGCAATCCACTCGCCGCAGCTATGGCATAGGCCTTCCCATACATCAGGACTACTTTTCATTCGTCTAGTTTCTCTCGGGGACTCGAAAGCTGCTCCTGTGGCTGCACTGATTCCGTGGGTGAAGCTTTTATCATACCAGAAGGCAGAGTTCTTGAGCACCAACCAACGTCCGGGCTTGCAGATGCCGCACCAACCTTCACGTTTGTTGCCGTGACCGCGCACGTATTTCGGTGTGTATAGATCGCCTTCGAACCGGAGGTCCTGGACACGAGGGATATCGTCTTCATTCTCGCAGTTGAAGTCTTCTGGCGGGGGTGACAGGGGTGCTTCAGTAAGGGGGCCAAAGAGATTAGGTGGCTCCGATGACCCTGCAAATTGATGTTCCCATTGACTCTTTGGTGCAAGACTACTCGGCAGATTATTGTTCAGCTCAGCAGCGATCGAGAAGCCAGAAGTAGAGGCTTCCTTTTGCGATTCCTGGTACGAGGTGCTGTAGGAAGTATTGCCATCGAAGCTAGAGCCGTCAAACAATGTTGCCTCCGGTGTGCAGAACATCGCTAAATTATCTTCTTGAGAGACGGAAACACTGTTCGTAGGGCAAGCTAGTGGAGATGCATGTTGAGACACAAGGTTCGGAGTTTGATACGCACAGTAAGCAAAGGGCGAGCTGCGTTGGTTCGGCACCGCCATCGAACCAGTGGTGAAGCTCCGTGCACGCGCAGCAATGGATGTGGCTGCAGGATATGGCGAGGTCCTATATCGATGGCTGGGTGAGGACCTGGCAACGTAAGATCCACCCGGCTTCTGAAAGCTCGGCTGAGGACGAGTAGGTACTGTGTCTTCAATGGATGGGAGCACAGAGTCGAACCCGAGAGGAAAGTCGTTGTTAAGGCAAGCGAGGTCTGCCTCGGCGGCAACGTCAGAAAAGTCCGATATCATACCGCCACTGGACTCGGATAGTGTTGACCAGGTATGTCCGTCAGGGGATGATCCACCAAATCCCATTGTGTTCACCTTGGTGTCAAGTTCTGGCAGACTAAAAAGCTCGGTGTCGTCGGCAATGACAGTGGATGCACTCATGTCAGTGCTCAGTGGTCCCAGACCAAGGCCAAAGTCATCGAAGCCAGATGCCTTTCCCATGCCAGTGTCTACTTTGAAGGCTACCATATCGTTAGCGTGTGTCATGAAAAAGGATGTTCGTTAGACCTACCATCAGACCAAATATCCGGATTGAGTGTCACCTCCGGAGTAGTTCCTTTGGAGAAGCAGGTTGCGTCGAAGTCCATCGACAGTGGCGGATATGCCATGTTCGTAAAAGTTAGAGTGTTGTGGTGCGCAAAAGCACCTTGAGAATTAGGGGCTGGTGTATAGCTCTGTTTTACTTGCGGCTGAAGGGATGAACGAGCGGTATAAGGGTCATATGAAGACGCCCTCATTGGAACCTGCGGAGGTAGCTGCCGTGCTAGTACTGGTTGCCGTTGTTGTTGTTGTTGTTGTTGTTGTTGTTGTTGTTGTTGTTGTTGTTGTTGTTGTTTTTGATGTTGCTGAACGCTCAAAGGATATCGTGACCGGTTGGGGATCATGGATCGATGGCCATTGAAGGACATTGGTAGACCATTGGATACTCCTAGACTTATGTGATGTCAGTAAGAGCGGACGAAGCTCCGGCCGTAAAGGGGGCATTACCATCTTGCTGTATGTGCGTCCATGTTGTAAGGAATGATATATGTCTTAGACTTAAGCGGTCAGCATGCCATGTGCTGATGTTACCATACCAATGTCTCGGGGAAAAGAGTCGAAGCAGGGGACGCCTTCATTCCACTTACCTAATGCTTACAAAAAGAGAAGCGAGGACAAGCGAAGGAGAGTATAACAAGCGTCCAGCGCAATCAAATGAGCCAGCTCGATAGAAACAAAGCTGGAAAGACTACTGGAAGGAGCGTGGAGTGATCAAGGTGGTTCAATGCAGGTTAAATGCATGAAGAGGGGCGAGGAGGCATGAGGAGATATAGCAATATCAGAGTTCAGTGGACGGCCTAGCGCGGTGGGGTGAAGACTGGGCCCTGATACAGGTCGTCGGTAACATCATGGGAAGCGTGTGGCGCCGGGATGCATGGGCCCAATGCTGGCTCGTCTCGTGTTACATTCCAGCAGGTCGTTTTGGGCCTCTTAACCGCTTCGGTCGGGAACGGAGTGGAAACCAGCATAGCGCGTAGAGATGTCTGGAGGATCCAAGATGCCCCTCTTTCCGATGTCGTTACGTGGGTGTGCCACTGTGCTATCTGGCGAGGGACAACGTCAAGGCAGGGAACAGACGAAACGAGGGCGGAGCATATCTCGATCAAGCGAGCATTGAGGATATTGACATTCATGCATTTTGACACAGACCCTCGGTGGAGAGTCGGATGCTGAAACTCCGACATGGTCAGTTTGAGGTTGAGAGCAAGAGATCCAAAACTCGTCAGATCTCCTTCGCCCAGAGGTCTTGGAATAGGGTGTACGGTAGGCAGAGGGGTGCTTGATGTTGTGAGCCATTGCTCTTACTAGCAGCATCTACGGGTGTATAGCAACAACTCGACGCGGTCACGCCCTTGTTCATTAGGATTCCTGCGATAGATCAGCATCATACAGTCACACTCGCATAGGCTTGCCCCACAGACTTTGTCTGCGTCTGGCAGCTGGCAATTGCCTCTTGTCATCGGCAAATGGGGCCGGAGAGGTACACTTCACACTGGCTTCAAAATTAGAGGATGAAGATTCAGGGTTGGATCAGAAATGTCGTCTTGCCGCCTGGTGGGAAGATGGCATGTTTCAGCCCCCTATAATGGCCAACTTCAGACTTTTTCATTGGCTGAGGACTCCACAGGTTACACTCTGCCTCCAAAAGTACTCATAGACTCATGGTGAACCTTCGGAGTGGCTTGGCCCCGCAGCCCGCAGCCCGCGGCGAACTGGTACCTGCAGAAGCGTGGAAGCCAAGAGCGCCACGGCTGTATACTTCTACATTAGCAAGGATCTCTAATCTCCGGCCACTTGGCGATCCCCTCATACTTCACCGGCGCTGATCAGACGATGGCTCCCATCAAACGGGCGGAAACCTTCGCGGAAGGTTGCACCTGCACCTCAAACTCAACAGTGGAATTATCAGCCCTTGGCCCACTCACGATCCACCACCATGGAAAACTCTTCCCCTTTCTCAACTGGCCGTGGAGCCGCTGGGCCTCAACAATGGCCGGAAGTCTCCTCAACAACACGGATTACTCAATGGCTGCCGTTTGCTGGTTCTGAAACCGAACGTCTATTCCTGCATTGACTATCGAAACCCTCGAGGGTCTAGCTTCAGCAACCGCTGGCTCCTTCTGCATGTGATGGACTAGGTTCGATATGTCTCACGTATCACTGCGACGAGGGCAGCCTCGCCATCATCGAGACTAGGCCTTAGAAAAGACTATACAACTGCATGCCCGAAGATGCAAGCGATACCTCCATCAGTCACAGTCTCTATCCCATTCATCATTTTTACATCCTACGTTCGTCCTTCGTTCCTCAAAGTATCATCATTTTTGCTTCCGCTTGAAAGACACTAGATCCTGGTCTGGAACCTACTTGGTTCTCCACACCAGAATCTCGAAGAACCAGATGACTAGCTTCAACCTAATCGCACGGGCGGGTCAGGTCGCCCTCGTCATCGGGACTTCGAGTTCCGGGGATGATTCCCGTACTCTCACTGTCCCTTTCGGCTCCCTCGACACTAATGGACTTCCGGAAGCCATTAAGTTATCCGTCCAAGCAGCCGATGGGATCTCCATCCCTCAGACTGACGTCGTTTGCCAGGCGTTCAAGGATGCTCAAGGGACTACCACGCTGGGTCCTACCTTCACCGACAGCTCATCCGCAAGTCTCGGGTCCAATCCTGTCAGAATTGGCTCAATATTCTGCTCCGATGCCAAAGGAGTAGAGGCACGACTTGGTGGTATAGGCAATAGTAACAGCAGCCCACCAGCAAGCAATGGCTCCTCTACAGTCAGCAACGGTCCACCAACGATAGAGACTGCAACACACCTTTCAACCGCACAGCAACCACAAGCAACAAAGTCTGTGGCCGTCATTCAACCTGCTGGAGATAGCAAGCCAAAGACGGTGCCACAACCCGCGGCAACCACAGTCACCACAGCCACGAAGGCTTCTTCCGCAGATACTGGCTACAACCAAGCCACCACCAAATCAGCAGCCGCATCGGCAGACACGATGATACCTACAGATACCTCCTCGCCTACTGTTCAACCAGCAGGGACAAAAACAACCGCCTCAGCTGCGGCTCAGCAAACAACGAGTGCAGCTAGTGGAGGATATACGCATAACGTCTGGACAGTTCGCAAGGTTTTGAGTGTGGGAGTAGTGGCTGCTTGCTTTGTCCGTTGGCTCTAAGTACGGCCCTCAAGATCCGGAACCGATGAGGATCGAACAGCGAATGTTCCAAGAACGATGTCCGAAGGGTCTAGTCCAAAGTTGATGAGTGCAGCAGTCTACAGGGCCTACAAAAGCTGTCCAGAGGTAAGTGGCTCTTGGAGGCTATCTAGATTGACTCATTCTTTCAAAGCCCGCTCAAAACAGTCTTTCTCTCTGATATCTTTCCTTGATGTCATCCTGTCATTTCGTCTGCCACTCCCGAGCGTCATTCAGCCTTTCCTTCGTACTCCATGCCACGGAGTGGCTGTTCCCGTATTTTCTCAGGCTTTCCCGCAGCCAAATCTCGTACACTGTTTTAGTATCCTCAACCTCGTCTTGAGAATGAAAGCGCCGAAGCGCACAATCCCCACCTTTGTCACGAGAACTGCGAATTAAATCTTAGCGTTATGCATTCCACGCACCTTCCTTATCGTTCGAGACCGAATTGATGACCACAACGTCATCACTGTAACAGCTGCACCGCAACTCTGCGACCGGCCGCCCTGACATTGTTCCAATACGTGAGAACTCGATCTTCCTCCATGCCAGATATCTTTTCCCGAAGACTTTGTCACACCCGTTGTATCTGATACTGCAGGACACAACGTCTCCTTGTCGCAGTTCAGAGCCTCCTGTCGCGGTTTCGCGCTTTGTGCCGGTATTCGCGCACTGCACCGATTGGACAGGCCTTTCGATAGTCGCTCGAAACGCCGCCCGGACCATGACGTTTCCAGAATTCTCCTTTCGCCTGTCCATTATTCCTACCGGGGTCGCTACACGAGCTGGTCCTCTCATCTGCCTGTGAGAGCGGTTGAGAAAAGCTATAGTATCGTCGGACTTTGACGGAACGAGCGTACCCACCACTCGAATGCTTATTCGTCATATGTCAATCGGCTTCCGACTCGCAAAACACCCGAAAGCGGGCCTGACATGTCAACTTGACAAAGTACAGTAGCGGTCTTCAAGATAGGTAAGGCAAGCCGAGCGTTTGGCGCTTGTCAAGCGTGCCACAGGGCACTGATCTGCCATCAGAGAGCTACGTAGATGAAGTTGAATTTTGTATGGTTGTTGAGTGGGCTCACTTTTTGATGTTCCAGTTGATGAACTGATTTATTGCTCGCCTTTCCTCCTTCTTCTTTGAAACCATGCTATTGAGTGCGCTGATCGAGAGGCGATTAATTGCTGTGACTCTGGGTTGACCAGCCCATCATCGTCTCGTCGAAACAGGGTTTGAATAGGTGCCAAAAACGCTTTATAACGTGTATTCCCAACTATTACAAAAGGGAACAGTATTCACTGCCTGCAATGTCAGATGATGAAGGATCCTCTCGTCCAGAGGAAATCAAGACGAGAAGTCAGCTAAAGGAGCACATCTCATCCGTAGGGATACGACACATCGATGCTCCGAAAACAATCACTACGAAAGGGGTATCACTGATCCCAACTCCAAGCTACACCCTCAAAATCTCACCACCCGCCCATCCCCACCCAACACCCTCCTCTCCTCCACCCCACAACTATCACAGTACTCCCTGTGCCACCTCCTGACCTCCACCAATCGCTCCCCACCGAAGTCCGTCTTGTTCGCTCCAATCACCTCCTTTAGCTGCCCGCACCTTCTGTTCTCCATCAGGAGCCAGTCTTCATACTCCGCCTGCACGACTTCGCGCTCAATGCTATTCACGACACGCATCGCCACCAGCAGATCATGGCGGTAGGAGCCCAGATTCTGGCGTGTGTGTTCGAGACGGCGGGCGGTGCGTGTATTGGTGGATGTAGGGGACGGCGAGGAGAAGGTGGTCAAATCCTCGAATGTCTGGCGGCACTGATTCGTGCTGGGTGCGTCCACGGCTCCATCAATGTAGCCAGTCGCATCGTCCAAGTCCTGCAGATACAGCGTCCTACTCATGGCCAACTCCGGGCCTACGCCGAGCCGAGCCATGAACCTCCCGGCATTCCTCTCCCTCCACCAGTCTCTCGTGCTCCAGCTCGTGAAGAATAGGTTCGTGAGAACGCTAACCGCCAGCACTGCCAGCAGGATGCTATTCGCATCACACGTCTTCCACGCCCACCTCAATAACACAAGCGCCCAGCTCAGTAACTTCGTTATCACGTTTCCAAGCACCGAGGCCACCGACTCGAAAAATAGGCCGGTCATGGTGCGACGTTTCATGGAGCGCCGTGTCCTGACTCCACTCGGCGCGTCGCTGCCCGTGAACTCAGAAACCTGATTCTGCTGGCCCACCTGGCCGAAGATCAGGATGGCTTTCTTGGTGCGGCTGTGTGCGCCGAGTTTGCGGACTTGCTCTGTAATCACATCTGCGAGGTCGTGTGCGTCGGATTCGAGATCGCTCAGGGCGCGGTTGGTAACGAGTCTTCCCATAATGCCGGGCGGTTTGAGCCAGTCGACTTTAGTGTAGATGGCAAGCTTGCATTTTGATTTTGCGACGTGGGTTATAACGATCTTAGAGACGAGGAGGAAGGAAGTGTGGGAGGGAAGGTAGAGGGGAGTTTTGCGGTCAGTGACGACGTAACAGAGGTGGTCGTTTAGGACGTCGACCATTTGGTTGTCGACTATTGTTTCTTGACTTTGTTGGCCGAGGACGCTGTTGGACGATATTTCATAGGCGAATTCTCTTCGAAGGTGGCCTTGCTCTGGCTGAACCCATGAGCCCTGTTTGATGTGTTGGGCTTGACGCTCATGGTAGAGGACTTGCCATACAGCACTCTTGTCGCCAAACATGACGTGGAAGAGCGCTTTGGGGCTGATGTCAAATTCCTTGACTACCACTGCTTTGTCCATACCAGCCGGTGCGTAGATGACAGGCTGCCTGGGTAGCTGGAATTTGGTTACGTCTTTAGTCTCTCCGGCATTGCTGCCACTTCGGTTGAGGCTCCGGTCTATGAGCACAGACGCCCTGAGATCTCGTTGATTGCTTTGCGATGCACTCCGCTTCACTGATGGCCCATCATCGTGTGGGGCATTCATGGAAATCTCGTCCCAGCTGCGTTGGCTGGAATTACTCGCTGGGTCGTCTTGCTCGAGTTTGATGAGAGTCTTCATGGTAGACTCTAGATCTAGGGGCTCGTCGGAGTTGCAATTGCGCACAAGGAAGTTCAGTCGCTTTTGGAGGAGCTTGAGAGGCTCGAGGAAAGTCTTGATCGTGATGGGTGTAAAGCCGGTCTGATTGACGTTATCTTTCAGATGAAGAAAAATGAAGTCAGAATCTCGGCCTGGAGCCGCTGTAACCTCGACGATTGAGGCAAGGCTAATACCAGAGATCAGCACAAGACCGAGGTAGTGGCTGTAGAAGTACACCTCTTTCGCAGTAACATATACTCTCCCGGGAAACTCTTGTTGGTTATTGAGATTCCACGTTGCTCTGAAAACGAGGACTACTCTCTCTTCCCGACGAACGTTGGGGAAGAGTAGACGGAACTGCGCATCTTGCGTTTTAAGTTGGAGAGGGTAGTAATTTGGGTACTCTTGTCGATTCACATTGGCCCTGGGTGTATTGTTGTTACCATCGCTGTCCATGCTAATTGTCTTACGGTGTGAGGCCGACGACCGTGGTGTTGATGGTACATCAGTGGCCAGGGAGTTGGTCGTCTCGTTTGTTCCACTATCGATTCCTCTTGCTGGAGAAGCAAATGGTCGGTTTTGTGGGCTTGGCGGGGCTGAGCTTTTCAGTCTGCTAGGAGACTTAAATTCACCCCTTTCAAGTCTATTCAAGTATCCCCAATTGGTGGTCCCCCAGACATTTGCCATGAGACCGCCAGGCATGCCTCCGGTGTCATCTGTACGGCCCATCCCTATGCCTTTCTCCCCGTTGATAATGATGGCAGTTGAGCTAAGATTGGTGGGTGCGGGCGGGTTGGCCAGAGTATTAGGTGCCAGTGTGCTGAATGGAAGATCCTGAGTTGATGAGCCAGGAGCAGGTCGTGTCGTTGGTATTTCAGGAGCTGGTGGGGGAACCCCAGGTCCGATTGGCATCACATTGTGGCTCGCGGCAATGAGGCTGGCAATACCTCCAACACCAGCACTTGTTGGTGAAGAGACGGCGGCAGCACCAGTTGTCTGGGCACTAACGGTAGACTTCCGATGGAGATCGAGCTTCTGGATGATCCTCGATGCATGGTCACGCCCACTGTCTCCTTCTACGGTGGACCGTCGGAAGCTACTCACGTCAAAGCTGTTTCGCATGGCTAGGTTTGGGCTCGAGTCTGTTCCGGGTATAGGTAGCGTGCCAGAGCTCTCGTCGCCCAGTGATTGCATGCCGGAATCTGCTGCGCTAGCAGCAAATTCTGGGGCTGTTGGAGGTAAAATAGCAAAAGCGGCATCCTGTCCTCGCGTATCTTGAAGACCTGGAGTGTCGGTGCTTGCTGGATCTTCAAGTGCCTTCTGCTTCGCAACTTCAAACGCCGTCACCCAATCAGTGAGCTCAGATTGCGTCTCGGCTTGCACTACAACGGTCCGGTCTTTGGTCTTAACCTCAAAGCAGAGACGGCGATCCTCGGTCACGGATGGGCGCACACTGCAGAGCAAGACGCCTATTCTTTCACTTTCCTCAACACCGCCGGATCTTGACCCCTGGACGAGCCAGCCGAAAATGCCATTTTTCACAAAGAACCATCGTCGCAGCCAGACCGTCCTTGACGGCTTTCCAGTCACCGTTCGCAGATTTAGCCACCCCTGATTCTCGGCTTTTGCAGGGCCATTTTTCGTTGGTGTCTGCAGCGTAGCTAGCGAAGGGAATGTTGTAATTGAAGAGTAATCGTCGAGTTCTCGAGAGGGTCGCATGGCCAGTTCTGCGCTTTCTTCAATCTGCTTGCGTGCACTAAACAATTCTCTCCGAAAAGTTTTCTCGCTGACTTCCATGTCGAGAGCCCATCCTCGCACACGCTCGATGTCATTGCCCCCTTTCCCATAAGTACCATTGAAGTCGTCTTGAAGACTTCGCATTTCCCGCCATTGATCCGAAAATACCTTGACAAGCATCTTATCCAGTGTCATCCTGAGCTGAGGGGCCATAACGCTGAAGTCCATTGACAGTTTAAGATAAGCTTTGCGTGCTTCATGTAGCTGGAAAGCATCCTCCCTGAAAGATGATGCTTCTTTTGACCTGGTCTGGGCTGAATAACGTGCCTGGACATTATCGAGCTGCTTCTGTGCTTGTTCGAGTTGACGGCGAGTCTCCTGTTGAAGCTTTTAGTGACTGTCATCCAACAGCGATGTTGCGAGCACGGCCACGACCGGACAGGATGGATAGAACGCAGTGCGAAACTTACCTTGAACGAGCGGAGATCGGTTTGAAGAAAGTACCTAATAGGCTCTACCAAGTTCACCTCCATTTTCCTCAAGGAGGCGATGGTAGATGTCCAGTACCCTCTCGCTCCCTCTCCATACCTCTTCATTGCCAGCAGCGTGTAGTCATGATCGATGACTGCTTCAGACACGTTGAGCGGTAAGGCAGATTGGGCGAAGAAGCCATTGAACAAGGACTCGAGCGTTCCGACTTCATGGGTTAATTTCGACACGGATCTAACGTAATTATCAAGCCATCTGTCGACAAGATCGAGCTGCTCTGAGAAATGTGTAAACCCGGCCCTAAACGTGGGAGAATCAAGGGCTGCCTCTTTGAGACCAACGGGGCTGCAAGCTTGTCAGTCGCTACAGTATAATTTACACAATGGAGCGTCTGTACACCAGATTGATCGGCTTCCCCACCTGTACCAGAGCTGCCTGCTGCAATCCTTCCGACATATTGGAGAACCCACTTCAGAGTCGAAGTATTGCGCAGGAAGCTCCTGTTTTCAGATTAAGGGTGGCATCCTCAAACTTTCGAAATCAGCAAACGATCCTCGAGCTGTTGACAGAACCGTAGGACATGTCTATCTGTATCAGAACTTTAGGCGTTCCACCAGAATTTCGAAGTAAGCGAGCGTGATAAGTAAGAAAAACACCTCACGAGTCGAAAATCTAAGAAAGTATTCAAAGGTGTAGAGAGTAGAGACAACTATCACGACTACCTCACAAGGAAAGCCACGGCAAGCGGCTCAACTTCGGGCCCGGCACAGCGTCATCTTGAACTTTCGGCCAAAATCATCGTCTCAGTTATCAGAAAACCATTCAGCGAAAATCATGGCGAAAACAAAGTCGGTCCCTGGCTACAATGGAAGAATCAGTGCAAAGCGGAAGGTTGAATCGCAGACAGAAGCACACAGACCTCAAAAGAAGCCAAGAATATTACTAGAGAGCGACAGTTCTGACGAGGATACTGGGACTTCCAGTCCGCCTGGTGGTGTCGCCGTGACCAATGGCACAAAGATCGACGAGGATGATGCTTTTCAAGTCAACCAGGAGTTCGCACGGCGTTTTGAACACAATAAAGAGCGAGAGGAGCTCCATAGGTGTATGACTAAGACCAATTTGTCGTAGGCTATCTGCTGACTTAATGTAGTGGAGGAAAAGTACGGCAAGGACCGACCGCCCAGCGTGAACCAAGCATCGCGAGATGGACTAGTGACAGAGGGCGACGAGGGCACCGAGTCTTCAACAGATTCGGAGGACGAGGACGATGAGGGTATCCTGGCTTCGGAGTCGCTAGACGCCCAGATTGATGCCACGCTAAAGGCAATACGGGCCAAGGACCCTCGTGTCTACGACGAGAAGTCTACATTCTATTCAGACGCGGAAAACGAGGCGCAAAATACTTTGAGCAATTCGAGACAAAAGGAGAAACCCATGTACCTCAGCGACTACCACCGGCGCAATTTACTGGAACGCGCTGCTGGGCAAGAGGAGGAGGTAGATACGCCCATGACCTATTCACAGATGCAAGACGATCTGAAGTCAACAATGGTGAGGGAGATGCATGCTGTAACAAATGGCACAGGCCATCAGTATGGGGAAGCTGGTGATCCTATCGAAGCAGACAGAGGTAGCGATGACGAAGAAGAGTTCTTAGTCCATAAGGCTTCTACGACAGAGGCTGAGTCGCACAATGAGCGGCCCAAAGCGCCTAAGAGAACATTCACTGTCGATATTGAAGCAGCGGACAAGGATCCAGAAACCTATCTATCCAATTTCATGACTGCACGAGCGTGGATCCCATCTGCGGGATCCCAATTTCAACCCTTCGAATCAGATGATGAGAAGGAGGACCAGCGAGCGGAGGCATTCGAGGAAGCCTACAATCTACGCTTTGAGAATCCCGATGGTGCTAACGAGAAACTAATCTCCCATGCTAGAGATGCTGCTGCCAAGTATTCGGTCAGGAAGGAAGATCCAAACAGTCGTAAGAAGTCACGCGATGCTGAAAATGCCAGGAGAGAGGCAGTGAAACGAGACCGAGACGAAGAAAAGGCGCGCCTCCGCAAGCTCCGCATCGCTGAAGCGGAGGAAAAGGTCAAGAAAATCAAACAAGCTGCAGGTCTTAGAGGCAGGTCACTCAAAGCGGAGGACTGGACGAAATTTCTAGATGAAGGCTGGGACGATGACCACTGGGAAGAAGAAATGAAGAGGCGATTTGGGGACGAGTACTATGCAGATCACGACTCTGGAGAAGAGAGTCCTGCTGGTCGCAAAGGGAAGATGAGAAAACCAAAGTGGGATGATAACATCGACATCAAGGACCTAGTTCCCGATTTTGAGTCCGATGGCGGCCAAGGGAATGCTCAATTTGCTCTCTCAGATATCGAAGAGGACGGGCCAGCAACATTGACCGAAGGCGATCTACCGGATGATTTGAACGGGGTCTCCATCAATGACACTTCTTTGGACAGAATTCAAATCAAGGCTGATAGAAACTCCAATACCAAACGCGACCGGGAAGAGCAGAAGAAGGCAGCTCGTAGGGACCGGCGTACGATTGAGAAGATAGTTAACGAAAAGCTCGATGCTGAAGTCACGTTGTCCGGCACGGGTAGTAAGAAGGCAGGGCATTTCAGATACAGAGAGACGTCTCCTGTAGCCTTTGGTCTTACTGCCCGGGACATTCTTATGGCAGAAGATAGCCAGCTCAATCAGTTCGCTGGGTTGAAGAAGATGGCGACTTTCCGAGACACGGCGAAGAAGCGCAAGGACAAAAAACATCTTGGAAAGAAGGCGCGGCTGCGAGAGTGGAGGAAAGAAACGTTTGGGAATGAGCAAGGTCCACAAAAATCACTTGCGGATCTCTTCTTGGGACAGGGAGCTGCAGATACTGCACCGAAGCACAGCATTCTCCCGCATGTAGGAAGAAGCGAGGCCAAAAGGCCACAGAAACACGGGAAGGGTGGAACAGCTAGTACAGCGAGGTCCTAATCGCGGCTTCAAGATCCAGGCAATGCTATCCCCAACCATTTTCAAACAATGTGTTCTTGGGGAGATGCATGGCGATGTACTACTGCTTTCGCTATGTCTAAGATCATATAAGATAATATGACCTTCACCACGACCTTCACCTAGGACTGAAAAAGCACCTTCCATAGACCATTCGATAGACGCCGTAGCCGTAAGAACAGTAAATATTACTTATTGATTTCGCGAGCGAAGGAGAGTGAGATGAGCACTTGAAGCCAGCCGGAAAGCTCCGTGACTCCGTGAGCGAAATCTCTTTTCGGGCCTAGCGTGGAATCTGGCTCCCTTGATTTTTTCGAGCGACATTTACAGTCGCTCTCTTCACAACAACAGCTTCTACTCGCCTACAGTCGCAACCTTCGGGAACCACTCCACTCCATCAATCTCAATTTCCTTCTCTATACCCGGTTGTAACGTATCAACCGCCAAGATGCCTGAAGGTGATGTCGTTCAAGCGAAGAAGTCCTTCATGGGCATGCCGGTGAGCTCCAAACCCTTCCTGAAAGCCTTGCGATATGGCGCCCACAGCTTCAATAAGGATCAATGCCTTAACAGCTATCATTCTAATCTGTTCAACATCGTCACACTGACTCCTGTCGGTCTTCAATGCAGTTGTCGGCAGTGGGGTCGCTGCCGGGCTCGCCGTGTTGTACTTGTAAGATCTTAAGCTAATGCAGTTACGTCTATAGGGCTTCGTGGTAGACTTCTTGAGTATGTCTGGCATTGGTCCTCATCACAATCGCATGGATGGGACTAGCTTCGAATCAGAACAGCGGTTATATCACGGGTTCATCCACTTACTGTGACCATAGTGGGCGGTATTTCCGCTGCCGTCTCGAAGACTGCCGCTGCACCCATTGAGCGTGTCAAGCTGCTCATTCAAAATCAGGTATGATATATTATCCTTCAAGCCGCTCAATTTTGGGATCAAAGTGTTGCTGGCGCTGCACCCTGCAGTTCTGATCTTGCTCAATTTGCGAATCAGTAGCTGCAACGGTCATTTGACGACTTTACAATAGAACCATGGTTGTCCCGTCTCGCTTCAACAGACTGTTTGCGTTGTTTGAGGTCACAGTTGCTAATTCCTGGTTGCCCGCAGGATGAAATGCTCAAGACTGGCCGTTTGGATCGGAAATACGACGGTATCGTTGAGTGTTTCTCTCGAACCTCCAAGCAAGAAGGTGTTATGTCTCTATGGAGAGGTAATACTGCCAACGTCATCCGTTACTTCCCAACGCAAGCGCTCAACTTCGCCTTCCGTGATACCTACAAGTCAATGTTCGCCTACAAGAAGGAGCGTGACGGCTATGCGAAGTGGATGATGGGCAACCTGGCTTCTGGTGGTGTACGTTGCGTTCCCCTTATACCATGTCACTAGCTGATAGCTCAGGCCGCCGGTGCTACCTCCCTTCTGTTCGTTTACTCTCTGGACTATGCCCGTACTCGTCTGGCCAACGATGCCAAGAGCGCCAAGAAGGGTGGTGACCGTCAGTTCAACGGTCTAGTCGATGTTTACAAGAAGACACTTGCCTCTGATGGTATTGCCGGTCTTTACCGTGGTTTCGGTCCTTCAGTGCTCGGTATAGTCGTCTACCGTGGACTGTACTTCGGAATGTACGACTCCATCAAGCCGGTTCTCCTTGTCGGCCCTCTTGAGGGTAACTTCCTGGCCTCCTTCATGCTCGGCTGGGCAGTCACCACTGGTGCCGGTATTGCGTCCTACCCTCTTGACACCATCCGTCGACGCATGATGATGACGTCTGGTGAAGTAAGTGCTCACTGTGCGGATTGAAATTGTGGACATTGTTCGCTAACAACAGCGACAGGCCGTCAAGTACAAGTCCTCCGCCGATGCCGCTCGCCAGATCGTTGCCCAGGAAGGTGTCAGGTCCCTTTTCAAAGGTGCAGGTGCCAACATTCTCCGTGGTGTCGCTGGCGCTGGTGTACTCTCCATCTACGATCAGGCTCAGCTTCTCATGTTCGGCAAGGCCTTCAAGGGTGGATCTGGATAGACAATAAACTCTCACTCGAAGATAAGTAGAAACCGTGTGGGCTAACGTTGTTTCCTCGGATCGGTGGACGTCCAACCTGCGAAAAGAGTGATGGGGCGGCGGTTGAAGGGTGATGCATGAGAACGGTGCAGCAGGGGCTTTTCTGATGCTGCTGTACTCTAGAACACCTCACAATGTTTCCTACCTGTAATTCTTTACCTTGCGTTCACCCTCCACTTGATCCTGCATTTGCAGTACACATGGACATAGACTGGCTTTTGAACCTGGGCTGGGCCTGCTTTAATTGATTGCTATCGAGATTTTCAACCTTCTACTCATGCTTTGATCATCGCAAATTCCTTCATGTTGATACCTGAGGCAGTTAGAGAATCTGCAACAACACGTGATCTGGAGTCGCTGTCTACTTTACCTCAATATTCAGAATGTGGTTCCCCCCCGCAACTTTTGAAAATCAGTTTTTTTTTTCGACGTCGGATTGCAAATACCATCAATTTCTCAACACCAACGCTATTTTTCTGCATAAAATTGATACTGAATAGAAACACTATATCGAGAAATACTTCTACAACATTCTTAATTATTAACTCAGCTTGTGACAAAGTTTATGTGTGTAATTGCGTTTTTCAAAGCTTCGCCTCGGCACATTTTGGGCACTCCTTAAGCCCCACCAAGCCCCCACCAAGCCCTATCAAATGCGCTCGATCAAAGTCTCTCGACAGCAATAGATACACACAATCGTGGTCGCAATGCTCAAACTTGATAAGGATTAGTGTACAAACTATTATCAATACTTTACTAGAACTTGTAGTAATCTAGATGCGTTGATATTGAGGAATTGGTGGTATTTGCAATCCGGCGTCGAGAAAAAAAATTGATTTTCAAAAGTTGTGGGGGGGAACCACATTCTGAATATTGAGGTAACGCGTTTTATGCATGCCAGATGACGTACATTTGTTACCAATGAAACCCCTTGCCTCATGGGAGCATAAACATACAAATACCACCATGATCCTACCGTCCTGATAATTTAATCCCATCTGCAAGTCCTAACAGACCACCCAAGATGTCCATACCAATCCACACCCAGTCCTCCATCTCCGCCTCCAAAGCCAGCGGCATCACGCCCCAAACCGCCCCTCCTCCGCAACCGACAAACACCTCCTCCGCTCCAGCCTCCACCCCTGCCTCCACCACCGCCTTACCTACCGGCTACCCTCCCGCCCCCCAACCAGGCCCTACACCCACAATCCCCTCCTCCACAACCTCCTCCCCTCCCGCACCCCAGCCCGGCGCCGTCCCCACCCTCACCGCCCCCACCACAACCCGAAGACCCAGCATCCCCCCTCCCCCCAAAGCAGGCGAGAAGCCCCAACCCCCCTCCTACTACGCCAAACCCACGCCTACCCCATCACAACCACTCCCGTATCCCCCGCAGATGGGCATCCCACCCCCCATGACCTCCGCCGAGGGCGTGCCTCCAGCGTCCACGACAGCGACGAGCACCACGCCTTCACACCCGGCGTCTGCGTTTCTGCCGTTCAGTTCTTCAGCTGAGGAGGGGGGCAGGAAGAGGGCGCGGACGCTGGAGCATCCGGAGGGGTATGTCCAGGATGTGCATGCGCAGGAGATGACGGCTGAGGCGAGGGGGAGAGCGGAGGGGGAGGAAGGGAGGAGGGAGGTGCTGCCGGGGTTTAATGAAGGGGGGAATGCGGGAGGAGGGGGTGAGGAGGGAGGGGTTTGGGGGGTGGTGAAGGGGATGGTGCAGAGTGCGGGGGAGAAGGTGGGGAAGTTGGAGGAGGAGGTGTGGAGGAGGGTGGGGGAGGGGCGGTAGAGAGGGAAGGGAGTAGGAAGAGTGGAAGGGGGGAGTGAGGACGAGGGAAGGATGCATTACTTGGTGCTAGGGATGGGAGGGGGGAGATGATAAGGCTGATGAGCTTGCGTTGAATTGGCTGGCAAAGGCGTGGCAGGATCGCAAAGAGACACGGGCCTCGAGCTTTGATGGGAATGAATGAGATGTATGATTGACTAAAGGTTGTGGCGGCGCATGTAGCCGTTAGTACGCTCTTCGCAATAGAGGCAGACTCTTCGATAACCTCATCCGTATATCTAGTCGAGCATAGGCGTTCGAACCTCCCCCAAGTCCGACCTTAAATCAAGGGGCTTACCAGCCAGCGTGGTAGTCCCCATCAGTAGGCCTACTCACAATAGATATGTCATCAGCACTTCAAATGTCACCATTTCATTAATCACCACCATTCCTCTTGAAGTCACGCAGTTGCTTTCATCAATATGCTTTCCTTAGCTCTTTAGCTACAGCATCTGCCATCCATCTCCCCCCCTCCCATTCCCTATCCCCCTGATCCTCAATCCCCCTCCAACATTCACGCCTTCAATGCATTCTCCGCATTCGCCGGCCCCCGACTCCCCTTCGGCACGCCCGTTTGGAAGCCGTTCTTGAACTTGCGCGGCACCTCCTTCAGACTCCGCATGCGGCCTGTGCCTGTCGTCTTTCTTCGCTTAGCTTTCATGCCCCAATTGTCTGGTCCAGTAGAGCTAAATTAGCGGCCTGGGTAGGTGGTAGGATGGGCAAATTATAAGGTAGAGAAGAAATGAGGAACGGAAGGAAGGGGGGAAGGAGGGAGAAGGTTATTCGTACATTGTCGGATCTTAGCAGCGGGGTAGCCGCATGAGGAGCAGGTGTGTTTCTGGATGTGGAGGGAGCGGCGACCTGAATTAGAGGCGTAGATTAGCTGGTTTGTTTTGTATTTGCTGTTGTAGACGGTTTGGAAGGGGAGGGACAGATAGAGTAAAGCTGTTGCTTGGATGTTGCGACGTGGAGGGAAGAAAGCATGCGTACCGCAGCGTCGGCAGAGGGTGTGCGACTTGGTGTGGCGCTTGCCAAAGGACGAGGTTCCCTTTGCTGTTGCGTTCGTCAGCTATCGAGTGCTCCAAGTGCTGTTGTGCCGTCTCTAGGGATGTCCGGGAGCTCGGACTTTGATTGTGGGATCACGTACTCATTGTGGGCTAAGGTATCTGCAATTAGTACATTAGCTTCGATGTAATCGTGGAGGGAGGGCATATGCTGACCGTCCAAAACAAGCTGGGGTTTTGGATTGTCGTTGCTGCAATCGAGCGCTGGAGGTCGCGATGAGGTTTCGAGGTTCGCTTAGTTCGGCTGGTGTGGGCTTGGGACCCCTAGCGCGCTTCATGCGGACTAGTGGATTATCAGCAGTACTCTAAGGCTTTGGATCCAAGGCAATCTGGATGCGAAATGAGTAAATCATGTCGCGCATCATATCCTATGGCCTCATAACCATGGCTGTCTCCTATAGTCTTGCTGCTCTGCCATCTGGGGCACTCTGCGCTGACCGCCCACCGCATCTCCCTCCCTGAGTGTCCTTACTGCCCTACAGCTTATAACCGCCCTCCCACCTCCTCCGCGATGCCCACTCAACCCCCCATTCCTCCTCTCCTAACACCCTACCTCTCCCTCCCTTCCTCGTCCCTCACCCTCCTAACATCCACTCTCGGCGCCTCCTCCAATTGGCTCGTCCTCCGCTTCCTCCACTCCGCCCTCTCTCCTCACCCATCCACCAACACCCTTTCGTCCATCACCGACCCTGCCCCAACTTCCCCAGACTTTACAAGAACCCACATCATCCTCATAAGCTGGCTGCGAGACTTTTCCTTCTGGAAGGACGGCGCCAAGAAATTAGGTCTCGATCTTAGTCGGTCGGGGCAGGTGACGTTCATCGATGGATTGCGTACTGGGATCGGAATGGGAGAGGATGGAATCGAGAGGCTGGAGAGGGAGCTGCTTGCGGAGATCAAGAAAGCGAAGGGGGAGGATGGGGAGGGGAAGAAGGTGGTGCTGGTGGTGGAGGGGTTGGATTTTGTACTTGCGGCTGCGGAGGGGCGGGGGGTGCAGGGGGTGTTGGATATGATTGGGGAGGTGAGAGAGGTATGACTTCGCGAGTCTAGATGGCTTGGTCGAGTTCTTTTATGTCGGCAGAAAGGCATACTGCTGATCAAGATGTCTATCACAGAACGTCCATGCCCTTCTCCTAACCCTCTCGGCCGATGCACCTCTGCTTCACGCACGGCATACGCCTCTCGAAATCAACCACGTTTCCCTTATGATGTCTCTAGCGCATCAAGCTCGTTTGCTGATGGGAGTAAGGGAGCTGGACACGGGCGTTGCGAGGGACGTCAGTGGAGTCTTGAGGATAGGGCGCGGTGGTGGCGAAGGTGCTGAAGATGTAGAGGAGAAGGAGGTGCTATATTTTGTTGGGGGCGATGGAGGTGTCAGGGTGTTTGAGAGGGGCGCTTGAGGGAAATGAGATGCTCTGGAGGCGGAATATGTGGAGAGTTCATAAGTCTAGTTTGGGAAGATATACCCTACACCCACGATACATCAATACTGGTATAGTGCATGAATGCTTTTGAGGAAATGATTGCTATCTATTCTAGCTGAACTGCCGTCGTAGCAGTTAATGGTCGTAAAACCGTAAAGGTCTTCCGAGCGAACATGATCTGGTGGAAATGATCCATCTTTGTTTCGGAAACAAGCGGTGCTCGAGGTTGGCCATTCTTAAGGATACTATTGCCTCTTTCTGGTGGTTACGAAGAAGCTCAAAATGGCTGCCAGTTTTCCTCGGTCATTCCAATCCTTAAGCCTGTCCATTCCGGCTGCTGCTTCCATCGGAGAAACTGTCTGGGCCCTCAACATCGCTTCATGGCTTGGGGTCAACCTGCTAAGCGACTGCACACTGTCCTCTCTAGGTGCATCAGTCGATGTCCAAGAGTGACAGTCTGTCGATATAGGAGGGTTTTGTCTCGAGGTGGACTTCCACCTCCTCCTCTACCTCGTCGTCATCATCTTCATTCACTTCCAGCCCATCCTCCTCAACCATGCTTCCAGCCTTCTCTCGCTTGGCCCTAGAGTCGGCAGTCTTGACTCCGATCACGCGGGGTTTCATGATCGGAGTTGCTTCCTTTTCCGCTTTGCGCTCTGTGGCTTCAGCAGGCCCCAGGAAGTCGCTGAATCTATTGTCGTGGCTCAGATAACCGGAGTCTCCAGCAGTCGAGTGCTTTGGCGTAGCTTTGCCATCGAGACTAACCTGCATTCCTTGTGAAGTAGTCTCTGAGCTGGTGGGAGTCAAGACTCTTGAAAGAGTGCCAATATCCGCCTCAGCATGACGAAACAGCTGACTAGGCCGCATACCGAATCGATCTATGTCTGCGCTGTTCGACATATACTCTGAGCTCGAAGCTGTTGATCGTAGGCGGCCATTCTCACGATTTCCTGGGTAGGAGTCTTCAAATGAGATTTCGTGGGCAAGCAAGTCGTGAACAGAGCCATTGGTATCGCTGACGGAGCCTGCCAGACTCGGAATTGAGCCAGCTTCAAGGCCGACCTTCTGGTCCTGGGAATCCATATGCACGTCGACCCAATCGTCGAAAAGAATCAGATTTTCACCGCGATGCGTTGTGCCTTCAGCTGTTTCGAGGACCATGTCTCGGCCTTCGAGATCAACAGGCTGCTTCTTCGGCGGCGTACGCTTGGTCTGGCCTTGCAGGGCGGCAGGGACAATGGCGTCGCTAATCGAGAAATTTCCATTGGTGATCTGCCCTAAATAGTGTGGAAATAGCCAAGGGAAGCTCATAAATGGCATACTCGAGGGAACCATCTTTCGTAAGGGTGTCTCAACACCACCGACCATCACCATCTGGCGGCACTCGCTCAATGCGAGATCCGTCTCTTGTGCGGTGATCTGGTACATGGCGGCAACAAATCCCAGCATGTCCTCAAAGTTCTCTGTCGATATTTTTTGTCGACATTCATCCCGAAATTGGTCTTTAAGCGACTGGGATAGGTTTCCGATCTCCTCGTGAAACTTGTAATCTCTAAAGTCGTTCGAATGCTGCATCACAAAAGTCGACCACACCTCAAACTCAGTCTTGATATCGTGCTGCGCCATGATCCGACGCATAGCAGCATCATACCGTAACTTCACTTCCGCCGCATCCTTGAGCATCTCTGGGCTGACCTTGTAAGCATTGAGAATACGCTTGTCGAACGGTTGGTCAAACGTTGGAACGAAATCAACACGGTCGACCTGGTCGTACAGCTGACCAAGAACTTTCTTCGAGTGATATATCTGTTCCGCGGGCTTGTGCTCTTTCTCCATGAAGTGAGGCCACTTTCGTGGGCGGAGATCGGATGTCATCCGGGCGGGTGTGCCACTCTTGACATAGTCGACGGCCATCGAATGCAGAGCTGCAAGCTTGAGACCTATGACATATCGTCAGTGACTTCAATGAATGAGGCTTGATGACTTACATTTCTCGCTCTTGACGCCATCGTCTAGGAAATCTGCTTGCGCGACATGGGCGGTGGCAATGGAAGGTAGGGTGTTGTTCTTCATGTAGGTCACGAAGAACGAAGTAAGGTCGTCAATCGTAACATTACGTTCGAGCTCAACGGCATGAGGAGACGTGTAATCCATAGGCTCGTGATTCCATTCTTTGGGCAGCAGATCTTTATCCCACATGACGAGAAAGTCATCACCATCGAGGTCTCCACCAGAGCACATACCGGGAATGTCCCGATCTCCTGTCTGTGGGAACACAACAGCGTCTCTGAGGTGCCTGAGGCCTGGAACATCGACTCCGCACACCACGCGTATATCACCAGGATGGAGGGATGGGTTCCTGGCGACCAGCATTGGACCGATGATAATTCGAGGCTGCTTGTCCAGCCCTTCTGTAATCTGAACAAAGACTTCGGGCAGCAGAGCTACCTTTTCTTCCATCGTGGTAGCCTCATCCGACTTTGCGCTGTTGGAATGGCCTTTGAGTATCCCTGTCTCGTCCAGGCAGCCGAGCAGCAGTGCTCCATTACCAATGGATAATCTAGCCTTTTCCTTTAGATACTTGATGGACCAAGCTCTCCACAAGTGTAACAGAGAGGTGAGAAATGGCTCTTGCGTCTGTTGGAAACCATCGATGACCATACCTGCAAGACACAGCGTCATCTGATTCGGATCGATGTCTTTCTGTAGCAGACCCAAAGCAAGCTTCTGGTCCGTCATTGCTTGTTCGAGGTTGGCTAATTGATCTCTTAACTTCTTCACGAAGACATCGTCAGCCACACCAAGCGCCGAAAGCACGAGGATCAATTGCCTATTCAGATTTGCAGAAGTCATCTGAGACCAACGAATAATCTCTAAACCTTCGTGCATGGCTGGAAATTTGTACTGGCTCTCGCGAATGTGGATCTCCCGTTGCAAAGCGTCATGAGACACCGCCAGTACGCCTTTACACCCGCCTAATCGAAACTGGAAGACCGAGGGTGGCACTGGGGTCATAATGCCAAGCTCGGAGGCAGTAATTGTTGCAAGCATGGGCGAAATCTTGCCCACACCATCAGAGAAGGTGTACCCGTTACGTTTGACGTCGTCGATCTCCTGAATTTTTGCCTTGGCAAAGTTGATGGCTCTAGTGGTTGAGAAGCATTGACCGAGCCGAGCCGCGTGTTTTGCAATTACTTTGATATGTGTGAACGAGCCCATCCATTGTCTGATGTGACTTGCGGTAACATGATCCCCAATAGGAGCGAAGAAGTATGCGCCGTGCTCCCTGAACTGGGCGTTACCGAAGGCTAGAAACTCGTATCTACGGTCGCCGATGGTGATGCCGTTCACCATGGTCCGCTTGACACGCGTAAAAACCTCGTTCATAGTGTCTTTGTCTGTGGGGTTGATTCTCGCCTGCATGATTTAGTCTCATAGTCATATACGATCATGACAAGGCAAGCTCATACCTGGAATTTCTCGTCTGTAAAACGGACACGCAGAAACCGGTCGGCATATTCAGCATATTGACGAATAACGCGGTTAGATGTATCCACGGTGGGCGTGTTGTAATATACCGTAGTAGGTGTGACAGTAGCTGAGCGAGTGTACACGCAATATGAGGGTATCCTCGACCTTAAGGCGGCGCCTTTGACGACTTTCATAGAGAAAACCAGCATCGGGTCCCAGATACGTTTCTTCTGGTTTGCAACATATTCAAGCAAATCCTGGGCCCTAGTCTCGTCTGTTCGAATCAAGGAAGTGACGAAGTCGCGGGTGAGATTGTGCTCATTTAGGAAGCCCTGTGAGATACAAACTTCCAGCTGATAGCGAACAGAGAACGATAGCTGTGGCACCACATCTTGGGTCAGCTCTTCAAGAACATGCCTAGCTTTGGTCCTTGTTGTTAAGGGTTCATCGATATATTCCCATACGGCAGGCTCCCGATCCTTGATGAGCTTGAAATTGCGAAAAGGCTTAAGATCGATATTATGATCCCGTAGGGCCTGGCACATGCGGTCAAAAAGGCGTCGATCGTTGCGAGACATGTCCAGAGTAATACGGTAGGTGGTCCACCGACCTAGCGAACCGTATGTTAATCAAATTTCTCAGACTTCATAACCTTCAGACTTACCAAGGTCAATGATGGGTTTTGTTTTCTTCAATGTTAGGGAAGCCGACTTCAGGCTCGCCGGGTCCAATACGATGTCTGTCTGTCGAAACCATGCGTCTTGTTCGGTCCAATACCTACCGCTGTCGTGTGTGCTTGCCTCGGACACTTTTCTATAGAAACGTGGAGGCGTCTCTAGAGAGATGAGCAGCTCAACCTTGTCCCGACCCCATTGCATCTGGTGTATGACCTCCAGTTGGGAGAAAGGGATCTTGAAACGTATGACCTCAATCCTATCGTACTCTGCAGCCCTTGAATGACTGTGCGAAGTTGATTCCGGATCGCTGATCTCTAGGGTCATCTCAACAATAATTTCTTTGTAGCGCATACTCTGACGAAATTGTATGTTTGTGGACGCTGTGGGGTAGACCGTGTGCATGCTCATCATTGTCTCCGGTTCGTACATTACGCCGAAGTCTACAGACTCGACATTCATAATCTGGAGAAGAGATCAGCCTACACTCACCACAACTGTCTAGTCTCCAACATACCATGACTTCCGGATAGATCACTCTGTCATCCACGGGGCTCTTGATTCCATTGGATCGGCGGGGTTGTTGCAGCTCAAGGCGGACGTACACTACCCCTGTTCCATGTCCGTAAACGGGAAATGACTGTGCAAGCCAGAAGGACTCCGCTGGTGGTGGACTGTTGCAGGGAATGCAGTCAGAAGATGCACAGACAAGTCAATGTTTATCTCTATTGCTTACCTGAAGCGGACCAGGGCTTTGCCATCTCGAGCACCTGTACTATCCTCGAAGAGCTCGATAGTGACTACTGTGCCCTCCTTGCTGAAAGACTTCCAGAGGTCTGAAGTCGTGATGTTTGCAGTAAGTCCGAAGACTTTAACCTGTACTTCAGGCCACGATGCCCAGTCATCCCATCGTCGGGCAATCGGGCCGCCACTCGAGCGCTGGTAGGTGGCTCGTGGGCGGTGAGCTGGGGCCAAAGCATGGCGGGTCATATTTCGGGTGAGCTCTTGATTGCCTGCGTCCTTATGTGGAGAATGTGAAGGGGCTTGATCCGGAGGCTGACCGGAGGTCTTAGAAGCGAAGTCGCTCCATAATTGTGAGGATGAGGCATGGGTGTGAGAGGGTTGGTTAGGATCAGGTGAAGTGACAGTGGGATATATATTGTTAGTGAGGGTGATCTGAGCACCTTCACCAGCAAGTTGTGTCTGTTCAAATCCGGCACGTGATTTGTGCATGACGACGTTTCGTGGATCACCACGCCCACTGCTACCACGCGGCGAGGATGAACCTGCAGTGAAATTCTCGGCTCCCATTTGTCCTGTGGAGGAGGGTAAAGATGAACCTCCTGCCCCAAGACGTGACGTCACCGCAGCTGTGTGATTGAACTCCCGGTGCTTGAATTGGGTAGACACCTTGCGCTTGTCAAGATGAACAAGCCTGGGCTTGCTAGATGGATTGACTTTGAACCGTGTTGATGGTGAATGGGTTGAAACCTTGACCAGGTGTGGACCTCTTGTCGTCAAACGGGGCTTAGCCAACTTCCTTGGACCACGGCCTCCAGTAAGCACCCTGGAGGAAGTGAAGGAGGAGGGAGAAGGAGGAGGATAATAATGATGGCTGGTGTCCCCAGCCAAAACAGGTTGGGCAGATTCAGAGTACCTGCCAAACGAAGGTATGTTTACAACAATATGGTGCGGTTCCTTTGCGAAATCCAAAAATTGTTTTGTTGACGATGCAATATCGTTGTTGCTAGGCGCCGGCCGCGCCGCAGGGTCGGTAGCTCCTTCGACTTGTGCTTTGTTATGGTCAGTGGGTACAAGATCAGTTCGAGAGTCCGATTGCGGTAGTCGCACCACCGGCAGCACACCTTCGTCATCAAACAGTGAGTGGGTCTTATCTTTCCTAGCCATGTTGGCTCCAAGTTCGGCAGAATAAATCTTTCTGGGCGAAAGTAGGAGAACAAAGGCTTTGGATTCTTGGCCAGATTATCTTGAAGGAGTGTATGAAGGCCTACAAGCATGTTCTCTGTCTTCAAGTAGCTACGTATGATTCCACTTTTACGTGAAACAGAGCTTGTGTTGTACGCTTTTGCCGACACTTCAATCTGGCAGCGATGAAGCAGAGGAGCTTGGTTACCCACAACACAGACGATAGCACTGGGATATCCCTAGATCAAGGGCAGAATAACAGGCTACTTCAAGCACAGTGGTTGACCTCTGTAGCCCGCGAGTTAATGGCTTCAGACAACGAGCGGCGAATGCAGTGCACCAAGCAGCTCCTCACAGATTCACCAGCCTTGCGGGAGTAGTCTATAAATGATACACGATCCATTAGCCTTGTGCACGCGGAAGTCTAACGAGATACTTGCCGTCGTTGGTAGAGCGGACAGTTTCGAAAGAGACCTGTTGGAGAACCAGACGGTGGATGGTATACGCCGTGTTCAGTATCGGAGCACAGCACTCCGGAATAATTGGTCGGTCGCCAATGTCTTCGATCCCAGTAGCGATGTAACCGAATCGATTCTTGCTCAAGCTCGTGCTCAGATTAGAAGAGCGCACTAGCCTTGTTCGCCGTCTTCTTCTAGACGTTTGATTTACGGTAATGTCTCTGACTGAAAGAACATTCCATAGACTGAAGATACTCGCAGGACTATTTCCGCCTTAAAAAACTATTCAGCTTTGCCTTTGGGATGTATGGAAACTATCTTTGTTTGTACTTACCAGGCCATCAGTTGGCTTGCTCCACCTGGGATTATGTCAAAACGCGGTGTTTGTGCACAAGATCTTCTAGCATCAGGAAGCTGTACTGTACGGACGGCTTTCACCAGGGTTCTAGCAAGGCAATACCATAAACAAGTCAAGACAAACCCATCCATCTCTTGTTTGTCTGGCTCATTTGGTAGACTAGACAAACGGAGAAACTCAAAAGCAGTTCATGCGGCGTTGCGAGGTCTGGTTGCTCCTAGTCGTGGAGACAAAGATGCGAGTCAGGAAGAATCACCATTTGCAGAAGGGATAAATCGGACCGGCCAGATTTTCGAAGAGCTGCGTTCCACAGATTACTGATGAGTTATATATATTATTCTTTTATGGCATCGATCGCAGACCAGCATGCCCTATGTACTGAGTGTTAAATGACTTCATGCAGGCACCCATAGTCGCTTGGCTCTGTTCGATAAGTCACTGGTAAGGTACGTTGAGGCGTAGCATTGGTCTACACAAAGTTGATCAGCACAGCATGTAAAGTAGAGATATTTGGAGCTTGGCGATTGCGGGATGCGTCGGCTATCATGGATACTTTGAAGTAAAATTCACGTTCAACCAAGCCCGGAAGGTGGAGAATACTGTTTGCAAACCTCTCATGTCTCTCCAATTATTGCACCACTCATCGAAGCGACCTCCACTCTCCACTGACAGGTCCTACTATGTCATAATACACCAATAGCGGGGCTTCCTGAGATCTCTTCACTTCGTTAAGATCCATACATATCCAAATTTGCATGCATGTTCTGGTAGCCGTCAGTCTGTAGATTAAGAACAGCTTTAGATATCTGCTGTCGTCTCGTCGTAATCGTCTCTTGTAGCATGGTCTCGTACGATCTCAAGCCGCTGCTTGCTAGTGCTAGTAAACATATCGCTGTCATCGATTGACATGTCCCCAAACCCTCGCTCTTCTACGATGCGCTCATTCTCGTCATTCTCCACAATTGCTGCACTTGTGTGCCGTCGTGGAGTCTTTTGAGTCAGAGGCTGAGTAGGGGTCAGGAGGATCTCGTTCTGCGAAGCAGACCCAAGGTTCCCTAGTGCCTGACGCTGACCTTTGACCGTGAAGCCAGTGGTCGCTCTTCTGAGAGGCTTTGCAAGCGAGGGTGCTCTTGTAATAGTTGTGGGAGGCTTGAAACTTCGACGACTTCCGGTCTTCGTACGCTTCGGCGTTGGCCCAGCACTTCGGCTTGATGTGGTGGACCCAAATGATGTAGTGAGGTCAGCTTTATCGTCATGTTGCATTGGCGACTCTTCAGCGTCGCAGGCGATCACTTCGCTTTGATCATTGTCGCCAGCCACACCTTCCATTATTGGGTAATTCAACGACTGGTGTCGGGTCTGTAATTTTGTCATCCTATTGTTGAAATCCCGGTATTCGGCGAGTACCATGCCTTGGTTGGCAAGTTCACGACGAAGAGTGCTGACTTTCTTCTCCAATTCTTTTAGCTTGATATTGCTTTGTTTGGCTGCACGGTCGGCAGTTCTCTCTGTAGTCTCCCAATCTTTTCGGAATTTGCGCATTGTAGACTCATGAGACTGGATTAGCTGCTCTTTTTCAGCAGCTTTCGCGGCTATGGATTCATCATGGCGTTTGTGGAGCTCGATTCTCTCCGAGTCGAAGGCTAGAATATGGGTCTCAAGTTTCGACGCTAGATGATCACGGCCTTCCGCAGCCTCAGTGAGTTCTGCGTTGATGGACGCATTTGTGGCCACGAGTCCCTCATTTGCTTCTTGCAATCGACTTATATCAGCAAGTCGAGCATTGGCCTGAGCTTCGGCGTTTTCGAGGCCATTCGTTCGCTGGGCCAATGACTCCTCAAGACGGCCTACCTGGCTCGCTTTGGAAGCTTCTAGCACCTTTGATTCTGCGAGGTCCCGAGTAAGATCACTGATCTGAGCCTTAAGAGCCTTGATCTTATCCGACTGCTCCTGGGAATCCTTGTCTCTGCCCTTTATAATCGCAAGATATGTCAGATCTTGTTGCCTTGCAGTTTCTGACGAGGCTTCGGCGGCGGTGGCAGCCTGTTCTTTCGTGTGCTCCACCTCCTTCCGTGACTTTTCGATATCGATTAGTAGTGCGTTGGAGCGTTCATCAGCTGCTTCGGCTTGCTCTTTCCAGTGGCACGTCTCCGCTTCGTTGTCGCTCAGGGTCCGCTCGCGCTCTTCGATGCGGACTACAAGCTCTGCAGTCCGAATTTCTGCTTCTCCTAGTCTTTCATGAAGTTCCCGAGACCTAGCCTGCTCTTCGCGGAAAGGCTGCTCTGCGTTTTCGCAACGTAATTCGAGGTCGCGACAGATTTCGCCCACGATCTTGACAATGTGTTGTTGCTGATATACAGAGTTTCTTGCGAGGGTATCTGCCAGCTGTTCCCGCCATTGGTGACTTGGCATGTCCAGTGGTGTGCTTCCTGTCTTGAATAGCGAACCCTGTGTACAGCTACTGGTTGATCTAGCTTTTTGAAAAGCGCTACATTCTGATGAAGCACCTGCGTCGGCAAACTCCTTCTTCAAAAGTGCAGTCGCAAGCGCTGTGTCGAGACTTAACTCGTTGTCAGCAGCATACAATCCGACCTGCAGGATAAGATAGCATAGCTGTCGACGATAATGCTGCTGAGTTCTTGCATAGTAGCTTGGGCAAATACCGTTCATGTTGTGTACTCTATATGGAGCAGCTGGCACGAAGTCTGAGAAGCGCTGAAGAGGAATGGAGAACTCATTGGTAGAAAGTGAATATAAAATCTTGTTTCTCATACCTCTTGAGGCTGCGCTCTGAGCCGCAAGACCATTGAGAAGGTTTAGGGCAGTGTTCAAATCCGATAAACCACGTGGACTAGGGATATCCTGGAGTACCGCCACTTGCAGTAGCCGCAGTAGTTCCACTGCCAGGGAAGGCTCGTCAAGAAACATCTTGATTCCGGTCAGTCATGCCATTGCAATGGCCTATAATTGTGATACTTACGACGTGATTCTCTACGACCATCTGCGAGCAGTACACCTCGTTACCGGCACAGTAAAAATTACCGACGGCTTTATGCAAGTCTTCGGGAAATGTCTTTGGCTCGTGTACAGCGGCGACAAAGTCGAACGCCTGCATTACGGTTAGATATGACTCCGTAGATGTTGCTCCGCTAAAACTTACCGCGCCTCGGACTTCAGCGTTCATGTTCTCTCGGTTGAGGTACTCATTGAGCTTTTTGCTAAGCGATGGCTTGGGTAGAAGCCAATGGTGCCTGACTTCCTCATTCGTAGGCTCGATGGTCTTTTTACATAGCTTCAAGACCTCGATCCTACAGTCTACGGTGGCCGAAGGACTTTGTGAGCAGGCCCATACAGCTCTGCCAAAGACAAGGTTAAGAATTTTGGGAACGTTTTTGTCTGCGAAGAGCTTCCGCGCAGGCTCGAACGGTTCATGCCTGTCATGAGAGTAGTCGGTGCCCATTATCGAGGAATTTGAAGAAGAAACGTCTATTGAAAGTTCGGCTGAGGTCATTTGTGCCAGCACGGCAAGGCAAAACGCATTAGTATCATGACTGTTTTTATCCGAACGGGAGACTATCTGTATTAGTTGTCCCTGAAGGCGGAGGAGACTGCTGGAAGATAGGATCTCCAAGATCTTGGGGCCGATTCCCAAGAGGACCCGATGAACGGGTCTTATACTCTCAGCAGATGGAGCCTCAATAACACGTTGCACAAGGATAGCAAAGAATGCTGATATTTCAGCAGGTAGCGGAACAGTTGATGGTACCGTAAGCAGAGCCACACAGGCTCCAGCATACTGTTTACCATTCAGTCGAGGATGACAGACAAATGGAATAAAATACCTGCAGATAGCCTTGGTCTGAGGCGGAAGCTTTGCCTAGCAGAGTCTGCAAGAGACTCGGCTCTTGTGTAAGAATTGCATCTCGAAAAGAAGGAATAGAAGCTGCTGCGCCCAGGCTTAGCATTTTATCACGACAAGCATACCGATTATCTCATACAAAGCTTCTGTAGGATCGCGAGAGCGAACGGTGACTGAGGAAGGCTTTCGACTATAGCATTGGCGAGCGCTCCGACATCGCATCTTCCCTCAGCCCAGTCTCGCAGATTATGCTGCTCGACCGAACCTAGGATAGTGTTGAGGCGCTGTACAAAGGAGTTACGTCAGTCTTTCTTCATAGAGCGTCATTTACTCTGCGCTTTCAAGATTGCTGTAGAGGTTCATGGTGGGTGTCTATACCTGCAGGCTGACTGCGTACGGCGCAGTAACAATGCGCCAAACTTCTTCCGATAGAGCATCCATTATCAATGCGGGATCCAAAAGTCTGAGCAAACGGTAATCCAGATACAATATGGGGAGACATTTTGATCTGCTTGAGCATGTCGATTAGATAAATATTTCCCGGCGGTTGCCCGTACGACTGGCTTGAGACGAAAGCATAGACCCGTCCTAAGTGTTGTGGTTGTATAAAGTACCTTCTCGACTGTTTGGGAAGTGTTTTTGGCCTATAGCTGGGTAATGAGACGCCGATTAAGCTCAAGTATTACCTTCCCTCATGTCTGGATTGTTCATCCTATATGTGGATTATCATATATGCTGAAACTTCGCTTTCCCTCCGAAAAGCATCCAAAATCGACGGCGCAAGGGTTTGCCCATTCCTCTCAGCTAAGACAGGTATATACGACTCCAAGGAGAATGGCACACTGGGTGCTGTATGAGCATGCTGTACATTATAAGTAAGAGGTTTCGTTTGCCATCTTCGATCACAAGACCGCGCTTCTGAGATCATCCAACCCTAAAGCTAACAAATGGCCCAATGTTGCACGAAGAACTGGCAGCGTGATGACAATAAATACGATAGAATCAAACATGATGGGAGATCAGATGCTCTAGCATGGCTTGCTTTTGAGACCAGTAAGGTAGATTCGATTCTGAATCAACTCCTCATCCAACCTTTCGGCAAAGCAACGACAATCCCCATCGCACCCAAAACGTTCACCAGTGATCCTGCCCATTTGACGATAAACCTATAAGTCATATCCTGATACCACCCATACCTTTTTGGAGCGCCCTTGCATGATGCAGATGCCAGCCTTCTAATGCGGTCATATATCTATACATGGTGTTACAGACGCAACGAAGTAAACATGGTTTCCCTGAACGCAACAATGAAGGCAGTGCCCTAATCGTCCCACTCCTCGTCCAATTGATCTATCAATCGATTCTCCTGCTCCGAGCGCGAACCTCTCCCACCACGGCTGGATGTAGGGAGTTGGTTGTAGCCTTTCCGGCGGGGAAGGCAGCGGGAGCATGCTGATGTCAGGATAACGAATATATCATGACAAAAGCTTCCGATGCCAGCCCATATCGCGTAATTTGGCAGCTGTCTCCAGCCGCGCTGGTGCATCACAGTCCTCTGGTAGGCAATTCCCCCAAGGAAGTAGACGGCTGCTGCTATGAGAGCTCTGCAATGGCGATTAGCTTTGTTGGCCTTGGCGGCTTGTATCCCGAGGAGCACTCACATAACGCCAAATACACCTCCAGGCCCTATGGTTTGCTGGGTATTTTGAATCACACCACCACATGCACCTATCGATTTCGCCTCGAAAAAATACGTGCATTCGTCCGGACTGGCACCGATAAATGAGACGTGGGCCTTCGCAGCCAGTGATTCCCGATCGCACGTCATGGATATAATGGTAGACTTCCTCCGACCCTTGGACTTCTCTTTATTCTTGCCCTTGTCGGCTCTGTCGTCGTCTGTATCATCCTCATCGTCGTCTCGATGCTTCTTGTCTTCATCGTCGTCGTCATCGAGAAGTTTCCTGGGCATATGGGGACGGGTGCTCTGATCATCGCACGGTGAACCTTTGGTATAGGTGAGGACAAGCTTGCGACCGCGGAAGATGGGTTCTGTGGATGCCTGCCTACACCAAGAAGTCCTTTTGTCAGCCTTTTGAACCTCACAAATCTAGTATTACCAATGCGTAGAAATATTCTCACCCTATCGAATATGTCTTCCCTTCTAGCTTGTAAAATGCGGTAACATTCTGCCACAACGCTTCATCCACGCCTACAACATCCTCCAGCGTTTCTATCACCGGCGCACAAAAGTTGAGGGTAAAGTTTGTTCCGTAATCGTAGCCCCGAGAATGCCAGCTTTCTGTCCGGTCATCTTTGTTCACTTTCTTAGTAATCGTGTTGAGGTCATAGAAATCGCCCGACGAAGGAGAGACGATCGTGCAAGGCTTCAAAGGTCTGTTGTCGACCGCGAAGACGGCAGAGGTGAGGATGGACAACAGGGCGGTGAGGGCATGGCGGCGCATTGTCGCCGTTGAGAAGCCTAAGCTGAATCCAATTCGGCCAATGTTAGCGGTGCTGAACGGTTTACAATGTCCAAGTGAGAACGATAGATGTCCTGGCAGCTGAGGTATTTGTTGAATTATTCCGTCAATTCGACACATGGAGCTCGGCGATGTTCCCTAGAACTTGTAAACCTAAATGAACCCTTGACACCGACCGATATTCGCGCTAAGCATCGCGGACGCGATACTTGTACAATCGTTAAACATACGCCTCTGGAAGATAACATTGTCATGTCGAAAAGTGAGCGCAATTCCCAGCTGCCGGCACAGCCTTCTCATGGCTACGAATTTGGTGGACCGTACGTACCCTGAAGGCTGCATGTAAGATTTGACTTGCTAAAATTGCTCCAGCCTCGGAGCATTCGTTGCATCATTCGGTCTACCTCTAGTATGCTATGCTGCAGCCTTCCTGTGCAATGACATCTCCGGGTGCCCTGTTCCATCCGTTCTATATCCCAAGTCCCTCACAGCTACCAAATTGAAGGCAGATGTCGGGTGGCCCGCAAATGGAGTCCTTGGCCTCGTGGATGCGGAAGTTACAGGCTGGGTACTAGCCTACTATCTCCTCAGCCTGTTGCTGCATGTGGTACTTCCTAGTACCGAAAGCGAGGGTGTTGAGCTCAGCTCCGGTGGCAGGCTGAAGTACAAGTTCAATGGTAAGGTCAGCTGGTCTTAGATGCATGACCCTATAGCTCATATCCATAGCATTCAGTTCGGCAATCACGACACTTTCGATCGCCGCCATTGGAACAGCAATGCAAGGACCCGAATTTGCCCTCTGGCAGTTCATCTGGGATCATTATGTCCAACTGATCACTGTGAATCTGGGAATTGCATTTGCGCTCGCATGTTTTTCTTACTACCGAAGCTTCACCGTAAAGGCAGGCAATCAAGAAAAGCGCGAATTAGCAGCGGGCGGCCACTCTGGAAACATTGTCTACGATTGGTTTATTGGTCGCGAGCTCAATCCTCGCGTCTCTCTCCCCTTTCTGGGTACCATCGATATCAAGGCCTTCTGTGAGCTTCGGCCTGGTATGCTCGGCTGGGTTTTACTCGACCTAGCTTTTGTTGTTCGCCAGTATAAGACCTACGGATACATTAGTGACAGCATTGTCTTGATCACGATCTTCCAAGCTTTGTACGTTTTCGATGCACTTTGGATGGAGCCGGCCATTCTGACAACCATGGACATCACTAACGACGGTTTTGGATTCATGCTGGCTTTTGGAGATCTGGTCTGGCTGCCATTCATCTATTCTTTTCAAGCGCGATATCTCGCAGTGTACCCGGTCAACCTGGGCTACTGGGGCTGCCTTGGGGTCTTCGCTCCCCAAGCCGTCGGCTACTATATCTTCCGCGCTGCCAACAACGAGAAGAACCGGTTCCGCACCGACCCTAGTGATCCGCGAGTAGCTCATCTTGAATACATCAATACCAAGGCAGGCAGCAAATTGCTGGTCTCGGGCTGGTGGGGAACTGCGCGCCACATCAATTACCTTGGAGATTTCATCATGTCATGGTCGTATTGCCTACCCACTGGTATAGCAGGCTACCAGATCCTCAACAGCTCCCTTCCAGATAACAACAGGTCGCCCACACATGGTGGCATCATAGGAGGATCCCCCGTCAGGCCCGACATCGTTCAAGGACAAGCCAGAGGCTGGGGCATAATGTTCACATATTTCTACGTTGTCTACTTCGCGGTGCTCTTGATACATCGTGAAATGAGAGACGAGGAGAAGTGCAAGCGAAAATACGGCAAGGATTGGAATAAGTACACAAAGAGAGTCCCTTCAAGAATCCTGCCGGGCATCTATTAGCCTGTTCAGCGAATCTATCAGCCCCTCAGCGAAGTAGGCTTCCGAAGCCTCAAACATTTGTTCGGTCTGGTCTGAGGTACGTTTCATCACCATCTAGATCTTCCTGTCACGATATGCGTGTCTTTGACGCGAAAAGTCTGGTTCAAAAGAACCGTGATAACCCGCGTCAAGTCGTGACTGTGACTCAGACTTGCATGTTTCGTATTTTAGCGACATAATCAAAGTATTCCAATCCCGGGATTTGTCATCCTGGCAGCTCCCTTAACGACTTGACATCAAGACTTGCTGGCTACAGTATGCTAGACCAGTGTGTACATGCCTGTGGCAAGAACAGGTCGTGCCTCGCTACCCTCAAACGTAGCAGCCTCAAGTATCTTGCCCGCTCCCCGGATCCAGATGTTTCACCAGTGCTCGGTTGCACTATCGAATGCATCAACGCCCTGTGTATGTGTAGAAGTACATCGTAGCATATGCTTCTCCACAATGGGCAAAGATCGATAAATTGGTAAATCTTGATAACTTATTCCGGCAGACCGAGGTCGATCTAAAAATATATGTGGCGTATCTCGCTTGCGCTTGATATTTCGATCCACAGCCACACACTAGAACTACGTCGGCAGCCAGCACATCAAAGGAGCCAGATCATCAGTGGCAACGGAGGAGAGCGACGTTCAGGGCATCCACGCATGATCTGGGAAACAATAGATCATGAGACACTGATACTCCGTACTTGCATCTCGTACTTTTGGGAGAACGTAGTCGCATCACATGACTGATGAGGAGTAAAGAAGCTAAACCTATTGTACTAAGCCAATCAGACAGCGGAGCAGGGATTAGACGACAAGCGCATGTTCAACCCGCAACAGCTCAACGAATCCACGTACAGAAGTGTTCTAAGCACTTCGGGCAGTCAACCACACCGGATTACTAGCATGGGTTGGCTGCAATCTGGGAGGCAACGAGTGGTCATGTGCGCATGTCGCGGAGAGTAGTCGTAGCTTCAGGGCAAGAAGAAGAGAGGATGGATCCCAAACAAGTATCAAAGCCGCCGGACGTTGGATCCAGCTTTCCCCACGGGAAGCTGAAGGCAGATGACCGACCGGTTAGACACACCTCTGAGATTCGACTTCTGTTTCGCGAATATGACGAAGCTGTCGGCGCGTGCTTTAAGGTGGACTGCATGTTTCGAGGCACGGAGTCTCAGGCGTCTCTTTGCCCGCAGGAAGTATCAGAAAACGCGTAGACAGTCCTGACTGATGCAATCGCTTCACCTTGAGTACCGATGCTAGCACCGGTAGGACTACGATGGCACACAGGATGAAAGTGTAGTCCAACACCGTACGCATCGGAGATATAGTTCAATATGGCGGATGTGAATGTCGATCCAAGCATGATGATATCTAATCTCGAGTTGTGCGAATGGGAAGAGCTCGGAGGTCAGAGATTTTTGGCTGTTCAGCTATGGCAAGGCCATCTGCATGGTCTTGCGCGCGGCGAGAAACCTGGACGGGTCTGGGCTGGGGCTGTACGCGGGAGCGTCCTTACCGAGACACGCTGATTTTCCAAATGTCCTAGCCAAAATCGCGGCCTTTTGCGACGTGCATGCCTAGCTTCTACAGCATGCATTAGTTGCTTTTCTTTGCGCGCTCCCAGAGACCCAAAGCCCGCAGTGGCTGTGATAACTTTCCCATTAAAATGGTTTGGATCCCCCACCGTAGTTTTCTTGGCTCTCATCCTCATCTTCGGTTTCCACCACCGATCTCTTTTCACGACCACACACTCTTCTATATTCTCTTTTGCCGGCCAGTAATCATCATCTCTTTTTTTCTTCTGCTATTTATCACTTTACTTGTTGTACTTCCCGTTGCATGACCTACCTACGCCCCTAACGAATCTATAACGCGGTTATCATGCCTATTACTCTACTACCCGCATCAGCGGCAGCCTTTGCGCCTCGCGGAACTCCAAATGTCGTTCTCACCAACAAAGTCGAGCCTTGGTTAACCGCAACATTAAAGAGGATAAACCGAGTCAAGAGGCCTTTGAATAATGTTTCCCAGCATTTCCGATGTTTAACCGAAACCCTCTCGTCGCCCTCGGCCATCTGGACGCTGTGCACTCTGATGCTACCGAAGGCGCCTGAGTCGGAACTTCGAAAAGACTCGGATCCGTTGATCGAGGCTCTCTTCAACTACCAGGTCATCTACGTTGAGGCTTACGTTGTACATGTGGATATGGTATCCCAAAACGAGGTTGCTTTCAAGCTTACCCCCGAGACGATCGAAGCACTGGTGGAATATCACAAGGAGGTACATTCTGTCGACACCGCTGCGAGTACCTGGCACTGGTCGGAAAAGGAGGTTCAACTCAAGAAGTTGCAAGAGGACTTTGTGCAAGCCGCAAATAAATTCGTTTACCGCACCAGCGCCGTGGCTCTGGAGGGACTGGAGGAGGACGGCGCGGGCGAGCTGCTTTGCGGTCGAAGTGAAGAGGTGAGAACATCCATCATGGGCATGTTTCTCCCACTTCTGCCTCCTCCGCCAAGGCTTGTCGACGTTGTCCGCCCTGCTCCACTGCTCCCAAGTTCAACAGGTGCAGATACCTGGTGGGATCACAGCTATCCTGCACACTCCGCACCTATGGATTCTTGGAGAGTTCTTCCCTCTAGTCCTAGCACAACCTCCTCAGCGGGCTCGAGCCATGGTATGTGGACCAGCATGAGCATGAACGAACTTCAACTTCCTTCGCCTGCGCCCTCCTTTAGCCAACCTTACACCACCTCATGCACGACTTCATCCGAATATTACAGTGCGCCGATGTGCATGGCACCCATTCCGCAGCTGCCTTTACCCAGTACTCTTGTGCAACAGCAATGTAGCATGAGTGCTGGGTATGGCGGTTTCGGCTGGGACAATCAGTACCAGAACTTTGCCATGCCGTATGCCATGTGAGAGAGGAAGCTCTAGAGCTGGTGTTTGGTAGCAACAGGGGCATCATTCTCCGCCGCCTAGCTCACTGTATAACTCAAACATTATACTGGATTGACAGACGGCGCCCGTCATGCTCGAAGACCAGCCCCGTCGCCGGCTGTTGTCATTTTCGGATCGTACCGTGGACCCCTACCAGATACCCCTACTTGTTTGTGTTTTGTGTTTTGTCCTGCGTCATTTTAGCGAGCGTTGCTGTTTTTTTGCTTTCTTTCTTCCAATCCACTCGGCAGGCCGCTATACACTATGGTCGATTCATGGGAGGTTCACAAGTCCTGCATTACACAAGATCGCGGAGCCCCACGGCTATGGAATGGGTGGAAATATCGATACTTCAGCCATTCGCTTTACATAATACGTCGTTCGACAGGCTGCGAACGCTCGAGGTCGTCTGGGCTTGCCCACCCTTACAGCTGTCGCGGCCCTGTCCGTCTCTCTTCCGATACTGCGTATCGGCTGGCACCTTTGATATGGTGGAGGACAGCGACGCTCGCGGCATCTGGCATGCTGGATTAATTGGACTCTATGTCGCCGCTGATGGACGTTGGGAAATGGTCGAGGGGTGCACGCACCGAGGGTTCGTCCGGGGCGGATCTAGGGGAGGATCAGTGGTCTTCTATGTGGACCCGTCGACACCTGGACCGATGAATATCAGCAGCGCGTGGATCTGTAGGCTCGTCCTCTACACTCGGGACTGGTCTCGGGGATCCTCTCATAGATTGAGAGGGAATGGATGCTGGAAGGAGCAGTGCTCTAGGATACAGTAATATATGCGTTACACCTCCCATTGAGATTTGGAGATTATCGCTTGCAATGACTGAAGCCTCCGCCTGCCTCACTGTCGCCTTCAGTGACCTAGCAATTGATCCAAAACCTTGTCAGTTGCGTCCAGAGGGCGAGATATGAGCTCGGCTGACTGAGATGACACCGGGTCGTGCCGGCTGACTCGGCATATCATTGATATCACAGCTTGGCAAAAACCCAACGATTACAAAAGTAAAACCCCAATTGAGACTACTTGAGCTCACTCTGGCAAATATATGACTTTCACTTGCCTCAGTTCTCAGACCGCTGGGGAATTTTCTTGCCACAGGCAGAAAATCTTTTGACATAAGATCTGAGTACTGAGGCAAGACCTTCACACATTACGAAGTTACCATATTCCTCCATGATCCTTTAGTGTGCTACTTACAAGATCAAAACAGCATGGCTTTGGTCACCATTACTTAACTTCTTACGTGTATTAGCTGCTCTATCAGCACGCTCAGTTGGTAGCCTTCCTGCTTATTCTGAATCGCTGCCCCAGCGTGCTTTGCTTTGCTGTTACGCTATCCTCTAATTATCTCGGCATTGCGTGAAGACTGTAATGACCTTCCTTTCCTTGGTACTATCGCTCTTATACTCTCATCCTTGGTGTTCATCGGCTGTCCAATCCATTTGTAGGTTGTTCATTGTAGTGTCTGTGAAGTAGACAATCATCCATTGCGTGGCACTTGTGAAGAGTGCAGTTAAAAGATGGTATTGGACCTACCGGACAGAGAAGACCAATTGGCAAGACGGGAGATATCTGGAAGAATGAGATGACCAAGCAGATGACTTTGAGAAAGAGACAAGAAGCATCCTATGGGTTTCTGTTGAGCAAACCAACACCCATTAGCGTTGGCTCATAGGATACTGAGATTACCGCGGTCTACAAAGACACAATCTTTGACCTCGAACTCATAGGGTTTTAGGCTTTCCGATCAGATATTGGTAAAGCTCACGGACGCCGCGGCCCTAGCTAGCCATAAATCGCCATGTACGTCTCAGGCAAATCCCCAGTTGTATCAATAAGATGGCAAGTCTTGAGTTCCTCCCGGAGATTCCGTTGACCTTAGCCCTGATACCGAGAGTATCAGGTCCAATATCTGTAACCCAGCTACACCATGAGATCATCCTCTGTTTACCGGCTGAACTTATCGATCAAGCTCTCTCGAGTTCATCAGGCTGCAAGAAATGGCGTTGATCGAGAACCTGCCAAAAGAGCTCATCAACAAGATTTGCTACTGTCTGGCCGACGACCGCGAGGCCCTAAAGATTCTACGAAAATAACCTCAACGATTTTCACGGATAGTACAGCATACCTTGCAGATATTGAATCAGCACCCAAAGAAATGGTTAAACGTTAAGGAGATTGCCCGAGTGTCAATCCCGGCCAGGTCTGTCTGCACCATCAAGCTGGCGCGTGAGCAGCTCTCTCCCCTGTTTCGAAGCTTTCGAACATTCCGCCGGCAGCCAAAACGCGTACCTCCTTCTCTCCACATCCACCAGCACACACAAGCTGAGAACGTCGAGACGATTGCACAATCCGAAATGGCCAACCTCAATACTGTTATTTCCCAGTACCAGACAAGCGAAGCAGACACTGAGCGCCAAGAGGAAGAGACGTCTTATTATGCTGAATTGATACGCTGTAAGCTGGAGCGAAATCGCATCTGAAGGCCTTGCTCCCAGCACGTCAACAATATGTAAAGAACATCTCCACCCTGGCTCTGCTTAGTGCCTACAAGATCGTAGCGGGATTACGGGAGCTGCGTATCGTCAAGCTCAATTGCTTGCGGGCGATGAACATCGAAGTTGACCAAGCGACTGCCAATCAGGCTCGCCCGTGGCCGGGAATAGCTTACCACACACCCCTTGCGGTCTGCAGATATTCTCTGAAGGTATCCCCAAGTACCCGTACAGCACTCACGAACATCATTCAGAGGCAAGAATGGATGGCATCCATGGTCTTTACAATTCTGTGGACCAACCCACCTACCTGCCTGCCTAAAGCCCGAGAACCCTCAGCCTCAAGCACCTCTCCAGGAGATACACTACATTAGTCTCCATCACTGTCGGGGAGCCGTTAACAAGAAAAGGGTCATTCGGAAGAACTTCGCCATGCTATTCTTCACGAGAGGCCGACGTTGAACATATTTCTACCAAAGGGAAGGGCTCAAGAGCTGTTGCTTACAGATTCCCTTGTCCGAGGCCCCTTGTGGTAGGGGGAGATCTTTGCTCGTCCTCCTCCACAAAGCGAACACCGTGATGTGGATGACTAGCCGGAAATCAGGTGGTGACGGAGAATGGTAAGAAGCTATCTCAGAGAGAACAGTACTTCATCCGTGCTTAGTATACACCAGCCTGCAACAACAATAACAAAACCCCAACCATGCACATCCCCATCCTCATCCTCATCCATCTCCCTCCCCGCCCTCCTTCTCGCCCTCTCCCTCCCTCTCCCTCTCCCCCTCCCTCTCCCTCCCCTGCTTCCTCTATCTCTCCCCAAGCCCACCACATTGCAATACCCGCTATATCCCTCCAAACCACCAAATCCACACCGAAATCCATCCTCATCCTCTACTCCACATACTCCCAGCCTACAACCATCATCATCGTAAACACAACTCTCTGCCATCCAGTTCCCTTCCCTTTCTCTCTAGCTGATCCAATAGTGCACATTACACCCCAACCCGGCGTAAGATATTCGACCCTTGTCTTCCCGAATCGCAAGCCGATATCTCGGAACTTGCGTTGCTTTGTTGGGCAGAGGAAGGCGGGGTGGAGAGGTGGTTAGGGGGGGGCAGGGGGGTAATAGGTGTCGCCGTTGAGGAGGGAAGGAAGGAAGGAAGTAAAGAAGCCTGTGGAATGCTCAGGAGCCAATCTTTCTGGAGGGGGGTGGTGGGCTGGGGAGGGAGGGTGCGGGTGCGGCAGATCGCGAGGGGGGGACGAGAGGTTGTTGACTGGTGCACTCAATGATGGGGGCGAGGGATGGATCATGGTTCCATTTGCAGTGGAAAGAGGGGGGGCCGGCGAGGTGCGAGGGGCTGGGTGTATGGTAAACAGCGAGTTGAGAGACTGTTTAATGCTCATGGGATTGGTACAATTTGGCATATGGCGTCTGGTCCCCGCTTTTCCAGTGTTGCTTTCGTTATCTCATCGGATTTGTCCAGAGCTTTCGGGACTCTCTTGCTATGAGGCGATTGCTTGTTGTCGTCAGGTCTATTTCAGTTTTTAGCATGCAAATCAGCGTTTCTCACACGAACCGAAGCATCAAGGCGTTAAAGGGGGGACGCTTCAGCTCTGGGGCGGTTGCTTGTCGTGATTATCCCCTTTTCAGTCGTCTCTGCACATCAACAAGAATCAAAAACAGTATTTCTCACACGAATCGAAGCAGCAAAGCATTGAAGAGGTGAGAACCTATCCGGCTCGTGGATTTTCGCATTCGTGTGCCATCCCGAACCTCTCTGTTCACCCACTCCACTAAATACACCTTTCTGACAAGTGAATGACGCTCCAGCTGCCAGCTGCTCGCTGGGGGCAGAATAATCAAATGAAGCTTCGAAATAAAGTATGATTGTTTTGTGGGGTATTTGTTGTGTTGCAAGAAAACCCCCAATCAACAAAGAATGCCGCAGAATAATGGCGGATGTGTAGTCCAATCAGACCAAGTGGGACCGAGCAACATTCATCGACTGATCTTTTTGAGTGATAGAGGTCGTTGCATGCTCCAGGTCCCGCGAATTGAAAAGTACTTATGTTGCTGTTGAGCAAAACGCCGTGTGCGATGTGTTGATGGTCCATCATCCGGCCGATTACCATGGTTACCCCCTTTCCCATATCGCCCCTCCCAAGCAACCCAAACGCCTCCTCCCAGTATTTACACAGAAGCTAGTTTCAGCAATGCCTCGACGGCTGCTCTCTGCTCGGCGTCGTCACCGGTTGCAGGAAACTCAGTCTGGCTGTTGCCTGCCTGCTCTCTCTTCTTGTACATGGCTGCATGTCGCGGCATCGGCATCGATTTCGCTAACATTGACGAGGGCGGACCGCCACCCCGCCCTCTACTCTTGGGATCAAGATGTGGCGGAAACAAGCCGCCAGGCCGTATCCTCCCTGCAGACTTTGGAAAGGAGCCAGCTCGGAGAGCAGCAGCCCCTATGCTAGCCCAGTCTTCTTCGTCAGTCACGTCGTCGAGGCCAGCGTCCAGCATTCGGCTATCGTCCGGTGGTTCTGACGCAGAGCACGAGTCGTCTTCTTCATCCAGAGACATCTTGTCCGCTTCATGTTCGAGCATACTTATGTCCTCGGGTGGTGTGTCGTACTCCATCTCCGAGTCCTCGCGCCCGCCCATGCTCGTGCCCATTTCTCGATTTCGATCTGGCCGTGCGCCGTTTCCGGGTACCTGGACACCTGCTGGAGCACCAAGAGAAGATCGAGGGTTTGCCGTTCGGGAGTCCCGCGAAGGTTGGCCTCTCCGCCTCGCATCCCACCTCCCCCACCCGACCTTCTCGAATATTACGTCAATCTTGAAATTGGCTTGCTCGCCGTTTCCAGCGCGGCCTTCCAGAGCCGCAACAACCAATCTTCTTGCTTTCGCAGGAGGGATACCGGAGAAGCCAGGAACGGAAGTCGTAAGGAAGCCCATGATGTGGCGGATAGCCAACGGACCGTGTTCGAGAAGGATGCCGGGTAGATGGTGCTTAGCCAATAGACCAGGGGTTATATTTCCAGCAGCATCGATGTCCGCAAGACTACCACGAATAGTAGCGAGGCCATGCTGCGGCTGGTCTTGGGCCTTGGCATGTTCGACCGCGTCCTGAAGATCGATGTCGGAGCCACCGGTGGGAAGTGCTGGCGGAGTCAGGGGAGCTATCTCCAGATGGCCTTTGAAACCCTGTGCCGGAAGAGTGGGAGAGATGGAATTAGGAGGGGTAGGCAAAGCGGCGGTCTGCTTGTTGGAGGGTACGGGTCTGGCTGCCACGGCGGCAAAGCTGTCCTTACCAGCCCAGAAGCCTTCGCGCGGCTTCGGAACGTTGACCGTGTTGGAAATGCCGGCGAAGGCAAGGGCGAGACTGGAGCCACGGTTACGGTGAACAGAAGCCATAGCTGATGAATAAAGTTCGATGTTTCCTTCACTGCTTCCAGGTCAGTATGCTGGCGAACAAGAGCTGAAAATGTCACCGGTGGCGGCGTGTGCTGCTCGAGAGTTTCGGGTTGCTTTGGTGATATTTGTGTGTGTAACTCACCAGAAAACAGGCGAAGCTTGAGACAAAGACTGTGCTTTGTCCGAGATGACGATAGGTGGATCTGTTCACTGCTCGGCTGCCTATGAGCAACGTGAGAAGACGTGCGGGAGGCCGGACCGGTGATGATATTGGAAGCTGTCGGACGACGAACTGAAAGATCCTGAAAGTCGATTTGCAAGTAGCTGGAGCTAAGCAAGGTGGAGTTTGTGAAAGCTGGATGGTGTAGATGAAGGAAGTTGCGACTCAGGTGGCTCCAATTGCTTGGCAGCACTCTCGTGGTGCTGGCAGGGGTCGAGGTACCAGGTACAGTACAAGTACGCGGCCTCGGCAGTCTGTACGAATCCGGAGGCTCGGACCTCGTTCACCCTGGCTCTATCAAATAGCAATACATGTACGACCTTGCTTGCTCCCTGCTTGTTATCAATCCACCTTCCAGCCGGACCGACTCTGCTGATGCCTCAACCCCTCAAACAGCTATCAGCAGCCAGGGATCACCAAGGGTTATTGAGCTTCGTGCACTGCGCACCCTCCCTATCAAGCTTCTGTTATCTCAAATGGACGCTATCAAGGCTATCTCCCCAAGAAACGCCGCAGCAAGCGGCGCGACATTGTTGTGGGGAGTGCGCCAGGGGTCCATGGCGATTGGCTATACGATAGGCTTCTTGCTGATCGTTCCTTGATGGGCTCGCTGGCTGCATGCTTCGTGCAGGCCTAAAGTGTTCATCCGGAGGCAGGAACTGCGGGTTGAGAGCTGAGGCTTTATCGCGAAGAAGTGAGGCCTGCACGTTCAAGCGGGGGCACTCGCAGTTGGACGATGGAACGACTCGACGGCTTGGCGGCAAGCGAATCTTTGGTAGCCAGTGAGGAGCTCAGCCCCTCCCACGCACAGAAAACAGCAATCAAAATGGTTCTTCTACAAAAATCCTAGTTCTACTAGAAAAGTATGTCCCTCTTCGGTGTTCTCTGATCATAATTCTGGCCTTTTGACTAGTAGGAAGAGAGAGGCACAGTTTATTTGTTGGTGCAGCTCTCAGGTGAACCTAGGATGAGTGGTAGCATCAGATGATTGCAGGCTAAACCTGTGTCTGCTCGATTTCGCTTTCAATTGAGGACCTCGTTTTTCTTCCCGCTGCCTAGGATAGTCGCCTCTTTCCCTCGGTCGGTCTCTTTGCTCCGTAGGCTCGAGCTTCGACTTCTGCTCCCACTGGCCACCTCCGCCTGCACCTCCTTCAATACGCTTCTGCCCTCACCAATCCTTCCCAGCCGCGCTACGAGCAAAGTATTCTCCCTCTGTAACGCACCGGCCTGGTCGGAGAGGATGTCCCTCTCTTGCTTCATGACATCCAGTTCTTGCCGCGCTTCGTCCCTTTCCCGTGTCAGCCGCGCTTTCTCATCCTTATCCTGCTCCTTCTTTCGCTTGTCCTCTTCTTTCGACGCCTCCTTGACGCGCTTGGCTTCCAGCTTCGCGACCTCCTTCTTGTATTTGTCTTCCTGCTTAGCGATCTCGCGCTGGTGCTTCTCTTCGGCCTTCCGAAGCCGCTCTTGCTCCTTGGACGTGAGCACTTCCTTGTCTCGAGTCTCCTTGTCGCGACTCTTGGCAAACTTGTCATCCAGGGCTTTCTTGCGCTCATTGAGCTTTGCAAGCTCTCTCTCATGGCGTGGTTGCATTGGAGATTCCGTATGTTTGGAGGAGACATCCTGCGAAGGTGAAGACCTAGTTGAGAGGCTGTCATTGATGCCCTCTTCGGCGCTGGCGAATGACATGGTGGAAGTGGTAGAGGAGGAATCGTCGTCATCCATGTGATTGAGGGTAACACTGGGGTCTTGGGTAGCAGAGGGCTGAGGCTGCTGGCTACCTTCTAAGCGATCGATTATTGCTCGAGGGGCATAAGCTTCGACGCCTGCCTTTGCAGCATTTGCTATGTTGGCGAGAAAACCTCCCTGTGGTTCACCTACTGCTCCTTGTGGTTCGGCGACTAGCTCTTCTTGCTCCGACGATGTGGGTGCTATTCTCTCATCTAGGGTCTCGAGCCCTGCTAGGTGTCCGTTCGTTTGAGGAGCTTCGAGGTTCTTGTCCTGATCATAGTCATGAGCGTTCTCCGCTCCAGGTTCTGTAGCTGGGTGCTCTTTCCTGCACGCCCAATCCAGGAATTTGCCAGCATCAGTAACGATACTTCCTGGCGTTCCTCGTTCTACCATAAAACGAGGCACGCTTCCTCCCGGATCGCTGCGAGTAACCATGATCCACTCAATGGGGTTGCCCTCGTCATCCGAGTCATCGTGAGGTGCATTTGGGGCTTCTCCCCTCGCTTGCGCTCCGTTCGACGCCGCAAACGATACGGTCTTACTCCTTCTCCGAGCGGTAGCAATTGCTTCTTCCGAATCTCCTGTCGTGTGAGACCCGTTTTGGAAGCTTGCCCCTTGGCTTGACAAATCTCGAGTGGAAGACGACTTTTTGAGCTTGCGTGGCAGCTCTCGAATAAATTCTACGGATTCGTATTGACCACGAACAAAGCCATCTCTTGGTGGGCACTCGGGATGTATGCAGGGTTTGGAAACGACCATGAAATGTTTCGGTCTATCGTTGAAGGGTGGGAGTTTCTGGTGATCGGAGCCACATAGGGCGGAGGAGGAGGTAATGAGTAATGTTACGAAGTCGCGGGGTGTCGTAGGACCTGGGAATTGAGCGGACAATTGATAGACTTGGGGATTGTTAGTCCTACAATGCCTCAAGATCGATCTCAAAGACTAACCCTGCACTTTGCCCACGCCGCTCACTCTTCTGTCTTCCACCCTCCTCTCCCCCCCAATGCCCCTAATATTACCCTCTCCAGGTCCCCCTTGAACGGCTAAGCTCTCGGGGAACTCGCGCTCAAAGCCAAGCTTCCACCTATCGAAACTCAAACCCTCGTGAACACTGCTTCTCGCAAACCAGGCTCCCTTGCCATCTTTCCCACCAAGCTTGTAGACCGCTATGCCTAGTGGATTGTCCTTGGCGGCAAGCTTGACTGGTTTTCCCCATTCCTTTCGCAGAGCAGCATGCGATGGTTCTGTCGGCTCTGAGCGCGCGGAAGAGGCTGAGATCTCGGAAATGTTGGAGGCGTTGGACGTTGTTGTGTTTGAGCGGGGGCGGCCAGTGAACGACTCTTCGATCGGGGGTGGAGGAACGGAGTCGATTATAAGCTGAGCCTTGGCGAAGACATCTTGAAGACAGTCTTCTGCCGAAGCCTCCTCCGTGGGAATTGAGGAGTATGGAGCGGGACCTAGGATTTGCAGGGCGGAATGGAGCGTAGCCATGTGTCTTGAGGAGTAATGGAATGAGTCGGTAGGATGCGGTGGATGTATAGGGTATCGCTCTATTCGTTAATTCGTAAATCATTAGGATCATGTAGTGCTATGTACAGGGCGGTGGTGGCGGAGTCATCATATTATCAATAGTGAATGTTGGACGGGAAGTAGTAGCCGTGTGGCCCGCAGTTTGAAACCGTCAATGAATGACAATCGGGCAAACATGCTGATACTTTGAAGGGAGATATAGCCGAAAAAACAAGGAGTAGATGTTGCAGAACCAATGTTATCTATACAGTAGTTTGCTGCATTATTATAACTTGTTGTAGCGTATGTATTACAGTCTAAAGTTTCGTGAGTAATTCGTACCCCTATCTATACAGCCATATCCATAGCCATGCAGCCATATCTCATTATACCGAATCATTGCCGTTGAATACACCATCATGCCCACCATTGCAATGCTGCTGCACCAGATACCATCAAGCGAGGTTCTTTTCGCCTTCTCTCTTCGTCTTGCCTTCTATGCTCTCTTCCACGGTCCTCTGCAAGACGTCAATACCCATGTGCCTCCTGCCATCCATCCCCTCCTCAACCCCAAAAACATATCTTCTCTCGTTTATCAATCTCGTCACTAGATCCGTTCTCGACACCGGTTCTCTGAACGCCCTATCCTGCAACATCCGGCTTCTATACATGAAATTGATAACCTGCCCCAAGGTCCGGAAATCGTGAGGTAGATGCCTCTTCCGCCCCGGCCAGATGAAGATGAAGGATAGCGCGTAGAGCACGGCGAAGAAGACGAGCGCATCATACGCCGGCATATGCGCCGCAATACGGACATCCTGCGTCGCGGCAAAGTACTGAGCTGTGAAGACCCCGCCGCCCAGAATTGGCAGGGTGATGGAGGCGAGGCTCGCGAAGGAGAGCCAGGCGACTTTGTGATGGCCTGCGAGGAGGGCTTTGATAGTTACTAGCACAGGAGGTTGGGAGGTGTAGTCGAGGAGGAGAGATTTCTCAGCCGAGGTGCCGTGAATGGACGCGAGATTTGCGAAGGGTTGCAGAGCGCGGAAGGTGAAGTCGAGAGGGAGGAAGAGGAGGAAAAGGAGCATGCCAAGGAGGGACGGGAGGAAGCTGTAGAGGAAGTCGGCCGGGGAGAAGCCGTAGTTGGTAGTTGGGGTGGGGAGGAGGGGGAGGAAGCCTTGTTGCACGGCGTGGTGGACAAAGCTAACGGCTATGAAAGCAATGAGGAGCACGATGGCGGTGACGAGCCAGCCGATGATGTAAGTTTCTTTCAAGAACCAGGGGATAAAGCGGTAGCGGTCGGCTCGGGCTTCAAAGTCGGGCTCGCAGGAGTCGGTGCTGAGCGGTCGCTGAGCTTCGAGGTCGGTCCTCGCCTGATTTCGGTGCTTTTCGTCAAGTGTGGCGGCTTCACCGTTACCCTGCTCTGACGAAAAGCGATTCACTTTTGCATTCGCTTCGCCAATGCAGTGGAATGGATCGTTGGGCCGGTTCCGTGTCCTCCAGTAGCCGAGTCGATACTCCTTTGAGACCTGAACGTCTTCCATGCGCTCGAAATCAGCAAGAACGTTCGACCTTTGAACGAGTACCATGATGTCTGCGAGAGATGCAGCATCCCACTTCAAGCCCGTCAAGCGTCCTGAAAATCGCACCAAAAGAAGAACAAGCGCGACAACGACAAGTATATATATTACAAACAATATCCATCCAATAGGCTGGACTGAAGTCCACCGCCAAACGTTCTGCGCGTCAAGGGTATAATATCGAGTCTGAAATAAGCAAGTTTGTAGTGGCACAGTAAAAAGAGCAAGCCAGAAAACAATAGAACAGACACCAAGCAAAGGCTCCGCATGCCTGAAGAAAGCAAAATTGGGTATCAAGAATGTTGTCGGATATAGTGCCACATGATGCAGGATATCTGAAGATCGAGGACTCCAACCAGATGCCAGCGCGGTAAACGGAAAAATGCGATGCATCGCACATTGAATGACAAGGAGCCAGATGATGATTATGCTCGCCAGTATTTGCGGCAGAAACTCAAAAACGAAGTAGCGGCTGGTGACAACACCATCGTATTGCCAGAGTCCGTTGTGTCTCAGGGACCAAATGTTGGCAAGGACGAGGCCGGTAACCATAAGCAAACAACAAAGTATCAAGGCGCTTAGCGGAACAATCCGTAAAGGCCCAGGGACGAAGTCAAGCTCAGGATAGCGGAAGCCATCAGCGGGCTCGACGGGTATGAAGACATTCTGCGAGGCTGCTAAGCTGTCAGGCAGTGTTCACCTAGATCGCTGATTGGAAACTCACAGGGTTGATTGATATGTCTAATGACAGTATCAGAGCTATGTCTATCGTGGCGAGAGGATCGATTATCTTGGCAATCGGAAACTGGTCCATTGTTCTGAGTGGTCCTTTCCGTGGATGATACCTCATTGACGGCTTCAGGCTGACGCGGTCCAGTTACTTCCTCATCTCTGGTCAACTGGTCAATGGCAAAGCGGATGTAGGGTGTATCATCAACACCGGGAGTAGGGGGGCTTTGTGGGGCTTGTTCGGTCCGTTGGGTTATGATGCCTTCCGACGATACAGGCTTCCTTTTGCCGGTATGAGTCGCTCCGAAATGGACCCCCGGTGGCCGCTGTGTTATAGTGGGCTGCGCTTCCTGCCTGACTGGCCTTATCGTCGGGATGGTAACCTCTGAGCTTAGCATCTCCTGACTCGCTTTAGGGGAGCGCATGTGCGAAGGTGGAGTCTGGTATTGGCGAGTAACATCTTCGTTGCTCTGATCGGATTCTAGGGAGTAGTAATCGTCAGAGGCAGTTACGGATTGTTTAGACTGTGTATGTACAAGCTGTGGTTTACTAGCTTTGCGAGTGTCAGTGTCAACATCCTGAAAAAATTTAACAAGTACTGACTGTTAACCAGCTTCAATCGTTGATCTAGATTCATGGTCGCTCCAACGTCGTAATATAATACAAGTAGTGTACAAAGCGGGCAAGCATGACGGAAAGCCACCTGCAGCGCGACCAGCTAATAAAGGCATATCCAGGGTGTGCGATAATGAGGTGGCAGTCCAGAATTCGTGGGCGGGTGTGGGTCTTCGCTCCACTCGGTGAGGCTGGGAGACGAAACTAGGAGCTAGCGCGCGGACTCTCGCTTAGCTAGCGTTGATCAATCCCTGACAACGAGATGGGTTTTGCTGCTTGCTGTTTGTATAAAGTACACTTTACAACGTAATTCCTGATCGCGGTGAGCTAAGTTCCTATCGGAGAAGTGAACAGGAGTGGAGAACAAATCAGAAACGTAGATCGCCATGTATTCTCGCAGGATGATACCCTAGGTTGATATCATACAAAACTACGAGAGTACTTAGAATGAAGTAGGCAACGAGTCTTCTTCCTGGGGACGTGTCTCAATCATCTGGCTTAAAAGCTATGTTCACTATGTATGCTTTTCTATATTTATGGTCCAGAACAACAGCGCGACCGACTAGGGTTTCGTCGACGACGACCTTGCTGTAAATATCTATCCAGTCTGAATATATATAATCTAATCACAAAGTAGAATAGCCACTCGCTGACCATGCTCCTCTGATTTTTGGACGCCGTTCGCCAGTCCACCGTCCAGCAAGATCCGTACGCTCATTTCGCTGGTGACAATATCGTCTTCGGTGGTAATACAATGTCCATCATCTAGCACGGAAAACTTGCTGGCCCTGGGGGTCATAATTTCCATTCCCTGTGCTCCGGCACGGGGGTGAGTAGACTACCCTTCTCGAGGACGCTACGGACATTCTCGATGACCAAGAGTTCCATTCTTTGCTGGCGTAGTACAAAGTAAGCCTCGGCCGTAAATATAACAGAAAAACCAAGCAAAGTATGTATAAACCGCTTACCATGGTCTCAAACGTTGCAGTGCCAACATGTGGCAGTAAGACAGCTTTGTCACTCTTGATCAAGCCTTCATGGATGTCTGGCTCATGCTCGTAAACATCCAAGCCAGCTGCAAAGACTTTGCCATTATCCAGAGCCTCTACTAGCGCCTCTTCGTCGATGATTTTGCCTCTGGCAGTATTGATAATGACGACCCCTTCCTTCATCATCGCGAACTCGGCGCGCCCGATGAGATGTCTGGTGGCGTCCGATAGCGGTAGATGCACACTGATGACATCACTGGTACTCAGCAGCTCTTCAAAGGACACGAACTTGGCATTAGTCGGGTTCTGATCAGCGTCTACGGGGCGCCGATTATGGTATTGGATGTTCATGTCGAACGGGGCAGCACGGCGAGCAACCGCGCTGCCTATACCTCCCATGCCAAGAATTCCGAGAGTCTTCCCTTCCGGATCATGACCCAGGCCCATTGCGCCACGCCACTGTCCAGCGCGGAGAGCGGTGGAGGGAACATGTGAGCGACGTAAGGCACCCAGGAGGAGGTAGAAAGCTGTGTTCGCGGTCGAAGCATCGACCGCACCAGGCGTATTAGAAACAGAGATGCCTGCTCCATGGTATCAGAGGGCCAGTTCCTATGCTGGGAGTCGTGAGGACGAACCTCGCTCGATGCAAGCCTCGACCTCGATCTGATCGTAGCCCGCGCCGTTGTGGGAGATGAACTTCAAGCTCCCCGGCAGAGCCTCGATGAGCTCGGAGTCGAAGCGTCCAGTCAGCTGGAGGATTTATCAGCTTTACCGATCGTGAGATAGCCGCGGCGCATGTTGCAGTTGGCTCGCTTTGGCGCAACGCACCTGGACGCTATCATATGTCCTGGAGATGGCCAGTATGCCATCGTGGACGCCGGATCTGCAGTCGCTGAGGAATTGCTCTCGGTCGCAGTCCTTGACTTGCTGCGGTGGGTGTTGTTCATTAGCTTCGAGATGCAATCATCGGATGCAGCGATGGGAGAGTGGTTGCAGTGGGTTGGTTCAAGGTTGAGAGCCAGCTCTTGGCGTACCCGAAGCTCTCCAATTGCCGAGAGGGCGTCCCACTCTGCATTTGCATGGGAAATCTCCCCGAGGAGCAAGACCACAGGTTTCAACCCTTCTGACGGCGACATGCTGAGTCGCAGGATCGGGTTAATTCATCCAATTGTTTTGGGTCGGCCACGTGCGAGGGGAGACAACAAGGCAAACGGGGTTTCGGGTGGTCGACAGCCTTTATTGCTTCAATGCCGGCGCCTCTCGTGGTGCCAGCAGAACAGGGGGCCGTCCTCTCAAGCCCGATGGAAGACACCTTGATCGGGGCAGCCACGAATCAACCACCCAGGGAATCCCCCACCCAACCCTTTGGCTTCGAGCCTGCGGCCCGGGTCTAGGTTGCAGAACTTGCAGCTCCTCTGGCAGCTGTCAACTGTCGCTTCGAAGACCTCCGACATTTTCTGGGCCCGAAATCTCGGAGATCTTTGAGCAGCGGCCTCCTCATAGGCCGTCCTGACCGTTATCGGCTACGGATCAGCAGCCGTTGCGTTCTCCTGAGGATATGTTTAAGATGCATCAGTTATAGTACGCGCTTGTTCATGATGCATCACCCACCCCTGTCAGCGGGAAACCCTGATTTTGGCACATCGCGCAGATCCATTTTATCCAGCTTCGCACACAAGATCGCTTCTGCCGTTTATAGAACTCATCAAGCGTTTTATTTTCTATTGCGAATCTATCGTAGTCCACGTCTACAAAGATATTGTCAGCCTAGTTATTTAATTGTGCCAAGAAATGATTCCAACGCGATTATATCGCGACAAGTCTTGCCAATGGTAATAAGAACGACGACGACGACCAAGATTCGCGACGTTGAGGGTCAACTGTGCTAGAAAGCTGGATATATTGGACCTCCGCGATGTGCCAGAACCAGGGTTTCCCGCTGACAGGGGAGGGTGATGCATCATAAACAAGCGTGTACTATAACTGATGCATGGTAAACATATTCTCCGTTCTCCTGGGAACACCCGAGCCTAAAAGTATAGTGGCACTCCTGATTGTTGAGGCTGGAGCGTGGAGACCGTCCGTGCCACGGCAACGACCCACTAGGATTGTACCGTCTATGACTGCAGTACCCCGTACTCCCTACTTAATCTCCTTGTGCTTGCTTTCTGTTCAGCCTTCTCTTATTCTTGCTCATCTGCCCATCGACTCCCACTGACAGATAGCCACTTTCCCCGCTCACCAGAAAGGCACCCGGAGCTTTGAAGTTCTCAGGTCTTCCCCACCTACCTGCCGGAATTCTGGCGAATATACTTGCCGCACAGTTCCTCATGTTCCTTCGAAGTAGTGTTCATCTTCGTGCCTACGTAGCCGGGAGCGACACTAACCTTGCTAGCCCGCCCGTTCGAGAATCCCTTGGTCAGCTATGCCATTACGGCTTACGCCTATCGACGCGGCATACACGGCCACCGTGATCCCGCCTTGGTATGAAAGCAAGGATCCGATATCGCGGATCCAGGTGCTGGGTTTGCTCTCGAGCATGTGCGCTTCAACCTCGCGGCACAGCGTGAGGATGCTTGTCAGGCCAACATGCATGACCAGTTACTTAAGGCTAGTGTGTCCTGGAACTCGGAGTTTATACGGTTCCACGCTCACTCCAATTCCCCTAGACGGAAGTTGATGACTGGGATGTCTTCTTTGTAGAATTACGCCGGCACAATTGAGCAGGATGTGTATTTGGTGCCCGTGCTGGGCAATCTTTTTAGTCAAGCCAGAAACGGCATCCGTGGAAGAAAGATTGACAACATAGACCTCCGCCTTCCGGCCCAGGTCTTGGATAGCTTTCTTCGTAGGTGTATTGACAATACTCCTCTACACTAAGAGCATATCAGCCCCTGCCTCAGCCAGAGCAAGCTTCATGGCTTGTCCAATGCCTCTTGTCCCACCAGTCACACGAGGGTGGTATGATCGGCGAGGAGAAAAGAGACGACAATGGTACCGATGCGGCCATTGCTTGCGAATGCGATGGCCAGAAGCCCAATCCGAGCAGCTCACTGTGGTCTCCGTTATCTCGAGGGCTTGGCAAGTTATCTTTACTGGGTTATCCTTTAGAATTCAGCGGCAGACCTTGGCGGAAGATGCTCCATCTACATCGGTGACCAAAAACAAATTCGCAAGTACGACATAACGTAGATATGAGCGACGATATCCTGAACCCTGCTGCTATCAATTGTAAAGAGATACCATCTCTTGCATACCAATAACAATAGGAAGTTGAAATGCTTCACTTACAACACTTGATTGCAGAAGCTGAACGCTATCTTGATTTGGTGCATTTCGATTCCCTCCTCGGTTGAGACAATCGTGGAGGTCGTTCAGTTCTTGATATCGCAAAGCGCTTTTCCTTTTCGTATGTCGTAGCACAAGATTGGACCAAATGGACTTCTTTTCCATAATACTTCTGCCTCCGCCTTCTTTCAATGATTTACTTGATATCTTCCATGCTTCCGCCGCGGCTTGGATGTGGCTCGACGAAATGGCAAGAACGATGCCATTTCGCGGTAAGTGCTTTGGTGATGACGGTGCCACCATAAAGAGCCATCAACATCGAGATCTTAACTTCCACCATCTACATGAGAGCCATCGGTAGCCTTTCAGCAGATTATTGTCCACAGAGTCATAGTCCACAAGTTCATCTCATACAGAGCGGTTGTTCAAAGTCAACGTGCACAATCATCTTCCGGTAACAGCACATTGCGCAGTCACTGTCCGACCAGCAAGCATCAGATCGAAGATCAAACATTCTCATCTAGTCTAAGCCCAGTCAAGTTTCGGACAGCACGGCGCTTAGAACAGGTGTAGGGCGTTAAGAAGGGCAAATTCAGCAGCTAGTTCAGCAATCTGGATGGCCCTAATCCTCCTCACGAGGGCACTGATCCTCCTCGCTAGCGCCTGTCTTCTTCTCGCGAGCGCCTTTATCATCCTCTCCAGTGTCCTCTTCCTTATTGCAAGGGATCTGATTCATCTCAGTAGGAGGGACCGGCGGTAGTCCCTTTTAAAAAAAATTCCCACGATCTATCGGCAAACTTCATATACCTCCCTCTCGATCCCCGACCCTTGTATGGCCTTAAGCGGTAGCCAACCATGGACATTTGGATTCGCGCATTCACTCCCATTCCTTTCCCAAACTCGTACGCCGCCCTTAAACCACACCTAGTCCGCCCCGCGCCCATTCACTGCCACATTACAGACAACGGAGTACAGGTCGTCCCCATCGAAACCCTTCAGAAAATCGAGCTCCAGCTGCACGACCAAATCGACTACGAACGTCACATTCCAACCGACCGCCTGATCGTCGAAGGAGCTTTGGAGCTTTTCTACAGATGGAACACATTCGAGATCCCATGCCAATGGATTCCGTGCCTGCTCGAATTCCAACTCAGCGTCTTGGTGGAAGGCGTGGCATTCGACCTGAAATGTGCGCTGAAACATCTCCGGCTCATGATCAAGCAGACGACGGCCGCGGAGTTGAACCGACTTGCGCCGCATCTTTTCCTGCTGCTTGATTGCAAGTACTTGGAGACGGTATGGATCGAGTTCGAGGGCCAAATGTGTTCCAAGTTCCTCGAGGAATCAGGGGCTTTCAAGGAGGTGTGCGAGAAGTTGGAGGGACGCCTTCCCGAGGGTCTAGAAATGAACTTCCCGCAGTGGCATGAGGAGGGCGAGACGGGGATCGTAAAGCTTTATAAGCACCGCCACGCAAGGATATTGTCACGGTAGAAGGAGGTGGAAAGTACTTATGATTTGCAATGGAGAGACTTCCGTTATCCCATGCACAACCATGTTGGCATGCATAACAAAGTCACTTCCCTTATTGTGATTGGGACCGTGGATGTTCACTGATCGCCTAATCATCACCATATCGGAAGACTCTCCGTAGAACATGGGGACGAAGAATGCTCGGTTGCTTGGCAATATGCACTGATTCTGTTATCGTCTTGCCTCTCCTTGCCAATGGGTCATGTCTCTATTGGTAGCTGGTCGCTGTTGGATCAGTCCATTTCCACTATTACTTAGAAAGGTATTTTAATACAAATCATAGGTTGTGCTTTCTATTGGGTGGGCTGCTAGAACGAGCAGCATGCTAAGATAGGGACATGCAAATCGAGGGGTATCTTCTACTGTTTTTGTATAAACTAAGTTTGTAATCGATCATGAACGGCATTTTCCTTTCCCCCCTATTTAATACAAGATCAAGCACAGGTTCTTCTTCCCCTCAACGCACTATCACGCTCTCGGAGCCAGCACCACCTTACACCCTCCAAGCTCATACAAGTCATCGTCAGTTTCTCCCGCCACGGTTCCTCATCCCTACTCTCCAGCCTCGTAACAAAGAGCTCAGCATTTCAGATTTGCCAATCGAATCTAAGTAATCTTCTACGATCTCGACGGTCAGGTTAAGCTTCAGAGGGCGGAATTTTCTCTATCGTCTCTGCGATGCGCTGATGTTCTGACTTTGCATCATCGATCGCCGGAGTATCGCAGAGGATGATTGAGACATCTTCTTGTCGAGTCAGAGCCACATTCAAGCGTCTACCGTTGATCATGGATTCTGTAGAGTCAGAAAACCCAGTAAAAGTCCAACGTGAATGCGTGAAAACGTACTCTTGCATGTAAAGGAAGAACATCTGCCGCAGCAAGTGAATCCCTGGGGATTAGCTCATAACAAGACGCTGCAAGGCACGATGTATTGGCTCTTTCCCGTCGTAGAGACGATTTATGCTATTGAGTAATCGTTTCGCAGAAAGGTCTGAACTAATGAGCTTGACCTGTACATCATGGGATATGAGCACCAACTACTCAGCTTGGAATGGCGTCGCTGCAATATCGTCCTCATCAGCAAAGGGACGTCGGACGAAGAGCGCTACGTTGCCATGACCGGGAACTTCTGGAAGAAATGGGATGACGGTCGCTTTCCAAGGTTTACGCTTGATGGTTTCTGCTTCTTCTTTCGCGCTGATAATCGAAAGTTCTCCCGTGAACTGTAGGTCGCATTCGTCACCGATGTCGAACGCACGAACGCCGGCTTCTCCTTGAGCATAATCGAAGTACCAAGTACAGTTCTTGGGCTGTCTGCTTGGATGTACATCGCTGCTTGGGTCTTCGAGGAGATAGTAAGGTATCACTTCCTTCTCAACACGTTCGAGGGCCTTGACGGAGTGTTCCTCGTTCATGAGAGTGCCATACATGATAGTCAGATACCAGTACTTGAGCTTGTGGAATGTCAGATTTTCTCTATGTGCGTAGACAGGAAGTTCGTCGAAGTCTCGATGTTCGTTCCACTGGACTCTGCTTGGAGTTAGTAGAGATCCATAATGACCGGATCTGTTTAACACTTACTGGTGATTGCCCGAGCGCTCCCAATTGTACTCCCCGAACGGAATTCCCTGATTGACTATACGCTCTCTGACCCGATTTACCATGTTCATGGCTTTTGGCTGGTGAATAAAGAAGATGTGTCCCTGAGTAGATTTCACGACTTTAGAAAGTTTCTCCAAACAAGCCTGGACTTTCTCGTGACCATGCGTGAAAGACGTGCCAAAGCCAGCTTGAAGAATTGGCTGGTTGAGCTGCATGGTCAATCTAGCAATGCCCTGACCGAAATTGCCGTATCTGCTGACTTTTGACTCCTTGCGAATCACTCGAGGAAGATCCATGACTTCTTCGTCCGTAAGCTGGGCTAGCTTGATGTCTTCTGCTGGTATGTGGAATAGATCTTGAGTGAACCTCAGCTCGATGTAATGCGCGCCGTTTGGTTTGAAGTCATTAACGGTGGGCGTGCGATGTAAACCGACACGAAGTCTAAAATGCGTTTGGTATTCGTGGTAAATACCGTGTAACTGCATCTTGAAGGGGGAGTCTTCCTCAGTCCCCTATAATAATCAGCTTACGTCGAAGCAGTGTGAGTCGAGGGTAGCTTACAAAGATGACTTCTTCTCCCTCACAGAAAAATTGTGCAACGACACCAGGCTTGTTGCCGTCTATCCCGAGAGAGCCGTCAGGGAACGCCGCCATGATGACACCAACATCTTTACCGTCGTCATCGCCATCGCCGTTGTTTTGGTTGGCCGGTGTTTTACAAGGACCTCCCTCTGAATGATCGTCGGCCATGTACTTGATGGAGGCAGTGCAGAATAACACGCCTTGACAATGGGCTGATCGACCAGTGGAAAGCCATCGCTAACAAGGCAAAGCGTTAATGAGTAAAAATGTCTAGGCCAGTGGAAGCTCCGAAACTCCGGCTTCGCCCAAAACACGTGGTCTTCCAAACCGAAGAGATCTATAAGCTAAGTAGCAGTAAATTCCTCCACCATTCGTAGATGCAACTGATCTTGCATGTACACTCCCAGCATCGACCCAGTGCTAGAGTACATCATTGACTGGAAGAAGTATTTCTGTGTGACACAAATTGTATTTGAGACGGACCAGCTACCACATAGTGCAGGCGATGATCATGAACTATATAAGCTCAATATCACGCAAAAGATACGATATACCACCTGATCATTTGCCGAGACTGTTTCCACTGACTAAGGTGTGGACACGTGGCAACGACAGTAGACAGGTTGCGCAGCTTTATTCAATACGATTATTCAATTGGTTTGCGGGGGCTAGTGGGGTCTAGGACCGCTAGCCCGCCCGCGCTATATTAGATCGAGTAATATGGATCGCAACCTAGTAATTATTGTATTTAATCGATTTTTGTTTTCTTCTATCAATAATATGTATTCTTAATCTCTTTTACTCTATTTAGTATGCCTCAATTAACTCAATTAACTCAATTGATCGACAACGATCAAAGCATACATATAGCTATCGCTCTTGCTCTTGTTATTGTCGTTATTTTGAGTTAATATCTCGTTGACAATTCTCGACATTTATATATTAAATTAGTAAAGTATAAAAGATCTAAATTGGATTTAAATCGAATTTTCTTTAAACGTCTTTATTATATAATACAATTTAATAAGAAGAAAATTTGATTACTTATTACTTATTAGTTATTAGTTATTAATTATTTTATTATCGATATTATTAAGTAAAGCAATTGTGTTAAATTATTTTTTGAACTTATTCTTTGTTGTCTTTTATACAAATTATTTTATTTTTGTTAATTATTTAAATTGACAAAACAATTTAATTGTTTTCTCTTCTATCTTTTTTGCGTTCTTAACAATTTTTTTTAAATATTTCGAAATTCGATACAACAATATGCTTCGATAACATTTAACGCTTATCTATATATATATTAGAAGATATATTAAATAGATTGATCGTCGAGCTAGGTTTTAGTATCAACATTCTGACTCGACCTAGATACTTGATACCAACCTCTTAACCTGGCTCGAAATCGACTCGAGTCAACGATTTCTTAACTTGGCTCGATCGACTCGCCAAGCAATCGAAAATGACGTCAAAATGCCAAGATTTTCTATTTTTAAAAAAATTCGCATTATTTGAATTACTAAAAATAGTTTAAAAATAATAACGCACAAATAACGTACAAATGCATTATCTAAATGCATTACTATATAATATTATAAACAAATTAATTAAATTAATTAATTTGATTAAGTTGATTAATGCACTTTTTTAAAAATAATCTAAATTTTTCGAGTCTTGACGAGTCGAGCCAAGTTATACGCTAAGTACTTCATATCTATTCTTTGATTCGACTCGAATACTCGAGTCAAGATTTCTAACCCAAATCGAGTCTTGGCGAGCCAAGAACCTGGCTCGAACTCGATGACTTGACTCGACGCGATTAGTCTAATATTAAAGCAATAAAAAGAATAGAAAAGATTAGAGATAAGAGCATTATATAAAGATTTATTAACAAAACTTTCTAGAAGTTTTGCAAGTCAAATATAGAACAAAAATTCTATTACTTTAATTATAAAAAATTATACAAGATAATTTAATTAATTATTATTTGTTTGAACAATTTAATAGAATCTATTTATAATTTTTGTAAAGACAAAATAAACAATATTATAATATTATAAAAGTTCAAGTTGCAAAATCGATTAAAAACTTTTCTTAAAAATTGAAGAAAACTTCAATTGTATAGTAATAAAATCTATATTTATTAATTGTATATTATATCTCTTTATTTAAATTATACAAACAAAAGATAAATCTTTTTTAATAAACAAATATTTAAGACTTGCATTATTGTCAAAAACTTCTTTAATTTAATTTAAATTTTGTAAATATTTAATACTTTTAAGACGCAAATAAAAGTCAAATTATAGTTAATTAAAAATCTTTATTTAGCGACAATTCTTCTAACTAGTTGTTATATATATCTACAAGATAATTAAATAGAATCTTGCTTTGCAATATAATCTTCTAGTCTTTTAAAATATTTGTAAGTTAATAGAGTTTTTAACAATTTCGAAAGCTCTATTAGACTAATCGCGTCGAGTTGGGTCATCAAGTTCGAGCTAGATTTCTAGCTCGTCAAGACTCGATTCGAGTCAAAAATCTTGATCCAAGTATTCGAGTCGAATCAAAGAATAGATATGAAGTACTTAGCGTATAACTTGACTCAACTCGTCAAGACTCGAAAAATTTAGATTATTTTTAAAAAAGTGCATTAATTAACTTAATCAAATTGATTAATTTAATTAATTTGTTTATAATATTATATAGTAATGTATTTAGGTAATGCATTTGTACGTTATTTGTGCGTTATTAATTTTAAACTATTTTTAGTAATTCAAATAATGCGAATTTTTTTAAAAATAGAAAATCTTGGCATTTTGACGTCATTTTCGATTGCTTGACGAGTTGATCGAGTTAAGTTAAGAAATCGTTGACCTAGATCAATTCCAAGCTAAGTCAAGAGATTGATATCAAGTATTTGAGTCGAGCTAGAATGTTAATATCGAAACCTGGCCCAACGATTAGTCTAAGCTCTATATTATAAAAGTACTAGATTTTCTCTCTTGTATTTATATATATATCTAGCTTTAATAAAGTTTTCTAGTGTTAATTTTTAATATTTGTTGTTCTAAATCTTATTATTATTGTTCAATTGTTAAAATATAGAGAAGAATCTTAAATTAAATTCTTAAAGACAATTTTTGTTTTCTTTTTTCTTTTTTGTTATTTCTTATTATTATTGTATTAAATTGTTGCAATAATATAGTTATCTATATATCTTTAATAGTTAGAAATTTCTTGTTAATTTAATAAAGAATTGTAATTATAAATAATATTATTAATATAAGTATTTTTCGATCTAAATTTTATTTGTTTGTTCTAAGAATTTTTTAAAGATATTATTAACGCAAATACAATTTAATATTAAATTATTATTTTCTTTATTTAAAGATAAAATTTCGAATTGTTAACAAGATAAATGCAATTTATATTTGTTTGTATTGCAACTTGCATATTATATTTCTTTAATATATATTTAATATATTTAAAAGAAATAATATTATATACAAAAATCTAGTAGTTAAATATTTTGTTGTTTCTTTTTTTCTTAAATAAAGTTTGCAAAGCTTTGAAAAAAAAAAAAGTAATTTTTGTCTCAAATTATAAAGATTTTTGCAAAAATATCTTTTTTTTGCATTTAATACTACAATTTACTCTCTTAAATTTAAAATATTTATTGCTCTTTTTTTTCTATTTCTTTTATTGTTTGTTACAATCCTTTTGTTGTTTGTATTATTTGTTTCGATTTTTTTGTTATTTGCATTATTTATTGCAAATTTCTTCTTTCTTGTATTACTTGTTATAGATTTCTTTTTACTACTTCTATATAATTGTTTTAATCGCTTTATATTTTTGTTAATTTGTAACAAGTTAGATCGTCTTCTCTATATATATTACTTCTCGCGAGTGTTTGCAACGCGCGAACATCTCGCAGATGCTTTTGACGCAATTGGTTTAAATTTTGTTCTATTACATAAGTCTAGTTAAATTTTTAAATAAATTATTTTATTAAAAATAAATATATTTTTTATAATATTTATGCAACAATTTTTTAAAATAACGTCTAAGTTTCGAGACTTTAGCAATATATTTTGTCAAATATTTTTTAAGCGTATTCTTTATCTTTTTTAGCAAAGATTCTTGTTTTAATAAATTTTTTGTTAATAATGTTCGATCTTTGAAATAATTAATTAATATATTTTGCAAAATATTTAAGTCTTTGTTATCTATTATATTAATATATATTTGTTTAGATCTCTTCGAGATCTTTCTATTATTTTAAGACTATTTTGCAATTTTGCTTTCTTAACGTTCTATAAACTTTAGCAATATAAATTTATTTAATAGAGATTTAGAGAACATAGACAAATAATTGTTGTCGTCTTTAAATAAAATTTGTACTCTTGTATATTAATTATTATTTATATCTTTTTTGTAGTTTAAATCTTCTATTATTATTGTATTATTATTAGATAAAGAACTTGTTTCTATTACGAATTTCGATTCTTTTATATTCTCTTTTGCATTAAAAAATATACTTGAGTTACTATTTTCGAAATTGCTTTAATTCTTGAAGCTCTCTCTACTATTAATAGAGACAATAGAGAAGAAAAAGAAAAAAACTTTGTAATTCGATTTATTCTTTAGTTGTTAACTAAGTTTGTTTTTTCTTTTTTTGTATTATGTATTTTTATTTTTATTTTTATTTTTCGCAAAGAGCTCTTTTAGTTCTTTATTTTCTAGTATATTGCGAATATAAATATTTATTTATTAATAACTTAAATTTAATTGTTATCTTGCATTATATAATTAGATTTATGTAAAACTTTAATATTTGCTTTTCTTTTATTTATTAAGTGCTTTATTTGTTTACTAATATTAATATATTTACAATCTATTGTTGTTTCGAATCTTTTTCTAATTTAATTTTAGAAATATTGTATAATTTTAATATTGTACTTTGCAAATCTAATTACATATATATTAACAAAAATAATATTATTCTTCTTTGTAAGTTGTTAATTGTAATTAAGCTTTTAATCTAATTATCGATTTTTTTTTTGCTTATAAAAGATAGAAAAAATAGAGATTTTTGACAACAAAAAAACACTAGAAGTACTAAAAGCATAATATTGATTAACAATATTTTAAGTATAAAAATCGAGATTAGTACTATTATTTGTATTTAACTCGATATTCTTTTTTTTCAATTTTTGTATAATTATTTTTTGATATCTTTTATTAACTTGTTCTTTTCTTTTTCTTGACAATTGTTAAAACAACTCTAATTCGAATTAGATTGTTTTCTTTTGCTTATAAGACAATTGTTGTATATTCTTCGAAAATTGCAAGATTTACAAAGATAACAATAATTGCGAGAGTTGCAAAGACAACAATAATTGCAAAGACTTCAATTATCGCAAAGAAATATTTAAATCAAAAACGTAAAAATAGCTTTTGAGTATATCTCTAGATATTAGACTGATCGCGTCGGTTCGGGAAATCGAGTTCGATTCAAGAAATCGAATCGAATCTTGGCAATTCGATTTCTAAAGTTAAAATCGACAATTCGATTCGATTTCAATCTTTGAATCGAAAATCAAATCGAAAAATCGAATCGAATTGTCAAGACTACTATTTTTAGTAAATTTTATTATTTTTAGTAGCAATTAATTGATAATTTAGTAGAAATAGTTAATTTATTTAAGTTGATTAATATTAGATTGGATTGTTTTTATATTATACATTACTATTGTGCATTACCTAGAAAACAGTTAAAAAAATCTAAATTTAAACTAAATTTATACTATTTTTAGTATTCTTGGCGTTCTTGGCGATTCGATTCGATTCGATTCGATTCCTAAAGTTGAATTGTCGATTCGGGTCGATTCTAGAAATTGGAACCGAAAACCGAACCGACAGTCAATCTAGTAGATATAACGACGACAACAACAACAACAATAATAGAGAAAATAATTATAATCTTTACAAGCTACGTCTAGACAAGTAATTGAAGCAATTAAATAAGATAATAGATCAATTGAATAGATATTCAATAATTGAATATTGATTTAATTGAGACTGTTAAGTTGCTAGATCTGCTTGCCCTTTTTGGATTATGCTAACTAAATCGGGCAATGTTCAATTGAATAATCGTATTGAATAGAGCTGCGCAACCTGTCTAGTCCATTTACCAAATTCCTTCAATTGCACGCTTGAACATCCTACTACTAAACACTGAACTCGGTCATGACGAGCAGGACCGATCATCCTATTTGTCATCGTACTATTCCGTCTGTACTATCCTGAATTCGAAGCGCCGTTCACTCCCTGGGTCCCTAGCAAAAGTGACGCTTCTTTCGCAAGCGTCAAGTCCCCCACGGGCCGTCGAAACCGGCGGCTAATTCAACTTAGAGAAACCCGCTCGCGGACGACCGCTGTAGCTCGTCATTGTTCTCGGAATCATTAAAGAGACACCCTGTTTTGTGAAAGAGCACTCCCACTTTCGGTAAAGAGCATTCCATCGTCGAAGGTATCACCTCAAGCGAGCGGCGATGTAAAATCAGGGAAACATGAGAAACCCCACTGAATCTGGTTATTTTACAGCCGTGACACTGGGCGTTTCCGTAGGAAGTGCTCTTTATCGAGACAGGGTGTTTCTTCAAGATTGATGATTTTCTTCTGAGCCCAAGCCGTGAAACAGTATGATTCACTCCCGGTAGGGTGCTTATCGCCGAGGAGGAAGCAGGAGTGTGAGTGCTGCATAAGCCATTGCAGTCGACATTGTATTATAGAATCTATGATACTTTCCAACCGTATTTCTCGCCTGGTTTAATATCTACCCGGTGTGGGAATCAAAGATCTCGCTTCGATATTCGGGCTGCATTTTTTGGGCTCTTGTCAGGCCCTTGGGAGGATTAAAACGCTCGTTGAGGTGGTTGCCAGGACGCTTCGATGGTAGCCGACGCTCTGGACCGCAGCAAGCAAAGGCCTTAAGCAACATCGTCAATGGAGAGCAGGATCTGCAAAATTGTGCACTTGATCTCCAGGGACTATAGTGAACTCACGCGCATAAGATAAGTGGATTGCTTCTTGCTCGATATCAAGGACGCGTACCAAATCAAAATCAAAGCTAAAAATACTTCATTCATATCTTTAATCCGAGAAGACCTTTCAGCTAACCGTCTCCGTAGTAAAACCGTTTGGTTCAGACCCCGGGTCGCCCTGGTCTAGGGCAGGCCAGGGTTCGAATCCGCCGACAAGCATTTCACTCATAAGGGCCTTTGAGTACGGATATGGGGACCCCGACCGCATCGAGCGACCGGCATTAGTATTCGGACTTTACGACGTCGAGCTCCCCTATAGATCAGGTACGTTTCTCTTTTTGGGGTTCTTTGTGTTTTGTGATTTGTTGATTCATGCAGCCTGCTGGAGATTTCTGGGTATGTGTTGTTGAATTCAACAACGTGAAAGCGTGAAAGCGTACTCTTGGCAGAAGGAAGAAAATGCCTTAGAGCGATTTGACCTTTTCAATACGCACATGAACTGTTTCTGGCTATTGCACGCATGCGTCTTTGTCAACGTGCGGCGACGGGGTTGCAGTACGCAGATCTTGAGTCAGACACGGGGTTGTATATGGCCGCCGAAGGCAATGACTCCTGCTATGTGATCGATTACGCGGAAGCATGAAAGGGTAACTTGGCAGGAGGTTCCGACACCGAAAAGCTTATGCCAGGAGCGTCTGACATAGGTCAAGGCATCGCCGAGGATAGGGATCAAATCCTGCGATAACATTGTGTGCATTCAAAGACTGGTGACAGAAGATAACAAGATTATCGGCGACAAGTATCTAGATTCTCTCTCATCAGGGAGTAAGGCCCATCCGTCCAGCATGAGACATTATCTATCCGCCAACACCAACATCACCACATCGACTGTTCGATTCCACACGGTCGCCCCAGAAATCTAAATCCACCCTGGCCATATCGACTTCGACCTCCAATCATTCGCGTTCCAACACGGCCCAACATAGTAGCGAGACTCATGATAAACCCTATCCTGCACGAGACCCTCCTGCCACACTCCAAGCGGGCACCTGTCCCTCTGCTTGTCCGTAGGCTGAACTCCTAGCCACCCATGCATGTCCTCGTCCGTGTTGATGCTCATCTCGCATTCTTCGGTCTTGTTGTTCCATATCGCCCACATGCAATTGTTATTGGAACGGTGGCAGAGGTCGCAGCAAATGTACCCCGCAGAAGTCGTGGCGTATTTTCTGGATGAGTAGACGAAGTCGCCACCCGCCGCGGCTATTGTGTCATAAGTAAAATCTTTTAGACAATCGGGGTCTGTAGTTTCGGCAGCTTCGGGGGGAGGACGCGCGGTGACCGAAGTTGCAAGGCATAGAGCGCCGATAAGGCACGCGGAAAGTGAGACACGCATGATGAGGTGGATTAGGTGGATGGCTGTCAATGATGATTGATGGACGGGATTATGTGCTGAAGCTCAGGGAGTGATGTTTGATGATGGGAGAATATGTAAAGGGAAGTCAGAAGGGTAGGACGTAAGGTGGGTATTATATATTGTATACTAAGAAGATCTTTGGTCGAAGTTGAGATATTCCCTCATTTCGAGCGGTTTTGCAAACTATCGTTTTCGATATATCCCAAAACGGCAACCCTTCTTCTGAGCATTACCTTTTCCAAACCTTGAGCTTGGCATGCGAAAGATTGGCTTCAACTGTAGACACTTATTACAGGTAGCGGGAGCGTAGTGCTTGGCTAATCGTGCTCATTCGGCTCGCAACGCCGCTGCCATGCCTCATTTCATTCGCTAGTGCCTCTTCCAGCGCACTCTGAGTGACACTCGCGTCATCAAGGTCGCTGAAGCTGCTCCCCATGCTCGGAGTGCCGTCGCTACCTTCTTTCGCGATCCGCCTTTGGCGAGGTGAGAGAGATGACAAGGGAGGTTTTGTCGATTTGGCCTCCCGAGTCGGCTGAGATTGGGCTGAGGACGAGGATGAGTTGATAGGTTGAACGACAGGCGGATTCTTTGGCTTCTCACCAGGCTTTGAAGCCGCTAAGTGTGCTTTCTGCAACCTCGGTGATAATTTGACAGTAGCACCAGGATCATTTGTTGGCGGCACGGCTTTCGTAGGATTCTTTTCCGAAAAGGGAAGGAAGGGCGGCGAGTCTTCCAAGTCTTCATCGGCATCAGACAATGGACCCAAAGGGGCTCTCGAAGAGGAGGGCCGTGAACGTCTCGCGTAAGCTTTACTCCGCGACGCAGGTGCTTCGTCCCGTGACTCGGACGAGGATGAGCTGGCGGATATTGCTGCGGTGGGCGACGGTGTCCGTTCTCGCAGCGACGCCCCCGACTTGTTCGACAGCACCTCTCTATGAGAAGCTTCTGTTACGATCGGAGAAGATTTCTGGACCTGAAGAATGGTGCTGGCCGACGATTTACGGGACAACCGCGGACCTTTCGGGATAAGCCACAGGGAGGGAACGAAAGTGATACCCTATGTCTTACCTCTCATCTGCAATGGGGCATCCGGACTGCCCGCTTCGCCTTTGGAAACTGGGTGGTCACGATTTCGATTGGATAGTGAAGAGAGTACTCTCAAGCCTGAAATCGTCAGTGTTGGAGTACCAAAGTAATCCATACATTATTACTATGGCTATTTCCTCTTGTCGCTGGGTGAGCACTGCTAGACGCTAGGCTCGGTGTAGGTGGTGTCCCTATGGATACTGGTCTGTTGACCTTCCGCAGCTGGGCCCTAACTTGCGAGAGTTGCCGTTCGTACAGCCACGCCGCTTGCTGCAACAGGAATGGGAGTGATACTTTGAACTGTTCAGCACTAATATGTAATCAGTAGATGCTCGAAAATACAAGCTCTTTGAGACGAACAGGGCATGCCCTTCGTTCCGTTAGCTAAAAATGATATAAAGCTTGAGGACTACGGACATTCTATCTCTTTGCCACCTGATGCTTCAGATATGACATCCCAGAGGACTTGGTCCTTCCTTGAGTCCCATTGCACCTACGAGGTGGTCAGTCATTGGCAAGGCTGGCTAGACAATGGAAGAACCGGTGCAGGGTCCACAAAATCGCCTCGAGGAAACGGTAGACGGATGAAGACCGTATAGTGTGGCTCTTGAATCTGAGATCCAGGGGACGTAATCTTTGATTCCAAGGGAGACGCCATGATCACCGTATCTTCGACTTGATAGATGGAAGGATCTATAGATGTTTACATTTGCTTCACTACAATGAGATGTCTAGAGCAAGATTGGAACAGGTAACGTGTGAGCTCTGGCAATCAGAAATGATTACTTCTGCTCCGTAGTGCCTGCATAGAGAGCGTTCCTCCAGCTGTGAGCAATTCCGTGCTCATTGGCTGATCTAGCGAGACGTTGCCTGGCGCAGGGGTCATGTCGATCTGTTTAGGCCAGCTCTTCGCGGCTTCCGTTCACGCGCCACGAGGGCCCAGCGTATTGCTAAATAAGGACACTACCTGCACTGCCAACTCACGCAGACTTCTTGTGGGGCACTTGGAGTAACTAGAGGGCCGGTATGTTGGTGGCAGATGAGATGGTCTGCGAATTCGTCGAGCTCGCTCAGGATCACTCCAGCCCAAACCCCTCATTCGCCGAAATACCCTCATTTCTGCAGCACCATCACAGCTTGACAGTTCGTTGGTCGGCCAGAGAAGCTTGGCTACTGTGATTTGTCGAATAGAGAACCTATGACACCTCACCCTCATCTAGTTTTCGTAGCCTGGCGGCGATTCTACGTAACCCGTTTTTCGTGAACATAAACAGGGAGTATCCCTCCTTGAAACCTTCTCCTGGCCCTCCTGTCGACCGAATCCAAGTGCTTAGACGCTTCGAACGGATTCATAGACTGCTCGCGCAGTTCTATACTTTCTAGACTTGATATCCGCCTGCCTTATCGCCTTGCAGTCGGGTTCTGACAGGACGGGAGGCGGCATATCCTGGTCTGCCAAGCGAACAAGGGTCGCTTCAACTGTTATTTTTGGTGTCAACAAAGATCTCAATACTCGACATTGCCTCACTCGTCGCTTAAGAACCATAGACAACAACCTACAGCTCTTAGAAGGATATGACAAACGACTACAAATATATCAGTCCCTGAGCTACTGCTTTGAAAGGGTTCCAAACGCCTCCACGGCCACTGGCGCATTCGCAGTAACATGAAGCCCAGAATCGAGGGTCTTTCGTTGCGGCATCGTCCATTGAATCAGTTGTCACATATTCAGCTGTTCCGATAGCTGGTGGACTGTCTTAATCAGTTTCCCCTCCTCACGCTCACTCCTTGTTCGGCGGTGCCCAGCAATGAACCCTCCGCCGCCTCCACCTCCACATGGAAGTAACACAGGCGCAAGAGGCGGTCTCCCAGATGGCAAATATGATATCTTCATCATCCCCCCACATTCCGCGGGTAATGGCTTCCTCTACCTCCCGTCACTCCAACCGCAGCGAAACAGTTTCTTAGCCGGTGTAGCATGCACGTTGCTTGCTGTAGCTATCTGGTCCATCGTGTTTCCGGTGCTGAGAGAATGGCTTGCTACAATGATGGCAAGCGGTGGCATGGGGGTCATAGTGTTGGTGGTGATTGTTGCAATAGGGGCCTGGGCATGGGGTAAAACGCAGGCAGAGACTGGTGGCTCCGCAGGGGGAGGAACTGGAGGCACTCCGAATATGAACGGCCATGGCAACTCGACAGGGATTCCTACGCCTGAACCGAACCCACCACCACGCAATCCCCCACCGCCCAATCCACCGCCCAATCGCCCACCACATCCGCAGAGCGCTGGTCCCGAGCCCAGAGCACCTCCTCAGCCGACATGGCAAAGAGCGAACACAGGCCCTGCGAATACGAAAGCCTCTGCAGATAGCGGCGCAGCAAAAGGGAGCTGGGAGAAGGCGAGAGAGGAAACAAGGAAGAAGGAAGAGGAGCGGAAGCGAGTAGAGGATCTACGCAAGAAACGCGAAGAGGATGAGAAGGAGAGGGTGCGTAAAAGAGAAAAAGAGGCTCTAGAAGCCAGGATAAGGGAGGCTCGAGAAAGGAGAGAGAAAGAGGCTAAAGAGAGGGCTGCCGCACCACCGCCTCCACCACCTCCAACGAATCCTCGAAAGCCTGATCCTCCCAGACCTGCGTCACCTACCAAGAGGCATCAACAACCAACCGCAAAGACGGCGACTGATGACGACACCTACTCCTACAGACCATATGACGAGCCCAAACGACATGGACCCAAAAGCACTACCGCCTCTTCTGTCTACTCCGAGTCCTCCTACGCTCCCTCCCAATCAACCAGTCGCACAACACCTCCACCATCACATCGAGGCCCCTACCGCAGCAAAGATCCCGACAAGATCGTCCTCAAAGCCGTCTACTCCTTCAACAACACCTTCACCAAAGTCCCCATCGCGCAATTGGTATCCGGCGTCGGCTCCGTAACCGACGGTCTCATCTTACGCATCACGACCGAAGGCCTCTTCATCGACGACGATGTCAGGAGTGTCCCGCAACGGGAATGGGATGTCAAAGCATGGACTTTGAAGCTGGTAGAGGTATGGTGTCCCCACCTGCATTTGGGAGCGAGCCCTGGCTCCAACCTTTCCTCGCGCAACACCACAAGCAGCGCTCCCGGATTCTTCGCCAGAAGACCGGCGTCAAAGGCGCCGACGAGCGAAGAATCCGACGCGTTCCTCGACAGCGTCACGCTTGCTTGCAAACCTGGCCTGGGAACGAGATCTAACAACCATGCCTCACAGAGCGGCCAAACCAAGGATTTACATGTTCTCAGAGCGAACATCCGCGATCAGGAGGGCAAGCGATATGTCTTCATTCTTCCGGAAGAAGAGGGGTGGAAGGTTGCCGTGGGCCTGCAGCGGTTGAGGAGAGGCACGCAGGTCCGGGCGTTGGGTGTCAGTGGGATGCCGTTGAACGAGACGAAAGCGATCTTGGAGGGCATGGGGTGGACTTGAAAGATAGCTGGCCACTCAGGGCTCTTAGGTTGCCCTTTCAACAGAGGAATGCCCGCCACATTCAGGGCTCGCAGATTACCCTTTCAACAGAGGAATGCCCGCCAAACCAAATCAGGTCGACCAAACCCAAACACCTCGAGATACCAACCGGAAACATAGGCTCATCAACGATGAGCTTTACGCATAGTAGTGGTGGTGGGGAGGTGCATCAGCATAGCGTAGCATTCGAGCGGCGGAGTTGCATTGGTTCTGGGGATGCATCTGGACTTCACATACCCTGGGAGAGCTTGGTGATGGAGATTGTTCATAGTATGGCCACTGCATGCATATAGTAGACCAGAGCACTTTGTCCATAGTACTACCTTCTTTCGACCGTCCAAGTGCTGTTCGTGGGAGGATGCGTTGACCCCTGAACTATTGCACATGAGCAGTCACAGATGTACGGCGACTGGACCACAGTAGACCTATCCCACTGTGCTGGACTTCCGCCCTTGTTCATGAGACGTAGCATGGCCGCATATCCATATATCACACCATCGTGTACTCGTCATATCGTGTTCGCAATCCAAGGCCGTAACACATGAGCTCTCACTTCTGACACTCCTACTCCATAGACTTTAGCAACGCGCACCACCTCACCTGATCACGGGTCAACCCCCCTCAGCGATGGCATCCCTTCTCTCACTCCCGGCTCCCCACGATCCAACCTCGTTTCTCTCGCTGGCACACCAGCCACCAGCGAAGCATCACCATCCCCCCTCAACACCACCCTCCCCGAATACCCATAAAACCGCAACACCCCCTCCCCCGCCCCCTTCACAGCCTCAATCTCCCTCCCCACATACCCCTTCCTATCCTTCACCATCCTCAGCCCCTCCCACTCAACATCCACCCCCCCAGAAACCGTCTTCCCCTGCACCCTCCCCTCCCACGTCGATGGATAAGCGACTCTCAGTCCCCCAGAGCCAAGCTGGTAATCCGCATACAGCTTGCGCAACGGCTGCGAAGCGTTGACCGCAGAGGGATGCAGCTTGATATCCGTCGAGCTGCTGTGCGTCCGCGTCTCGATATCTGACCGCGACGTGTTCGGTCCGAGGGGCACGAGCTCTGCGTTGATGCTGCCAGAGGCGGTCTTCAGGCTTGTGTGTATACCGTGCGGGATCTTGGCATCGATGGAGCCGCTGTGTGAGCTGATACTGGTCTTATACTCGCGATCAGGAATTCTTGACGGGTCTTTGAGGGCGGGGGTCTGGACGCGGATCGAGCCGGAGGCGGTGCTCAGGCGCAGGAGAGCGGGTTTGGGGGCGGATGTGGAGGCGTTTTGGAGGCTTAATGTGATGTCGATGTGGCCTGAGGTTGTGTGGATGGAGAGGAGGTCGTAGAGGGAGTAGGTCCCTGTTACGGAGCCGGAGGCGAGATCTATCACTGTCTCGCGGGAGGGCGAAGTGGAGGAGGAGGACATCGGGTTTGAGGTAGATAGAGGGGACAGAGGCGATGACGGGGTTGGTTGGCCGAGATAGGGGATGACGAGGCTCTTGATTATGAGGATCTTCACGATCAAGAAGACTGCTATGATGATCAGTAGTCTTGACCGATGGTTCCGTCTCGGACCGGACCTGGACGACTTTGGATCTTCCCTTGCGGCTGGCTCGTCTGATGATAACGGTATGTGGCCGAACGTGTGATATTCTAAATTGTCTTTCTCATCTGTACTGCGGGTGATAGACACCTTATCATTGGAATTCGTGTAGTAGCTCGAGTGCTCATATTGCATTTCGGCAGAGATGGTCTAGAATCAGTCGAAATTTACCATTCTTGCATACCCACAAGATGTTTCTTCAACCGCGGATCGTATACAAGAGGTTGCCCAAGTTGGTATATTCGAAAAGGGAGGCGGTTTCAGGTCACAGAACTTCCGAGCCTCATTAATTCGGGGAGTATGTGTGAGTAGGCAATGTCCAATGGTCTGGCACGACGATGCTCCATGTCCTTTGCACCATGAGGTGTGAGATTGGACCAAAGGGGAGGGGTGGGCTATGACGTCGGTAGTAACTAGTCCCACTTCGTCAACCCATACCAGGTCAGGTGATGCTGTCAAAGCTAAATTCAGTGGGGTCCTTTAACCATCAGATGCCGAGACAATGGGCTGTGTGACTTCCCTCTGAACAAGTGAGTCGAGAGTATCGATCGGTATGATAGGTAGACGCTTGTGAGTACGATGTCAGTCCAAATCGTCTCTTTCGTCAATGCTGTTGGCTTGAGGCTCCAGCACAGGAATACTGAGAAACCAGGATTTGACCAAATGCTTTGCGTGGTAGGAATGATTGTCAGATCAGCTAAACAAGGGAGACCTCGGGCGGTGATTAGATAGTTATATTAAAGACTAACAGACAATACTATCACCGTAGCGCTGAAAAAGCCAAGAGCCATTATTATGTCCTCAAGCTCTAGAGTGAATATGTGTACTCATAAGCGAATACTGTCTGTTGTAAGCGAACATCCATCACGCAGTCACATATTGCCAAGGGAAGGATGAGACTTACTTCAGCCATTGCAGTTTCGCACTCAGGTCCAAAGATACCTCCAAAGGAGCTTGTCACGGCTATGCTCAGACTGTACGTAAGCGAGATGTATCGACGTAGCCCTGAAGTATTACAACTAGCCCAGAAGCTTTGGTGCCATACTCCGGAACAGGTATCGCCGTTCCGCAGCCTGTTAGTCGCCTGCACGAGGAAGGTCGACATCTTCGGGCAGGTCTTCCAATGAGCACGGAGAGTCTGAGCTCAACATTGGGGGTGTTTCTTGCCGAGTTCCGGTTAGGTTGGAGCGCTTGATGGGTCGGCCGGATGTCTGCAGAAGTCCATGCGTAAGATCGACGAACCCGTTGCGATTGTCCCCCGTTGGCTCCACGAGCATGGGGAATGCCTTTGGTGCTGCAGCACGGAGGCTCTCGTCCCTCTTATAAGGTGGGTGATCAGAGCTCATGATTTGCTCAAGCGAGAGGCTCTTGAAGGCTGTTGTGGTGTTGAGGTGGTGGCGTGCGTGTGCATCGGGTGTCTCTGACTGGAAGTAATGGGAGACGTCGTGAGTGATCTGTCCAGATGAATGCCCCATGATGTTCAAAATCTCTAGCATGCTGTCAGACGAACACAGTCTGCAGAATCCACTGGTGATTATGCTGACCTGGTAACCTCTTGACAAGGGTATTTCCGGGCAAGGGTGCAGAATAACAGAGTACCAGTAGAAGAGCGAGCAGAACAAAGTCGACGTTACCAGCGTGCATTGCTGAAAGGCAAAGATTGCAGGATGAAGATGAGACGTAGTGTCAAGAAAGTCAACGTTGTGGGATGCTAGAAAGTCCTGCAAAGAATGTGCGCTCCACGTCTGGTTTGCTCAGCTAGGAAGTAAGGCGTTTTCAATGGGTGGTCAAGTTTGGACTTGGCTGAAGGGTTTTTCGAAGGGAAGTAGGTTGATTTAAAGTACGTTAGAGCAGGGTTCTCGCCATGTGGCAAAGTGGGTCTTTGCTAACAACGATGCTCCGGCTTGGACGAACACTGTGACTTTACTTCAACCGACACAAGCATCTGACGTTGAGTGGTGGACTATTTCCTGTGTCTGCGGGTCCAACTCAGGCAGAGAGCTTGGTTGATGTTTCGGTGCGGAGATACAAGACACTCAGCTTGAATCATTTGCCAGTGCTTTTACTGGTGGAGGGGGTTTTCCCAGGAGTCTCAATCACTGGCAACAGCTCTCAATCGAATTTGACCCCTCAATGCTATGCAGAGCCTGCACCTCGCCATATAGTCGCTGATAGTGCAGACTTTTCGAGCCCACGGCAAGTCTGCAACACTGCTGACGCACCCGATAGCACCTGATACAGGCTCAGCTCACAGACAGGACAACGTTCCCAAAAACCTTCCATGTCCTGCGCTGGACTACGCACGCTTGGTCGCATGTTGTTTGTGGAGTACCGCAGCATCGATGCCTGCGTTGCAAGGTTTTCAAGTGGGTCTAGCTCTTTCTTATCCATCTTGTCCTTGTTTCATCCCGAGAGACGTTCGAGAGCTCTCCTCAAATCCATCCATATCCTCCAAGCCGGTGATGATGGCTTGTATGTGTTTTGAGCTGGCAAGCTTCGATGTCTCTGTATGGGTCGCTGGCTCTTGACTTCCTCCTCCGAGAACCAATTACCATGCAAGCCATACGGCACCCTCTGTGGGAGATACACTTTAGCCACCAGATCCGTCATGTTCTTCGCATCGATGATCCAGAGTTCACTCTCGGCGTCAGGTAGGCATTCCCCATCCTTGCCCAACTGGCCTTCGTCGAAGACGTAGCTTAGTAGCCAACCGTCGTCCTCACCAACTCCACAAGCCCGCGGTACAAACCTTGACTCTTGGGCATACCATCCTACGGGCATTCTGAATACTTTGATGGGATCCTGAGGGTCGTCGCTGGCCCATATTGCATCCAAGGTTCTATTGTCCACGCATCCCGTAATCTGCATCGGTGGATGTCGCTTCCCTCTGTCTATCAGGCTTTCTACATCCACCTTCACGAGTGAATCAATCTTGACGGCACGGCCAAGTGCTGCACCGAACGTAGTCCCGGTGACAGAGCATCCGTAAACGTACTTTGCCGCCGTCATTGAAGCGGACTGACGCAACGAAGGGAATTCAAATGGGATGGCAGCTAACGCCCACTGGTGTAAAATGGCATTTGTTTCTGTTGTGACTCCACTGCTGGCAGCATCACTAGCGCTGGGAAGTCTGAACTGATAATAATACAGACGGCACTGTTCAATCTCCTGCTGATGGGGAGGGATTGAGTGAGTCGGTATTGGTGCAGCAAGATCACCAGCGCTGAATACAAGCGCAGCAGATGTTAGTCGACAAGCGAGCATGTTGACTGCACTATGAGTCTCCTCCTCAGCGGTATTGCCGGCCCCAGAATCCCAAGAGTTAGCAGTATGAAATATGCAGCAAGGATTTGTTTCGAACCAGTGGACATTGTCAGGTTTATAGCGCGGAAAGACTCCAAAACGAGAGGTGGAGGTAGGGTCATAGGCTACCACGGGCTTATTCTTTGCTAGGTTGAGGGGATCCAGCGAAAGTGGAAGATCCATAATAATGGTATGCGCTGCAGACACTCCGAAGTCATGCATCATCCTCGCAGAACGCATGCCTGAGACTGGGGCATTGATCAGTCTCCTTCCGAGCTCAGCACGCTTATCTGTACTCTGCAGTGGAGTCGCTGGAATCACGGAATATTGCACGTAAGGAGGGACGAAGGTTGAGTGATAGAGGAGCAACTCGGACGTCTTAGGGTCGACCCTTGGCTGGAATGACGTGTCAGCACCATATCCTTCTCGCAATGACAGCTTCCTTTCCTACGTACATGGGCGGTTGTCCATTCCCTCATGAAGCTAAGCATGCCCACCCCTCCAAAGCCTTCAGAGGTTTCTCGAGCACCTTCTCCCTCACACCGCTGCCCGTTAAACCACCCCACCGTTTCAAGTCCGGGCAGAGAGATGCGCATGGGTGGGCCGCTTTCGCACGTGGCCAGAGCGCGACCATCGTGGAAAAGCACGGCGGTGTTTGCAACACTGATCCTCTTAACCGCTTGTTGTGAGCCCGGCAAATGAGAGAGCGCCACTAGGAACAAGGCCCTCAGTATGCGCAAGCTGATGGCAATCAAAGAGCTGAGCGGGTTGACCAGCGTCGTAATGCTTGGCAAAATGGGCGTCCTCAGAGCAGGCGTAGCGATCGAAGAGAGGTATACATCGGTCAAGACGTACCGATTCACGAACTCGGGCATAAGAGATTTATCTTCTTGCCTGGAAAACGAGACCCCACTGAGCATGCCATCGCCATCGAACCAGTGGGCGTCTCGACCTAGTTCACCGTTGATCAAAGGGTTGCCTCCGTTGCGAACGTATTCGCCTCCAGCAAGCTCGGTGGGAAGGGTGCCCGAGTACGTGCAGGGTGTCAGGGGCTGAACGCAGTGAATGGGAGCGAAGTTGCCTGAAAGGTAGCTGGCACGATGGTCAGTTCAGGAGCCGCTTCAAAGCATGTCGGTCCTACTGACGGGTGGGGATAGTCCTGAGCTCTTCTCCGCGGCGTCGGAACCATACTGTACTATGAGTGATGACGTTTGGCGCTTCAAAGCTGGATATACTCGACTATCTATGTGCTCCTCCTACTTGCGACATGGAAGTTACGAGGTTCGCCCAAGCCATGGACGGTCTATGGCCAGGACGTGTCTATGATGTTGATGCCAAGCCTGCTTGAAGCAGACTCTGATCACGTACTTTCTAACCGCGCAGAGAGTAGGTCTAAAGCCTCGGTATTTTTCATTCTTGCCCGGTTAACAATGGAAGTCTTCAAGTACAAGGTAGTGGCCATCAATGTCGTGCAGATAATATATTCGGAAGTAATTTGGCATGTGAAGAGGGGCGACAAGCTCTCGAAATCCAGCTATCGGCCATTGTTGGTGGGAATAAGGACTGTGTCAGGCTTCCGCAGGCAAGAGCATAAGTCCCACGGTAATTCACTGCGACCACGCACAGCCAACCCTCGGAGTTTTCGGATGGCAACAAGCATCTTGTGAGGCTCCTCCGGAAGGCACCTTAAGCTCCTCGGTCGTGATCGCTTGCAGCCTTTACTTGTAGGAGGAACATGAAGTAGCGTGTCCGCGGCTGGAGAGGGGTAGCCAGTGAAACCGAATAACGTGCTGCTGCTTTTAATATTGTTATGCGGGACGCCGGGTGCAATATGCCGGTTGACGTCGCCTTCAATACAACTCGATTGCAGGTACCTCGAAATACGTCAACAGCATCGAGCATATTCAAGCTCAATTCGCGTCTTTAGAAGGTTTACTCTTTTGGATGGCAGCATAGGCGATGATAGACATTTGATTGTTAAAGATTATATCTTCGACCCTGAACAGCATTCCGCGCTTGTCCAACCATGATGCCATGAAACCATGACAATACCAGCTACACGGCTTTGGTGAATTGCCAACTATGGGCTATGAATATGCTTTGGTGTAAGGTCAGTCATTGCTGCCTCGGTACGGCTACTTACGACCATCTCAGGCATCTCTTCTATACAATTCCCCCGGCTGGAGCTCTGACCTTGGTCTACTCTCCCCTCCGGACGAGTATCGATGTTTACAAGATTCTCTTCCTCGTCGCTGTAAGTTTTCAACTTTCGCGCCATGTCTCGCATTTAGCTTATATACATCAGATTGCCGTAGTCTCGACAACTCCCTGGGACTCGTATCTGATTCGTAACAGAATATGGACCTACCCTGACAATGTCATCGTCGGGCCCACTTTGTTCAGTATACCGGCGGAGGAGGTCTTCTTCTTCATCATTCAGACGTACAATACTTCGCTACTCTACCTCCTAATAAGCAAACCGACTTTCCATCCTGTATACCTACGTGGGAAGAGGCTCCTGCATCATAGCAGACGATTACGAATTTGGAGATGGATTGGAACCCTGGCAATCTTAGCTGGTATTGCGCTCGGAATATCCATGATCGCAAGTCGCGGCAAGGGGCTCTACATGGGACTGATTCTGGTCTGGGCGGGGCCATTCATCCTTCTCCTCTGGAGTTTGGCCTACCAGTTTATCCTGGGACTACCGATGTCCAATACTATGGTACCAATCGTACTGCCTACCTTGTACTTATGGGTTGTTGATACCATGGCACTTAAACGTGGAACATGGGTCATCGAATCTGTGACAAAATTAGGCTGGCATTTTTGGGACGGTTTGGAAATTGAAGAGGCTGTCTTTTTCCTTGTTACAAACGTCCTCATCGTATTCGGTCTCGTGGCATTCGACAATGCGCTTGCCATTCTGTACGCCTTCCCCACGCTGTTCCCTTCGATACCCTCGCTCCCTTCGCCAATACTTCTTGTTCAAGCGCTCCTCACACCCACATGTGCCTACGACGATGACCGAATCGATGGCATGCAGCAAGCGCTTGCTCGACTCCGAGCGAAGAGTCGAAGTTTCTACCTTGCCAGTGGGGTTTTTCAAGGAAGGCTACGAATCGATCTTATCCTGCTTTATTCGTTTTGCCGCATTGCAGACGACCTTGTCGACGACGCTGCTAGTACGACGGAGGCTCAAGACTGGATTGTCAAATTAAGCCGTTTTCTCGACTTGTCATATTCTGACAAACGGCCGATGGTGTCCGATTACGTGATCAAGACTTTTCCACCTTCCGCCCAGGCAGGCCTCCTTCTGCTCCCTACGACCTACCTTTCTCCTACTCCTCTCTATGAGCTCCTGAAAGGGTTTGAGACTGATATTTTCTTCAAGTCTTCCGACAACCCCTTTCCGATCAAGGATCAAGCAACTTTGGAACTATATGGCGCCAGAGTCGCCGGTACCGTCGCAGAGTCCTGCATTGAACTCGCATACTATCATACTAAAGTCCCGACATCCGATAGCGAGCGGAAGCAGATTGCTCGTGCTGGAGGACAAATGGGTATCGCGTTGCAATTTGTCAACATCGCTCGCGATATCTCGGTAGACGCATCGAACGATCGCGTCTATCTTCCATCGGAATGGCTCAAAGGGCACGGACTCAGCTCCGACGACATCATTCGCGACCCCACGACTTCGAAGGTGGATTATTTACGGCAGCAGCTTCTAGACAATGCTATGAGGATATACAAGGAGTCAAAAGGTGCCATTGAGCAGCTGCCTCGCGAAGCACGCGGGCCAATGCGTGTTGCAGTTGAAAGCTATGTCGAGATAGGGAGAGTCCTCAGGGTACCAGGCTACAAAGTCAAGGCTGGTAGAGCGACGGTGCCGAAGCTGAGGCGATTGAAAGTCGCATGGAATGCATTGAATCAATAACGATACCCCCTTAATTGTGTACATGGAAAGGGCGTACATAACTCCGAGTGTGGCAGATCTGACCATTGTCTATAAGATACCTGACCATAGCTTGTACATAGGAACTAAAAGTGACAAACATTAAAAGCCAGCTGGATCTACCTGCCTAACAAGTGCAATTTTTATTTCGAAATTTAACATCAAAAAAATGTGTGGAGGTCCGCGATGCAGTTCACAACCTTGACTGTTGCCTTCTATGTAACAGGGCTCAATAAATGATTTCTGTGCTACATTATGATTCCATTAGAGTACATAACCTGGTATCGGGACTCAGGGGTATTATAGAAACCCTGACTCTTGGCTCCGTCATCGATTCGCCTCTAGAGGCGGCTTATTACGGAGTACTGTCCGCAACCATGTGATAATTGAAGTTCTATTCGTTCAGCCAGTCAATGGGGGAGAAGTTGGGGCAGAGAACGGCGATAGTCGTAGGTGTGTTTGCTGCCAAACGACCCTCAGATCAGCCTTGACTGACACTGATTGTCGGCAGGCGCTGGCGTTGGGGGTGTCGCTACTGCAGCCCGTCTTGCGAAGGCAGGCTTCCGTGTGACAGTTTTCGAGAAGAACGATTTCACTGGCGGTCGATGCTCGCTGATACATTATGATGGATATGTGAGTAAAGCGCTGAGAATGACATGCTAGTTTGCTGATTCGACCTTCAGCGCTTTGATCAAGGCCCTTCGCTGCTACTCCTGCCACAGCTCTTCCGGGAAGCGTTCGCTGATCTTGGGACATCGCTCGAAGCTGAAGGGGTGGAGCTTATGAAATGCGAGCCCAACTACAATCTGTGGTTCAGCGATGGAGAGTCCTTCGAACTTTCAACAGATGTCTCCCGGATGAAGCACGAGGTGGAGAAGTGGGAAGGTAAAGATGGATTTGAGCGCTACCTGGGCTTTCTACAGGAAGCACATCGACATTATGAGCTCAGCGTTACGCATGTTCTGCGGAAGAATTTTACATCTATTCTCTCCATGGCTCGACCATCGTTCCTGCGCCACCTCTTGCCTCTGCATCCGTTTGAAAGCATCTACTCAAGAGCCTCGAAGTATTTTTGGACCGAGCGCCTCCGCCGGGTTTTCACCTTTGGGAGCATGTACATGGGCATGTCACCATTCGACGCTCCCGGTACCTATTCTCTCCTACAGTATACTGAGTTAGCCGAAGGGATTTGGTACCCCAGAGGAGGCTTCCACAAAGTGATCGAGGCACTTGTCAATGTCGGAGAACGATTAGGCGTTACCTACCGCCTGGCTACACCAGTCTCTTCGATAGCATTAGATTCCGGTCATCAACGGGCGACGGGCGTCACCCTCGAGACTGGGGAAGTCATAACAGCTGACGTCGTAGTCATCAACGCTGACCTTGTTTACGCATACAGCAATCTGCTACCCTACTCGCCTCAGACAGACTCGCTGCAAAGACGACATGCGAGCTGCAGTTCAATATCCTTCTATTGGGCCATGGACCGCAAGGTGCCTGAGCTGACTACGCACAACATCTTCCTGGCAGATGACTACCGGGAGTCATTCGATGACATCTTCAAGAAGCAACTAATACCCAGACAGCCTTCTTTTTATGTCAATGTTCCTTCACGCATTGACCCAAGCGCCAGTCCAAAGGGGAAAGACTCAATTACTGTCCTGGTACCCGTGGGTCATCTAATGAGCGAGAAAGAGGGTAAGGGGGTGGACATGCGAAGCAAGCAGGATTGGGAGGCCATGGTGGCCAAGGCGCGAGAAACCGTCCTTTCTACTATCGAAACCCGAACTGGCGCTCGCGGTCTACGGCAAGCACTCGTGAAGGAGATCGCCAACACACCGCAAAGCTGGAAAGATACGTTTAATCTCGACAAGGGCGCCATCTTGGGCCTCAGTCACAGCTTCTTCAACGTCCTATCCTTCCGACCATCTACGAAACATCCGTCAATTGACAGACTACACTTTGTTGGTGCATCGACTCATCCAGGGACAGGTGTCCCTATCTGCCTAGCAGGAAGCAAGATTACGAGTGAGCAGGTACTCGAAGATTTTGGTATGGACAAGCCCTGGGCTCCGAAGATGCGGGCTCGCAACAAGGACGTCAAAGAAATTGATCAGGTTCATGCGTTGCCGCTCCTATCGAGTTTCCACGCTGTCGTTCTACTGTTCCTCTTGTTGTTGACCGCTGTTATTGTCCGGTTCAACGTCCTCGACTGGTGAGGCGAGCACCTAGTGCCGATGGTAATCGGCTGTCTTCACTCAATTCTACGCTAATGATGGAGCTATTCGCTGTGTGGCGTGATCCCATTTGTGAATGATTTATTAATGCCGCCGTTTGAGAAACGGGTTTTCAAGATGTCCTTGCTTGGAACTCGAGGGTCAGGACGCCACCAGACGCCCTCGGATCCCATTTCTCTGCCAAGTTCATCAAGTTTGCAGGCGCATGCTTAGAACCATAGTGCCAAGTCGATTGCCGAACCAATTTCAAAGTAGATTGAGCCGTTCCATACGGACAGCAGAGGATATGTTTAAGATGCATCAGTTATAGTACACGCTTGGTTATAATGCATCACCCCCGAAAATCTTGGTTTTGGCACATCGCGCAGGCCCAGTTTATCCAGCTTCTCAATGTTGGCTGCTGCGGTTCGCAGAGCTTACCAGGTGTTGTTGTTTCTTATCGCAATTGCATCTTGTTACAACCCACGTCTAACGAGATTCTGTCAGCGTGGATACTAATGTTGTGTCAAGAGATAATCTCAATGCGATGATGTCGCAAAATGCTATTCGTCGAATCTTGCCAACGACAATAAGGAGGACGACGACAACAAAATTTTGCGACGATAAGGGTCAGCAGTCCTAAAAAGCCAAATAAACTGGGCCTGCGCGAAGTGCCAAAACCAGGGTTTTCGGGGGTGATGCATTATAAACAAGCGTGTACTATAACTGATGCATCTTAAACATATCCTCCGGACAGCACGACCGTGGTACAAAGTATCGTAACAAGCTACTTCATACTTCGTGGCTAATTAGGTTGCTCCCAATTTTAGTCGATGCAGTTTTGCCAGCCCGCAGACAAGGCGAAAGCAATAACCGTTAGGGTGAGACCGAGCGATCAAAAACGGGTTTCTCCCTTTCGGACAGCCTCAGGGAACGATAGAACGTCGGTTGCCACAAGTCTTTCATGTTCATTTGTGGTAGGTACATGAACTCCTAGTGTCGGTGTGTCCAAATTTCGAAGCGTATGGCAGAAACTATGATTGGTAGATGTGCTTGGAAGTAAAAGCAGCAAGTGGCCATAGGAGGTCATGCTCCTGGTTACTTTAAGCTTTCTTTCAATAGAAGGCTCATGCAAGAGCGACGGCGCTAGAGATCTTGGCTTGAGCGTTACCCGAGATCCGACTTCAAGCCCATCACCTTCACGATCGAGCGAACATGTAATGAGTGACTCTGGTGATTCAAGTACGTGCAGAACGTGTAGGTACGTTGAGAGGACGTTTTGAATTTTTAAGCCCAAAAAGGGGCCAGAAGGGGAGTTCTCCGCCTGCTGCAAAATAGATTTAATTGACCTGTGATAAATAACGTCACCGCTTTGGGAATGCTTCATTTTATTGGGGAATGGAAGAAGTTCAGGCTCCGGCTGTTCCTCCGCACTTCAATCAACAGGCCATGGGTCATGGGCTTCACTGCTTGCATGAAGCAAATGCGGGCAGCGGTGGGCAGGGAAAGCATTGGCTCTATTGGTCAAAGTGTGCAGAGTGAAGGGCAGTGATGTGATGCAATTTCACATGAGTACTCCGTATGGAACCACGTCATAGGTGTCATAAGTAGCTCTGCCGGCTACAAACTTTGGCATCCGCGTGTGATGGGCTAGTGGACCCGTCACTCTCATAAACAAACATTTTCTTTCCACCCTTCACCTCCCACTTACACTACTTCCCATACATTCGCCCAACCACATACAATCATATTGCAACTACTATCGGTGCACTCTACTCTTAACAAGCACTGTGGTCATCCACAGAGTACTACGATCATCATGGCTGTCGAGCGTCGTGCAAACAATGCTATAGCCACCAACGGCAACTTTGTCAACGGTGCCCTGGCTGATATCGCCATCACTACTCATGGCTCCGATTGGTATTGGGTATGTTCTGAACTTCCAGCGAACTTGATGCTAGGTACTGATCCTCGCAGGCTGTTTGCGCCGTCATGACCGTGGCGACCGTCGTCTTCCTCGGCCTATCCTTCACCAAGCCTCGTACCCATCGTCTGTTCCACTATATCACTGCTTTGATCACCATGGTCGCTGCGATCGCCTATTTCACCATGGGTTCCAATTTGGGTTTCACCCCCATCGCCGTGGAATTCAGGAGGAGCAACCCGCGTGTTCATGGGACCTACCGTGAGATCTTCTATGTGCGCTACATTGATTGGTAAGTTTTCCGCCGGCCCTACTGATTCAGCCACTAATTATCGAAGGGTCATAACCACACCACTTTTGCTGATGGACTTGCTTCTCACCGCTGCACTTCCATGGCCGACTGTCTTGTTCACGCTTGTGGTTGACGAAATTATGATCATCACTGGGTTGGTTGGAGCCCTGGTAGTGTCTTCGTACAAGGTATGTGTGAGATCACTGCATTGGAAAGTTGAGGGGCTAATCATAATAGTGGGGCTACTTCGTGTTTGGCTGCTTCGCTCTCTTCGCCATCGCTTGGACTTTGACCTGGACAGCTCGCAAGCACGCCTCCGCCCTTGGCTCCGACGTTAGTAGAGCCTACAACATCTGCGGGGTTCTCACAGTGTTCCTGTGGTTCTTGTACCCCATTGCTTGGGGTCTCTGCGAGGGTGGCAATCTAATCTCGCCAGATTCCGAAGCAGTCTTCTACGGAATCCTGGATCTACTCGCCAAGCCAGTCTTCGGTGCCTTACTTATCTGGGGTCATCGTGGCATTGACCCTGCTCGTCTCGGAAGTAAGTTATCACATTAAAGCCTCGCTGCTGGTACTAATAATGACTGGCAATTAGTCCACGTTCGTGATTACGAAGACGACCCAGCCATTCATGGTGGCATGCACCACCGAGAGAAGGCGGGCAACAACCTTGTTGCGGCAGGTAACAACGGCGTCGATAATGGACACACGGTCTAAGCGACTTTGCCCGATCGATGACTGATCGGCCTAGCTGGATTATCAGTATGTGATTGCAATTCTTCGGGGGTTTTGTGTCTCCACTCATGCATTCATACTACATCATGTTTATTTAGCGGTATGAGCCTTTGAGTCATACTTTGAGCCTAGCCATAGGATCAGACACCCCATATGCGTAATAGTCGAGCATCCGAATAATCCCATGATATCCCCATCTACCACCCTGGCTCTAATTACATATCCATGACCTGCATCTCGGGTAAGGTGAAGACGTAATGATAGTCAAATCGCCCTCACAATCTCTCCCTTCCAACCTACGTCTCCGTTCCCTTTAGAAATGTATGGGCATCGATATTACATCGATTTTAGCAAGCTACCTTACCTCGTACAAGTACGGAGCACAGCGCTTGGAACCCACTGCCGAGGCGCACCGGACTTAATGGATTTAACGGACTTTTTTATCCACCTCATGCTCCTACTTCCATTGAAGTTTCAGACATAAGGTATCACTTGTCCGCAGTCATGGAAGATTCGATCGACTCTCGAGCCAATCGTCCAGCATCTCCAGACCCTTCGAGTCACGCAGTGAACGTCTATGATGCTATACCTAGCGAAAGCGACTGGGTAGACGAAGTAGATGATGACGACATTGATTTCGAGCCTCCCACTGATGAGAGCGAAGATATTGAGTTCTTTGACCTTGCAGAAGAGGAGGAGGAAGAGGAAGATATGGAGTTTCACGGTGCGCTTTTACAACTGGCTCTGCTCGACACGCCAGACTGGATAGAGACCGGCTGATAGGCTAATCGTTGTTATACGGAGTTACAGATGCCGACGATGGTGTAAGCGGTGTGGAGATCGAGGTGTCCGTTGACGATGGCGAAGCGAACGATGTTGCGGAGGAGGAAGTCGCTCAGGCTGTAAGGGAACTGCTCAGTCCTGCCGTGGAAGAATCACAGGCCGCTGGCACTACCGGTACTGGAAGGCGGATAATTCAGGGTAGCCCCCTCGGCACAAAGATACTAGATCCTTGACTGACGAATGATTGCAGTATCACCTAATCAGATCATGCAACTCCTTGGCCATGCCGGGCTGCGTAGAATATTTGCGAATCATGGAGACTCACGGGCAGCCGCTGATGAGGATGAGGCCGAGGAGGAGGTTGACACAAGTGGGTTTGGAACTCGGCGGCGACGGAGGACGAAGCGTGCGAAACATCCATATCCAACAGTGCCTAGCGAGGAGGGCACCCGATTGATGCGGAGTGGGACCTTCGGATGCACTGAATACTATCAGGACATTCTAAAGAGGAAGAACAAACGGCTGGCTAGGAGGCTTCTGAGCAGAGAACTAGGCGCAGAACGTGGTCAGTTTGGAACTCAGGGGCGGATCATCTCCCAGGTATGCTTTCCGACATAAGAGCTTAGATTCATTTTGCTGACCCATTACCGTTCAAATATTTAGGGTCTCATACCGTCTGACAAAGCCGATACGATCATCCATTACAATGCTCGCTGTTACTCAGGACAATTCTCAGATGACGGCAACTTTTTCTTCTCCTGTGCCCAAGACTTCAAAGTTCGAATGTACGACACCTCTAACCCATATAATTGGAGATATTACAAGACTGTTACCTATCCGTACGGACAATGGACCATTACCGACGCTACACTCAGTCCTGATAATAAATATCTCGCATACAGCTCGATACGAAGTACAGTATGCCTTGCACCTACAGATCCCGGGGAGAACGGAGAGCCATGGCTGCTCGACTTCTCGGACTTACACTCAGGAACTGGTATGCGGCGCTATCGTCCCGGGTACAGCAGCTTTGGGGTATGTTTATCTTTCTGTACAACAGGGCACCACTGTTGATCAGTATCCAGATCTGGTCCATACGTTTCTCAGGTGATGGGCGTGAAATTGTCGCAGGGACTTCCGCCCGCTCTGTCCATGTCTACGACATCGAATCACGACAATCCGTTCTCAGCATCGAGGGCCACGGGGACGATGTGAACGCCGTCTGCTTTGGCGACACGTCGTCCCCGCACATCCTCTACTCCGGCTCTGACGACACCCTGATCAAAGTCTGGGACCGACGAAGCATGGGCGACAGCCGTGAAGCCGGGGTCTTTATGGGCCACACCGAAGGGCTGACCTACGTCGACAGCAAAGGCGACGGTAGATACGTGCTTAGCAACGGCAAAGACCAGACGATGAAGCTCTGGGATCTGCGAAAGATGATGTCGACGGAGAAGGCTTCTACCATTAATCCTTCAAGCCATACTACTGGCTTTGATTACCGTTTCATGAACTTTTACGACGAGGAATACAAGGCACATCCGCATGACTGCTCACTAGTCACCTACCGTGGGCATAGCGTTCTGAAGACCCTCATCCGATGCCATTTCTCCCCACCAGGCAGCACGAATTCGCGGTATGTCTACTCTGGTAGCGAAGACGGGAGCGTTTACATCTACAACATGGACGCCACGCTCGCAGGGAAGATCGATGTCAAGGACGCCACGCAGAACTCCCGCCCAAGAGACCCGGATCTGTACGCTTCCTCTATGACGTACGATATGGACGACGACCGCAGTAGTGGGTCGTGGAAGACGTGCGTTAGGGATGCGAGCTGGCATCCTAACGCTCCCGTCATCGCCGGTATGTTCCCCCTTCCCATTCTTCCTCCCCTTTGCATTTCCCATTGTCTTCTTCTTCATTATTACATCCCTATCACCACTATGCTGACCAACACACAGCAACATCTTGGAACGGCTGGGGCATGGCCACCGGTACCTGCACGACCCACAGCTGGAACGACGGCGCCTCGGACGACGAGGGCGAGCCGAAGATGGGTCTGCGCGTCAACCAGGTCCTTGAGGAAGTCGACGATCTGTACGACACGAGGCGAGCGAGGGGCGGGAGGAGCCAGCCTCGGAACCTGCGGAGCCGACCTCTACCGGCGCAGGCAGTCAATACGGCAGCTGGGGGTGCTTGGTGAGGAGATGATAAACGGAGGGGGGGGCGGGTGAATATAGAATTGCATGGCTCTGCCGGTAGCGAGGACAGCATTTCTGGGGAGTCGGAAATTGGGTACATATTCTTTGACAAGTCTTCCTTAGTAGTGACTTCATAGCGGCTATTTGGTATCTAGAGATTAAGCACAGACTACCAGGCAAAATCCTCTTGCTCCTATATCCTCCTGATATCCTACGCCTGACCCACACATAACCATGCCAGTCCCATAATGAGGCGGTTTATCGCTAGTGCCGGATACGATCAATGCAAGGTCCAGCCTCCCCAAATACTCACGTAGCGGCCTTAGTCGGCGTCTTCTCATCCTCCGCATCCTCCTCAACAGTAGGGCGAACATAGCCCACCATCTTCCCCTCTTCGTCCGTCTTCCCACCATCCTCCCCACCTGTAGTTCCCAACCCGCCGTCCAGAAACGCCCCTCCCCCCTCCCCCATCGGACTCCCCGGCTCACTGCCTGCTGGCGCCTCAACAACCAGCATCCCATCCCCATCCCCCAGCCCATCCTCATCCTCCTTCACCACCCCACCCTCATCCTTCCTCCTCCGCTTCGACAACGGCGGCGGCTCCTTGCTCCTAGCCTTGATCTCATCCCGCCTCGTCTGCGGCATGAGTGGTGCCGGCACGGGCTTACGTTTCGGCAACGCCACCTGACTCGGTTTCTTATCTGGGAACGGAAGCGGCTGTCCAGGCGGGGGCAGAGGTCGACCGCGTCCGATAGGGTGATCGGGTATGCCTGGTCTGTCGATGTTTGAGAACGGGTTGTTGGGGGGTTTGAGTTCCGCTGTGCGCGAGAGGACGCCCCAGCCCCATTTCTTTGCTGCGGCGGTGGCGGCGCCGAGGGAGGCGGTGGAGTAGCGCTTTTCGGAGGAGGTTGGCGGGGCGCGGGTGGAGGTTTGGAGGGTGGTAGGGTGTTGGGAGTAGGTCGAGGAGGATGATTTGATGGAGGGGCGGGATTGGGAATGGGCTGTGGAGGAAGATTTGATGGAGTGGGAGTCGGTGCTTGTGGGGGTTGGTGGTAACGATGATGGGCTCGTGGAGGTGGTGGGGCGGTCGGTGATGCTGTTGGCTTTGGAGGAGTTCGAGGACATGCTGTTAGTTTTGCTGGTTGGGATCCTGCTTGGACCCTGGTCGGGCAGGGAGCCGAATGGGGTTTCGGTGGGAGAAGTGGGAGGGGAGCGTTGCGAGATTGCTATCATGGCACTGGTGGCATCGGAGTACTTTCTTTGATTTGTGCTAGGCTTGGTAGACGGCTCGGAAATGTTGGCGTGGTCCAGGCTGACGAGAGGGCCGGCGGCGGAGGCGAACGAGCGTGCTCGGATGATCTTGGGTGCCTTCTGGGTAGCTCCGGTGGAAATCTTATCGCTACTGCCTTCTGCCAGCGTGATTGTAGATGCTCCTGCCCCTTTTCGCTTCTTCAAGCCTGAGTCCAAGGAATCAGGCAGTGACGAGAGGCTCGTAGTTCTTTCATCTTTGCTCTTCAGCGAAGGAGCGGGAGCCACATCAATCGCAGTACTATCAGCTTCAGCCTCATCCTCGATGACCTCGTCCGGAACGGCTGTATGAGTTTGAGGAGTGGTGTCGGCAGACTGTGACCAAATGCCGCCACGGTACCGCTGATGGGAGGTATCCATGAAAGGACTATCATCCCAATGAGGCAGGACAAGGGTTTCCGCGAAGACTTCTCGGATTCTACTCTCGATGGCACGCAGGATAATGTTGTAGGTTATCTGCCTTGAACTAACAATGGGCTCGATAGTCATGTCCATGTCTGGCATTGTTTGGAAAGAAATCCACACCCGGTTGCTCGGAGGCGGCTTGAATTTGATCAGAGCATGGCCTTCAAGCTTTTTGAAAACCACGGCCAGGACAAGGTTGACTTCACGAGCCTTGAAGCGAGTACCAAGATCGATGCGAGCAGTTGCAGCGATTTCGAGACGGAAATTCCCGCTGTACCTGAAGTCAGCCTCCGCACAGCAATCCCCATCGACCGTCAGATCCTTGAGCTTGGGATTTGTGATGCATGGCGCGCCTTCTCCCATATCGACCTTCCGTAGAACAATTCCAGAAAGGAACGCAGGTTTCTTGACGCGTGCGATTTTCTTCGTGATCTTCTTCCTGATGAAGTCCTCTATCTGCTCCGTCTTGTAGAGGGCCAGAAACAGCCTGCCCATGAGCCCGTTGATCCACCGTGTCTGTAGTTGTTCTTCAGAAGAGTGCAGCTTTTGAACAAGTGTGATCATGTGCTTGACATCGTATCGCTGAGGTCTCGGAGGGCTTTCCGGTGCATCTGATCTGGCCTCCTGGTTTTGTAAAAGTGCGAAATAGAAGTCTTCCTTTTCCGAACAGTTTTCTGAGAAGAAATATAATGGTTTGGACGCCGACCCCGCCTCCTCAATGTTCACCTTCCTGGTCAACCGAATGCTGTTTCTCTTGATGAAAAGCTCCCCCTCCGGCATTGTTTCTTCCCCACCGTAGATGCTAACCTCGTAATGCTCGAGGAATATGACGTGCCGCGGATCGAGCTGTTCCGAGTCGTCGTATAGCATCAAATGGCCATGCCTCAACACGACGAAGAAGACGTTCCTAGCTCTCTTGACGGTTCTCCCATTGCCCTTCCCGGGGTCTAGCGTCGGTCCCTGCCTCCTGTCGAATATGCTTCTGTACATGCTCTGGTACACACTGGGGCTTTCATTGGCAACGACCGTACCAGCGGGCGTGGTTCTCTCTGGTGGTTTCCCATTGACACCCCCGGGCACGTACTCTCGACAGACCGCGAAGTAGCCGGAGGCAACATCGCCCTCATGTTGGCGGCGGAACTTCTCTTCGACATCAGCCAAGACGACGGACGACTTGATGCTCTGGGCCTCATCGTTCGGGTCGTGAATGTCATCTGGCGAGGAGGTAGCGCTGGAGCGCTCGGGAAACGTGAGATAGGCGTGGAGGATGATGAGGCAGATTATCAAGGGCAAGAAGGTTAGGCCGCCGATGATGTAGGTAATAACAAAGGCAGTAAAGACCATTACGACATGATTGGACGGGTTTTGAGAATCTCTCGAGTTCAGTGGTCGATGAGGCTTCTTGCAGGATTGGGCGCTTTGGCGCAAGTAAACACTTTAAAGGCCACGATGTCACGTTCCTGGTATTCATATGTACAGAGTACTTGGCAAGCAATGGTGAACTTCTACCTATCTAAGAATTTTGCTAAGACTGGGGTATATCCTAAGTACGCCTGCAATGATCCGAATTCAACACTCCTTGTCCGTCTACCATTCCAGGTGAACGTCCCCTAGCTCTCCCAATGCCCTCATGACTGGCTCCGTCAGCTGCCTCGTGGTGTTAAGACCTGCCGTATGTCTTGCCCTCGTGTAGAAGACTGGACAGTCCTTGCTGTCGCATTTCACTTCTTCTCCCCATGCCAGGCCTGCGCAAGACCTGCAAACCTTCAGTAAATCCGTCGCCTTACCCTCAGCCTTCTTCAGTCTCGACCGTAACGCCAGCATTGAAGTGTTGGCCTGCTGCATACATTCGCCGCATATTGGTGTAGCATCTTCCAACGTCTTGCGACATACGAGACACGAAGATGATTTCATGTAAGATTCCAGTGTCTTCTTTGAGACGGAGAGGTCCTTTCCGGAGGCCAACAAGCCCGCCTCAATGCGTCGAACGCGCTGGAACTTCGGCATCTCGTCATACCATTGCCGAACATTGGCTCCGACAAGATTGAATATCCGTTCTAATGGTGGAATCAAATTCTTTGATATGTAGTATTCGGCATCGAGTTCGTGATATTCATTCTGCAATAGCACCTCCGGTGCCACACAGCGATCAATAAGTCTGGCTCCAGGGGCTCCTGAGATAACCACGTAGGGCACGCGTTCGCCATACTGCGGCTCTGCTCGCGGGTCTTCCAGCATGCGCTTTGTGCTAATCAGCGCACCAGGCGGTGGCAGTCCTTTGTCGCTATAGCTTCCGAGTTTGACCTCCTTGGCGAAACAGAAATCTTGAATCGACACCTTGCCCTTCATGATCTTCGAGCATTGTCGCTGGAAATAGCTCTTGACTTGGCTGAGATCTGCGGTACGGAAGAGAACTCGCAACGCCTTTTCTTCGATCTTCTGCTCCGCTGGTGTACCATCCCTTCGGACAGTTTCGATACCTTTTGCGTCGAAGTCGGGCTCTTCCTGGGCTTTGCTTTCGTACTTGAAGCCGACATATCGCTTTTTTGCCAACAGCACGCAGGGAAAATATACCTTCTCGAACTTTAGCTTTACTGGTCTGGGATTCATTTTGGTGATTGTCTGGGCGATCTCAGCACCAATATCGAAAGCTTCGTCTTTGGTCCGACCCTTAAGATAGACGAACAAGCTGTCTGTATCTCCATAAACAACTTCGGCTCCCCACCTTTCCACGGAGTGGATGAGTGCAATCGCTTTTTCCAGTGTCTCGCGACCCGTTTGCACAATGCTGTCCGCTATCTCAGAACAAGGCATACGTCCAGAGAAGGACGCCGAGGTATAGCCATAGGTGACGTTAGCGATAAGTTTCAGTGCTAACTGCCTGTTGTTGAGCAGGCGCTGCAGTGTCTTGTCGTCTTTGTCGACCTTCATCCCACTCTTGACCATGACTCGTGTCTCGAGTATCTCGCCCAGCATCTTGGCTAGAAGCGATTTCCGAACCCCAGGCTTGACATACATAATGCCATTCGGCGCGATATTGATATCATCCTTAAGCAGTTCGATTAGTCTTTGTTCTCTTTGGTAGTCCGCGAAGCCCATCTTGTTCTGGCCACGCCAGCTGACCACCCTCCCAAGGAAAGTCGAATAGCAATAATTATATGCAATCATTACACTGGGATACAATGATTGAAAATCTAGCACCAAAAGTGGACTGTTGTAGAAGTCGCTTTGAGGCTCCATGACCAAGGGCAGACATTCCAGCGCATTCTGTTGGCCGACCTGCTTGCGACTGGGCGATGGGAGCAAGAAGTTCTCTGGCTTTGCAATGCGGAACATCAAGGATTCGACCTTGAATTGAGAACCCCGAGAGAAGACTGAGAAGAAATCGACGCCAAGAAGGCGAGCTTGCTCGCTCGTTCGAGGCACGAGTTCGTTCTGCTCTAGGATCTCAAGGTCAAGCTGTACCCTAGAGATGTAGTAGTCCAAAACTTTGCCAAGATCATGAGGCTTGTCAGATTTGTACCACGCTGTGAGATCTTTATATGGATAGTGCGGAATGCGCCGATGCAACAAGTGGAAGACAACATTCTCCATCGTATATTGGAGTAGATTGAGCTCTCCCCTCATTGCGCGCCAGATATTAATCATGTGTCTTCCGGTCACTCGGATGGTCGAGGTATGATTGAAACCCCATCGATCATTTTCTTTTCCAAAGCGGCCGTGGGACTGTGACAGCATGCGCGAGAATTCGTCGCAAAGGTTGTAGTCATACTTGTATCTTGCGCGCTCAATCATGTAACCCCAAGAGCCGCCATGCACCTCGTAGCCCGTGAGGATGTCTGGATCATGGTGTCTTACAATATCCACCATACGGATCAAAAGATCAAGCTCAGAACTTTCCTCGTCGATTTCGATATTGTATTGTTGATAGATTTTAGGTGCTAACCCAGTGTCTTCTGAGAGGGCGAGGACTCCGACGTGTGTACCTTCGTTGATCCCGTTAACAACAACATCCTCGTCGTCCGTCTGGATACACCAGAAAATGCACTCGATAGCATCTTGTTCAGGGTTTGGGACAAGGTTGCCTCGAGTATTAACATGCACTTCGAGACTCATGATACTCATATATTGGGTTTCGTGCTGAACGCTGGTGGACTCTTGCTTTTGAGAATACTTGAAGCCATAGCGGTTCTTCTGAGTCACTGCGTCTATCTGCGATATCTCATCTTTCTTACTGTTGCGGCTCGCTCCAACGGTATGAGGAGCATGGGTTAACCTGAGTGGAATTTCCTGTACTTGGAACGCGTGTTCAATCTCTGCCCTTGACGGAGGGGGTTCGCCCATTACCCAAGTGCGCAGACCACATGTTCGTCTCCGCTTCAGGTAGATCCTTTCTTCAACGGCCTTTTCGAGAACAACTCCAGACTTGCCGCTGGCTTTGACAGCCAATACACCAGTAGGATTAAAGTCTGGAAGGTATGGGATTGTGGTGCTCTCCAGCCTGAACTCCCTACCTCCATACTCTCGTGCGCGCTCTGGGACATCCTTCTCATTGCGATAATGAGCGTTTTGGTAGATCACCTGGGGCAACCTGAGATTACGTCGTTCCCCATCAAGATCTGCAACAGCAGGCGGCCCCGGGCCGAAACACAATATGTTTTTCTGAGGTAAAACGTTAAAGGCTTGATGAACCTTAGGGGTCAACTGCAGGATTTGCGTAGAAGGCGCGGCGAAGCTTGGAAGAGTGAACTCGGGAGCAAAAAAATTCCTGCTAGATGGATCGTTGGACAATTGGTCGCTTGACTTGTCGAAATTCGCAGATTTAGCTTTGGATTTCTGTGAGCTTTTAGTTGGTGAATCATTGTTCGGACTTGACTTCGGGAACGGATCAAGGTTGTACGGATCCTTTACGATGGGAAATAGGAGCGTCCTGTTGCCTTTATTGTTCCTTCTTCTTCCGCCCTCTGACGATGAAGATGGGGTCGTGTGCTTGGGCTGTCCACCCGCTTTACGGCTGTCAGCGTGCTCGTCAGTAATGAGGGTTGAACCATCAGTATTGGCATCTGTGAATTCACTGGTGAAATATGGACGTTCCTCAGTGTCCACAGTTGTTGCGTGTTCCTCGAGGTGGCCTCTACTTTGGGGCCTCTCGTCACAAATAAGCTTTCTGCGCTTCCCACCCGGCCCTGCAGCAGATCCAGGTCTCTTGCTGCATCCTTGTTGTTTAAGAGCACCCGTTATGTCGCACGCATATTCTAAAGGTATATCGAAAGCGTCTTGGTCCGCGTGAGTGTGGTCGCCAGCATCTCTGATACCTAGGGCAGCGAGCTCTCCAGAGCTTGTAGGACCTTCCGCAGCTCCTGCAGAAGTGACCTTGACAGTGTCTGTAGCCTTCCCGTTCGAGCTCCCAATGATGCCATTTCCAGCCTGGGCATGCTCATTCTCTGGAATGCCATCGTCGGCGTAAAGTTCTTCAACATGGTCCTTCTGTCGGCGTTGAGAAATATCCATTTCTCGTGCAATCTCTTCGTCAGATGCGTAGTCAAACATATCTTCTTCGAACAAAAGTGCGCGCTTTTCATCCACCTCCAACTCATCGTCGTCTAAGTTCTCGCCTGGCACCATAACCGCTTGAGAAGCCTTCCGAGACTCACTCAGGAGTAGGAGGTTATCTGGGAACAAGTCTTCTACACTCTCTATCGACGTCTTAATGCGACCCTCGAACAGTGTCTTTCCAACGAACGAGTCAAAGTTCAATCTTCGACCGTCACTCTTATTTTTCTCGTCATTCACAATATCCGCCATTCTCTCCCAGTACTCTTCCTCGTGAATCCATCCTCCTGGTTGAGAATTTCTTGGATCTGCGGATACGGAGACCAGGACCTCAGGCGGGAAAGGGCTGCTGCTTTCACTCGCTTGTCCCATTCTAGCTTTCCTCCTTCGAGTCTCATCCCGCCAGAGGCTTGCCATGCTCTGGACGAGTTTTTCATCTGAGGGCAGCGGGTGCTTGCGCTCAACAAAATCATGATGCAGTGACCGCTCTTTAACCTCAAGCCTGTTCAGAATATCCTGGCAACATATGTCCACTTCGAGATAGCAATGGCTTTGTCGCGGTATCTGCGCCTCGTCAGAGATATAAGATTGAGGGATTGTCTGGTTGTGCCATCGATGAATGGTATTATCCATCTCCAAATAGTCGGGGACGGGACCACGGAACTTGACGATTTTGCTGTCGATGTACGCGCATCCGAAAAGATTGTAGTCGCACATCCACTGGAGCAGGTATTGCATATGGCTCTCATAGGGCTGCAACGCTTTGCCCATAATCGTACCTTGTCGTAAGAGATCTGCGAGGCGGGTCATATGCAACGGGTTGAGCATATAGGTCTTGAGGAAGAACTTATAGCCGACGTTGAAACCGTAGAATGGTACGCCTTTGACGAGCGTGATATGCCCAACGAAAGCTGTCTTCCCGTCATACATATTGCGGCGGTAGCTGACAGCAAGCGCATGATCGATCGAAAGATGTAAGCGACGTATATAGCTGTCCACTGTGGCTGCTTAACAAACATCCACAATATGTACCTCTCCACTAACCTTCCTCTGGTACTAACGATCCATGGTATTCAAGGTATAGGTATGGTAATGCGCCGTGAATATGGGCGCATACTTTCTGCCCCGTTTCGGTGGCCCCGAAAGCACGAATAACGGGCACTTTTGGTGTCGATTTCTCTTGCGCCTGTCCGTTGCTGTTTCCCAATGGTAAGGGAGGGTCGAACTCTGTGGGGATGGCCTGGTAGTGATCCAAACAGTTGAGTCTGACGCGAAAGACATCCATGGAGGAGCAACAGCAAGCAAATGCATGGACCAAGGATTCTTTGGTTGCATGTTGACCAGCGATAGACCCAGCTAAGATCCGAAGAACTGCGACCAGGAAGTACGCGGGATGAATGGAAAAAAATAGGTAACACGTCCGGTGGAGCGATGTCACATGCCAAGACAATTGCTGCTTTGCTTTACCTCAATATTCAGAATATGGTTCCCCCGGGCAACTTTTGAAAATCGGGTTTTTTCTTCGACGCCGGATTGCAAATGCCACTATTTCCTCAACACCAACGCTATTGTTTTACACAAAATCAATCTTGAATAGAAACACTATATCTACGAATACTTCTACAAGATTTTTAGCTGTTCAATTAACTTGAAACATAGATTATATGCGCAATTGCGTTGTTGAAAGCTTCGCCTCGGCACATTTTGGGCATTGCTCAAGCTCCCATCAAGCTCCCACCAAGCCCCCACCAAGTCCCACCAAGCCCCACCAAATGCACTTGATCAAAGACGACAACAGATATACACGATCGTGTTTACAGTTCGCAAAATTGATAGAACTTGATACACAGGGTATTATCAATACTCTACTCAATTTTATAGTAATTTAGATACGTTGTTGTTGAGAAAGTAGTGGTATCTGAAATTCGGCGTCGAAAAAAAAAACTGATTTTCAAAAGGTTCGGGGAGGAATCACATTCTGAATATTGAGGTAAAGTATATAAGATCGCTGGAACTACATAAAACATCGCAGCACGTCTGGGAATCATCATCATCCTAGATAAGAGCAAGTGCAAAATGGATCACTCCTTCAATTACCACGCATAGGAATTCTCGTCTTTCACTGCCAATAGGATCCTCGGGAAAATTTACTCTTGTATATGAACCCGATCTGACTTGCAATGTATTTTATCCTTCATTCTGTAAGCACCGCCTTTGTCCAAGATGCTTCTACTCTCCACTCGTCGTTGTTGGCTCGACACCAAGCCTCACTAGGCAGCCACCGAATCCAGCTGTCCTGCAAAGGTCGGTCGTTGCTGATCGCTTGCATTATTACAATCAGGCTGAAGACTTGGCAGCTGAATGAGGCCAATAATGGCCCGAATAGAAGCAAAAGTGGTGCTACGATCACTGTGGCGCTATGCAGGCAGACTATCTCCCCAATATTACCCCGCGAGGTCGCCTTTGTTCTCGTAAGTCACGGTCTTCATGAGCCTTTTCCGCGTATCTTCTTGGGTCTTTTCCGGATATCCACGATCGCTGTGTTCAGCTCCTGGCTCCTACCGTCTAGCGGAACGGGCTGCAAACTGTGGAAGGCCTGAATTTCTGTACTTGTCTTCGTCTTCCAAAAACTTCCTTGCTCAAGTGACGAGCAAGTTCTTAACAGAACATTCCGCGAGGTCGGACAATACGCCACCTTAAGCATTTAACAATGAACTACGGCTACGGCACAAGGGAGCTTGCCGGACCATATCTCGTCAAAACCAGGCAAGCGTGTGTGGACCTGGTGCAACCAAAAACGGCGGATGAGCTGAGAATCAATGTCACGGGGTGCATCCTCTCCAAGTTCACCGAAGTAGACAAAGCCCTGTACTCATCTCGGCAGTATATTCTGACGCTATGGCCGGCATTCGTAGGCGCAATCGTTGCCCTCGCTCCTGATCCATCGCGAATGGTGTATGACAATATCTGGTGGTCAGGTTTGTTCGCCATCACCTCTGGTGGTCTCCCAGGACTAGACTCAGCATCTCCACCGCATCACGTGGAAGCACACTCGGAGAGGGAAGGCCGGACCATGTGTGAAACATGGCACTTCAAGCCTTCCATGCCAAAGGCCATGTCGAAGAGAGAGACAATGGGATCCTCTGCTCGGGGAAAGGGCTATATTTGCTTTGAATGGGCCTCATTCTTCCTGAGCTTCGCTTTATGGCGCTCTTTCTGTGTATATTTTGGCTACACCTTGAAGCCTGCTCTAGACTTCACTTTCGAGAAGTATTACCTGGAGGGAGCTGCGTGGTACTATATCTCTGCCGCCCCGGCGATTGATGGCCTTATTTTCGAACTGATGCGCAACCGCGTCGATTTGTACGAGCCTGCTGACAGACCTGAGGAGGATACAGAAGAGTCTTCGAGAAAGGGCGAGGAGGGACAAACCATATCACTGGTACAGGAACAACGCTTCAACCGCGTCAGATTCAGATCGGTCTTCGGCCTATGGCTGCGGATCCTACTGCATCAGTGGCGACGATCGCAGTATCGTATCCTCGTACGGGATCAGCAGTCTTATAGAACTGAATGGTTTTTTGTTCTTGGACGGGGCGCCGTCGGCATGGCTCGTATGGCAGTCTTTGCGATGGGGTCAATCACGATGGGAAACATTCTTCTAATGCCAGTCCCGGATGATCTGTATCTTTTTGTTCTCCTACTATTCACTACATCAGTGCCCAGGCAGCTCTGGTCGGCATTCTGGACGAACGGCAACCGAGGAGCTGATCTCGTTGTTTGGGTCAGCACAGTCAGGATGATCAGAGCAGATGGTATTTTTTGAAAGTATTTGCTAAGAAGATGCTATGTCAGTAGTGGAGATAGCCCTCCGCTTCGGCTATCGTAAGAGGGAGTCTTGGCAATCCTCTCGAGAAGGACTTTGTGCGGACGAGATTAAAGATTGAAATGTTGATACGGGCACACTTCATGATCTAGCGTTTGCGTGTTGGGCTCTTTTCTTCTTGTCCCTTTTCTTTCTAATGGGTTTTCTATTTGTCAATCTAATCTGCATTAGGGAGACTCGATCATGGGAACACTTCACGAGCCTTATGGTAAAGGAATCTACCTAGGTGATCTTCGAGATGGATTGACTTCAGGGAGTCTCTTATCAAACGAACACTCTCTTGACCTGGCTTTTGGATTTCGGAATCATCCGTGGGTAGTTAACCTACTGAATATCCTCATCAGGTCGATTCATAATTTCAATGTCCTCGTTCTACACTACACATGTTGCGTTGATTTAGAAACTCGAGGCTGCTCAACCTGACCAGGTAGTTTATCTCACGGTCAATTCAACAGAAGATTATGTGACTGGTCGCAAGGCTCAAAGTGAGAAATCCCGAACATCAACATACATGAAAGATTGATGAAGTTGTGCAAGTCAACACACGGACTTAGCCCTACTAAAGCTTGAACCCTGCAAAAACCCCGTGTCTGCGACTGAAGCCTGCATCACGTGTCCTCCACTGACGGCTCGCTTACTGACCAATCGAAAATGGAGCCAAGCTTGCTACAAGCGAACGACACGTGATCGAGGCTTCAGCAGGGCTCCCAAATATAGAACACGATCCATGAAAACGCACTCTTTTTCGACCTCGCCACATACACAACGCCCGCTGCAGAGGATAAGTTGAGGATCTTGTTGCAGACTTCATCATAATCCGCTTTCTTGGAGTCGTCTTCCGTATCACGCCTTCACCAGGGCAATCATGTCGCGCAAACCAGCTGATGTTGCTTCCAAAGAGCGCAATGAGTATGCTTGAAAAGTTATACCTAGACAGCATGTTGGATCTGACGCTTTGCAGGTATATCCCGAACTTCATTTCGAAAAAGCCGTTTTATCTCGAAGGTGACGACACCCAATCCGATTACCTTGAGCATCAACGTCTACAAACCGCAACACCCGATCAATCGAAATGGTACGATCGCGGCAAAAGATTGGCGCCCGCAGCCACAAGGTTTCGCAAGGGTGCTTGTGAGAATTGTGGCGCTATGACGCATAAGACCAAGGACTGCTTGAGCAGACCGAGAGCGAAAGGCGCCAAGTGGACGGGAAAGGATATTCAGGCAGATGAAGTCGTGCAAAACGTAGATCTCGGCTGGGATGCAAAGAGGGATCGCTGGAATGGGTACGATCCTACAGAGTACAAGTCCGTCATCGAAGAGTATGAGGAGCTGGAAAATCTGAAGAAAAAGGCCAAGGGCGAGGCACCCAAAAACGGGCAAAAACTGCTAACAGAGGATGGGCAGGACGCACATGTAGGAGGGGAAGAAGAGGCGAAATATGCCGAGGAGTCGGACATGGGACGGCAGCAGAGCACGGCTACCAGAAATTTACGGATACGTGAAGATACGGCCAAATATCTTCTTAATTTGGATCTCGATTCTGCCAAATACGACCCGAAAACCCGATCGATGGTTGATATGGGCGCACAGGCAGATCAAGCAGCCGCTCTCGTTGCAGAGGATAATTTCATGCGGGCTTCAGGCGATGCAGCGGAATTCGAGCGCGCACAGAAATATGCATGGGAGTCGCAAGAGCGTGGCGACAAGAATAAAACACATCTACAGGCAAACCCAACGTCAGGCGAGTACTTCCGCAGGAAAGAGCTGGAAGAGAGCAAGGCCAAACGGGAAGTCCAGAGGAAAATGCTGGCTGACAAATATGGTGGAGATCAATACATGAAACCTGCTTCCGGAGATGCTGCAGTGCTTGAGAACGAGCGATACGTCGAATATGACCCTTCTGGCGCGATCAAAGGCGCACCTCCGGCGGAAGCGAGGTCGAAATATCCAGAAAATGTCCTCACGAATAACCACAAATCTATATGGGGAAGCTGGTGGACTGATTTCCGATGGGGCTACGCTTGCTGTCACTCGATCGTCAAAAACAGTTACTGCACTGGAGAAGAGGGAAAGCAAGCTTTTGAAGAAGCCGACAAACACCAGCTTTTAGAACAAGCCCCTGAGGCGGAATCAATCGCAGCTATTGGCGACCTGGGCGGTGCTTCGATAGCTAGGCCTTTTTCGTCATCGGAAAATAATTATAAAGAGAAGTCACATGTTGTCGCAAAGAAAAGGACATTGGCAGAGCTGCAGGGTGGCGTTGGGGAGGAAGAATTGGAAGCGTATAAGAAATCACGAGCAACGGCTGACGACCCCATGGCAAAGCATCTAGGGAAGGATGAGTTGGTCCTTTGATTGTTAAGATACCCACAGCATAGCGTTGGCGTTGGCGGGTGATTGGGAGGTATCCTGGCTTGTCTAGGTCGATAGATAATACAATTACAAATATCATCTGTGAGAGATTTCTATGTTTCGAGTTTCGGTCAATTTGCTATTGCATCGGGCGGCACTAGTGGTCGTCCTGAAGAGCCGCCATCAGGGGAATGGAGGTTGTTTCTGCTACTAAGGGATGAAGCCATGTGCCTGCCGTCCGACTGATCTTGGATCTACTCCTCTTCTTCCTCTCCACCTTCACCCTCTTCCTTCTTCTCGGCAGCTCTCGCCTTCTTGCGCCTGACACGGCCCGGACGTCCTCCGCCGAATGGCGATGTAAGGGCAAAGTCAATATGCTTCTGGGAGTCAAGACGAACAACAAAGGACGGAACATTGACAATCTGTTTTCCGACACTGTACGGATTAGTTCATAGGAACACCGATACTCCGCACAAGAGACATACCGGATGTGACGCTGTCGAATCAGAACACGGGCATGGTGTATGCTCTTTGCCAAACCAAGCTTGTAAACGCAGGTCTGGAGACGACGTTCCAGGAAATCCTCCACTTTGAGCGCCAGGACGTAATCGAGCTTCATGCGAGATTCGTCGAGCACACCGACACGGACGAGACGACGAATGAGGGCATTGCCTTCGAAGAGACGCTTGGGGTCTTTCTCATCGAGCGTAAGAAGTTGACTAGAACTCGCCTGGTAAGCTATCTTTGATGCCCGAAACCACAGCTTCAGATTAGATTTTTGTCATACCGGGCTGCACGACGGATTTTGGATAGAGTGAGCATGACGCGCCAGACCTCGCGCTTATTGCGCAGGCCATATTCGCCAACGGTTTTCAGCTCCGAGTCGCTGTAGAGGACGGTCAGTATATCTTCAGTGACATTCGCACAGTCAAGCTGCTGCAAAGTGGCCAACTGACAGACGTGCGGACTCGAAAGGCCTACGAGGGACCTGGAGTCTGTCAGCTTTGTTCCGAACCTAGCTTTTGTTGGCCAGGAGCATGCCTTATAAGTCTTGCTGTATGAGCGCGGCGCCATCTTGATCGAGACGGTACTATCTTTGCTCGTAGACGGGGCCTTTAGAACAAGTGTCAGTGCGGTCAGGCCAAGTAATCCTTTTCAACTTGGTATCTCGTGAAGCAGCGCAAGAATCGCGTGATACATACAGTAATATGAGGTTCTATCCGTCGACAGCTTTGCGCGTACAAAGTTGGTGGGGAAAAAAACTGGCAGGGAGACGAATCGTGTTCGCCAATATCCTGTGGAGGCTAATGGCTTAGCCGCATTAGCGTGCAATAAGCGAGCTTGCGCACTATGAGTGTCCTCTTGGGTCTGTCCGACCATCAACATTGTCCTCAATCTGCCACAAACCCAGCTTTCGATCCCAAGCACTCTTAGTAATGGGTCATGCCGCTGGTCTTAGAGCTGGCACGCGGGTAAGTTCTCTCTTTGTATCCCACGGCCGCTCTACCGTAATGCACTGAAGCATACAAAATCGGTTGCAGGGCGGCAATGACCCCATCATACTTCGATTCCGGCTGACAGAGACAAGTACGCATTTTCTAGGCAGTTCAAGAAGAAGGGATACATCAAGCTTTCCACGTATCTGAGACAGTACAAGTATGTTAGGGGTCCTTGCAATCATAATTGATCCAATACTAATGCATCTTACAGAGTCGGTGACATTGTTGTAAGCCACTATGATCTCAGGGAAAAGGCAGTACGAATAATTTGCTGGGCAGGATATCAAGGCGAATGGCGCAGTCCAGAAGGGGTATGAGAAGGCCATTCCATTTTGAACCAGTCCTAGAATTGACCTCGGATTATAGTATGCCGCACAAAGTCTACCATGGCAAGACTGGCGTCGTCTACAACCTCACGAAGAGCGCAGTCGGGGTCATCATTTACAAGCGTGTTGGGAACCGATACATCGAAAAGCGAGTGAACGTCCGCATCGAACACGTTTCGCTTTCGAGATCTCGGGAGGAGTTCATCAATCGTGTAAAGGAGAACGCAGGCAAGAAGCAAAAGGCCAAGGCCGAAGGGGAGCATGTGTTCTTGAAGCGGCAACCACTCATGCCAAGGGCAGCGCATAAGATCGATGCGAAGGAGAATGTGCCGGAGACGATCACGCCAATTCCTTACGAGACGACTATCTAGTTTGTGTCAGATAGGGTATCGTTGGTGTCTGCTTGTGGCTCGATGAAAGATCCATATTTGCAGCATAGCAGCAAAGTCGAATCAAACATTACCTACAATATCACGAGGCAAAGCAAGCATGACTCTGTACTTCAATCTTGCCTTACTCCAAACAATCCTTGGTAAGCTTTTTATCAATAGACGGCCTGCATCCCATCACCCTATGCCTCTAATTCTCCTGAAAGCTCCAGAATGTGGTACCTTTATCCGCATCATTGTCCCTTCACTGTCCAATGTCAGTAGCGAAGAAGCTTTCGAGTGAAGCACTATTCACCTGCGTGTTGACCCACCCTGAATGCATGTTTGCCTGTAGCCGACTTGGATGCTGCGGCATCGAAAATCACGGCGCCTGCCGAAGTGCCAAGCCTCACGGCTGACGAGGTTCACTTTCGAGAGCATCGTGAGCATGAGGGTCGCGCAGGCTTCTCGCCCCTTCTCCTGCTGTCTGCTTCGTAGATGCGACCTGGTCTCACTCACTTCCATCTCTACGGTCACTACCGCAGCTCCAGATCACTAGAATCCATGATACCCGTCAATTCCCCCGTCACATCTCTCCTATAAGCCTTTCTCCGTCCGCCATGTCATATGGCTATGGCGGCACTACTACACGCAACGTCGATATGAGCAGGTGAGCCAACAAATCCGGGAAAAAACAAGCGTTCTACCTAGCTAGGTGAAACTGACGTGCCTCCAGATCAGAGTCGGACTTGGCCGTCAATATCCGCAAAGCTACGAGTATAGGTCCGGCACACACACAATGCCCCTTGGATTCTGGCGGTCTGGCTGACTTGGAGCACCACAGAGGAAACCGCACCAAAACGTACTTGCGCCAGGCTCCTCAGTGTATAGCTTCCCAAGTTCACGGCGTAATAGGCAAACATGTGCGGGCGTGTATCGTATACACTTGGGACCACAAGTCGTCGCAATCGTTCTGGGCTGGCATGAAAGTGTGCGTTGAGCAGCTGCAGCTTGCTAGGGGAAGCCTTGCAGAGCTCCGCGCTGACGTTTCCACTCTCACTTCCTAGACAGCCAATCCTCGCCGACGAAGTCCAGTCCTTTAAGGCGTTGATCACCGTACACAAAGTTCTTCAAGAGGGGCATCCGATTGCAGTGAGAGAAGCTCAGGCCAACACCAACTGGTTGGAAAGCCTGTCAAGAGGGCTAAATGGAGAAGGTCTTCGAGGTACGACACTACTTGGTGTTCTGCGGGACTTTTGGGCCGCCCTGTGGAGAGGGATGGGTACGCACTAAATTGAGCAACCTGACCATCAATATAGGTTATGGACCTCTGCTCCGGGAATATGTGTACTTCTTGCTCGCGAAGTTGGCCTTCCATAGGCAGCATCCGGAGTTCAACGGCAAGTGGTCGCCATGAGAACAACCTACATTGATACTTACCTAAGCCAGGCCTTTTCGAGTACGAGGAGTATATCAGCCTGAAGTCTATCAACGACCCAAACGAGGGGTAAAGTTATATCCAGTGCAAGACTTACACAATGGTCGACTGACGTTACAGTATAGCTATGAGACTATCTCGGATCTGATGACCTTGCAAGACCAAATCGATTCCTTCCAGAAGCTAATCTTCTCCCACTTTCGAAGTGGCGCCAACAATGAGTGCAGGATATCAGCTTTGGTGCCCCTGGTGCAGGAGAGCTATGGTATTTACAAGTTCATCACTAGCATGCTGCGAGCCATGCATACGAGTACGCTTGACAATTCCAATTCAAAGTCGTGGAGCTTCGCGCTGATGTTTGTCTAGCAACTGGCGATGATGATGCTCTCGAGCCACTGCGCGGCAGATACGACAATCAACATTACCGCCTCCTGAAGTTCTACTACGAATGCTCAAATCTCCGCTACTTGACCAGTCTCATAACCGTTCCTAAATTACCTCAAGAGCCCCCAAACCTGCTTGCCGAAGACGAAGACAGACCTGCATTGCCACGCCGGCCAATGCGAGAGATCGAAACTAGGGAGGAGCCGCCTGCACCTACACCACCTCCAATAGCGCCTGCGCCTGCGCCTGCGCCAGACCCAGAACCCATCAACGAGTTCTGGAAGAACGAGCAACGTAGGCAGCAGGAAGAGTACGACGCGGAGCAACGGAGGCTACAAGAGCAATGGAATCAACAACAATATCAGCAGCAACTGGCACAACAACAATTCGAGCGGGATATCGAAGAGCAAAGGCGGCAACAGGCCGAACAGCAGCGTTTGGCGCAAGCACAGCTCATGCGAGACCAGTATCAAGCACAGACACAGGGCCGCATGGCGCAGCTAGAGCAGGAAAACCTCAACGCGCGGGCCCAATACGAGCAAGACCAGCTTATGCTCAAGCAATACGATCAACGCATGAAGGATCTTGAGAACCAACTCAATCAGCTGAACCAGAACTTCAGCCAGCAAACATCTTCCAAAGATGATCAGATTCGTGGCTTACAGGAGCAAGTCAACACTTGGAGAACCAAATACGAAGCGCTGGCCAAACTGTATTCGCAACTACGTTCTGAGCATCTTGACCTTTTGCAGAGGTTCAAGAGTGTGCAGCTCAAAGCCGCCTCCGCCCAGGAAGCTATAGAGAAGAGAGATAAGCTCGAGCGAGAAATCAAGACTAAGAACCTGGAGTTGGCTGATATGATACGAGAGAGAGATCGGGCACTCCATGAGAAGGATCGAATAACCGGCGGAAACCGCGAAGAAGTCGAAAAACTCAAGCGCGAGCTTCGACTTGCTTTGGATAGAGCAGATAACGCGGAGAGAACTAAAGGCACGGAACTTTCTTCCATGCTATCGAAGTATAATCGAGAGATGGCTGATCTTGAGGAGTCATTACAGGTCCGTTCGCTCCAGCTGAATTATGAGTTCATGCTAACCACCGGACAGAACAAAACGCGAGCTCTCGACGATGTCCACTCGAAGTTCGGCGAACGCGATGGTGATCTTGAACGGACTTTACGTGAAAAAGAGGAGGAGCTTGAGATCTACAAATCTGGCATGGACCAGACTCTGCTGGAACTCGACGAGCTTCGAAAGGTATATTGTCGCTTTCCCATCTTCTGACCTCTGAGCTGACTCTCTAGAATGGCGGAGATACGGACAAGGCCCTTGATGACCAGATCGACCAAGTGCTGCTCAGCAATATACAAAAGATCCACGACATCATCGACTCGGTCCTACAAAGCGGAGTGCAGCGTGTAGATGATGCACTATACGAACTTGATTCGACGATGCAGGCAGGGAACCAGAACGCTTCGGCTCCGTATGTGCTCTCACAGATCGAGAAAGCCTCTTCTAGCGCGACAGAATTTTCAACAGCTTTCAACAACTTCATCGCCGACGGACCAAACAGTCCACATGCTGATATCATACGAACCGTTAACGTCTTCGCTGGATCGATTGCGGATGTTCTTAGCAATACCAAGGGTCTGACGCGCTTCGCGACGGAAGAGAAGAAGGCAGACCAACTCATCAATGCCGCCCGCCAGTCAGCACAGTCGACCGTCAGCTTCTTCCGTGCACTCCAGTCGTTCCGCCTTGAGGGTCTGGAAGATACCAAAAAGACCGACGTTGTGATCAACAACAACCACGAAGTGCTCATGAATCTCCAGAAGCTTTCCAAACTGGCCGATGCCTTCGCTCCAAAGTCCGGAAAGATTACAAGTGCCGCCGGAGATCTGGGCGATCTGGTTGACCGCGAGCTTACCAACGCCGCGAAGGCCATTGACGCTGCCGCAGAGCGCTTGAATAAGCTGATGAACAAGCCCCGGGAGGGTTACAGTACATACGAGCTCCGCATCCACGACAGCATCCTTGAAGCCGCCATCGCTGTGACCAACGCCATCGCGCAACTGATCAAAGCCGCGACAGCCTCGCAACAAGAGATCGTAAAGGAGGGTCGCGGCTCATCATCGCGAACGGCCTTCTACAAAAGGAACAACCGCTGGACCGAAGGACTGATCAGCGCAGCGAAAGCGGTTGCCTCTTCCACCAACACCCTGATCGAGACTGCGGACGGCGTCATCAGCGGAAGGAACAGCCCCGAGCAGCTGATAGTGGCGAGCAACGACGTCACGGCATCCACCGCACAGCTCGTAGCCGCGAGCAGAGTCAAGGCCAATTTCGGCAGCCGGACGCAGGATCGACTCGAGGAAGCAAGCAAGGCGGTTGGCAAGGCCTGTAGGAGCCTTGTGCGACAGGTGCAGGATATCATCGCACAGAGGAACAGGGAGGAAGGCGAGGATGTAGATTATGGAAAGCTCAGCGGGCACGAGTTCAAGGTCAGGGAAATGGAGCAGCAGGTATGTGTCTACGTCTCCGTCACCGCTCTCACGGCGACATCGTCTCCCTTCGGTATGCCCAACAGCACCCTGCTGACACGGAGACCAGGTCGAAATCCTACAGCTAGAGAACAGCCTCTCACAGGCGAGACAGAGATTGGGGGAGATGCGGAAGATCTCATACCAGGAGGAATAGGGCGCATACTGTATTGGCTGGCATCTCGCGGACCACAAGCTTGTACCATAGTCACTGTGCGACGACGTTGTAGCAATAGCGCATGTGCAGCCGAAGATGGTTTCCCAGAGGGGCAGAGAGAGTGTGGCAAAGCTTTCGGCTGTAGGCGCTTTGGGGGCGGCAGGCACCCATGCCGCTGCCAAGAAAGTCAACCATCTCCACAACCCAACTTCAACCTCATCCCATGCAGACTGAGAGTAGACACTCTTTTTTTGGTGGCCTAAGCCTTCTTTATTCTTCCATCTACCGTAAGATTAAGATACATGCTGCTTGAGGGGGGTCAGGCGTATATGTGCCTGACCCTCCCTCGTGGCAGCGCAGCGCAACCACTTCCATACACAAAATAATCCCCCCATCATCCACCTGTCTTCCAGAATGATTTGTACTCTGCCAGCTATACTACAGGCCAAGGCAACGTACTCCTTCTTCGAGCCTTTGTAACAATCAGCCTTGGAAATCATTTAATGTGGCATAATAAGCCGACCTACAGCTCAAAAGTTGAAGAAATCATCTTCCAACTCGGACCCGAACGCAGTGGGTGCTAACATCCAATCGTCCATAGTGAGCTGGTTGACACTGCTCAAATTGAAGGAGTCGAATCCGTGTCCTTGGAAGGGATCGAACATGTAGCCATCATTGGTGGAAAGGGGATCGAAGGCCAGGTTGTGTGGGTATGTGCCAATGTGTCCGTCAACCATGTTGAAGTCAATGTCAGCTGGAGCGTTGTTGAACATGGTGGCTTGAGTGTCGTTAACAACATTAGCTCCATCCTTGGAAAGCTGGGTGTCCGAAGTCCCGAAGGTCGATGACATATCAATGAAAACGCTCGCAGAGGTGTTTGCGTCTCCATCCGTGACACCGACGTTTTCATCAGCAATACCAATATCGTTGATGTACCCAACGCTGTCATCGTTCTTGTGCTGATGGAGGCTCGAATGATCGTTGTGGTCAGTGGCTGGTGCGACGTTGGCGCCAGTCATGTTAGCCGGCGTAGCAGGCTGCGCCGAAGAAGCCATGATCATGACCTGACCATTGCTACTAGGATTGACGACGTCGCTATCACGAGCGATGTAGCCATGCTGATAGCAATTCTCGATGACCTCGGCAACAGACACGTTTGTAGTGAGCAAGTCAGTACCAACTGAGGCAGCATCGAAGCTAGGCTCACGACGAAGAACCATCTGTGCCTCAGCATCCAAGGTAAGGTTCCAGCCAAGCGCCATAAGATAGCGTTCAGGCTCAATGATACGGAGCAATGGGGCGTTGATGCTGAGGAATTCGGGAAGAAGCGCATCGGACTTGCCCTTTACGTCGCGAATCTCAGAGAATCCCTTGGCGAGAATGGCCCACTTAGCCTGGAAAGGGTCGGCTTTCCAAAGGGCAGTCAAGAATCCCGAAATATTATTCTGCTGGAAGCCCTTGAAGGTCTTGGAATAATAGCCTGCGTTTCATTCAGCTGCTGAGTCAAATCATGCGACAGCGGCAGACACTTACTGCGGAAGGCAATGAACGAATTCAGAGGCCGAGTCGCTTTCTTTGGCTTCGTCGGATCTTGGGCTTCAGCGCCATCGTTGTTGGAGTTAACGGTAATGTTGTTGAACTTCGCTTTCTTTACGCGCGCTTTTCCCTTCGAAGAGGACTTGGCCACGCCCTGATTCTGGGCCATGCCGCTGTATTGGCCGCCAGCTTGAGCTAGACCGGCTGTGCCAGACTGGATCTGAGCATTGGACTGAGTCGCAGCATTGCCTTTGGCATTGGCCGCAATTTGAGCGTTGACCATTACAAGGAGTTGCTGAGGAGTGAGACGGCTCCCCAAGAGCTGGAGAGAGGAAGCGTTCATGATTTTCCCTCAATCTGAGACAAGTGAGCTCACTATGACCAGATGAAACAATGCCAATATGCCAGAATTAATAGGGATGATTAAAAGGTGATGCTGTAACTGATCTGCTCAGAGCAAGGAGAGGTGCGACCAGTACAGCCAGTGTACGGTGCGAAGGTGTGTGTTGTTGTTTTGATTAGGTAGCGGAAGAGAATTTGTCAGAAACACAATGCTTATCACTAGTTCTACACAACAAAGAAAATTTAGCGTCTACATTCACTCACTCGAGTCACATGATATACAAGGTCACTTGTGTGAATTCTCTCACATTCGAGGGCTTCAGAAGCATACAAGTGCTCCTGTCTCTAATTAAGTTACCATTCAGAATTTCGGAGCCTAATTCTGCGTGGGCTTTGGGCGATCTCGCACCGAAAGACTCACAACATTCCACCTATGCGGGCGCGTGTGTCCGATTGCATTGCCGAAGTCGAAGCGCCCATCCAGGCCTGCTGCGTGTATGTCAGTACAAGATTCCACTCCCTACAGGACCTTATTTATACTCACGGAAATCCTGTGTTAGAACTTCTAAGCTTTGCACAACACGACCTCTGACGGGTAAAGAAGCTGAACCCTTGAAAGCCTCATCAGCATTGCTTGTGCAGTGGTGGTCACCATTACTTACAGCTAGTGTTGGCATGGTTGCCCTTGAGTACTGAAACCATGTCAGTTATGGCACAGCTCTTGAATTATGAAGCGTACTGGTAGCGATTGGCGAGACAAAGACGAGAAGATAATGTTAGGCTTGAACCTGCCCATGCTTATCTGAGGCATCTTAGCAACAGCACCCTAGAATAGTGACCGATTGCTCTGACCTCAGGTTCTGCTTCTTCGCTTTGTCCCTGGACAGAGTAAGTGTCAAACGCTCGCTCGGTTTGCAGCGCTATCCAAGTACTCACGTTCTCTACTTCTCTGTAGATCTCTTTAGCGCCGTTGATCATGTCCAGCAAGATTCGTACTCCTGGCATTGGTATTATTTGCGCAGCTCCTGGGTTGACGATCAGCTGAGGGGTAACTTGACACGCCGGAGCATTCTTGGATAAGAACTGCTGCCATGGCTTGAGCCCTTCATCTCTAAGCGGTAGGCGAGCTTCCTCATAACCTTCGGCTCTGGTTTCAAGGAACTTCTGCTGGCCTTTATGGAACCTCTCAATCATCTTAATTGCCTTTTGTAGATGACTAGCCGTTGTTCCAAGCTCGTCAAAGAACCACTCCCGTGAAGTCTCGTTAGGGAATAAGGCGGGGTTTCGCAACAGACGTTCAAGTTCTGTGGTGGTACAGCTCACGATTTCGGCGAATTTCGTTGTTGCTGATTGCCCCTGCCGAATAAATTCACCCTCAACGTCGACCTCCCCGATGATATAGCCCTCCAGGATCTCTTCAAGGTTATATATGATCGTGCGCAGATGGGACCTTTCGCAGGAACGAGAAGTGTGAGAAGCGTCTGGTAAAGTCAGCTAAGTATGAGAATCGAGTACAAGAAAATTACTCCCTTCCTCGCCCTTGTCCTCCGTAACATAAGGCTGGAATGTCCCCATTCGAACAGTCGCCCTATCTCTTACGCGCCTCATCCTCTCCTTCTTGCGATATGCCTCGCTTGATTCTTGGGCATCATAGCGTTGATAATCTGGAGAAGACATGGTGTTTGTTGACGAGGAACAAACGAACGAGACCGAAGGGCTGATTATCAAAAGAGCTTCGTAGACTAGCGAGTGTCCGCGTAACATGTGACATAGCATGAAATTACATGTCTCGGCCGAGGTCAGATCCCCCTTGTTGCAACACCATTACCTACAATATTTGACCAAGTACATAAAATAATTTGTGTCATAGAGGTTGTCTTCATTCACAGTATCGTCAACGCATTCACCCAACGCCTACCCCTCCTACGCAGGCCCCGGATTCCAATCGCTGCACCAAATGAACGTCTGACACCTCCACTGCGTACCCCTCTCCTTCGCCCCTGATGGCCCTAGCGGGCGTGGACACATCCAGAACGAGCGCCCACAATTCATGCCGCTCTTCTTCGTCAACAGCGTAATGCAGGGCTCGTCGTGGCCCTCGCAGCGGGGAGCGACAGGTTTGGTAAAGAGCTTGGACCACGATTCCTTGGATACTATGGGGTCGTGGATTGGAGACTTGGTGTTCGCTGGGGTGTTCTTCGAGGGCGATGGGGAGGCTTTCATGGGCTGAGTGCCATGCGCGCCAGTCTTCGGCGTTTGGGCTGCAGGGCTTGTACTCAGGGTTGAGTTCCTAGCTGGCGGCTGCAGGGGAACGGTGTTGCCCGTGAACGTCTGTAGCATCTCGGCCGCTGGCAGCAAGGTTCCGGTAACGGGTTCTGCTTTGCTGTTTGCCGTCGGTAGTTGTTCCCCTTCCTGCGTGCCACCCAATGCCGTGCCGTTGCTTGTAGATGCCTTTGGTTTGAAGAACCCTTTCAAGCTCTGTTGGCCCTTACTCGATGCTGCGAGTGCCACGGCTGTGGAGCCGGACTTCGAGCGCTTCAGAGGCTTGATGGAGTATGCTTCCGTAAGAGGACGCTTCTTTCCCGTGGACGATGTGGTACTCGATGCCTTTGGAGATGTGCTCGCGCCAGTGCCTGGTGGCGCTGGTGTTGTAGCTGGTAATTGGTCTTCCACTTCTGCCGTCTCTGCATTCGGGGCCGAGAAGCCAGCTGTAGACATCGCGCTTGGTGTTTCGTTGCTCGCTGATTGCTGGACCGAGGGCTTACGAGTAAACATGTCGCGTATGTTTCTCCGACCGTCGAATTCAGGGATCAGCTTCCCAGACATTGGCAGCATGTCCTTTGTGCTGTACTCCCTTTGCCGTTGTCCTTCCGAAAACATACCAGTAGGGTTCATGTAGTCCAGCAGGTAACATTGTGCCTCGTCAATGGTGACCTTATCATTGAACGTGGCATAGACGGGACAATGATCGGACCCCTGTGCTCGTGTCAGCTTCTGTATCCAGAATAGCTATCGAGCGTACCATCAAGCCTTCTTGTATATTCGAATCCGAAAACCAGTCCTTCATACTTAGATCACAGAGCACGTAGTCGATCCTGGATCCGTGATTCCCCGGTCTGGCGTTGACCTTTTGTTCCCAACAAGTAAACATGCCGGGGCGAGTAGAATGGAAGCCTCGACAGATGTCCCACATTACCGGAGTCTCTCTTCCTTGGTCCCTCTGCCCTATAACCTTCCCGTCCTCTAAGAGCTGGTTGAAGAAGCGTCGACTTGGAGTCGAGATGTATTCATCCACCGTCATCGCATTCTTCCGCATTGCGGCGTCGGGATTTGCGGTGTCCAAAGGCTCTTTGGAAATGTTTAGGTCTCCCGTCAAGATCACTCGGTTACCCATGGACACAAGGTTCCGTATGCGGGCATCAAGGAGGTCGAGGAAACCCAGTCGAAAATCGTCCCTCGACTCATCTCGGTTTGCAGGGCTGTAGACACCAAGGAGCACGAAGGCCGGAAACTCCAGAATGACACAACGACCTTCCGAGTCTATGGTGGTAGCATCAACTGCAGATAAGGCCAACTGTGTGTGAGTCGGGTAGCCTCCAATTTGTAGCTTGTCAGGCTGATCGGCAAAGCTTGTGGACGAGTTCGGGGGGCAAAGCACTCCAGTAATTCCTTCTTCAGCACGGATGGGAGCGCACTTCGACTGCCTTGTATAGATGACGACGCCCGAGTATCCTTGTCGAAGTCAGCGCCAATCCAAAACCCGGAGTCAGCGTTATCGTTACCCTTCTTATGTTTGGGGAGACTCCAGTAACAGTCCCACCCAGGCACAAGGACCATATCATCGCTGAGGTCCTTTCTCTGGATCTTTGTCTCTTGAAAGACTACAATATCGGCCTCTAAAGTGTCGAACATAGCCGCAAAGGTCTTTTGATCTCGCCATGGCTGGTATCCGAATGGATTACTGGTATAATTCAGTGCGAGGTCCAAGTGTAGGAGGCGTCGGAGGTCCCCGACCGTATACCATTGACTATGGCTTCAGTCAGCTACCGAGCTTTCGGGGAATCGGGACTGCAGTGACTTACCATTCCAAGTCGTTATTCGGAACGCCATGCTGCCAAAGTCAATTTTCGACGCTTCATGGCTCTCTAGTCCGACCACAGTCTACAGCGGCAGTAGAGGAGCACCATAGGAACCTGAAATTTACCTTCTACATGCAGATCGCCGAGTCGCAAATCTATGCCCCCTTGTTGCGACGCTCTTTGATTAGTCAGCAGCTTCGTCCAATCAATTGCCACTACTTAACCTCACCTCGATCTGTCCGCGACAACCTCTCTTTCTTCCAAAGTTGTGCAGCCAGCATGATCTCCCAACGCCTTGTCCAACGCACAGCGCCGCGCTCTTCCTACGAAATTCCTTCTCGGCTACTCCGTAATACTTTCCAACGAAGATTCGCAAGTTCTGGAGAGCCCCCTCTCACCGGTGCTGCCGACAATGCCTTCAACAGGGAGCGACGGGCGGTGAAGCAGCACGCTGCCGCATCCAGTGGTGAGTGAATTTCGTCTGGCTGTCTTCAGCATGGATGCAGACTTACTGGTACCCCAGATCTATGGCGCAAGCTGTGTATCTAGTAAGAATAATCGGGGCCTTTATTCGTAACGGCCATAGAAGTACTTACGGAAACAAGTGTCACAATCCCTGCCCTGATCCTTGCCTCGATTAATGCCAAAAACCTTTGGGATGAGCATTGGGAGCATGAGAAGCATAAGCCGCCGTTGGAGGATCGTGTGGCATACTCCTATCAGAATATCAGGACGAAAGCCTTCTTCTGGGGTGATGGTGACAAGGTGAGCAAATCAGGACTGTGGTTTCTTTGGTTATGAACCAGTAAGGGCTCTCTAAGCTGACGATGACTGGCAACGCAGACGCTTTTGTGAGTAGAAAACCCAGTTCTTCATCCCTCGATAAAGTAAGAGATGAGGCCCCGGCCTCGTACGATTGAGTGAGACTGTTGAGGCAATATCTCTGAATATCGAGTGAGGGCGAAGCAAAGCGGCATATCGAAGTCGAAGGAGCTAGATGAGCACCGTAGAGCCATGGAATGGACACTGAAGCTAACATCCATGTAGCTGGAATGATAAATTGAACTACCACAAGAAAGATGGATGAAAGGGACGAATCTCCCCTCGGGCGGACTGGCGGCTTTATACTTGGTAGTGGCGAAAACTGTGGATGGCAGAGGGTATCTAGTGCCGCAACACGGACGGAACTGATAGGCTACTAGTACATATCAATCCTTTGAGTACTCACTATCAAAAGGCATTTACTACTTCGTTGCAGACTTTGTGTAAGAATTGTAGCAAAGGTGCAGCATATTACGAACGGTTTGTAAAGCAAGATTCATCGAGCAACTACTGTGATGCCTAAGGTTGGACGCCTGGAGGCAATATGCATTATGTATACTCCTTGGCAGCTTTCTTGATGTCTAGGTATCTCGACGCACAGTCGTTGGCCAGCACGGGGTCCCCGTTCAAATGCATTATTGTAGCTTTCTTCGCCAGCATCTCGCACTGCCCCTTGACGTCCTCCACCCTCGAAAATTCATCGAACGACCGGTCAACGTACTCCAGAGCGTTGATCAGCCGTTCCTTGCGCTGTAGAGACTCAACCTTTGTTTGCCCAGCCTGTCCCATATAAGCGTCCGCGAGAGATGAGAACGAATGACCGGCCAGATTACAATCTTCGCATTCGAGTACTTGTGGCATGATGCTCTCCATTAGCTTAGCTGCTGCGTCAAACTCCCTCAAGCTTATCAACACCCGAGAGACAGCGCCAACAGCGTCCCACAGCACTGGCAGTACCAGAGCTTTGTGTGCCATGCTTGCTGCGCGCAGAGCGACGGAAAATCCTTTCTGGGGTGTCCCTGCTTTGTTATATATTCGAGCCTTCAATACCATCAGCTTGACCCGTTGGAAGACGTCTGCTTCGTGGCCGTGCAGCTTCGTGGCCAGCGTTTCAAGAAGGTTCAATGCAGTCGAGTACTCTTGACGCCGTATGTGGAGATCGATGTCCAGGATGGCGACACTGAAGGACAGATCAGAATCGAGTTGTGCCCCGGCCTGTAGTTGAGAGAGTACGTGTTGGGCGGCAACCAAATGGTTTCTAATAGATTTAATCAGATACCGTTGATGCTAGCATGACATGGCATGCCTGACCTATGCAGGTGTCTCTGTAGTTTAAGCAAGCCCATCGAAGCTATCCAGTAATGGTAGTGTTTGAGCGTGCGCAAAGTCTCTTGGTCAAGCTTCTCCATGCGAGCCAAGGCTTCCTCGTACTTCCCTTTCATGGCGAGCTGATGCATTTCATCAGTATCTTTTCCCTTCCGAGGCGCTGTGGCGGATGCGTACCAGATTAGCGCTCTTGCAGGTACAGCGAACGACATCCTCTAGTGGTGATTGCGCAGCGTAGCAGTCGAGGAACAGGTCTTCGTACAGAGAAGCTTGACAGCTGACGCCTTTCTTGCATCAGTAACCTGGGAATAGTCGGTCAATCTGTCGCGTGCGTTTCTTACCGAGCCTGCCGAACAGCGATGATTGCATTGCCATTTGGCTACCCACCGCATTGGCAACATTCTTCGTGACGTTGAGATGCGAAGCTTTTGTTATGCTTTCGATAGCCATAGACACACTTTCGCCCTGCGTCACATCGCCACCGAAATTAGCACGTCATCCTCGAATGAAATTTTTGCGGTCAATACATACGCTGGTCAGTGCGAGCTTTGCCTCGCTGAGCAGCGTAGTGCTGAGTAGGCTCCACATGCTCGTTTCCTTGGCCTTAGATTTTAAGAAGGCTAGAGCTTCTTTTTGGGTACCAAGAACGCCCTTCTTCTGGATTTCCCCAATCTCCTCCGGATGTTCCTTGCCAAAGTGATATAACCAACCCAAGCTATAGTTCAAACAATTCATGTCTTTGTTCTCTCTAGCACTCGAAATGGCTTCTTGCATGGCAACGATAGCTTCAGAGAAGCAGCCGAAGTCTGCCTGAAGTATGGCTAGGTTGAGCAAGGCGTACTGGTAGAAGGTGCGCTCCCGATGGTGCATAGTATAGTCGAAGTAGCGATGGAGATTGTCGAATGAGGAGGGATAGTCCCCAGCCTTCCACGCGTCAAGGAATCTAGCTTCGTGAGAAACCTTCCATTAGGATGAAGGGACAGCACGTACTCCACGTAATGTGAGAGGCTAGGTACTGTGATCCCTGTTTCAACCATATCCCGAAGCCGGCGTTTCATTTCCTGCGATAATCTATTGCCCATCTCTGCTTTATTGTAAGCGGTTGAGAGGAACGTGGGAATACGTCGATATGTGGCATACTTTGCATTTGGTCGACTTGGTACTCGAGAAGCTTCTCAACATCATCCGTACTAAAGCTTGTCTCTTTCCTACCTTCGAATCCAGGACCGCCATAAACATCGTTCCAGATACGATCTGTAGGCTCGCCGGCAGCTTCTTGGAGGTTGACATCTGCGTTATTGCCGACTCCAGGGTGTCTTCTCCTCCACTGCGGCAAAGTCGGATTGCGATAGGTGACGAAATTTTTCCATAACGCAATACCATCGTGAAATTGAAGTCTTGTAAACTCGAGTTGAGACCGCCGAACAAAGGCTCCTAAGGGTGAGGCACGGGATAAGCGTATCCGACTTGCTTTCTGAGCGCCGAGATCTTCGGCGTCTTGCTCCTCCCGCGGCTTCTCCAATAGTAAGGAAAGATTGTTGAAAAATACATGCAGTGCGTCAAAGGAGTTGATCTCCCAGAGTTTGTTCAGCACTAGATCCCAGACAGTCCTCCCCGGAATACCCGAAGCGTGGCCGATGGTAACTTGCTGTAAACCATCGATGACAGCTCTGTTGCTATGTTTAGGAACAGTAGAAGCTGTGTGAAGCTGACCAGGTCCTGGTGGTAACAGGTGAGAGACGAGGAAAGAAAGAATTGGAATTGTTGCAGCGGAAGGAATGACAAAGTCGGAATAAAGAGATATCAGGGCAAGCAGACCAACCTTAGGGGGCGTAAGGTAGCGTGACATGGTGGGCATGCATCATGTTTCGAAGCCTCGAATGTCCAATTTTACGGGACGTCTGTGCACGCCTCAAGGAGATCTTGCGAAAGGGAGAAGGTCACGAAAAAGGAGTTACGTGTGAAGTATGTTGTTCGGCCTATCTATGATGGCGCGATCAAGGCTAAAGCCCGCAGCCACCTGTAAATACTCACTCGCGATTCTGCCTCGATTGTGTTGTTATATACTAACCCGATTATCTTTAGGGACCCACTAAGCCCAGAGAGATCGAATGCTGTCTCTTTATAAACTATGTTATCCCGACTTCTGTTGCCTTATGCTCCAGTGGCTTTTCCAACTCAGAACCGCCATCTCGTCTTCTGTTCTCCTCAAGCTCACCATCATTCAACCCGTTCGTTGCCCACACCTTACTAATAGCCAGATTGTACGGACCGGGCACCCGGTCAGTCAAACCTATGCCCACTGTCCTGATCTTCTGCGTCATCAGTTCTGTCTGTGGCTCTACCACCTGGCCATAGTTTGTCCGAACGAATTCGCTCCACTTGATGAGCACTGTCTCCCATTCCCCTGCCCTCTTCGTGTAGAGTCGATGCTGGTGGATATCTGTATACACGATTGTCTCGCTTTGCACGTTCAGAAAGTATTTCCTCCCGTCCGATTTGACCCGTAAAGCTAGGTACGCGTAGGGGTCCATATCCCAGAGGCTCTTGCCGAAGATAGTAGCCGGTCTATCGCGATTTCTCCAGGCAGCATATCCAGTTCGCTGCACCTCGGGTCTGTTGCGCGGCAGGTCGATGGATATTTTGCCATGAAACCGGGCATGGGCAGGCTCTGTAGTTGACCGAGGCACATGCTCCAGATTTACGGTGGAGGACCCCCCCAAGTCGGCATCGGACATCGTTTTGCACGTGAAGGTAGTTTCGGGGTTCGTAAAGTCGAGTAAGTGATAAGGCCCGGTTGGAGTCTTGATGCCTTCCAGGTTCACAGCTACAAAAAGCTCGGAGTCAGCGCTGCGCAGTAACTGATAAGCAGTGGACTACGCGTAAGAGGGCCCACTAACCCATAGCAGACCATCTTTTGAACTCGTCGACGCTACGCTTGAGGAAGCCAGGCGCAAATAGCCTCGTAGACGGCTGCATCTTCGCGGTAGATGATACCAGAGGGAAGAGAATACGAAGCCAGCAGATAATCTCACGTGTTGAGCGCCAGCGAACAAAACGCTACTAGATCAGAGCGGATATCAATGCAGCTCCATGACCGCGACATTGATAATTTAGTATGACGTCCCTGGATACTTCCCAGAACATGGGACCTCAATAATTGATACCGCAGAACCTCACAAAGTGTCACCTGCTTGAGAATGAAGGAGTAGGAACAACTCGAGAATAATGCACTCAAGAGGAACCTACCGTCAGGTCTTTACATCATTGCTCGCAAGCCGTGGAGAACCCTGCGCGTAACCCTAGCCTTGAAAAGACATGGTAAAACAAAACCAGCCCTGACAGTACCTTACTTTATGTGTACCTCCTGTCAGCGCTTCGAAATCGAAATGAGACCGAAACAACGCTATGCCATGACCTCTTATTTCTGATTCGTGATCGTGTTCATCCTGTCGCTGTCCGCGCTATGAGTTACTCTCGATGCATGTAATCAAAGGATTCGACAGCATAAAACACGTTTGCTGCGTTGATACTGAAATATGAAAGTATGCTATATGGTATCCAAAATCATCACTCATCCACACATATCAACGTTGCGTTACAAGACAGACCTTCGTGCGCAAAAGAGTGTCAGGCTAAGACTGGTGTCATTCTCGCCCATCAACGGGGTGGCGTCCTGCATCATCTCCCATTTACGCAAATAGAAAGGCTGAGTCGCCGGCTTGAAGACTGCTTCAGCGATGTCGGGGACCTTTGACTCAGGTCTCGCTGGCGCGTCGGTTACTAATTGTAACCATTCATCCTCCGTAGTTTCCAAAGAGTCGAAGATGGAACGTAAGCGTGGATCACGAGTGTGGTAGTGATCTCGAAGTGTGCTCATGCATTGAGTGCGACTTTCGTCGCTCAGGAAATCCGAAAGTATGTTCAGGACATCGTGTATGTAGTCGGTTAGGTTAGGTTGCTTGCTCCAGGAAGGATGTATGAGGAAGACACTCAAAGACAAGAGTATCAGGCAGAGGGTCGCTTGAGGGAATTTGGGATGTTGCATCGTTGACTGATGGACCGTAAGAAGACGTAGGAGCACATTGGTTCTGTTCATATTAGCCAATTGTGCAGAGAGCGGAAGCATGACATACTCGTAGAAATCATGGAGGGAAGAATGGGCGCTGTCGCCTGCAACTTCCAAGTAGCCATAATCTGACTGGTTGAGCATTGAGTGCTGGGACGAGAGTATATTGTTCAGCCTCTCTCCAACCTGTGCGACGGCCGGAAACATCATTTGGTCCGCATTCCTGTCCGCGTTGGCCTCCATAACCAAAAGTAGCGGATCAACAAGCTCTCTAGCCGTCCCGTCCGGAGGCGTTTCATCGCAGAGCAATCTGGAGAGGATCTCGCTTTGCACATGACGCCGAATCTGTGGCGAGATTAGTCTTAAGTGATGGGCAACGGGCGGTGATATATTACCTGAGTGGCCTGGCTAGGGGGAAGTACAGCGACTAAATTCGGTAACAGGCTTCTTGAAGTTGCATCGAGAGGAGAAGCCTTCTGTAAAGCCGTGACTAATGTCATAGCAGGATTCGCTGATCTACCAATAGCTTCAGCAAGCACTGCTTCGAGTTTCAGACGACAAAAAGGTGCGTTGAAGTTGTTGGCTTGGACTAATATATGTGTCAATTGCCGCTCCGTGTCTTGATAAGACCGTCCTGTCAACGTCAATGGCTATCAAAGGCTTCTAATGGTTTATCGCACCTTCGTCTTGGAAAGTGGCTTGCGACTCGATCAAGATAGCCTCAAGCCCCACTGAGCGGCCAAGCTCAATCAAGGCTTTCGGGTCATATACGGCAAGATCATTTACGAGGACTCGAAGTTCCGAACGTCGTGATAAGGCACATGCCCGAGAATGCATTTCGCTTCCTGTGTCCGAGCATGCTTGGAAGGCTGCTTGGAGGAAGGGAAGCGTAGAGCCTGGACGTCTTCGGACAGCCTGACCATATTGCAGACGAACACGGTATCCGCTCTGGCCACAGATTTAGCAAACAGAAGTCGCACAGGTCGATGCACCCTTACTTGATGTGTCGTAAGTGCCTCATCCGCGCTCATTGTAGCGAGCATTTCAAGCATCTCGACAGAAAGTACGGCTCGAGGGTCATGTTGACTGGATTCATCTAAAACAGACACCGCTAGCTCGAGCAGCTTTTTCAACATCAGACAGGCGCTGCATATCAGCGGAACAAATATTTCGCCAAGTGCAGGACGAGCTGGGTTGCGCAAAACATGCCCAACCCAGCCATGTATAAGACTGTCATAATCCTTCCGACCGAAGCCGCGCAATCGGATCAGTAGCTCAGCATAGGATGCCATATTGGACGTCGAATCAGTCCAAGATGCTTCCATGCGCTTGATTATGGCCTCGAAAAGCTGGGCCAGCGTCTGCTTGTCCATGCTAGTGCCACTTGCGAGTACTTGCTCGATATCCTCTGCAGAATGTGACTCAGCAGAGTGCACGGCTTCAGCCATACTTTCAGAAATCGGAGAACATGCGATTACAGTTGAGTTTTGGTGGTAGAGGAGTGCTTGCTGCTCAATGCGTTTGACCTCCTTTCCTGCGTTGGAGATGCATCTACCAAGATCGATCAGTGACTCCAGCAAAAATACGTCGATGATCTTGCTATGACGGAGATCTTCGTATCGCTGGTAAAGATCGTTAAAGAGACTGGCATGGGCTCCCATGGCGGCAAAGATGCCGAAATGGTAGCTGATGCTCTCGCAAACGGCAGCCAGAACGGAACAATCTGCACTATTGGAGACGATATGGAGAACATCAGCGAGGATTGAGAAATCTCTAAGCTCCTCCAAGATCTTACGGACCTCCCGGAACTGGCACAAACTCATCGAGTTGGTGGTACTGCGACAGGTCACCGTTTCTTGTCGTGTAACGACTCCAGGGTTTAGCTCAGCCTCCGTGTGACTGGGTCGGAAGCAGGCGGCAACGCTTTGCCGAACCCAACTCGCAATGGCAGATCTTATCGTGACGCTCAGTTGTGTCGTGTCATGGAACAGCGTTGTGAGGGTTGTGCCCCCTTCAGACGGCGACAAAAGATCGGGGACTCTGCCACTGATCTGAGTCTTCAGGGAATTGATAGCGTCGTCCTCAGCGTTGACAGAGGCTCCTACGCGGGAGAGTAAAATTCTCCTCAGATTCAAGACGTGCGGAGGGACACCTTGCAAAGGCATCTCCTGCAAAAGCCGAGCGTCCCAATGACCGTTCTAGATGGATTAGCTATGCGGTCCAGCACGCAAAAGCAAGGCTTCTGGTTACCTGATCCGCCATTAAAGGCTCGCGCAAGTTTCCTCGATCCATTATCCACGATACATATCTACCAGGTGCCAAGTGCTTCGACCGCAGCAGTTCCGTAAGTATTCTGAATAGTTTGGCGATGGACAAGCCCTCGAGTCTAGGCTTCGCTGCGAGAAAACTCATTATTGACACATCCAATCCATTTCGACCCTTGCTATATTGCCGCAGCAGGCGCGCGCAGATGTAGATATTTTCCTCGCCGTTCCTGTAGAGACTTGAGCCCCACTCGAGACAAACCGCTACCAATGAGTCAAGATCCTCCATCTTTCCCAGGCAGTCACTTGCTAAAAGCGGAAAATTGCTGTCTACAGAGACGGAGTCCAGGACAGAGATGACGCGTTGCCGAGGCGTATCTGGGACCCGCCATACTGGTTCATGTGAAACTGTCGTGAGAAGACGCAGGTTGCGCTTAGAGATACGTCCGAAGCACTCGTGTAAAGCAGGCTCATCTGGGCCAATATAGTTGCGAAGAATTGGATCACACAGATACCATAGCCTCGGCATCAAGAATAAACTTGAATGGCTGATCATGAACGATTTCAGCATCTGTACCACTTGCTGTATGACCGAGTCGTAGACTTCGCCTTTGGAGATCTCTGTTGTCTGCCAAGGGACCGTCAACGCTTATCAGAGACCGTCGAGCGGTGTTCTCCACATACCTTGTGCAATTGTTCCATTAGGGCCTCGACCAGGCGTCTACCGCGCTGCCGCTGCTGAAGTAGTTCTTGACGATGGATCTGCATCACAAGCATCCAAATAGGAAGGGTGTCCAGGTCACAATGCTGCAGGGAAGATAAGATCCAATCCAGATAGTGATCCTGATCTAGAAGATGGTCCGAAGACAAATGTGAAGCAAGCCGCAGCCTGCAAGCAAGGTAAGTGGTTTGCTTCGCGGCTACGAGATCAACATCTTACCCATAGCTAATGCGGGATCTCCAACCAGGGCTGCCGCACGTGCCAATGAGAGTGTCAACGAACTGCTCAACGTTCGATGTCCAGTCCTTGATCCATTTGCTTTCGCCACCGACAGCGAAGGCGCCTCCAGCGCCTTTCCTTTTGAATGCACGGATTTCATTCGCGCCCACGCATTTCGCAAGCCATACGGCTCTAGAGGTAGAAATTTCTTTTGCCAAGCACTGGTCCAGAAGGACTTTGCCTCTTATTCCATGGGGGATGGTACGACTAAGGCGGCGAAGCGGAATGTCTGGATTTGCAAGATCTCGGAGCCAGACTTCGCGCTTGGTGTCCGTCAAAGTAACTCGTGGGGGAGGTTTGAACGTGCAATTGGCAGTGACCACGCCGTGTGCTTGTCTTTGATCGAGCGCCGAGATGAACAGGGACGACAAAACCTGGATGCCTGACTTATGCTTCAAGCTAGACCAGACAGCATGTTTCGCGGTCGACGTTTCGCTTTGAGAAATATGCGGTTTGTCGTAGGAGCCGTTCTTCGTCGTCGGTTCATTTAGCATGTCTTCAAGATGGTGTCCGGTCCAGGGATGGAAATCTGCTGGTCCTACCAACAATCTTTAGCGAGGTCTTTTGTGACCTTCCATTCCAGCACCGACTCACCATCGTCCCTGAAGTGCGGTGCAGACGGGGGCGCTTCGAATACGTATGGCTTGTTCTGAACGTTGCCTCTAGAAGTAACCCGTTGAATCGCTGATGGTCTGATACTGCTGCGGCTACCGTTTGTGGGTTTCCTACTTGGACGTAGCGGGAGAAGAGGAGAACCAGATCTTAGAATCTGGTTCTTGTCTTGAGACGAAACCAAGCTTGTCCGCCCCGGAACGCCCTTCGCAGATCTGTCGTCCGAGGCCTGCTGTGCAGAAGTATTTCTTGCATGCAGGTCATTGGCGGGTGCAGAGTTGACGTGTGCTTCTGATCGCGACTTGCATGGCTCGTTGTCCACTTTCTGCCGTTTAACGGGCGGGTCGGCGGCGTTGCTCAAAGTGGTTGATATAGCGTTCGGCTGAGAAAGGCTTTGACGAGGGCATGACCTCGGGGTCTGCTTGGAGGCGGGCAACGCAGCACGATTGGGGGGCCTGAAGAAGGCCGAATTGGCTGATCTCGGCCATTGAGTGCTGGAGGTATTGCTTGTCATCGCATCTTCGGCATATTGACAGTGATCTGGGGGCGCGAAGGTGCTCGAGGGCGTGGAAACATCTGATCGGCCTTGGCCCCAATGCTGTGAGCCCTGCACGAGGTCGGAGGTCGAGGATGAGAGGTGTGGACCAGGGTCTGCTTGATGAGTGAGCAATACGAGTACTATTCGTACAGCACTGCAGGGTTTCCATTCCCTCTGCTTTACTTTACGCTTTCTCCGGGTAAGGCCCGCGGCCCGCGCCCCCGATGCTGATCGGCAGATGACCCTTTACTTTAGCGCAATCGATAGTGGCTTAGCGTCTCTATAGGAAAGCCATGCGGAATTGCGGAAAGCCCTTGAGATTGGTCTACCTACATGTAGTACACATAGAACAACCACCTTCTACCGCTCTTCAATCTTTGGGCAGTGGCGAGTAGCGACGCCTTCTCCAGCCTCGACCAAGACATAGTAGCTCTTGCTTTCCCCAAGTTTCTCTTTGGAGAACCGCGTGTTAGTGGTTCTTCCAACCAAACCGCTCCGGGAGGTTTCAAGGCTTTAAAATGACTTCCAAGAAAGACATGAGGAGGCCTGACCTTGGTAGCAATCCATGAACGCTTCTTCCTGATGTCTGACTGATTTGCCCAGTCATACCCTGGGTGGACACCCCCAAAGACAAGGATGATAAGGCAGACATGTCCAGTACCATGGCCAGTACATTGCCCATGGCCGCTGTATGTAAAATCTTACCCGACCTCTCTAATTGTCACTTACTAGTGTGAATCCCAGATGTTTACGAAGAACAAGTCGGTGGTTCCTTAGCCACACCGCTATCACTCAAGTATGCTGATGGATATTCTGCTTTGATAGGATGATCGGCTGGTGGGTTCTTCGCCTTACTGAAAAACACCTTAGGTAATGCTAATCTCCGGAAGGGCATCGCTGGTCTTTGCGACTCAGACCTGGCTGGCTGAGACCCCCGAGCAGGCTGGGAAGGCTGGAACGCCAAGCTACCTCAGTATTGGCATGTCAGGTCAGTTTTAGACTTGGAGATTGGCGGATCTACGGGGGCTGACAAGATGCTCACGCAGTCATGGCCGTGGCGGTGGTCGGTCAACTCTCAGTCCCGTTGTGCTAAGCCCAGTTGCTGATGGGTTTGCAGACATATTTACCCCTTTTCTTACCTCCAGGCCAAGACAGGAGAGCAACTGGTACGGGGACCGAAGCACCGGCGGCTGCTCCACCATCATGAGGCAGGCTTATGAATTGTAACCGAATTTAGCACATTAGAATCCTTGGCCCCTAAAGATGACTCTCGTTCCTGGCCATGAGTCACTGAGAGTTTGGTATAGCGTTAAGGATAGAATCTGCTTGTTCACTTGGGATGCGTCAGGATGTTTTGGGACACAGCATGGTGAAAGCGATCATGGGCGGTGTATAAAGTCTCTGATCTGGATGGATGGGTTTGTCTCAACAATTACTGGTTGTGTTATTCCTTGTCTCATTCTTGGTCTACAGGTGATGTGACTGTCGGTGAATCAGGGGACAGAAATGTCTTGCAGTTAGTCTTGGCATTCCCTTAGTCATTAGCGTGGCTCATTTGAACCCACTTGTTCCATCACCTCACTTGGCCTCTACTTCTTTGAAACATTCCATCACCAACATCAATACTCTCCACTCCGTACAAGCAATACACAGAAGAACAAAAGTCGCATATTACCCCATCCTCTCCCATCCAACCAAAAGAACATACCACACCAACAAGTTACGAAACAGAACGAGTTTATGTCAATCGAAAACCTCAAGACCTTCGGTACGTGGCATTCAACTGCTTTCTGCACCTAAAACATTTCTTTCGGGGCCATTCGTCGCCAGCAATCCAACCAAACGACTTGACTGAACGTTTACTCTTGATCAAGAGAATATTCGCTATCCTGACGAAGCGGATTGCTTTGCAGCCCCACTCACTAACACCGCTAACCACTGACGTTGCTCGATTTTCGCTGACCTGTGTACGACTTCTAGACCCCTTCGCCGAAGCCGACGAAGATACAGGGGAGACGAAGCAGTCTCAGAATTACATCCATATACGGATCCAACGTACGTCGACTAATTCCCATTCAGCTTCGTCTCGGAATGCCGCCGCGCCACCCTACTCTATCTACGATTACAAGGATATGAACCCTGACATGCTGCATCCTAGAACGTAATGGTCGTAAGACCTTGACAACCGTCCAGGGTCTACCCAAGAAGTTCGATCAGAAGAAGATTCTCAAGGTCATCAAGAAGAAGTTCGGTAAGCAACCCTTGAGTGACTCATAGTCCTTGCGCTCGGAATATTGGCTGATGGGGAGCCTCACAGCTTGCAATGGCACCATTGTTAGCGACCCTGAGATGGGCGAGGTGATCCAACTTCAAGGCGATCAGCGCAAGGATGTTCAAGAATTCTTGGTCGATAAGAAGGAAGGCTTGGAACTTGACACCAAGCTGATCAAGGTGAGGAAGCTACATCTGTACACCTGAAGCCGGCGTCTGACTGCTCTGTAAGGTTCATGGCTTTTAAGCCTACCCGATCACCACCCACCAAGCCGTCCACAGCGGACGATAGGCAGGATGTTGCCCCATCAAATCATTTCTCCTGCTTCTTCCAGCTCCCGTGGGTGAACATCGGTCGATCTACGGTGTGGGATGGGCGTTGGCTGATACCCTGGTTAAGATGGTCACGATGGGATAACGAACGGCTGCCGGCGTGGGCTGTAGACCCATTCGTCACGACCGTGCATGCGTGCTTGTATTGAATTACTGAAAATATGACCTAGTCAGACAGTTTCGAGTCCGAATACACTTGCGTATTCCTACGCTGATATCGAGCTATTTGCTCCGAGTCGTCATATGCCTTGCTCTTCCTAGCCCAACCGTGGGGTATACGCGGCCAAGTACGTGTCATTGCATCAATGGTTTACCTAAAGTATTTGACACAGGATTTCTCTGGGCGATCAGTCCGTCATTTTTCCAGTTATGCGTTCCTTCAGATGCTTTTCTGCTTCGCGGTCTCGAATTTAGTACTAAGCCAAGGCACTGCATGGAGCTCACTGTCACGGGGTTTTCGAGCTAGCTGCGTAGGTAATATTTTCGTTCATGTGGTGCTCTAGACGTCGATGTTGCCATTAAAGGATATAAATGTAGACTTTGGTTCTTACATTGACTCGCGCTTTCGATTTGCAGCTATCGCAAAGTCCAGAATTCGCATCAAAAAATCCCACGTAGCCCGCAACATCACAAAGAACGGCACCACGGGGTCGTTCTCTCTCGTCAGATGCAATTGGAGCAGCAGCGAGCATAAGCTGATGAAACCCGCAATAGAAAACACGTTGACTGATGCCAAAGTCTCCTTCTTGATATTGATCTTCCGCTGAGTCAGATGGTATAACCCAGTGAGAGTCTGCTGTCGTTCAGCAAGCTGGCTCAGATCATCTACCGTGGCTCACTCACCGTTGTAATCGAGACCCAAGCTGGGAGAAGCATACGAGGGTCCTCCGAAGCGCCCGATAGAAACAACACCCAGGATGTTGCCAGAGCGATCGAAGCATTGGTTGTACAGAGGCGAACAAGAGTCGCAGAGGGGGTATAGTACAAAAGCCTGTGTCAAAAGTAAGATTCGGCACAAGCGCGATGGAACAGAGAATGGAATATTCTACCAGCGAGACATTAGACAGTCGGTAAAGAAATAGGAGAGATACGCCGACGCAAAACACTATCAGCACGCATTAGCCAGCTACCCTCGATCCAAATATCATTCTCGGCCTCGGTAGAAGAGCTACATACCCAAAGTATAGCCAGAAACACCTCCGTGACCCGAAATCGCTTCTCAACGCTCCACACCTCCCCCATGGAAGCCATCCCGTCGCTCAGCAGAAGCTCTCCCAGGAACGTCAGAGCGCACCGCAAACCCCACCACAAGGCCGGCGCTGTACTGAACGCACGACATATCAAGAGCGGGACATTCCAGTGTGCCTTGACACCCAGGAGAACAGCGACGCGAGGATGGACATGGGATGGCCGCCGTCCCTTTGATTCAGAGGAGTCTTCGGGCGGTGGGGTCAGCGGAGGTGCATTGATCGCGGCGGTTGTATCTTCATAGCTAGGAGGAGCTGGGGAAGCCAGGAGGAGAGAAGGGCAGCATCAACTGTCGCAGCGCCTGGATATCTATATTCGAGTGGTAGTATTGCTCGTTTCGCTATCAGGAATCAGTAGTGTCTCTGCTGCGAGGAAAACTGTCGGAACAATCCGACGGGCTTGGCGCCAAGGCCGATATTTCGGGTTTCGATAGCGGAAGTCAAGTGCAGTAGAAAAGGAGAGTAACCCTGCGACTCACAATGGCCTTGCGTCTTCCCTGGCGCACAGAGTGTGCCTTCCTCTATCCACCGACATGCCGTATCCGGGTCCAACGCCTATCAACGAGCTCCACTCTCCAAAGCAGACCCAAGGGACAGGCTGGTCGAACGATGCAGCAAGTAATGCAAAAGCCAGACAGGGAGGAGATTGTCCGCATGACCACGACGTCAGCCATCGACAAGTATCCGCAAGATCTCGGACTTCTGCCAAGTATGTCGTTTCGAGATTTAGTCACGGGAAGTTTGCGCTAGGGCTAACTCAAGAAGTGACCTTCATTATGCCCCCGGGCGACAAGCTCCCCTCTCTTCTGCGAAAGCCCAAGGAAAGAGCACGCGTCGAATGGCATAGATGGAGAGTACGGTTTCAGGACCTGAGGGGGTAGGTGTGTCAATCAGCCTTTCTCCTGTCATCATCCGCTGAGTCTGGCCCGTCCTCAGAGTATACACCTACAAGTTCAGTCTCAGGAAGCGGCCATTCCCGAAGCTAGAACGAAGAAAACTCCCCTCGATAGCCAAGCGGCTGCAGGAAAAGATGTACGAAGCGTTCGCCGAGTAAGCCCACGCTCGCACCTTCTAGGTGGCCTTTGGGCTGACGGTGGATGATCCATGCAGAGGGAATCTGACCGTTCTCCAAAACACCTGCACCGAGGGGCTCTACGCATCCTTTCGATCCCGTATCGCAGCTCGACCTCGGAATGAGCGCGTACGATGGGAGAAAATTGCAGAGACTCGCCGGCCACGAGTCGTCTGCAACCGGGCAACGGTGCTACCGATCCCCGGGATGAAGGAGTGTGGGATGAGACAGGTGGTGGTGAGGCTACAATCGAAGCAAAGACTCGCACGGATCATACCAGGTGCGAAGGGGAAACAGGAGGCGGTCGTGAAGGGAACCGGCGAAGCAAAGGACGTCAAAGAGTATCTGGTCATTCAGAGACGAATGTTGCAGGGTAATGAGGGCCCGTGGGTAGTATGGGGAACGACTGGCGAGAGTGATATCACAGATATTGCGGTAGGGAAGCGTGTACCCACAAAGTAGGGAGAGTAGATCCGGAGGACTGTGTAGATACTGTAGCTGGTATAAAGGTAGATCGTATAATCAAAGGTCAAGTGTACCCGACTCCTTCTCTCCCGTTCAAGGACGAGGTCAAAACGAATCAATACCCAAACGAATAAGAAGTCTCCGTGTACTTGCTCAGTCTCAGCTATGGTTATTTCAAGCTTCAGAAGAATTTTCCCTTGATAGGAGAAACTTCCACATTATTGACGGGCTCGTACTCTTCGTCGACGGAATTCCGCCGGCCAACAGAATTTGATGGCTCCAGCTGGCGAGGGCGATCAAAGGCATCGAACCTACGCCCCTTGATCTTGGCATGGGCCCATGTGATAGATATGCGAAGGACAAATGCACCAAGCGCCCACAAGAGGCCACCGACTGGGGCAGCAACGAAAGCGCCTGATGACGGTAAGCCGTATGGTCCACATGGTGGAAAATTGGCCAAAGCCTACCGAAAACGCTCCAGTCATTCGCATAGAGACCACCCTCCAACAGCAGAAGATTGGCGCCATCCTGCGCATTGCCATAGTAGACAGTCCTAAAAATGAAGACCGAGAGCAAGCCGCCGAGACCGCCAACGACAACCTCAAAACCACGCCACCAGTAACACTTGTTGTTCAGACCAATGACCAGTACAGGTATCGAACTAGCGCTGACAAGGTCGGAGATGAGGTAGATCTGCAAAACACTTGGGCTTTTCAGTGCCACAATGACGGTCGGAAAGATGACCAGGACAACGGACAATCGAATCCACCAAAGGTTAAGCTCGTTGCGAAAGATGTCGTTGCTGCCAGTTGATACCATGGCTGACTGCAAGCTGTCGAAGGCAGCCGTGCTGAGGGAGACAGTCATGACGAGGACAATCCCTACAACCCATGCCGGAAGCTGCTCGAGAAGGAGAAAGAACGCAATGCTGCCATTGTGAGCTGGATCTCCTGGCCATGCCCCTGCCCAGGCAGCAAGTAGGCCTGTGGCGCCGACGAGGGTCAGGATAATAGTCACTGCCACAGTGGCGACAGAGGTTCCAATGACTAAGTCCCTGTCGGTTTTGGAAGCAAATGTACGCATCCAAAATCCAGAAATGAAAAAGTCGTTAGTCAGGACTGCACAGGAAGGATATAGATCAATTGCCACCCTAGCAAGCTAGCATCGAGGAAGCGTGACGATTGGACAAGGCTTTTGTCAATATGGGTCTCAACACCTACAGTAATTACTGCAAGAATGATCAGGGCCACGACCATCGCTCCTTGGATATTATCGGTTATGAATGAGATACGGAAACCTCCAAGAGCTATGACAGTATCAGTTGATGTCATAAGAGCGCTGTCACCAGTTCTTACACGTGTAGATGGTCGTGACGGCGCATTCCACGATGACAGCAGACAATCCACTGAAGCCCGTCAAGGCTTCAATGATCTGCTGAAGAGCCGAGAGCTCTGCCACCATGTAGAGAAAGAGAGTGATAAGCCTGAAAGCCCTTAATTAAGAGTCATGGAGGAAAACGCGTGATTTTTTCTTACGTGAGAAGACTCAAGTACAGAGCAGTCGCTACCCCATATCTCTGCCTTGCCCATTCCGTCAAAAGGTAACCCTCGGGACATTGTCTTCTGATGATAGGCCCAAGGAAACCGAATATAAGGAGGGGCAGTGAAGAAGACAGTGCGTAGACTACCAAGCCTTGCACACCTGCAATGGTGGATACTTCACGGTAGGAGAAAAGTATTCCAGATCCCAGAGCTATCAGTGATTAATATAGCCTGTCGTCAGCGGTCTTTGCTGTAAGTGTAGGGAGAAAGGGGGAAGCGGCAGCACGTTCCTCACGCAAGTATTATCTTGATCGAGTCTTACGGTACAATCTCAGCTTCATGCCTGCAAGCATGTCCAGATCTCTCCGTGACTATGGCACTAAGGTGAATCCAAAGATGTTGCAGGCAATCCGCACCCGTAGTCAAGCCGCGCTTTACCTCCGTCCAAGATCTGTTCGCCCAGCATAGGAATAGCCGTGAAAGTAGATCTTGGAACATCGGCAAGCGTTGTTTCTGTATACGAACCTTATTCATCATGCGCATCTCATAATCCAACAATCAAGTATAACTTTGCGCCGCCCGGTATGCGTGCAGTCCATTGAGGTCGTTGCTGCCGCTTGCAGCATGTGCGTATGAGGCGCTACACTCACCCGAAGCTATGAAGTTCAAGGCATGTGGTATTGCTGTCAACTTCGTTAGCTTTCCTGTCTAGTGGACTTGATAATCGCTTGTGTTGCAGGCATGGCGAGACTGTAGACGAGCCAATCTTTCAAAGGAAGCGGCATCGTAGCTAACCCTTTTGTGTACGGTTGCTCGCCAGGAAGTCCGACTTGGACTGATGTCTCCAGTACCAAGCAACATAGAGACCTGACACCCTGAAGCCCGAAAGTGTGTCCAATCAGCAAAATATGGTCGGTACGGGGGGCTTATTACTAGAGGCCTACAGGAATGCCGCATAGGTCATATAGATGATCGCATTGGATGCCTGAAAAGATGGCTGGCCCATTTTGACATCTGTCTGCAAAGATTGCACTCTTTTTGATTGATCAAACAGGGTTGGATTGCTAAGGTACCATTGATGTAGAGTGTCTCACGTCCTACGCCCACTGCTTCGAGACCAACGATAGCCAAGCTACTTAGATAAGATAAGGGCTTGAAAGATGACACTTACCCCGTGTGGGCCTAGCAGCTCCTTTCTTGGACCTTCGAGAACAAGTAAGTATCTTGATGCCTCGCAGGCGCTGCTAGTTTCACAAATTCGCGGGCATATCGATGTGCTACCAGAAGACCTTGCCATTATCTCGTCCCACTTAACTCAGCCAGAGCACTCAATGTGTGGATGCTAAGTGCCCCTTTGTATTTCGATAGAGGATGATGTGCTGATATCAAAAGCAAGTATCGAATTACAACGACAGCCATCTCGAAAGAGCTTTGGAGGACATAAGACATAGATGAAGAAAGAATCGAATTAACCGCCATAGATCTCCAGCCAACACCGACTGCGCCTATCCTGATACCAAGGTCGGCGACAATGATATTGGATAAAGATCGCAGAGGATCCATGACCTCGGTAACGAGAGCACGAATGCCCATATAGACTGCTCTTATACCGAGCCAGTCGTGAGCGAAGGTTCATGAAGAATATTAAAGGTATCATCCACTCAAGTGTTCGTCGGTTATTCGAGCAATGGACGCGTAAGATAAGGAGCGCAACGTTAGCAGCGCCGACGATTCGAGGTCCAAATGTGGGTAATTCTCATTGAGTCGCGCCACCATTGACAGCAGACGGAGCAGCAGTCTCAGTGTTGCTGTCAATCGCTGGCGGCCATTGGTAGTTGGTCGGACGCGGTGCAGACTGGGGGACCTGAGGGTACTGGACATACTGTGGCGGAGGCCTAGGATAATGCATCTGACCGAGACCGTTCGGCGCATACAGGTTGCCATGCATTTGCAAGCTCGACGGTGACTCGCTCTCGAATGGGACGGCCATCGGATTGAAGTACTGCCCATACTGGGACTGATTATATGGCGAATAGTAAGGGTACGCGCCCGTGCCATAGCCCGGGGAAGGCAGCGCTTGGGCTTGAGATGCGACTGCATTAGCCATTCCAACAGTAACTCCTCGCTGAAAGAGCATGGCTAGAGCATCCTGGGTTTCGCCGAAGTATCGATGACCGGGGCTACCGCCTGACATTGTGGTTGATTCGCGGCGGTTGTACTGGTCAATGGATTCCTTCTGCTCGACGCGGAGGCGAACACCCTGCATGGTAACGGTTTGCTGTATGGCGAAAGTGGCTTCCTCGTGTTCGTAGTACTCGACGAAAGCGAAGATGTTCTTGCCGCTTGCTACGAGATGGTCAGCTCTCTACTCGAGCAATAGGAAAGAGAAGGCTTACGGTTGATCGACGGCTTTCTTACGATCTCAACATTTCGGATACGTCCATAGGCGCCGAAGGTACTACGCAGCAGATGTTCGTCGACGTGTGAGGGGAGGTTGCCCACGAAAATGGAGTTGTAGTCAAGAATTCGTCTATTGCTTGTCTGTGGAGACATGACATGACGACGTGGAAAGCCTGGACTACCACGAAGCTGCGACGACGGAGACTCAAGGCCGCGGTTAGCCATTCGAGCCCGAATCTCGTCTGGCATTCGGGGCTGCTCAAGACGGTAGAGGTGATGGTCACGGAATCCCTAGTACAGCTCAGCAACAGCACGACCACGGCGGCATCACGACTTACCGCTTGCGCGTCACGGCAATCCTGGAAGAAGGCGAACATAATCCATACGCCTTCCGGCAGACGAAACATCTCTCTATCGGTCTGTGAACAGAACCAAACTCTCTCAAGAGCCCCGTAACGTCCCATGATCTCACGGGCTTCAGCTTCGGGGATCGGCTCTCCAGTGACCTTCGAGAGATACAAGGAGCCTAGAACGAAGCCAGTCAGTGGATTGTTGACTTATGACAACAGTGATCGTTATACTTACGATTTACTTTCGCTACCTCAGTCCGGCAAGGACGTCCATCGACATTTAGACCGCGCCCGCAGGTGATGGCACGCTGAGCATCGGAAACATGCTAGCCTTCGTAAGCCGAGAACACTCCGGGTGGCAGTATAATCATACCTCATATTGGCAGAAAGCAAAGGGCATGCCTTTGTTGTCGCGTCGGATCTTTACATAGCAGTTACCGAAGGCCTGGAAGGTGCTGTGGACAGAGTATTCGAGCTGGTCATCGCTCTTGGACGATACAAGGCTACCCAAACGTTAGTCGCAGCTGATAGTATGAATCGAGTGTACCTACTTGGCAACGAAAACACAAGCATTCGGTGGCAAGACAGCTTGAGCATTGTCACCGGAGACACGAACGCCAGCTCTATCTTCGCGAGGATGGAAGGTTTGATCGTCGACTTGACCAATTAGTCACATGTTGCTGCATTGCTAAAGATGTTCCGTGCTTACCTAGGGTCGAAGGCTGGCTAGCTGCCATATCGGACACGAAGGGATCATCGTTTGCAACAGCGGACTGACGCACGAAACTCGCGGATTTACGCCAATTGGGGCTGTCAATGATGTTCTGATAGCGAGTCGAAGTTGGAGAAGAGCGTGCAGAGGCATTGCGCCCAGGCCCAAAGGCAGCGACGCTAGCACTAGACGAAGGGCTGGCCGCGCTGGGCACTGCCCGGACGATATCGGTGCGGTGCTCTGAGGATGCGTGGCTCTTTGATTTGCCAGCTGAAGACACAGAGATCCTCTCGATCGAATCATCCAGCTTGACTGCGAGCAAAGATTGCTCCAGAGCTGCTGTAGCACCTAGGTTGACATCAGCTTGGCTCATCGAAGTACAGAGATGAATACATGTCGAGCAGCGACTGGGACTCATCGCCAGCACGAGCAATGTGTAAGAGGGACGAACGAGGCGTCCTAGGCACTACACGATAATTGCTTTGGCGACACTCCAGCGGCGCCAGAGCATTGTGCAAGAAGAGCAACATTGAACCCAATGCAAGTGAAGTCATGGCAGCGAACCTTTAGGGTATAAGGAACTCGAACAGGGGAGTTCGTGACTTACTAGTGGTACGATATTCTTGAGGAGTCGCGGGAACGCTCCTAGAGCCGGCAGTCTCTCCATACGTGCTGGCCGGAGAAGGCTCATGCACCGAAGCCTGCTGGATCATGGAGGCCGAATTGATCTTGTCAATGGAAGGAAGTGCAACCTTGGAGGAGTGCTCAGGAGCTTCCGTGTTGGCCTTGTCGGGCGTAGCAGGAGAGCGAGCCATTGCGACTTGCTCGGTGTACAGTGTCTTGCGTGACGATGTCTACGTGCTATGGGATGAGTTCAAGGAAGGTCGAAGAGCTTGGAACAAGTGGCGGCGAAGATGTTCGACGGGGAGAGCTGAGGGAAGGATGATGAAGAGGAGAGGAAGGGAAGAGGGAGAGGGAGAGGGAGAGAAGAAATGGTTGTGCGGTCTAAGGCCGGCCACCATCTTGGGGCCGCCTTGACCGCTTATCGGAGAACTCCACACTATGACAGTTCGTTCTCACATCACTGCACTCGGAAGCTAACATTTCCAAGCGAACATTCGCCACTCAGGCCTTGGACTTCGTCCATGTGCGCTGCTTGGCCGGTGAAACATCCGGGAACGGGGTTGGTGGTACAGAGCCATGAGCTCTTCTCTCAGAGCCTGTCTCTCAGACTCCATCTCTGAAAAATCTCCTAAACATCTCGATTCTTCGATGGAACTAGTCTCCTAGCCTTATCTGGCGTTCCTCGGCCTTTTGAAATCATGTGGCTTGGCATACCTTAACATGAGCCCAAGTCTACAGCTTTCGAGTGTTCATCTTGCAAAGGCTATGCATAGTTGCGATGGGCACAGGTCAGGTATGACTTGGGTTTTTATAGAAACTATAATGATCGACACTCGTTGATTGGTGGCTGTACCCGCAGCTAAACCTTCAAAGGGATCGCGCAGCCCTACTTCCGTTGATCAATGCACGTGATATGAGGTTTGTATAATCACAGCTCTTTCAGCTTCTTTTGGAAGGAATGTACTTCTGCTCAATAGAGCTTGGATAAATCAACATCGACATTTGAGCTCCGTAGTCTATTTGCATTTTGAAGACAGGTTTGGTCCGCACAGCCTTGTGGGAACGTTTACTCTATGTGTAGATTTTGCTATTAATATGTGGCAGCCTGCTCAGGGTGGATTTCGACAGCTAGTGTACACAATGCTTGGACTTTGAGGCACAAGCCATGTTCAACATCCTCATTGCGCTGCATATAAGACTACTTGTACATAGCTTAAAATAAGAAGTGGGCGTAGCCCGTGAAGGTTTTATCTCAAGTCAGTAAGCTCACATACCATGGCTGCAACCTCGTCTACCAGCGATCGCCACAGGATAACCTCCAAGATGCCACACCTGCGCTGCCTTAAGGACATGCGTGGATTTGCCAGCATTGTGCCCAGAAGGGACCAAGCCCCTGGACGTGCCTCACAGCATGCCACGCTTGCCACGCGGTGTTAATTTCCAGTAATGTCTGCTTCCACATGTATCATGTGCCTTCTCCCATGAATAGACAAGGTACCTCGAAGGACCCATACTTGCCTACGTGCTTTTGGTGTGTAAATACACATATATGGGGATGTGCATCCGCTACAAGACGCCGTTGATCGTCAGGGCTACTTAGGGACGGAAAGCTCTGGATTGAAGAACGCAATGTGCTATCGTTTGACTGTAAAAAAAGGCCCTGTTATAGGCTTGAGAACGCACAGAAAGCCGAAACGGTGCCTTTGAAAGAAATGCGATGCTCACGCGTCGCTCATATTGTCCATCTTGGTAAGCGGCAGGTTCATTGTGATACGGAATCTCGAAGCTTACTCCATGCCTAGTAAAAGCCGATAGAGTTGCTTGTGCGCCTAGGCAAAGAGATCAGTCAAATGCTACTACTTGTAAAAGACATGCAGTTGTGACAGAGAGGCAAGGCGCTCTTGTGGCGCTTCACCCGTGCTGCTATCTTCCCCAGCGCTCTTCATCTCGTCAAATGGCTTTCTCAGTATTGGTCTTCCCCCTAGCATGATGTTGTGACGCAGATGGCAAGAAGATACCCGACCTAGCCCCAAGAAGTTTTATCATTACGCATCCCGTCAGTCATCGTCAAATATCTGATAAGTGTTCTGCAGAATGGTATCGATGACTCGGACCTGCCATCCAGCGTCCGCGATATTGGGGCCCGTATTAGAGCCCATGAGCGTGGGGCTGAGTGTACTGTTAGCGGCTGATTCAAAGACCCGGAGGAAATGAAGGGCTAAAGAAACGCACCCAAAGCATATGGCCAGGTTCCCCGCATTCATTCTGTTCACGTTTGAGTGTTCTTGCACGCGATTGAGGTGCTGTTGAAGGATCAGCGTACGCAAACAAGAAACGTCGTTCACATTGCATACCAGCGTCAAGGCACGTAATGTAGCATAGTTCGGGTCTGGAAGGCTGTTGATAATAGCGTGTAAGGAATCCCGGCGGGTCACATCATCGTCAATTCCTATGAATTCTGTTAAATCGCATGCACAAACGAAGTAAAGAGGAAGGTTCAACGACTTACGTGCAGCTTCAATGAAGCCTTGATAATGCTCCCGTGTAAGCAAAGGCTCCGGGAGATCTCGGAAAAATTGTTTCAGCAAGCCAGCAACGCTGTTAACGTCATGATAGAAAGCTTCGGGGTTCCGAAAGTCCACCTGGCTAGAGTCTTTTGACAAATTAGGCGGGTGATTTCATACACGAGTGTAGCGCTCGCTCACCGTTGTCGAATATTGCGCGAAGCTTCGCAACATGAGTAGCCGATCCCGAAAGTCTGTAAATACCCTCAACGTCCAACCCGAAAAGATCCACCGCTTGCAAGCATTGATAAACAACCAAAGGGATCGCGGATCCGTCCCGCCTGAGCAAATCGTCCAGCGACAGCCCAAATACCGGCCTTGACGGAGGTGGCAAGTCGGCCGTAGACAAATCATTATGAGATGTAGTAGGCATTGATGTCGCTGATTGCGGATAGAGGGGCGTAGATGGCTGGGGCGTAGGTAGCTGTGGGGGTCCTATTCCTGGTATTGGGGGGTTGTACTGCTGATGTGGAGAGCCATTCTGACTGTTCAAAGCCATGGGAACGAAAGCTGGTGGTGGACCGGCTATCTGGCCGAAGGGCTGGGCCTGCTGTGGACCCACTTGTGGAGGGGGCCCAGTAAGTCCCGCTGTCGGATTAGTCTGAGCATTGGCTGGGGGCTGTGATCGGACGTTCGGTGGAGGCATTTGTTGCGAGTTGGCCAGAGTCTATTGACAGTCAACATTGTGAGCCCCAGCTTTTCAAGCGAACGTTGTACTCCTTACTGGATGACGTTCGTAACGTATATCAGAAGGCCGGCCACTCGCCTTCGGGGAATGACCGGAGATAAAGTTATTCAAATCCTTCTGATTGTCGATTTGGTGGACCACATCCCGTAGACTCCTTGGGCCTTGGATATTGTTTTGGCCTTTGAGTGGGCTTACACAAAGCCCGTTGCCCAGAAGGAGCTTCTCATTGAATGATGCTAATGGCGCGGTCAACAAAATGATAGCAGAGTATTATTCGGCTGATTGAGCTCACTAAATTTCTGTAGTTGCAGTGTCAACCCAGAGTCGCATTCGTTGACGAGGTCCTGTAGTGCGTTGATGGCCTGCGGCCGCAACGTACTCACAAGTTCCTGCCTTTGGGCTTTCGCTGTTTGAACTTTGATGGAGTAATCCGAATCGGCCGCCTGTACCTTACGATTGAGGTCTTCTTCATGCTGGGCAGCAGACTTTGGCCCTTTAAGTCCGAAGACTCTCCCTGACTGCTTGTCTCCGGTACGAGCTCGGTCGTAATCTTCGGCAAGCGAGTCGTATTTGGCCTTCGCTTTCTCCATCATAGACTCCGAATCTTGCACTCTTTTCTCCGCATTGAGCCCACTTTGCTTCCAGTGTTTTCGACCGCGCTCGATGTTCACTGCTAGTTCATGGAGGTCTTCGTGCATCTGATGTAATGACAAGGCGAACTGAATACCGTTGTCGGCCATTCTATCGTGGATGCGGATGACCTCGTTGTAGTTCTGGGCATAGGATCCTTGCCGGTTGTCTGGCCGTCGCGCAGCCTCATGACTACTTCTACACAGCTTTTTCAGACCCTGAGCGTGTTCTTCTTCAAGGGTGGATCGCTTCTTGAGGAAAGCTGCAAACTCCTGCACGTTGTCAGTTCAAGTCTGTTGCTTTTGGATTTCCTCAAAAGGGCCATACTCGGGCTGAGGCGACACTTTGTTTGAGGCGAGCGAGCAGCGTATTGATGCCGATCTGTTGAATTCAGGATCATTCATACATGTAGAGGGAGAATTGAGCCCACGTCAGATTGCAGAACATTCTCTACTGCCGGTGACGGGTCATTTGCTGGGCCAGGGAATTGCTGTCCTTTGGGGCTGTCTCCACCTAGGGCCGGATCGTTACCACTGTTGGTTGCAGAGCTGTTGAAGGATACAGGGTCGACTGCAAGCTCTGACGAAGAGCGATCGAGCGAATCTCTGTCCATGTTGATCGAGGTAATGTTCAACCGGTGGCCAGAGTCCACGCTGTTTCTGAAGGGGGCTGCCCAGACGCGACTGTGGCGCTTATCAGCCACGACTCGGATTTTCTCCTTCATATTCATCGCTGATGCGAATGCTAATACTAATGCTGAAGGCTTCAGCGACCATATTACAATGCCGATGGGGCTCACACTCTCCAGCCTTTGCGATACCGAGTTGTCAGGCTGGTGGTATTGCTCGATCCCTGTCACTCCATCTACTTGACACCAACTCTTCTCCAGGGATATCATGAGGACCTCACTGGGTACTGTTACATCATACTCTTCATTCAGCTGGCGGACGTGCTTTAATGACCCATGTTTTATTTCGCCATCAGATGCCATTCTCTCTGCACGAGGTTCCAGGGCAAACACTGGTGGCAACAGATGTGACCAACCTCCGTCGGCCGCGTCCTTCATACTCTACTAGTCTGCTCAAGCATTCAATGAGGGCTTCGACGGGGACTAGACTCATGAAAAGGATCGTGGATGATCCATAGTCGGGTACTCATGGGCATGTCACCTACCACAGAGTCTCCCAGACCTGGCACCTGCAATTACTGTCGGTACATCTCGACGGCCGAACGATACACTACAGGTCTATGGACTTGACCCTGTGCTAGACTTTGAAGTCAATCACTAGATGCGACGTAGTAGTCGTTGACCTTCTTGGCTATCGGTGTTGATTATCTTGAGTTTCCGTCATTCCGCTTCCTTCATGGATTATGTTGAGTTTCTAATGTTAAAGCATCGGTATACCACTCTTACAAGCGCAGCGGAATTGCCCAGTTGTCTTGATGTAACCGTGGCTCCTGGCTGAATACCAATAAATATGTCTAATCCGTTCACGCTCCTTGTTTGTTCGTCTTCTTCGGCCGGCGCTTCTAAGAATGCCAAGGTCTTATCCGATTTCTGTTATCTCTTTTTCTGCCGTTGCCTTGATCCTTGGTACGCGATGCTGGGACGTCGAAACATTTCCCTCACCTTAATGACTTGCTCGCTTATCATTCTTACGGCTCGGCTACAGATCGTCCTCACGATCTTGCAGCGGCACGAGGCGACGTAATAGCCGCATCATTATATGTGGGACCTCTACATGTGCGTATTGTTGGAGAGGATTGTGCAAGGTATAAGTACACAAAGTTCCGGTCCTGCATGTCCCCACGCCAGTGCTTCCAGCGAATTTCGAAAATCGCCAGACACCGAAGCCGGAAATGAATTTTGTCAAACTACTGCTCACTGTCCTTTTCTATGGCAGCATCACACCGCTTTTAGCAAAGCCGACTCGCAGTCGCAACGCGACATATGATGGCAATATCACCCGTGATACCTCGATGAGAGGAGCCCCCCTACCGCTCTCTGATGTTCCCTCCGTCCTTGTACAAGATATGCTTCAACCTCCACCAGCAGATCTCTCCTTCTTTCGCCGTGGTTTTGACATTGGCGGGCAGGGCTGGACAACGAACGTGGAGCTCTTGCACATGTTCGATCCCATTCAACCTGCTGCTCGAGCGCTGGAACAGTACTATGAGGCTGTGCTGGAGCAGATAGAGCTCCACACGGGAAACACGCCCCAAGGTCGTTTATGCCTTAGCGCGCGAGGTATGTGTATGGGGATCCGATGTCTGGGAGGGCGTCTTGAATGGGAGCTCGTTCGTGTAGCCGTGGTTAGTATTCGCGCCTCTCGTATTGGGCGAAGTGTACTGCAACATGTCTCAGGAGTACCTACTCCCAAAACATGTTTTGCCTGCTTGAAGTTCTTCCCGAAAGAGCAATACTGACTCTAGAATTCTTAACAGCGAGCGATGCTGGAAGCAACACAGGGTGGCTTTGCCGGGGAATTTCGATCGGAGTGGCAGCATCGTGCCAGCGGGGTTGTCATTCAGGTAGGCCTTGTCATAATCGACGACACTGTGAAAAGGATCATGTCAGGTGAATCATTGGCCACATTACTTCCTGTTGCTTGCCAATTAGCGACGTAGCGACTCAACTCGGCGATCGGCCATGATTTTCTTTTCAACTTCACATTCGATCCATGCTTTACCTGCCCGAGCATGAACCGTCCTGATATCGACGCTTGACTCATTGCGGCGGGCTACTTAACCAGAGCTAGGACAATCGGTGCTGCGCACGGGAGACCACAAGCCTTGTTGCAGAATCGAGGGGAAGGTGGCTTCAGCTTTTGTGCAAACTCGTGTCTGGCCAAAAGTTGCGACGAGAATCGCTGTGAATGGAAGGCAGCCTTGGTTGAAACTCGAAGTCTTCGATGACCTTTACGCAGCAATCGCCACAAGCAGGTCTAGACAATGATCAAGGGTGGCGATCTCGTTGAATGCCTACAGAGTTGCCGCCCCAGCCATACGTTTAATAAATCCCTAAGAAGAGAGGCAGCCGTCATCGGGGGTCGCATTCCTATCTTCTCCTTCTATGGTGTATCCTTTTAGTCTCGCAAATTACTTGGGAGGAAGTGGCTGTCCTATCAACCTTGGAAGCTGCAATTACTTTAATGTTGGCTGAAGGACTTGCACGACCACGAGCCACGGTAGAGGTCAATCAAGGCGCCCGTGGCTGCCAACCCCTTGTCACCGTGTGAGGTCAATCGTGCCTGTAGTACATGTGTGGCGTGCAGCGTACATCCGCGCCTTCCCTTCGATCGCCGGCTTCACCATTTTGACAGTCTTGGCTCAAATATGTCTTAACATCATACTGGATGCGAGATGACACGGTGTCATAGCCTCCTGCGCCGTCGTGCTGTGAGATTATCTCTATTCATCATACTGCTATTCGTTACCCTAGTGCTTGTAGTACCTGCGCCGCTCGACCTAAAGAAGACGGCTACGGATTTCTCAAATGCGGCCAGCTCATCAAATTGGTCATCGCCACTGATAGTTCCGGAACGAATATTCCGTAGCTGGACAGGGCCTTCGAAGCTCGATATCGACAAGCGATATCTCTTTGCGCGGGAACTTGGGAGCGGTCGTGAGGGTACTGTAAGGCTGTACAACGACACACGTACCGGTCGGGCTGTCGCCGTCAAGACTTTCCATTCGCAACCACGTAACCGCTTGCCCGAACGTCTCATAGGAGCGATTCAAGAAGTGTCGTTGATCACCTGGCCAGCAGAAATACCTGCAACTCTAATTTTTGGTAATTCCCGATTGGAGACCCATGACGAGCAGCTATTCTCAAAGCACAGGCTTTCAAACCATAGGTTGGACATAGTGCCAGCTTTGGATTATTTCACGACTTCGAGTCAAGGAAAACGATGGAACCAGTCTGAGTGGCAGCTGGTGTTACCGTATCTTGGCCCGGATATTATTGGGCATAGCAAAGGCACTCTTTCGGATTTCGCTCTATATTTGAAGAAAGAGCGAAGGACTCCCGAGCTGCTCGACATCGCCCTCAGGCCGGGTCTATATCGCGTGCTTGGTACGTTAGGTCGGATGCATGATAAAAACTTCGTATGTACAGCCATCCAATCCGGCCCTGACGAGGCTAAAATCATCAGTGCCACAATGACATGAAACCCGACAACCTATATGTTCAGAAACAGGACAATTGGCTAGTTGGTGATCTTGTAAGATGCAAATTCACCATGTATGTTCTCGGTATCATACTCAAATAATTTTTAGGGCAATGTTAGAGAAATCAATCATCCATACTATCAGAGCAAGCAGTGGGCTCTCGAGGGCCAATGGTCCGATTGCGCTCACAACGATGTCCGCCGCACGATAATAGCTTACCTGGTAACGATCCGTCGCGCTGCTGCAGATCATGTGGCTTTTGATGACCAGTTCTTCTGTGGCGAAACCTTTCTCAGCAGGCTGTACTGGGAATTCATGCGACATCCTGTTTCAGCCAAGGAGTTGCACAGCAGGCTGGAGCAAAATTTGACAGGGATCACGGGAGTCGATTTACCGCATTGTTCAAAGAACGAGCCAACTACCATGATGATCGATCTGATGCACCTGCAGAGGCCGCTATTGACACGGAGTGTGGACAAGGAGCTTCGTTGGAGCACGCCGCCTTCGAGGTGGAGGGTTTGGATTAGCAATTGGGGCTTCCGAAAACCACGAGTACAATAACATCAATCTTCAGAACAGAGCGAAATTCTCAGGAAGGTGCGATTCGGATATAGTGATTCAGATAGCTAGCTCCGTACTTGGGTAGGGCCTTCGATGCCTTTCCAGTATCGTGGGCTCGTCCTGCAGCAAGAGCGCCGCTCACAGGAAGCCATCTCCCTTTCTTGAAATTAATGGAATGCGATCCGTAATTCTCTTGCAACCATCAATCATGCTATCGGTGCCGGCGCTATCAAGTAACCTAAGTGAATTTCGGAGTCAGCTTGTTTTCCTGGAGTTAGAAGATGGAAGCATGAGGTATGTGTTACAGCGGATGCTGCTACTCATGGAACCCTCAGAAAGGAGTAAGAGATGCTCAGAGATTCACTTACTCGGGTACCCGGCGTTCACCTGCTGTCCCGTACCATTGGTCCCTGGCAACTGTACAAGGTTTACGGCAGCAACATTCGATAGACCATAGTAGCCGTCTGGTGTTGTAATGCACAAGTCCACCATTGTTTGATAGATGCCCTGCTCACACCTGTCTTTGAGTGGCGCTGGCGCACTGCCGTTGTACGCAGGCAGCCAGTATGCCATGGCACATCCCGGCCCACCGACCGTTGACCAGACCCATTTGCCACGAGGTGAATAGTTTGATCGGATTTTGTTGCAGACATCTACCGCAGTAACATCGCAATTTTTGGTGTTGATCGCCGCCTTGCTAGTGGTTGAATTCAAGCACTGGACTCCATATGCCGCCGGGGTATCGACTTGATAGACGTAATTGGCATCGTAACCGAAGGCTTCGATGGCATCAATATCGTTGGTCGTGGTCAATAACGTGCCGCTGGGATTGCAGGTTGGCGGCGAGTAGGAATCCTGAACTTTGGGTCCACACGGATCGGTCTCGACCGGCAGGCCCGCGGTATCGGTACCAATCTGGGCCAAGACATTACTGGGTATAGCTGTGCCGTAGTCGATATACGTTTGGACGTCTTTGAAGGTTGACGTACCCTCAATGTACTCCAGTGTGACCACCCCAGCAGAAAATGAAGTTGCCACTGGAGCAGCAGCTGCGGGAATCGCGCGACGAACAAGAGCGGTTGGAGCACTGGGAGGACGAGCACTGACTAATGCAACGAACAGAGACGCCACAAAGCTGATTGTGGGAAGCATTATCACCTTGAAAGCAGGCGAGAGACTCAATCAAACTTCGGTTGGACTTTAAAGGACGCAGGTACTTTCAAGTACGTTCTGCATTGACTGATAGTACAGCCTTTTGGAGCAGTTATAGATAGCATTGACAGCCGGCTGGCAGCAGCGCAAGTCGAATGATGGAAATCTATATCAGTGGCGATGAAAAGGCGCTGATGCGCATCAAGCGCCTTGCCGAGCAAATCCGCATCCATATCAGAACGTGCGGGCTGACATGATATATATTCGCGTCTTTTGCGCCAATAGCGATGCTATGATTGAATCGTTCTCCAGTGAGGATGAATGGCATCGCCATGTACACCCGTACAACGTTGTTGCAAGAGCGCTTTGCAGCTGTAGCGACACGGCACGGATATGCTCATAAGTCTGATCACTCGACATTGGCACCACCCCAAGGTAGGAACGGACGACTCCCGTACCTGAGAGTACAACAAGAAAGCATGGATTCTAGTATTAGTCTTACAGAACCCGCTGTCCGCTGCTGGGTCGGGACTGATGATCGGTCCTAGCGACGATCTGGCCGCGAGGACTTCAACTCAAGGGGGCTTTCCTCATCGCGAAATCCGGATATTGTCTCGTCGCCGCTTACTCGAAGGCCAGCGGACAGAGCGAATGCAGCAACGCGGAACGGGAAGGCCACTGTTCCGTCCAAGATGCCTGAAACATGGGAACGGGTGGGGTAAGCTTTTCAGTTTCCATTGAGGTGGCATCGAATGCAACGTGTCGCTGGATTGCGTTTGATGCACCGTGGACGATGAGCAATCATCACGTGCAAATCTTCTCTCTCACCCGCCAGTCCGAATCAGGCTAGGGCATGATCTCGTATCCTTCTCATCTGCAGGCACAATCCTGTAGGGTCAAGTACATGTACTAAATCTTCTATGCTTGTCGTTCCCTTGCCCGAGCTCCTCCATTCCAATTCGCAATCATCGATTCAACAAGCCCACGACTTAGCCTGGGCACCCTTCTTCAGCTGTTCGCATCCTTTCGACTGCACTCATTCCGTGAAAAGTACGGAGAAAGCGCCTCTGTACCCCTTGTGTCAACCGGCTCTCGCCAGGAAGATGACGATCCCCAAATGGCCCCGAGTCTTATCTCTCAAGCCTGCAGCTCCTGCCAGTGTCGCATCTTCGATGTGGAGGGATTAGCGAGGATGGACAGCAAATGTTCCAAACTTCGTCCTGTTCAGGCTATGGCCATTGCTGCTGTCCGCCGAGACTTGCAGGCCATGCAGGGCCAGCTTGTCAGAGTGGGTCCTCGTCGTCTCTGAATGCCTCGTTCCTCTCCTTTTCGTTTATCATGTTCCCCGCTTCGTCCAATCCATCCGCTTCTTCCCTTCCCTGTGCGCATCATTGTACTCCTATCTATCCCTTGGCATTCATATCATGGATCGAGGCTGGCTAGCTGATCCGGGTGAGCTCGCGAACTGTGGACCAGGTGCAGGCTGGCATGTGGTGGAACGAGAACGCTCGATGTTCTTACTCTCGCGTCATCGTTCGCAGGAGCCTGGTCAGTCATATATCATGAGCTGCTGTCTTCTTTATCAGAGCTAATATTCCTCACTTCAAGTCCGGCGGAAGCTTCGCCAATCGTCTCGCTTTCTCATACCAGTCGTTTCTTGACGTCGTCGAATGTCGATCGCTTTTCCTCTATCATCCGAAGCTCCAAGCAAGAACCGCTCCCAAATCCCAAAAGCCCTCACCATAGTCTCCCTGCAGACACCTCCGCCGTCGCCCGTAACCCGATTCTGAGAAGTCTTTTGCTCTGATTGTGGAGGGACGAAACGATGCAGTTCGCTCAAGGTCTCTTGCTTGCCCTAGTCGCGCCCGCCTCCGTCGTGGCTTATGCGCCCTATTATGCTCCGTACAACCAGGGACACCCTCTTCGTCCATCGGGCACCGCTCCCTATTATCCAACGGGTACGGGCACTGCCCCTTACTATCCATCTGGCACGACGTCTTATCATCCTACTGGTACAACACCTACATATCCGACCGGCACAGCCGGGACTGCAACTCGTGTTGGATACGTCTATCATACAGCAGCATTGAAGCGGGTAGCTAGAAGGGTTGAGATGATGGAAGGTAGATGGGCCTGAGACCCGTCCTTGTGGACTCAGGCTTACGCTTGAGATGGACGAGGAGCAAGGGATCCGAGTATCTGCTTCATAGCCAGTGTGCAGGTACTGAAGCGAGAGTCGTCAGAGTATTTCGGGTTCTCTCTACCCGGTAGTAGAGCGCTATTTCTCTTTGTAGCTAGCGAGAGGAGATACTTGATGAAGAAGGCTATGTTAATAGAGGGTAGAGGGACAATCAGCGCTCGAATCACCAGGCTAGAGTTGTCAATAGTGGCACTTCATTCCGTACATCGATACTACCCATCCGTGCGCCAGTATGAATGGTTGCTGCTGTCCACGTTGACGCGAATGCAATCCCTTCTTGCCTTCGTTTCACCTTGGTGCCTTGACAGCCTCCCTTTGACCGGCTGCCTTACTTTTCATGGGTCTCGGCTGGCTATTCAAGTCATTTCCCTCTCCCTTTTTACAGATTGGCATCAGAAGACGCGAAAGCTTCCCTCGCCTATGGATTTAGAATCTATATCACGCACTGGCAAGAGTGGGTATTCTGTGCTTTTCCAGAACCAATAATATTAAATTCAACCTGCGTTATTCTCCAAGTTCCTCTCTGGGCATAGCGAAAACCCCCTATAATTCTCGGAAGTGAAAAGACAATGTCATTTTTCTTTTATTTTAAGCAATGGATCGTAGAGGATGATATTCACACCTAGCTGGGGGTGATGTACGATCGGCAGTCGCTCGATATACTTGCAATCGGTTTGAGGCTTTGCGCTAGGAATACCTCTCATACTTACCTGAAAGAGCATCACTCCTTATTAAGATACTTCCATATTTACATTTCCCTTATTATACCTTTGAGTATTTCACATCGGTTTCCCCCCGCACCATGACCTTAATCCCGCGGTGGATGAAATTCTTCAAGGTCAATATTGGAGTCGGGAGTAGCTGAGTCCTCGGTGATTTATTGCTTGTCCACAGTATTCTTATAACTCTGAATAATCGAAAACGGATGGTGCTCGTCTTCGGTGTCGGTTCCAGAGAAGGCCTTGACATTGCGACCTCTGAAAGCGAACGTGGCAACCGCGCTGTTTTTCAGGGCGTAGGTATTGTCAAAACGCTGGGAACCCTTTGTTGAGGGTGGCTTTGCGGACCCTGTGCGGATGAGGAGAAAGATTGGTCGAAGGGAAGGCAGGCATGCAGCGACGACGCCCAAGTTAATCTCGGTGCCGGCCCAGAGCACGATTGGGGAAATCGTCCAGGAGACATACGGAGAAGTGTTGTCTAGCTTGTAGCAAACGACTAAGAGAACAATGGAAACTGAGACGAAGCTAAATGATAAAGGGAGATAGTAGCCTTCCCTCGATGCTTGTATTAGTAAGAAGATCTAACTCACAGTCCACCAAGCGTGAATGTAGTGAGAACAACGAGCTTCTGAGATCGTTGAACCTGCAGCTTCTGAACGTACGGCATGGGGAGGATGAATATAACGAAATCCAGAGTAAAGTTGGCGGTTTTGGTGCGAATGAAGAACAGTCCATCATTCACGTCGCAAGTAGCATTTTGTATGCTCTTGTCCCAATAGCCCGCCACCGGGATGCAATGCAAGACGATAGCAATATACTAATTCGACATATCATTAATTGGTTCATGTAGAGCAGTATACCGAGAAAGGATGACATACTCTCGCAACAAGCCAACCGAACACGGCGATTGCCAAAACCCTAATTAGCCATCAGATACTGGCGACATTGCAGATGCGCCAATGGAGTGTGAGCAGAGATAGCTTCATAAAGGCCGTGGCGTTGGAATAGAAAGCTCTTCGACAAAAAGATTCAACAACGTATTGCGTACTTACGATTGTGTCATAGCTAGCTAATATTGCTTGATAATATAAAGTACACCGAGGCGAAAATGTATCCCTGGACATATACGCTAGTCAAAAGAGTCCCGTTTCCTGAATGTGAGGAGGTAGCGGTGGAGTGCAGATGTCCTTGGCAGCCCTTTCCCAGTGAGGACTTACAAACCATTGAATCAATGAATAAAGCCGTCGCGGCGAGCTGGACATCGAGTCAGTAACGATCAAGGCGTGCAGCTGCCAGGGGTGTCGTACCAATGCCACGACAGCTTGCCAGTCATCATACCACAATCTGAGGTGGGTAAAACGTCGCGCAGTGAAACGAAGGATGACCGCGCTCACCGTCACTGCGTAAGTTATCAATGCTGCCGCATATAATGACGGTCGATAGCTCTGAGAGAGGTCGGGCAGCTGCTGTTGAACAGGCATGACGAGCAGTCAATAGGCTCACAGAGCTCGCCCATGCAAGATCTTGCGAGCAACGTGGTTTGATTCGGCGGTTCGGCGCTTCTCTTGTTCTCTTCTTGATGATCAAAACCTCGAACCCGTCCTTCGCCGAAGGACCGGGGACCGAAGCGCTCAAATATAGTTGTAGCAGGTATCAGCTGGTTTCCGTCTCCGGCCCAAATACACTTGGATCATCCATAGTGCCGGGATTGGTTGACCGCCAATTACTAAACTGTCGCGTGCCAGCTGGAAAAAGGAGATCAACCTTGTCCCATGTAGACTACGCGGTACTCCTAGCTGGCCAACGCGGTTGATCATCCTAAATAGGAACAGTTCATGTAGGACGGACTGCAACAGGATCCTGCATCAAATTGAAGTGGATTGCCAGTCATAAGTACGTAACATGGCGGAATATTGTTGTTCAATCAGATTCTGTTCGATGTTTTGTAGGATGCGATCGCTGAATGGAAAATCGCCGCTCAGTCGTGGGTCGACCTTATCTACCATCCTGGGTATAGCGAACAGGTGCCTGGCTGTATTTGGCTACAGAGTATCCGGGGCTCGAGCGTATGGTATGCGTTTAGCTTGTGTCTTCTGTCAAAGTATTTCTCGTTCTATCATTTCGGAATTCACTCTGCGCCCTTCTTAAGTAGTTTTGCTTAGAGCGACCACACCTTGCAACATTACTTGATGCTGTTGTCAAGTCTCTCTCGGCGGATCATCTCTGTTATTTCCACGAAACAACAGACAGTTGAATAGCTGAACTCGGGACCACGATGGTTCTTTCCCCGCCACTTCCTCCCTCAATCACCCCGCCGCCACAGCCGCGGCCAGCGCCTCGAGCTCCTCAGCACCCGACTGATTGTAACAGCCCGTCGGCTGCCCCTTATAGAAGCAACTTCCATGGTCAAAATAGATCTGCCCAACGCCATACTCCACCATGGTATGCACCAGACTCTTCACATCCGTCGTCGTCATCGTGTCGTAGATAATAATTGCACTCTGCCCTAGATTCCCGCTAGGAAGAGTCTTGACAGTGATATCATCGTGATAGCTCGATGCTGAACCCTCAAACTCCACCATCGTATCGCAATATGGAAATAGTTGCTGGGGACCTAAAGCGCCGGGGTTGAAGACAACCGGGGTGATGGTGGAGGGGACTACCGCATAAGCGTAGGCTGAGATGTTGTGGTAGTACTCCAACACGTTCTCCGTTGCAGCAGTCCCACTACTGCCGACAACATCATCGAAAAAGATTCCACCAATAGAGATGTTGGCCTGAGTATAGCTCGCCCACTCCGCATAGACTGACACATCCTTCACAACAGCCGAATATGCTCGCGTAGCATATGCGGTATCGACGTAGCCTAGGGTGATGACATTGGGGTAGCCATTCAGGTTCGCGATGCCGGTGACATAGTTCGGATCTGTAGGGTAGGATATCGTGTTCGGTCCGCTGTTGGGGTTGATGATGACTTGCCATTGGACTGTCGGATAGGCTGCGATCGCGGCAGTGGCATTGGCCCAGGCGGAGGCGGAGGCGCCAGGGTATTCGTATAATGGTAGAAGGATCTGGAGCGGGGCTGCTGGGCAGGCAAACAGGATAGGTGCGAGCAGGACGAGCAAGTTCATTGTTACGAATTCCTGCTTCAGCATGTGACTATTGACTGAGGGTGATGGACTTCCGTACCAAACAGACAGGACTTATTGAATACTGGTGAGGTCTGCACCTATTTGCCAGTAAGGTAGGTCAATTTTTAAATAGAAAAAATATAATATTAATGCGAGCCCATGAATTTATTTCGAGTGCGCCACACCTCGTTGTGCATGTTTCGACCGAGGGATGCCGTGACTTGTTGAGAGTAGCTCTCTAGGAATCACTGTCCAAATCCTTCCAAGCTCCGCATTATTGTCGAGACATCAAAATCTCCGAACGCTTCGACAAGCAGCTGTAGATCTTCCATTGATAGATTTTAGGAGGCCACTCCGTGCACCCCACTCTACTTTGCTTGGACTTCGCCCCCCACAATAACACTATTTTGCCAATCGATGGTTATAAAGAGTTTTTTTATCTTTTTCAAGCGCTGCTCTGAAATCAAAGAAGAGTTTCGTGCGAAAACATTGATTAGATTGAAATGGGCTCAACGCAGTTGTCCCTTGAAAAAGTCGCCGGAAGTATTATCCAGGGCTAGATGTTTAAATTAGAGATCAGAGTCGGTATATTCCCTCGTCTGGGAGGTGCGGGAGCGTCAACAGAGGCCTTCTAATAGTAATGCTATATTACGATAAGATTACGTTATTTACGATAATATAAACAAAGTACTAGAATACAAAGATAAATATAAGTGTTGTTTTTAAGAGCTACGAATAAGCGAGATATTAAATAACACAGAGTAATATTGCACGCTAGTTGGAGATCTCTATTATATATTACATTTTTTTTATACTTGATTCAACACCTCTAGATTAACTGTTGGGTCGGGTTTCGATTCCAACTTTAGGAACCAACTCGACTCGTCGATTTCAAAATTAGGAATCGACTCAAAACTCGATTCAATTCCTATTATTTTAGAATCGACTTGACTCGACTCGACTCGATTTTCGATTCCAATATTAGGAATCGAATCGAATTGTCAAGAATGTCAAGAATACTAAAAATAGTATAAATTAAGTTTAAATTTAGATTTTTTATTAATTACTAGATAATGCTTAGTAGTAATGCATTTATAAAAAGAAATTTCTAATATATTTATTAATTAATTTAAATAGATTAACTATTTTTATTAAATTATTAATTAATTGTTACTAAAAATAATAAAATTTACTAAAAATAGTAGTCTTGACGATTTGGGTCGATTTTTTTGAGTTGAGTTTCGATTCCAAGTATAAAAATCGACTTAAATTGTTGGTCCAACTTTAGGAATCGAATTGCCAAGACTTTCGAGTCGAGTTGATACGAATCGCCAAGATTCGAGTCGGGGATCTAACTCAAACTCGATGACCTAATCCGACGCGATTAGTCTAAATACCTCTAGAGACCTATGCGAGATCTATATACTTTTCGCAAGTCTAAATCTATGGAATTTACGATCGCATATTCGTTGATAATAGCGCTTTGCTCTAATAGCGCTTTGTCTTCTATATCTTTTCTATAATATTTATAGTACAAGAAAATTCTTACGTCGCGGAACGGGGTCGGTTTTGGGCGAGTTAGATTCTAATTTGGGGGATTCAACCTAGATTCAACCCGAAGAACTCGACTCGAAATATTTGTTATTTCGATAAATACAAGAGCTAGCGTATAGAATTTTTTAGCGTAATAGACTAGTCTACTTTGAGTAATAATACGTAACAATAAGATCAAAATCTTCAAACCTCGATTTTTAAACTAATAAATAAGAAAGTGTTTCTTTTGAAATTCTACGACAAGAGATAGAACAATTCGTGTAGAATCCAATCTATTTCGCGACGTAAAAATTCTTTAAACAAAAATTCTATAGATTTAAGAAGACTCGCACTTTTTAAATAATATTATTGTCTAAAATTGACTTAATAGCTTAATAGACAAAATTAAATATATAAATACAAAGCAAATAAGGTAGTAAAATCATATATCTATTGCTTGCTATAAAATCTATAGAGAGATAAATCTAATATATATTGTAGCGTCAAGACGCTAATCTAATAGAGTAAAAGTCTTGCAAAAACAATTATATCTTATTGACTGTAACACTTACGTTACGAAACGAGTCGAATTGAAGCAAGTTCTAACTTTAGAGAATTTGTTTCAAATAAATTTTTAAATAAAAAATCGCAACTCGCGCAATTAGAAAGATTGCTAGAAATAATTTCGCGTGAATTTTTGACGTCAACTTCTATATAAAATAAATAGCAAATTCGAATTTGCGAATTTTTTTGCTTCAAAATTTGAATTCGTACGAAATTTAAATTTAATTCGCACATTTTAAATTAAATTCTTAGAAGCAAAATTTGTCTCTAATTGAAGCAAGTTAAATCTAAATTAATTTAATTCGTTTTGCAAAGTATTTACAATTTTATTAGTAGATATAAATAGATTCTAATTTCTTAAACAAATCAATTATAATTAACAAACAATTGCTAGATTTACTTGTCTACTTGAAATATTGTTAGTAAATCTCTACAAATTATTTACTAATTTTTTTGTTTATTATTTTAGTAAGATTGTTTGCAATTATATTTTTTGTAAATAAATGTTCTAGAAGAAATAAATTAAATTTAATTATTTTGCAAATTTAATAATATTGAACATCAATATAATTTGTATATTAATAATACTCTAAATTAAAAACTAAAGCAATTATTTTTTGATTAATTTTATATAAAAGAACTAAAATATTAGAAATTGCATACAATTGCATTAATAAAAAATAGAATTATATTGTTTTTTTGTTTGTCTTTGCGACAACAATATACTTAGCTTCGCAAATAAACTAAGTAACAAAATCTTAATACTTAAATCTTTATAATATAGAGTTATTAAATAGAAAATAAATTATTAATTGTTTTAGCAAAGTCTATATTTAAATAATCTATTAAATTCTTATTTTGTTATAGTAAATATTATAATTTGGTGTTTCTTTAATATATCTTAGAATACAAATAGTTGTATAAATATATATAGAATTCAAATTAGAATAGTAGCAAGAAAGTATCAAAAAAGTAAATTATAAATTCAATTAATTTGATGTTATAATATATATCAAAAATTCTATTATTGAAGTATATTAATAGATAGTATTAATATTAGTTTTGTAGAATTTATTTAAAGATATAGCTATATTAGAAAATTCTAAATTTATAGAGATTAACTAGCGTGATCGTTAGGTCGAGTTTCAACTCGATCGAGTTGATTCGCTCAATTCTAATCCTAGGGTCAAGCAAATTTCCTAGCCCAACAAGGTGAGACGAGCGAAGAATGCGCGTCGAGTGTCTAACTCGACTCACTCGATCACGTGACGTCACGTGACGCGCTAACCATATGCGATTAGCGTGAACCCTGCGCTAGTCCAATCGAGTTAGCATGAACCTTGCGCTAGCTCAATCGAGTTAGCGCATAGATAAAGTAAGATAAAATATAATAAACTAAGCGAATGCTAACGCGACGAAGTTAGCTTGGGTTCTTGGCATTGACTCGACGAAACTCGACCCTAAAATCGAGTTCGCGCCTTAACTTTGGGCCAATCCTACGAGGTCCAAGAGGGTGAATCGAGTTGAGAAAAAAGTGTTCGACTCAACCCAACGATCACACTAAGATTAACCACATCTTGCAATCTAATATTTCAAAACTATTTAATATTTTTTTCTTTTCTTACTTGATTTATTATTTCGAGAGATTTATGCAAGCTCTATACTATTAATGTTAACACTACGTCGACACAACGCTAACGCAACGCTTACTCTATCTTGTTAATTGCTCTTTATTAATTGTTTATTATACTAAAAAAATTCTTTATTCGAGAACTCTATAAATTTAAGTTTTTACTTTTTCTTTTGTTTTTCTCGAGCTTTAACAATATTGTAACTTGAAATTAATTTAATAACTTAATAACTAGAATTATACGCAATGCTACAATAATATTATTGTATATACTTAACAATTTTTTTATATCTATCGTATTTGTTGTTCTTTATAGTTTTATTCTTTTTTATCTTTAATTAAAATATGTTAACAATACTTGCTCTATTATTATATGTTCGCGATTGTAGACGCAACAAGAATTCAACACTTTAAGTACTCTTCGCTTATAAAGAAATTGATTAAATTTAATCTTGTCTATTCTAAGCTATATTAACAACGCGTTGTGCGCCTTAAGACAATCGCAATATAGAGTTAGATAATTAATCGAAACTTCGAAAACTAGTTTTTAATAAAAAAATTTATTTGTATTTTTTATTTGTATTTTTTTTAAATGCTTCGAACGCAACTATTTATAAGTGTTGTTCGAACAATTAATTTGCATACTTATTGTTACTTTAATAAAAGTGCTAGTTTATAAGCATTATTAATTACTTTATCGATTGTTTTATTTTTTACAATTCTTGTATAACTAAGTATTTAATGTAGCTTTGAAACTTAATTCTAGTATATATATAACTTGTTTTGTCTCTTATATTTGTCGAAGATCGTAACGCGCCTAATCTAGAGTTAAACGCATAATATTTACTATCTTTAACAACGTCTAATTGTTTAAGTACATCTTATATATTTTACTTACTTTGTCGATTTTTGTTCTATATAGTTTAACTAGTTGCTCTACTTTAATTGTCAATTCTTTTAATTCTTTATAATGCGTAAACACTACGTCAACGTCTCTTAAATACTTTCTCTATACTTATTTTGTCTTAATAACAATCGTTGTAACGTTGTTGTTTTTGTTGCTTTTATCTAAATATTTTTTTAAATACAAATTTGTTTAATTGTTATTATACTTCTTTTTAATCAATCTTTTAAAGAATATTATTATTATTGTTAATAACTTTATTTACGACAAGACAATATAGAATTGCGTTTGTGCAATTGTTAAGACGTCTAAATTTTGAGCTATCTATTTTCTTTTTAGCTATAGCAACGTCGATTTAAGCTGGATTTTCGATCTCTTTTTTCTTTATATTGCGTCGAATGCGCGTTGTTGTTGCCTCTATAACTGGACTTAACTTCCTTGCGTTTATATTTGTTATCAACTTTTAAATTAGCTTATTTAAATAAATATTAATAAAGATTGTGTTAACTTCTACTTGCAATATCTTTGTTAAGATTGTCTTGTACACGTTTGCAATTTATCGAAGTACATGTTCTTGTATTAATTTTAACTTGATTATAATTGTTTTTCTATTTTTATTAGCTTTGTCAATATATATTATACGATCGTCTTATATAAAAGTATCGATCTCGAGATCGTTAAATATATATGCTTTTCTATTGTTAATAAAAGATTTTAAGTGCTTCTTGTTATTATTTATAACGTTTGTTATTTTGTTGTTAATTTTGTCTTAATTTGTCGCAAATGCAATCTAAATTGTAACTTATTATTTAATTAAATTCTTAATACTCTTATATCTTGTTTAACTTCTATATTGGAACTTATTAATATAACATCTACAATTATATTATATCTTTTTGATGTTTTTATAAAGTAAATTAGCTTATATTTTTGCTTCGCAAATTTTAATTTATACTTTTACGCTTATTGTTTGCATCTTTTATATATCTTTAACAAAGTTTAACAATTTTGCGTTGTTAATTTGTTATAGATTAGAATATTAACGTTATTTACAAAGCTTATAGCGCTAACTTGTAGTTTAATATTATTATATATCTTTAATAGATTTGCGTTATAAAATAGATACAAAATTAATAATAAAGAAGATCTCTAAGATATTTTAGCTATTATCTTGTGCTTTGTTATTGTATAGCTATCTATAATTAATATAGTGCGTTTATTCTTAAAAAAGCTGTTTACTTAAATAAGAAATTAAGTAAGCACTTGTCTTTTTTGCATGCAATACTCGAGTTAACAATATATTATATTATCGAATACTTTTGTTATATTTAAATTTAGTAGAATAGTAACTCTCTTTTTTTGCTTGCTTTATATTGTTTGCATCTTTTTTATTATAAGTTGTAAAATTGTATTTATTAATCTTTATTATTTAATTTTTATTTGTATATTCGATAGAATTTTCGCTTCTTTAATAACGTAATATAGACACTTTGATACTATTAACTCTAATATTTTTTTAGAGTATCTACTTAGCAATATTATCGATTTAAAAACAAATAACTTCGAGTAATTCTTTTTGTCTAATTTGCGCTATATTATTGTAACAACTCTCTTAAAGTATATTAATTATATTTTCTTCTTAATATATCTTGCAAAAAGAAATTGCAATAATATTAATACAACGCTTACTAGATATTGCAATACTTAATTTATAACTTTATTAAATCTTAAGATTTTATTTAAGACAATTTTGTATATTATTTGTTTAATTTTTTAATTTGTAATTAAGACGTTATTCTTTATAAGTAATGCGTAATTGTAATTCTAAATTTTATTTATTAATATTTTCGATAACAATAAAAAATAAGTTTTAAATATTACTTTAATTTTTTTCTTAATTATAATTGTAATTTTCTTGCGTTCTTCTAAAGATAAGATTGCAACTTGTATTAATATTTTATTAACAATACTTTTAATTTATTTTGCGTTCTTAAAGAGCTTTTACTAGTAGACTAATTGCGTCGAGTTAAGTTATCGAGTTCGAACTAGATTTCTAGCTCGTTATGACTTGAATCGAATCAAGATTTTAATATCGAAAAGTCAATTCGAATCACAATGTTAATATCAAGTATTTAGGCTAAGTTACAATGTTAATATCGAGTATCGACTTAAATTCTCGACTTAACTTGCCAAGATATAAAGCAATTTAGTAGTAGAATATGTAGACATAAATTGTATGTTAAATGTTATAATTTTTTTCTTAAAATATTGCATAGTAATGCAATTAGATAATGCATTTAATTTCTTTGTATAGTAACTAATTTAAGATTACTATAATCTCTCGATTAACTTTATTATTATCAAAAAAAATGTATGTTCAAACAACAATTTAGTTGACACATTTGTTAAAAAAAGTGTATAATTAATATATATAACAAGACAATACGTTTAATAAATAATGCAACAAAATAATGCAATTGATAAACTATATAACTAAATAGCTTGTATTCTTGCTATTTATTCTTAATTTCAATTATTTGAATATAACGAAAATATCTCGATTTCAAAATTTCGAATATTACGACAAATGTTTATTTTCTATTATTACTATAGTAGATTTCTAGATTGATTATTAATTGCATTATTAATTGTATATTCTTTTGCTAAATAGTCTTACGCTTTGCGTAAATAACAAGTAGATTGCTATCTATATATATAAAGTAAAACATTAGTAAATATTGTAAAGAATCAACGATAATACAAATAAGTAATGCACTTACTAGAAAAAAATTTAGTTAAAAACGCTTTAGTAATCTTCTAAAGTATTTTTAATGTCAAAACCTAAATTTTGTAATTTTAATTACTTAATTCGTTCTTAAATCTATTGTTGAAAACTTTATTTTAAAGAATTTTTTGCACTAGTCTTTCGAAAGATCTCTTAAAAATTAATTGATTTGCAAACTTTTAATATCGACGAATTTCTTTTAGAGTTACAATTTTAGACTTAAATTTACGTTTCTTCTATTGCAAAAACTTAGTTAATAATAATTTATTGCATTACTTGTTTGCATTATTTTCTAAATTCTAGACGTTGTACTTCTAGGTAAAGTTTTGTTTTTGCTCTTGCTAGCTTCTCTATTGTTGCAATCTTGTAATGCTATATTATTACAAGTTGATTCTTCGATTTTTTTATATTTTGTATTGAGCATATTAGCAATTCGCAATAAAGAATGTATTACTTAAATGCATCATCTATTTGTTTAACATGCATTATTATAAGATCGTAAGTAAGAAGTTGTTTATATTAATTATTTAAAAGAGTTGTATCGACTTAAAGATAATTAAGTTAACAAACAATAATATAATTAAATAATTGAAATAAGTGCTTAATTATGTCACAATATAAGATAAAAAAAATAACTTAATTAGAAGCAATAATATAATAATTGTAATAATTTTCAATTGTAATAATTTTCAATTGTAATAATTTTCAATTGTAATAATTTTCAATTGTAATAATTTTCAATTGTAATAATATTAAATAAAGATAATTTTTTTAATTTTAACTCTAATCTTAAGCGCGAAAATTTACTTTATAATCGCGATACTTTTCTCTTTTATAAATTGTATATTAGTTAACACAACTTCTAATTATTTATTGCATAGATTTATATAATAAAATAAGAATATTAATTTGCATTATTTGTATACATTATTATAAAGACTAATCGAAAGCGTAGGATATTAATTCTTTTTACTCTTTCTTAATTAATTGCTAGTCGAAATTATGTTATAATATAAGACGCAAATTAAAAATTATTGTATATTAAACAAAATGCAAATCGAATAGCTTTTTACAAACAATTAACAAAGCTTAAAGTTACAAATATTTATCAAAAAGCGTTTAAAGACAAGCAAATAAATGTAAAGAACAATGTTTAAGACTTAATTATTAATAAGCGAGTTAAAAAGAATCTCTATAATAATGCATTTAAGTAATACATATATGTTCAAAAAGTTAATTATATAATAGCTAAATGTTTCGAGACAAAATTAATAAAGAAGATTAGAGAAAAGAATATTGCGAAGCAAGCAATTATTAATGTAATAGCTATAAAGATAGCATTTAAAAGTCAACATTTAAATATAACAAAGTCTACTTTTACTAATCAAGTATATATTGTGTTTAATATAAAAAATAAGACTAATATATGTGTTAGACTACTACGAATTACGACAAATTTAATATTAATATGTCGAAATATATAATATTAATTATTCAAATTATTTAGCAACGTATTTTGCATTATAAAGAACTAGATAAGCTAAAAGCAACTTAAAATCTAAACATAATTAATAAATTTAACAAGTTTGTAAGCACATTTTTTAGCAACAAAAATATCGCAAATTGTAAAATATTTAATTCTCTTAATTCGATTAATAACGAATTGAAGAATTTGATTAAAATAAATAACAATAAGATTAAAATTAAATACAAAAAAGTTAAAGATAATGCAAAAATAATAGAGAACAAATATAAGTTGTCGAAGTATAAAGACGAAGATAATAATAATAAAAATTAAGTTAAGTATAAGATTATAACAATCTTAGACTAGTTAATTAAAATAATTAAGATTAAGAATAGTTAGCAAGAATTCAAGTTATCTAGTTATGTAATTTATTAATTGCATTATCTTGTTGCATTATTTATTAAACACATTGTCTTACTATATACATTGTTTATGCACTTTTTTTATCAAATATATTTATCAAAAAGTGCACTATATATATATTTTTTTTAACAAATATATCAATTACATTATGCATTTTTTTACTAAATATATTAATTCAAAAATGCATTATAAGAATAAATTCAAATTATCTAGAAAATTAGAATCAAATTATTAACTTAACTTTTTTAATTAAAAAGTTCGACAATCTTGTTCTATATAATTTTATTAAAGATTGCAAAAAAAAAAAATTGTATCTTAAAAAGAATTTGAATTCTTGATCTTTTAACTCGCGATAACAATAATATATAATCTACGATATAATCTTAGATAGCACAATAATGCTTTCGTAAATTATATTGTAAATAATATATTATTGTTATTGCAAATTAAACGCGCTATTACTAAGCTATCAAGACTTTAATATTTAAAAATATATAAAAATCTAATATTTCTAAATATTTAGCATAATTTTTAAAAAGTCAAATATATTAATTTGATGCAATATAAGTAATTTAAATACATTACTAAATTGCATTACTAGATTCTATTATCTTTTAAATATATTGTCTCGAAATATATATTAACAGTACAAAATCTTTGACAAATATAATAATATCGAATCTCTAAATACTAATTAAACGCAAAACATATTACAAATTTACTCTAAAAAATTTATTAAATTTTTCAATTGTTAAATCATTGTTTTTTTTTCTTTGATAAATATTTTACGCTTCGATAATAGTCTCTTTAAAATTTAAGTTTATAATACAATTATAATACTTAAGAAGCATTATTTGTTTAATTAGTTCTAAAGTTATTTGTAATCGATTTTATCGACAAATTTTTCTAGTAAAATTAAATATTCTTTCGATACTTACAAAGAATATTAAATACGAAAAAACGTCTTTAGTTATTTAAGCTAATTTTAAGAAGTTTAAAACGTTATTTTTTCAAAACTCTTATATTGAAGTTTCTTTAACAATAACGTCAATGCGAAGATATCGATTGTTCTTGCTTAAAGATAAAGATCAACGTTAACTTTGTTAAAAAAAAGTTTGTATAACTATCGCAACAAACTATATAATTATTAACAAATAAATAATTGCATTATTAATTTGTATTGTCTTGTTAATTTTGCTAGTTTGTTGCGTTTCGAGTCTTAAAATCGTAATTTTCTTTTTATAATAACAACTAAAATAGTTCTTAAACTCTTTTTTGTACTTGTTGTAATAAGAATAATTAATTTTATTAAAGTCTTGCTTTTTAATATTCTTTATATTTTAATCTTGATACAAATTTAATTTTTAAATAAGATCTAAAACTATAGCAAGATTGTATATTAGTTTGTCTTTGTTCTTAGTTTTAGAATAGTATTTCGCAAGTTTTGTAAAAATTAATTCGCAAGCTTTGATAATAAGTGTTTTTAAAAAACATGCATTGTCGTATATAATTCTTTCAATAGCATTAAAATAATTAAAAGAAGTATTAAACAATCGAAATTTTAAATGCATGTTAATATTAGTTGTTCTAGACACAATTAAAATTAGTTTATAGAAAAAATATAACATATTGTTAACAAGCAATACTAGTAATTATTCGTTATCTTCTAATTAAATAGCTTGAATTTTTGAATCTTCCAAGACTTTATCGATCTATATATTAATTATATTGCGCAATTGATATATACGTTAAAGTATTAAGTAGATAGAGTTTAAACAAATGCGAATGTTTTGTATTAATATTTAAGATTTTGTTTTAGCTTTCATTTAAAGCTTTTAAAAGCGAAGCTTTCGTTAAGAAAAACTATTAATAACAACTATAAAAGCGCAAGACTAATTTATTTATTAGCAAGTGCATTATCTCTTTGTATTACTTATTTAAAAAATATCTTCTTAACAATAGTATACAAATTATTGCTTATAACTACATTCTTAACTTGATTGTTTTCTAATAATAGTATAATATTGTTATTTAAAGTTTTTAATTTAATAACTTTAATAAACTTCTAGATTATAAAATTAATAATATAAGTTATACAAGAAATCGAATTTTGTATTTTATCTTATAAAGTGTCGCATCAATTAAGCGTTTTTTTAAGCTTTTCTTTTAAAGTATTATTGTTGCTTGAATTATTTGTAACAATATCAAAAAACTTGTTTTTAATATTATATATATTTAAGATTTTAAGAAGCTCTTGCATTAAATAACAACTAACATATTTAACTTATAGAGATATAAATCTAATAAGATGTTTATAATATTAAAATGCAATATTTATTTAATATATTAATATTTCTAGATAAACAATTTTTTAAGAACTAGATTATATATCTAACGCAATAAATATATATTGTAACTCTTTTAGATTTTGCTTTATCTTAATACGAATGTTATTATATTTTAAGAAAATTATAAATAACAATTTAGTGCGATGCACAAGAGTAAAATCTAAGCGAAGCATTTGTAATAATTATCGAAAATGCTTATTTTCGATAATTCGAAAAGATAGATTTAAGACAATAAAGATTTTGCACAATATTTGTTTTTAATTTTTTTAATTAAATTAAAACGCTAAATTGATATAGTTTTTCTTTTATTAATTTGTTAACTTTGCATTATTTATTTGTATTATTAAATTAAATTTACACAATTAAAAGCTAACTCGAGCTATAAAAGAAAATTAGATTGTTTTTGTTTTTTGCAAGCAACTATCTTGCGATATTTGAGCATATTGATTGTACTAAAGTTATTTATAGCTATAGAATAATTTAGAATTTTGAGACAATTCTTGCATGCTATCTTAGGATATTTTTCTAGTATTAAGATTATTTAAATAAATATATTTCAAACATTGAATTGTTTATCTACTTTAGTCTTTTTAGTTTAAAGTAAATTTAATTTTCTTTTTTAAGTTTTGTTTGTAACACTTTCGTCAATAGATTTTTGTAATTATTATTGTTAAAATTGAGCATTAGTATTAAAATTTTACTTAACGTATTTGTTGTTTTTTCTTAATTTTAAAAGAGAACTATTTTGACAAATTTTATCGATTGCTTCTTGAAAAGCTCTTTTTTTCTTAAAAAAGAATTAATTAATATTTTATAAACTTTGATTTGCAAATTGATTAAGATAAAGATTACTTAAAATTAAATTGTGCAATATTAAGAAACTAGACTCTTTCTTAATTGAACATATTAATAAATTGTATATATTGTTAAAATTAGATATTTTGCAATATATTTTGCAAAGAATAGTAGTCTTAATAACAACAATAAATTATCTAAAGATAAACACTAGTAATGTAATAAAATAATGCAATAAAATAATGTAAATAACGAGAAAATAATAAAGAAGAAAATTGTTTCGTTCTTGGCGCATAAGTCTCTCGAAAGTCGTAACGTAATAGATTTAAAAATAGAAATTCTTGACATTATAACAACATTTTCGATTGCTTGGCAATCTAGATCAATAACTTAAATCGAGTTAAAAGTCGAACTAATATCAAGTTGAGTTACAATGTTAATATCGAGTATTCGAGTTAAGTCACGATGTTAATATCGAGTATTTGAGCTAGATTAGAAAGTTGATATCGATTCTTGACTTGGCGATCAATCTATTTACTAGAATCTTTTAACTCTTGTATTGCTAAACAAAACTTGTCTTTTTTGTACTTTCTTAATATCTTGTCTTTTTTGTTATATATCTTAATATATCTTGTTTAATTAACTGACATTTAATATTATTGTAATAAGTATCTTGTCTCTTTCATTGCTTGTATATAGACTAATCGTTGAGCTAGATTATGATATTATCTCTCTAGTTCGACCTAGCACCAAGATCGAGTCGTGACGATTTTTTGGAATCGAATCGCTCAAAGTAGTTTAGCGCGCTTCGCGCTAAACTACTTATAGTAATGGACTAAACTACTTTGAGCGATTCGATTCTTCGATTTTTTTTTGACCCAGGTCTTGGCATTTGCACGTGACATTTCCGGGTCAGCGCGACCAGTCTACTCTTCTATTTTTTTCGAAAGTATCTCGATATAGATTGATCGCCAGGTCGGGTTTCGATACCAACATTCTGGCCCAACCCAGATACTCAATATCAATCTCTTGACTCGACTTGGAATTGACTTAGGTCAACGATTTCTTGACTTGGCTCGACCAACTCGTCAAGCAATCGAAAATGACGTCAAAATGCCAAGATTTTCTATTTTTAAAAAAATTCGCATTATTTGAATTACTAAAAATAGTTTAAAAATAATAACGCACAAATAACGTACAGATGCATTACCTAAATGCATTACTATATAATATTATAAACAAATTAATTAAATTAATCAATTTGATTAAGTTGATTAATGCACTTTTTTAAAAATAATCTAAATTTTTCGAGTCTTGGCGAGTTGAATCGAGTTATACGCTAAGTACTTCATATTTACTCTTTGATTCGACCCAAATACTTGGGTCAAGATTTTTGACTTAAATTGGGTCTTGGCGAGCTAGGAACCTAATTCGAACTCGATAACTCAACTTGACGCGACTAGTCTATTTACAATAAACATAAACAAAAAATAAGCTCAAGATATGCTTAGTATATATAGATTGATTGTTGATTCGATATTTGATTCCAACTTTAGAATTGAATCAAATTGTCAAGAAATCGAATAAAATCGAATCGCTTAAAGAAGCTAGCTTATTACTATAATAAGTTTAGCTTAGTCGAAAAGTTACTATTTTAAGCAATTTGATTTCAAAAAAAAATCGAGGAACCAAATCTTGACGCTCTCACGTAATATTTTCGGTTTCTCGCGATTAATCTAAGTATATACTAGAATTACACGAATATTATTAACGTTTTGTCTTAAGAATTTGAGAAATATCTTTACAATATTAACAACTCTCGAGAGTAATTTAAATATCTCGAACATATGCTAGTTTTTTATCGAGTACATTCTAAGCTTAATTTTCGAAAACGTTATTTTAATTATTTGATAACTTATCTTATTAATCAATTTTGAGAGATTAAGATTGTTAATGAATTAATATAACGCATAAAAAATATAAGCATATTATATCTTAAGCTTAAAACATAAATTAAATATCGAAAGACAAAATAAATTCTTGCTAAACTATATAAAGAGAAATCAAAGATTTCTTTGTATTAATAAATGCTAATTCGCAATTATATTAATATAGAAAAAAGCAATTATCTTTAAGACAATAAGTCTGGGAGAAGAAAGCTATTACTACTTGCTTCTATGTTTAGATAGAACTTATAATTGTTCTAAGCTATGTTTATGCTAATTATAGACTAAAATAAGAAAATACGCTATTAAGATATTTGAAAAAAAACAATTTCAAGACAAAAAAAGACATTTTATTTACTTAACGCAATCGCAATAAATCAAATTGTATTGTTGCTTAATTAATTAAAAAAATGTGTACAATTAATTTATATTTAACTTAATTTAATAGTTAATTAAATTATAGATAAAAAAGATCGAAGAGTTGCAAAGCGTTGTCGACAATATTTACATCTTTCTTTCAATTCGAATTTTTTTTATATAATATTCTTTTTTAATAGACTTGATTCTAAGTATAAATTTGGCACAACTACAACGTCTAAATTCGATAGCGAGATTTTTTACACATTTTAAAGTTGCAATTCAAGAACTATTTATTTGACAAAAGATCGACGTTAAGCATCGACTCAACATATATTAGATAAAGATTCTAAAACGTTTTCTCTATTACGCCAATATATAGAAACACTATTTAGAAAAGATAGACGTCAAGCATCGACTCAATATATATTAGATAAAGATTCTAAAACGTCTTCTTTATTACGTCAATATGCAAAGATACTATTTGAAAGAGACAAATGTTAAGCATTAACTCAACATATATTGTTGTCTAGCTTTGATAAGCATAAATTAGGCTCAAACTCTATAAACAACACATCAAAATCGAGACAAAAACATGTAGCGACACTATTGAAACATTAAATTAAGAATTAAGTGCAAGAACAACGCATGTAACGTATGCGTCAAAAACGTAATAAATTTCTACAAGAGAAAGAGAAAAGATTAACAAAAAAAGTTATTAAGTTAAAGCAATTTAACATTGTTAACAATACAAAGTGTATTTCGAACATAATTTTATTGCAAACAAATTAACAATATCTATCAAGCAATTAAAACAACAACAAAGATAAATAAATTAATTGTTAATTCGATTTTTGTTTTCAACTTTTGGAACCAAACTAAATCGACAATTTAACTTTAGAAATCGAATTAAAAATTAGTTCGATTTCAACTATTTTGGAATCGAATCGAATCGAATCGAATCGATTTTCGATTCAAAAATTGAAATCGAATCAAATTGTCAAGAATGTCAAGAATACTAAAAATAGTATAAATTTAGTTTAAATTTAGATTTTTTATTAATTACTAGGTAATACTTAGTAGTAATGCATTTATAAAAAGAAATTTCTATTATATTTATTAATTAATTCAAATAGATTAACTATTTCTATTAAATTATTAATTAATTATTACTAAAAATAATAAAATTTACTAAAAATAGTAGTCTTGGCAATTTGATTCAATTTTTCGATTCGATTTTCGATTTGAAGATTAAAATCGAATCGAATTATCGATTTCAACTTTAGAAATCAAATCGTCAAGACTTTCGATTCGATTCGAATTGAATTGTCAAGATTCGATTCGATTTCTTGAATCAAACTTGATTTCCCAAATCGACGCGATTAATTTAAAGATAAACTAGTTTATAAGTTTACATTTTCGTTTTACGAATACTACATAATATTAATAACTTAAGAACTTTATTTAATCTCGAAGTATTACCCATAAATCTAACTTATATCGAGTTTATATTAAACATTAATTTGAAAAAAGATTTATTTATTACTTTATTAAAAAATTAAAAATTAAAAAGAAACAATCGAAGACAAAATTACATACAAGATATTTATATTATTTGTAAAACTAACGAGTACAACAATATAACAAACTATTATAATTGCTTGTTTAGCTTTATCTTATAAACAATAATATCAAGAATAAAAGAAGTAAATACAAAGTTAAAATAATAAATAAAATAAGTATATAGCAAACGTAGACAAGATACAAACTAAATATATATTTAAACGTAATTAAAAATAAAATCTTAATTCAAGATTAAATAAAGTATATAAGAATTTTATATTAGATATAAATTAAACTTTAATGCAAATTAATTTACAAAAGAAATTTTTCTATTAAATTATAATTGTTATAGTAGTTACGCAAAAGCAAAGCATATAATAAGTATTAATTTACTTCGTTAGATTAAAGTCGAAAAAAGAAATATTTAGTCGTTTATATTGCATATGTTAGGCACAACAAAGAACACAAAATTAGTCGAGATAAGTTCTATTAACAAACACAACATATACTAAGCTTAAGACTTAATAAATTAACTTAGAAAGCTTCTTTATATTAATGCGTTCTAGTTTTTGCTTAACATATGTTTAATATAAACAAAAAAAATTAATTTAATCTTTAATTTTCTTAGTTGTAGATATAATAATAGTTTTTGTAGTAATTGCATTAACTAGATATAAGCTTAGCATAAGTTTAGCGTAGATAAAGAAACAATTGCACTTACTTTTTTTGCTAACAAAATTAAATTTATTTAAGAAAGAATTAACTACGCATAAATTTAATATAGACGAAACATAGACTTGTAGACAACAACTTTATTCTTCTTTGTTATTAAAATATTAATTAAGACGTTAACATTTGTTAAGCATAGAATTAATATAATTTAAATATAGTTAATTATTGTGCGAGACTTGCTCTTCTTCGAATTAAGAAAAGTATTATAATCTTTTTTAAATATATAGTAAGCATAAGTGTAATATAAACAACTCTTAAGCTCTCTTATTAAGCTTAATTATCGTAATTCACTTTTTATTGTTATGTTTAATTTTTTCTTGTTAATTACGCATATATTAAACATAAATAGAGCATAAATCTTTGAAAATCTTTAAGATCTTAAGCGCACTATTTTCACGAAATTTCTTCTCTTTTTTACGTTTCTTTGGCGCTAGCATATACTTAGTATAGACTTAACTTAAAATATAATTAAGATAATTTACTCGAAGATTTAATATCTATAATAGATACATCAATTTGCGCATAGTCTAAGTATATATTAAGTACAAATCAATATAATAAAATATACAAGAGCGAGCTTTTTAATTAAAGAATTAGTTTAACGCTAAGAGTAAACTAACGTAAACTTAATATAATTTAAAAGTAAGTTAAAAATATACTTCTCGCGAACACTCTTTAAGTCGAAAAACAAATGTTCGAAGAAAAACGACAAACAATAATTAATTAATAACGCTAACAATTATATTAATACAAGTCTAGTATAAGTCGAATCTATGCGTAATTAATGCGTTAATAAAGTCTTAAAAGACAAGATAAGCATTTATATATATAGTATAAGAGCAAAGAAATTAAGAGATAAATCAAGCATATAACTAGTATAAAATAAGCTTATCTCGCAATAAAAGCGTGTGTTAAAAAGAGTCGCAAATTCTTGATCGTAACAACTATCTTATATAAGCTTAATATATGCTTAGTGTTAATCTAGTTTACGCAATATACTTTATGTTATTTACATATTAATAAATAAGCGTATTAACAATGATCTAATGTTTATACAAGATATAAGTTTAGCTTAAGCAACATTTATTAAAGTTATACTTTAACTTCGTAAAGTAATTCGTATCTTGTTATTCTTTAAATTTAACTTAAAGCTTTAAAGCACTAAATTAACATAAGTTCAACATATATTAAGTGTAAAAGAGATATATATTTCTCTATTACGTAACGCATATTTGTAGAAACATTTCTTGTATCTAAATTTGCAACTATATATGCTTAAGTTATACAATATATATTAATAGCTAAGATATTTGCTTATTTGCTCTAGCATAATACTTTCTTATATAACGACGTAGCTTAATTTTAATCTTAACTTAACATAAATTAAGCATAAATAAAATTACAACTATATATACGAATAACTAGCAATTAATAACAATAAAAGTTATTTTATATGTTTAATTAGTTGACGTTATTGTACAATTGCATCTATTAATGCTTAATATATACAAAGTCACAACTAAATTTATGCAACTTATATAATAAAGTTAAACGAAAAGATTTAAGTTCTAGAATTTAACGCAATTAATAATACTTAATATATGCTAGACTTAAATTAAATTTAATCGTAGATTATCTATTGTTTTTCTTAACTTTAACAATAGATATTGTTAATGCTTAGCATAAATTAAATCGCAACAAAAAGTTTCTTTTTACTAGATTTATTATCTTCTTAAACGTATTTTATTTGCGCTAAATATAAACTTAATATATATCTAACGTAGAATTGTGTTACAACTAGACGTTTACATTTAATTACAAAATTAAAATTTGAATTAAAATAAGACTCTTAAGTGTGTAATTAATATATGCTAGACGTAGACGTCGCATATGCTATGCTTATCGTAATAACACTTTAGAGAAAACAAATTCTTCGCGTTTTTTACATTAGAATTGTCGTAATATGCTCTAAAATTAGCGAGCTAAATTGCGACAATATTTATGCTAGATATATGCGAAGATGTTAGAAGCAACAAAATTAAAGGATATATTAGATTTATGTTATACATTTATTAATAAAATCAAAAGTATATGCTAGATTGTTGTAGATATTTAGAAAAGATAAAGATAAAAGACGCGACAATTGTACTTTAATTTCGCAAAATATATTAAAAACTTAACGCGCAACTTACGCTTAAATCTTATATAGTCTTAATATATATTATAGTAATGCTAAATCTATATTTGAATTGCGTATTATATAGATGCGTCGAAATTGCGCGCTTAAGATTAAGTTAATAGTTTTCGTTTTATTTGCTATTAACTATGTTAAGCATAAGTTTAGCTTATTTTAAGTTTTAGAAATTGAACAAAATTACAAATACTCAATATAATAAAAAGATCAAATTATATATCTAGTATATGTTAAATGTATACAACGTATCTTTAACGCGCCTTTTATATAAAGAAATTAAGTTTTTCTCTTTTGAGCGTCGTAAATATCTAGCATATGCTAAGCTTAAAAAGCGCAATTTATTCGTTTATTTTTAATCTTTCTAATCTGTTAAGCTCGATCTATATTAAGCATAGACACAACATAAACAAAGCTTTTCTCAAGTAAGAATTTCCATCTAGAAGAAGCTCGTTCTAGGTAAGAAATTTGTATTCAAGTTGAGCTATAACTTGTTGTTGTTCTTGTATACTATTTGAAAGATTATTATCTTTTTATATTATTTAATTGTTAATATATTCTAACGCGTCGATAATACGTTCGCAATAACTAAACTTTGTATCAAATTTATAATTTTTTTTGTATTTATCTTTTGCATTCTTTTAATCTTTAAGTTCTTCTTAATTTATATTATTATCTTTATATTTTTAGTAAGCTTTCGCTTTAATAACGCGATAGTAATGTTTTTGCGTAACAATATATATATTGTAATTAAAGATACGTCTTTAATTATTTTTGTCTAATTATTTTTTGTCTAAACTTTTATCTGTTTCTTGTTCTTAATTATTTTTATTTTTTTATTTATTATCTTCTCTAGTCTTTTTAGCAATAAATTGTTTTTATTTTAAGATAAGCTTGACGCGACGTTGTATTAATGCGTATACTTATCGATTATATTAAATGCGATTTTTATCTCGTTTCAAGAGACTATATTCTTGGCAATCGTTTTCTCGAATCTATAGAGCATTCTTATTTTTCTTATCTTTGTAATTATAGTCTTCTTGTTTAATTAAATTCTTTGCGAGAACACTTCGCAAACATCTTGTTTACTTGTTAATATTGCGTCAACTATAATCTTTTTTTCTTTGCGAGTCAAATAAGTTGCAAACGTTATAATCGATAGTGTTTCTCAATCTCTACTTAGATAAATAGATAGATTTCAATCGTTCGAAGAAGTTTTTTCAAATTTTTTATTCAAACTATTTAATATTGTTTGCAAATAAGTTATCTAATTAAGATTAATTTTGCTATTTAAATATACAATTAATATATCTAAATAATATAAAATAGAGTTTAGATTGTTTATTTTAAAATGTATTTTAAAACAATTCTTTATAGATTATAGATAGATTTCTTTAGAGTTAATCAACAATATATTATTAATATAGACATACAAATATATGTTCTAATTCTTTAATATATAAACGAAAGAATTAACAACAATAGTTATAAATTCTAAACTATTAAGAAACTCTTATTTTACACTATACTAGACGCGCAATAATTATTGAAGACTGTAAAGAGTTTTTCGTAACTCGTATACTAGAGTAAAGTTTTAATAAAGTTGTTAAATTAACTCATATAAATAATATTGTTCAAAAAACTATAAAAAAAGACAATAATTATATCTATCTAATATATATAGAGAGACTACAAGCTTTTATTAATACAAATAACGTTCTAAACAACGTTAACTTTATTATACTTGTTTAGATCGAGATAAGATTTATTTTAGCTATTTGCTTATAGTTTCAAATTATTTATTTTATTCTATATTTAAGATTGCTATTATTAAGATTCTATTTAATTTTAAATATTTATCGATCAATAAATATTTTTCGATTATATAGTATTTTTTTAAACATTTGCATATTATTCTTAATATATAAGACAATTTTAATCTTTATAATCTTTTGCTATTGCAACTATATGCATAATCGGCAAGTCTTTTTATAGAATTACAACTTCGTAATTAATAGATCTAGTGTTTTCGATACTTTTATACTAAAAGAACTAAGCTATTATTGATAAAAAATGTACAAAGAATGCGTATTATATATATATAATCTTTAGATTTGTTACAATAATATAGATTTTTGTAGTTAAAATAATTTGTTGTTTTAAAACTTCTAATTATTCGATTTAAGAACAACAATAATAAAGCTTTATTGTAAATATGTTTAGACAACTTTAATAATAGTAAAAACCTATAAAAATATTGTTTAATATTGCAAATTTACAAAATACTAACAACAAAATTGATAAAAATATTAAGTTTTGTAAAATAAGTTTATTTTTAATAGAATTTATCATGATTTAATCTATTTTAATTTGATATAAACTAACTATTTGTATTATGTTTGTGTTATTTCTTCTCTTTAGTATTATCGAAAATACTTGCAATAGTTGCAATATTTGTAGATATAAAATATCTATTTTAGAAGTGTTGAACATTGCTTATTTTGTTGTTATTTCTCTTTGTTTAAATACATTTTGTTTTTTTCTTATTGAAATTGTCTTTAATACATTTCGAAGCTACTAAATTAAATATATAATAGTTAGTTCTTTTATTAAAGCGTATATTGCGTAATATATAGACTCGCTTAATTCTAAAATTATAGATTTTCTACTAATTTAAATTTTTATATTTTACAAGAAAATCTTTTTAGAAACAATTATTAAATTTGTATCTTATTATTATTTTTGACATATATATATAAAAGAGATATTCTAGTACGTCTAGGGCTTCCTACTAATAAAAACAACAGTTGTACAACGGTTGTATGTCGGTTGAACAACAGAAATCTAGATAGTTTATAGTTGTTCAACGATTGTTCAACGGTTTAAAGTTAGAAATTAAGATTTTTTATAGTTGAACAACGGTTAGACAACGGTTTGAGACTAGAAAATTGGTTTTTCTATAGTTGAACAACGGTTGAATAACGGTTGTTCAACCTATAGATGTCTATAGATCCTATTTTGATATTGAAAGTTTTTAACAGCGATTTGAGACTAGAAAATTGGTTTTTCTACAGTTGAACAACGGTTGAACAACGGTTGAACAACGGTTGTTCAACCTATAGATGCCTATAGATGCTAATTTTGATATAGAAAATTTTGAAAATTTTGAAAATTTATTCCAAGTCCTGAAGCTAGCCCGATCGAGGTTTTAACTCTTGGCGTGTCGAGTAGTAAAATATCTAGATCGTTGATTCGTCAATGCGTGAAGTCGTTAAGACGTTTTTCTATTGATTCTATTAATAGTTTAGAGTTTAAACTCAAATTTAGAGTTTTAATTCATTTCGGGAAGTCTCTATTTCGATTACTATCAACGCTATCAAGCTATAAATAGAAAAATCACGTGATTTGCAAAAAAAATATACGCGTGAGACGTAAGTGACCCCCCCATCTATACCCCCCTTATATATCCCTCTACTAGTCTAGTACTTAGGGAGTCTAATTAATTATAATTTTTTTTTTCATTTAATAAATTTTTTAATCAACCGTTGGACAACTATATTTCAACCTATCTATAGTTTAATTGCGATTGGTGGTTGTTGAGGCAACCAACGGTTAAACAACCGAAACTTAGAATTTTTCTAGTTGTTAATCGGTTGGAAAACGGTTGGGAAACGGTTTTTGGTCGGTTTTTCGACGGTTTTTCGACGATTGTACAACGGTTGAATGTTTCACTAGTCTAACTATACTGTACTCTTAAATTTAAAATATTTGATTTAATCTTATTAACTATTTTAAAGAGTATAGTGTTAGATTTGCAAAACAATATTGTAATAATTTTATTTTATATATAGACAATTGTTTTTATAGTATAGTTCTAGAGTTTTATAGAGATCTAAGATATTTATAAATTGTACAAATTAAATTAATAATTGTATATAATTTTTTTCGATAACGTTGTTCTACTTAGATATATAAGAGACAAACAAGTTCTATTGAATATCTAACTTTTTAAATTATCTTGCAAAAACGTTGCTTTCTAGTTTATTATTTATTTGTATACTTACGTTTTATTTAATAATTTATTTGTCTCTTAATCTAGATATAGAACTTCTTTAGACGTAAAAGAATTTTATTCTTAGTTCTTATAATATAGACAAAAACTATACTGCCAACTTACATAGTTATTTACCCGGAATTTATCTAGAATTTATTCGGAATAATCCACACGCGAGTTAATAACTAAAATAGCAATATTTTGGGTAAATTTCGAGTATGAATATTACTAGTAATAATTTTTCAAAAATTTTCGAATTTTTTTAGTTAAGTAGATTAACTAATATTAGCAATATAAGTAATGTAGTACGTACACGCTAGTAGGGGGGTCTAACGCGCGTATAGAAATTTCGTAAATCACGTGATTTTATAATTAGAAATTTGATGACGTCGATAGTTGCGAAGCTAGACACTTTCCAAATATTTATAAACTATAAATTAAGGTTAAAACTTTAAACTATAAATAGAAAATTTATTCAACAACTTCACGTATTGACGAATCAACAATATACATACTTTACTATTCGATATTTTGAAAATCGAAATCTCGATCGAGCTAGCGTTGAGACTTAGTCAAATTTATTGAAATTTGAAAATTTAAAAATTTGAAATTTAAGAAAATCGCATCTATAAAATCTATAATCGATAAATAATCGATATATGTCGATTGACTACCAGTTAGTCAATCGATAAATAATCAAAATAGATTTATAACTAGTAAATAACCAATATATGCTAGTTAGCAATCGATTGACTGATCGAAATCTAGTAGATATCTAATCAAAATAGATATATTCCTGGCATATTCTTGGCATTTACCAGGAATATAACCTTATAGATGGGTCTGTAAGTATATTTGATAATAAAGAATTGCAAATTTGTATTATTAAAAATATTTACAATATTCTACTTAAAGACTATATAAAACAATTCTTTATCTACGAACAAGTAAAAAGATATTACTATTAATCTAGAATAATAGACTCAATAGTACAATATATATACAATTGTTATATTTGCAAACAAACAAAGAGCTATTAAGAAGAAAAGCAAAAACTATTAAAGTTGTTGTCAATTCTCGATTGTTATTAGCAAAATATTATTGTCGACTTTATTAATTCTCTGTCTATTTGCTAAAGATTTAATAAAAGCTACTAACATATTATAATTATTGTAGATTAATTATTAAAGAAGAAGAAATTGGTAACTTTTAACTTAATATTTATAATAAAGAGAAATTTAAGCGTTTATCGAATAGATTTGACGCAAAGAGAAATATTTAAGATTAACTATATTAGATCAAAATAATTAATTTATCTCTTATTTCTAACAACGTCTATATTAAAGGATCGAGACAAAATCTCGACTATCTTCTTTATTCTATTTCGAAACAAATAATTAAACAAAAAGTGCTACTATTGTATTGAAACAATATTTTTGCGTCTACGTAAATTACAACTAGAACAATTGAATAGACGTTTCTCTATAGTCGAATCTAAGACTAATTTTGATTTTAACGCAACTATAGAAATCGTCTCTTTTTAAATAATAAAGAGGTATTTACGTTGAGCTACATTTGAACTATTAAATTTGTTAAACAAGACAAAGTCTTTTCTATTTAACATTAGATACGAATATCTATTTGCAAATTAATTAGTAGAAAAATTTAATAGTATTTGTTAATATTTTTAGAACAAATTGAAATAAGAACAAGCAAAAAAACAAAATATATACATTGTTATTGAAACGCAACTTTAGAGTTTCGAGTAGACAATATAGTAATGCTAGATACTAGAAATATTAAAAATACTCGTTCTACTAAGTTTTTAGATTTCAAGAATATAGAATTGTTTAGAATTATTTGTGCTATCGATAATATAGTCTACGAATTAAAACTTTCAAAAGCTATAATTAGAATTTTTCGAGTATTTTGTTTTCGATTATTGTATCTCGATACTAGTAATCTCTTACTAAATTAAGTTGAACTAAAACTATTATTAATAGTTATATACAAAGACATAGACTAATCGCTGAGTCGAATTTCGATATCAACATTCTAGCCCAACCCAAATACTTGATACCAATCTCTTGACTTGGCTCGAAATCGACTTGGGTCAACGATTTCTTGACTTGACTTGATCGACTCGCCAAGCAATCGAAAAAGACGTCAAAATGCCAAGATTTTCTATTTTTAAAAAAATTCGCATTATTTGAATTACTAAAAATAGTTTAAAAATAATAACGCACAAATAACGTATAAATGCATTACCTAAATATATTACTATATAATATTATAAACAAATTAATTAAATTAATCAATTTGATTAAGTTGATTAATGCACTTTTTTAAAAATAATCTAAATTTTTCGAGTCTTGGCGAGTTGGGCCAAGTTATACGCTAAGTACTTCATATCTACCCTTTGACTCGACCCAAATACTTGGGCCAAGATTTTTGACCTGAATCGAATCTTGGCGGGCTAGGAACTTGGCTCGAACTCGATGACCCAACTCGACGCGATTAGTCTACAAAGACACTATCAATTACAAAGCTAAAAAAGTAATAAATTCAATTATAAATAAACGAAGAAAAAATTTGATATATTCTAAGTAGAAGGAAAAAGACTATCTAATATATAAAATTAAGTTTACTTACAACTCGAAATAAAATGCAGACTTTTTTGGCAAAATTATATATACGTTGCAAGTTGCGTTGATCTTATTGTTAATTAATATTACAAATATTCTTACGCAATAGAGTTTTACCGAATCTTCAAAGTTAACAAAGACTAGAAATTTCTAATTGCAATGCTAATACTAACTCTAATAAGATAGAAAGATTCTAGCTACAAGATTTAAGATCGAGTTATATCAACTAAGAAAGTCGAAAATATCTTGTTTATCTAATCGATTTTTATTATAGAAGCTAGCAAGCGAAAGAGCATCAATTGTTCGCAACGAGAAAAATTTAGACAAATTCTAAACATATTAAAAATTTGTGTTAGATCTATTTCTAAGAATCTAGAAATTAGAGAAGCAGAAGAAACAACGCATTAAAGTATCAAAAAGATGTATTTTCTTTTAGATTTTGTAGAAGCTTGTCAATTTCTTAAAAAAAAGTAGTATTATAATATTCTTCTTTATAACGTTGCAACACAATTAAGTCTAGCGTCTTAGCTTTCAAATCTACAATTCGATTGCTTACAAATTGTAATTCTTGTATATAGATTCTATTCTTATAGTTAGAATTCTTGTTTAATCTTATTTAATTGCATTGCGCATCTATAAGTTCTAACATATTAATATTTCTATAGAAAAAGATAGTAACAATATCTATCTGCTTTAAATCTTAACTATTAGCAACAACAAAAACAAACATAATATTATAAAATATAAACTTAACTATAATAACAAAGATTTCGATATAATTTAGATCTTTATGTTATTTAAAGTCTCTAACAATTTAGCAAAGTTTATAGCGAAAAATCTTCCTATTATATTCGCGTTTCGAGAGATAGATTAAGCTAATAGAGTTTAAGATATTTACAACATCTTGCAAATCTTATAGATCTATTTACTCTACATACTTAAATTAGTACTATTGAGATAAAATTTGCTCGAAGAGTCTATTTTGTTTCTTTATGTTCGACAAAGTTGCGAAATCTTAATTCGGTTAAACTATATCTTGAAGCGTAAAGTTTTAATATTTGCGATATATACAAACGTTTGCAATAACTCGCTTGCTTTAGCATAGATCTTAGACTTATATAACTCTAATAATATAATCTTAAATAACAAAACAAGAGAATTTGCAGATTTATTTCAATACAATCGAAGCTTCGAATATCTTTGCAACTAGATCTATTAAAACTTAAAATATATCTAATAATTTAGTAACTTTAAAATACTTATCAAAGTTAACAGAATTAGAGAAAGTAGTGCTTCTAAAATTTAAAAACAATCTAGAGAAAGTAATACTTTTAGAGCATCGACAATTCAAGGTGACCCTCTAGGGGCCCTATTAGCAACTTGGGGCTCTCAAGGTTGTTGTGTCGATGTCTTAGCCTTAAAGCTACATTAGCAACATGAAGTTGCTTTAGAGCCTATCTTAAGTCAAAATATCTATCTTCACAAAATAGTATTGTCATAAGTTATAATGTTTCTCTTGATTTATTTTGCGACATTTTAATCTATGCTTACAACATAAATTATAGAAAGTATAACGTCTTTAACGTCTAAAACTATTTAGATTTCTATTCGATTACAACTTACATGCACAATAGTATTGCAATTTTTAATATAATTTGTTTGATTTATATTATAACATTGAATGCATTTGCGCTTATAAAAATGCCTAATACTTTAAGCATTAAATGCATCTTTCTTATACATGTGTTATACTTTTACAAGAAGTAAAAATTCTTTTTTTTATTATTTATAAAAATATTTACGTACGAATACTCTTTTGTATAAGCAACGAATCTCTTGTATTTCTTTGCATTATTTACGATCAATAAAGAATTTTTTTTTCTTCGTATATCAAATTGTATTTGTTTTATTTTTGATATTTAGCTTTTTCTTTTAAGCAATTCAACTAAGTGTCAATTTTAACAATATATTTTTCTCTCGTTTCTTAACTTGAACTCTATATTTATTTTATTAAAGATTATTCTTAATATTAATTTTTGACTTAACGATTAACTTGTTCGCAAATCATACTAGCATAAATAATAATATAAAGATGGCGAACGCAACTTACTATATTAATATTTCTTTTTTTTAATATATTTTATTTGTCGCTCTTTTATTAGTCTCGATCGATCTAAAATTTAATTACAACTATTCAAAACAACTTACATTTTTTGTTATGTTTCTTAAGAAGTCGTAATTGTCTAATTGCAAATAAACGTAAGTATTTGATATTTAACTTAGTGTAATCTTTACAAGATATCTTTTATCAAAAAAGTCTACTTCGACATTTTTTTTTCTCTTAGATTTTCTCTATAAGTACTCTCGTCGTTAATTAATATATTTGTTGCTATTCGTTAGAGTTGAGCAAGATTTAACTCAAATTTACATCTTTATTTAAAAATGTTCATCTAAATGTTATTTTGTGTAACAATATCTTTCTATAAATACGCTCTTAGTTAGTTAATTTATTTGTTGTTATTTGCTAAATCTAGACAAGATTTGACTTAAATCTTTTTCTTTGTATATAAGCAAATCTATCTAAACGTTGTTGTTTTTTTTTTTTATTTTTCTTGTAAGCATTTTTTGCAATTAATTTATACAATATTTGTTATTCGCTAAATCTAAACAAGATTTAGTTCAAATTTAACTTATATTTGTTTCTTCGATTAGAAATGCTTACTTCTACGTTGTCTTATTTGTTAATTTTTTTCTACAAGCACTTTTGTAATTAATTAACACTTTCGTTGTTATTCGACAACTTAAAGAAAATTTAATCTAGAATTGATTTAGATTTGATCTAAATTTGCGTTTTTAATTGATAATGCTTACTTTAATGTTGTCTTAATTGTTAATCTTTCTTTACAAACACTCTCGCAATTAGCTAATATTTTCGTAATTATTTGCTAGAATTGAACTAAATCTTCTTTGAATAACTTGTATTTATACAATTATCGCTCACATACTTGGCGCTCTTTCTTTATTAAAATTGTTAATTAATCGTTTAGATTAATTTATTTTTACGTATTTTGTTATTTCTTGAACTTTTAAGCACAAATTCTTTATTCGAAGCATTTATTAAATTTTTGTTATTGTTTTATCGATTACGTTGCTTCGATAAGCATTTGAATTTCGATTTATTAATATTTAAATTTGAGAGAGACTTTTGAAGAGAAACATGCAAGATCTCGTTGCTATTAAACTCGTTGATAGCTTTTTTGTTGTAAAATACAATTTTTTGTTGCAATTTTCGTGTGCATTTCTCTCTTTGTGTTACGAGTTAATTGTTTTATCTTTGTTGTATTATTTTCTTGTAGACATTTGTCAATACACTATAAGTATAAAGATCGCAATTGTTAATAAAGTAAAGTACATATCTTCGATGTATTGTTCTTCGAAATAAATAGATATTTGCGTCTCGTGTTTGAACTTCTTGATACAATAATAAATTATAATTTTTACTATTTTAATCGTTCCTAAAATTATAGAATTAAACATGTGTTTAATTCTATAAATTGATTTCAAAACTCTTTTAATTGTTGTTGAAAAACAAAGACGTAAAAGCCTTAATTATTATCAAGTTCGCAAATAGTTTAAATTGCTTCTTCTAGTCGTAATTTAGCAAAAAATTAATAAGAATAGACAAACTTATATCTCAAATATTTTTGCTTAGAAAAGTCGATTTTAATAATAAGATTTGAACGTAATTACGCGACTTTCTATTGTTGATAAAGTTGTAAGAATTCTTGATTACATCGCGAACTTGCTTTATTATGTAAAATCGATAGTCTTTTATCGCGTTATAAAGCTACAATTGAATAAACTTTTATTTAAAATAGAAAGAGGCAAAAGCAATATCTTTCTCGTTTTCTTCAATATAGAAATATTCTCTATATTGTTGTTACGCTAATCTTTGACGCTTTTAATACGATTAGCTATTCTCTCTTATACACGTTTTATTAGCATTGATAGTTTGAATTCTTGTCAAGAATTAGCTTAAGATTTATAGCTCTTAACATCGTATCTAGTGACGAACGTAATTTACAAAAAGATATATGTCTTGCGCATAACAATTTTATGTCTTGGCGTAAAGATATATTTCGAACGTCGTTTTATCTTGTCTTATAAAACGAGAATTTCGATAAAACATCAAGTCTTGCGTAATAATATTGCATTTTTTTGTATTTTTACGAATTTTGAAGATCTATAATGTAAATTTCGTACAATTGATCTTTAAGAACATAATATTAAGCTCGTCGTTAAAAGATTAAAACAAATGTAAAAGACGCGTTTTTTAACTTCGAGACTTGTCCTCGACGAACGCGAGATTAATAGTGAATTATATTTAATTAAATTGATCGCGTCGATTCGGGAAATCGAATCGAATCGAAAGTCTTGGCGATTCGATTCCTAAAGTTGGACCGAAAACCGAACCGAAAAACCGACCCGAATCGCCAAGTCTACTAATTTTATCGATAATATTTAATATATTAACTATATAGGATTAAAATAGTATCTTTGATATTTAGATTTTAATTAATTAATAGAATTTGGGAAGTATCTATAGATCTAAAGATGCAAGGAATGCAATATTGTAATGCATGATTGTTTAAATAAGGTTAATTAGTATCTATAGATCTATAGATCTATAGATATAGATAATGCAATATAGTAATATACTATTATTTAAATAAGTTTAATTAACATCTATAGACCTATAGATGCCATTAATACAATATAGTAATATATCATTATTTAAATAAGTTTGATTAACATTTATAGACCTATAGATGCTATTAATACAATATAGTAATATATTATTATTTAAATAAGTTTAATTAATATCTATAGATCTATAGATCTAGGTAATGCAATATAGTAGTGCATTATTATTTAAAATTAATTTAATTAGCATCTATAGATCTATAGATAGTAGTATTATATATAACATGTACCACTAAAAGCCTGATGCGGAATCGAAAAATAATAATAGATTAATCTAAAAATAGTAGTTCTTGGCATAATGACGTAATTTTCGATTTCTTAGCGATTCGGTTCGATTCCTAAAGTTGAATCGTCGATTCGGGTCGATTCTAGAAGTTGAAACCGAAAACCGAACCGACGATTAGTCTATATTTAATTAATAAGCATTCTTGTAATTGGAAATAGACTTACATTGTGTTGTATTTAGGGCAATAATATTTTTATTGCATTGTTCTTTCGATTGTCGAGTAACAAAGTTTTTCTTCTACGTTTAAGAGAATCGCGCAATGCTTTAAAAATCTTGAATTCTGTTTTATTAATCGAATTGTTATTATTCTTTTACAAGAAAGTTAATATATGCTTTTGAGAATTTGATAAGCGATAATTGTGCTTATCGCTCATATGTGCGAAGTTCGCTTGAGAGCTATCTATAGCACAAAATTAGATGTTTAAATAAGTTAATAAAACATTGTATCTAAAATAGCGTAAGCTTGCTAAAGATTAAAAGATTAGTAGAAAGCGCAAAGAGAGAATTGTACTAGAAAGAAAAATAAACGAAAGAAGCTATTGTAATACGTCGAGATACGTTAGTCTTAAATCTAGACTATATTTGATCAAGATCTAATCAAGATCTAATCAAGATTTAATCTAGATCTTGACCAGATCTTAATTAGATCTTAACAATTTTTACTCGAACAAAGAAGATAGCATTTATCGTTACTTGGAAATGCTTTGCTTTCGGTTATTTGTCGAAGTCTTCTTTATATCTTCTACAATCTTATCTAACATTATTGATCTAAATAATTACACACAACTTAATAATTTTGAGTTTAATTGTATGCAACTCGATAATAGTAACAATGCGAACAATCTTTATAGTAGCGTCGAGAGTAGCAATTCAAGCAATAGTAAAACAATTGTTACAAATATCGAACTAGACAATAGCAATAACAATTATAGCGAGAAAGATAATAATAGTTAGGAGAAAACTAGCATAGAAATCGAGCTAAATAATAATAGTAATAACGACAACGAAGAAAGTAGAAATCGAAAAAATAAAAACAAACAAGAAAGCATTAAAGAAGAGAACTATATAATTACAAACGATAGATTTTACTCTCTTAATATCGATTTACTTGTAATAAATTATAGCAAAACATTACTTATTGTCTCTAATAATATTAATACATCTATTAAGAATAATTCAAGTTTTGTTAATTTAATCAAGATTTATTTTGTTGCTTCGACTATTATAAAGATATATCTTGCGTCAATAAAAACTAACTCTTGAACATCAAATTATCGAAAGATTGATTTCGTATCTTCTTTATAATTATCGCTCTTTATTTTGAATTTTTGTTTCTCTATAAAATTAATTGAGTCGCATTGTTAAAATAAGAATAAAATTGTAAGCAATAAACATAAGTTCGACGAACTTGACATCTATAAATTACGCTCAATTATTAAATTTATAACAATCAAGAATATTCGTACATGTTATATATTTAATTGGTATTAAAAGACCTTGTTAAATGCATCTTTATATTTAAGAATACAAGAAAAACGCTAAATTCGATGTCTTTAATTTCTTAATAAAATTAATAAGTTAAATAGCATTTCTATTACTTATATAAAGTTGTCGCTCTTATTATCTACAATACTAGACAATTAGATCAAGATATTGTTCGCACAACTAACAAATAATAATATAGAATTATTGTTTTTGTTACTTAAATTAGTTGTTGCTCTTTTGTGCTTTAAAGATTTTGTGTTACATATTGTTACATTCGCATTTCGACAAGTAGATCGAGCTAAGCGTGTCAAGATATTTTCTAGATTCTCTAGATTCTATAGATTTGTGAACACAAATCTAAACAATTATCGAAACTATATAATCGAGCACACTAGATACGAGAACTATTTATTAGAAACAACTAGAGAATTACATTGTTTTTTGCGAACTCATATTATAATTTAGACCTAATATTGGGTTCAACAATTGCCATTATTAGTCTAACGAACATTATCTTGTTCGTCAATCTAATCACTTAACAAGTTCGATTGATCGTTAGATTGATCGTCATTCTAACATCGCATTGTTTGTTTATTTAATTCTCGCATAGCTCACATTCGAAGTCTTGAACAATAGTATTGCTTTACTTGTTTTAATTAGCGTCGCAAAGCGCAAACGAAGCAACAACGTATAATCTATGACAATTAGATTTACATACATTGCTTCGTCATATCGCTTATCTAACGTTTCTAGAATTCTTCGTTGATTTAGCAATTGCGTCACTTTGATTCGTATTCTCTTTAATTATTAATTTATCTTATCTTGCAATCTTCGTCGCTATATCTTTGATAACTCTTTGAGTCTTTTGTTTCTACTTCGTAGTTCTTGTCGCTACAATTTTAGTCGTTTTAATGGCATCTTGTTTTCGCTTCGCAATCTTTATTATTATGTCTTTCGTCGCCTTGTTAACTTGTCTAATGTCAAGATTCTTCTAGTTGTTGTCGTACAACGAATTGTACATTTCTTAATCGCAAAAATTATTAATATAGAAACTTTTGTCTATTTCGTTCGTCGAAACAACATAAGCATTGCGTTTAATGATTGACAACGTCTAGAATTGACGCGAGTTCAAATTTTGTTAATTCGATCAACGTTCTTAACTAAAACGATTCGCTTCAATTATTTCATAAATGCTATGAGAAAAGTTATCATTGCGTTAATGTAGAGCATCTATTAGAGTTTTTTGATAACATATCGCTTTTTCTTTACGATCGTATCGTTCGTTGTTAGAATCTTGAATCGTTATCACAATTAGTAATTGTTTTGTCAATGTTTCTTCAATGCAATTTGAGATCTTTCGTTTCGTTCTTTTGTTATCTATTTATTTCTTTGCGTTAGACATGTAGTTCTAAGCCCATATCTAGTCTTGTCGAGTCAAGTCGTTCTTGTCGCCTTAAGCATAAGAGCAACGAACTATTTTGCGAGTTTGTTCATCAATATTTGTCGTTTTGATAGCTTGTTTTTAGCAAATAATAGAGAAATGAATGCAAACAAGACAATTATTTACTTACGAAAAATCATTCTTCTTGCGATAGAAGAAGATGTTCTCGTTTTTAAGAGTTGTTTTTTTTTTCTTTTGTGTTCGATCTTTTACGACTCGTTAATAACGAATAAACAAATTGAGAGCTTTAATAAAATTAAGAATTTAAAAACATTTAGTAATATTAGCAACGCGCCTCTAGTGTCTAGGGCTCACATTAATTATCTTGAGTTTGTTCTTCATGTTTGAATCGATCGCTTAGCGAGACAACTTTAATTTTCATAGTCGTAAAGCTCTTGTGATTTTAGTTTTCTCGTTCGTGTTAATTTAATTGATCGTAATGTTATTTTGATCGAACGTTGTGTCAACTTGATCGAACGCTTTTGTATCATTATGTAATAATAGATCGTTCATTGCTTGCATCTTAATCTTTTAAGTATTGTGATACAAGATCTATTCTTAATAATTTGAGTGTTTATTAGTTCGATCATATTGCGACTTGACTTCTTTGTGCATCGTCTTCTTTGTAAAATTGTTGTATTTAATCGAAATTTTATATTTTTTTATGTGCAAGACTCAATAACTTAATATATAATACTTAGAAAAGTTAAAATAATCTATTAAATCTCTCTTTTCTTTTCGAAATTCGCGAAAAATCTTCTTTAGTTTATTAATATAATACAAGACATAATTTATATAGCGCAATGTTTTATCGTCGTAAATTTAATAATGTGCTAGCATAACAAAGTTTAGAAACGTTCGAACGCATAGCATCGCATGCGATGAAATTAAAGTAAGTAACAAAACTATCACAAGAATTAATTGACGTAGAATTGACTTTTGCTCATTGTTTATTCATTGCTTAACTTCATTAAAATGATTAAAATATTTAAGTTTTACGTACGTCGTTACGAGTTAAAAGCGTCGCTCAAGCTAATTTGTTGCATTTTCTCTTAAGAAAATCGAATTATTTTAACTTCTCTTAAATTGTGAAACATAATAATTAATAAGTTTGCGAATTTATTTAAGCAAATAATTTACGATGTCGTTGCTATGAAGTTAATGCAAAATATTTATTATTATTGCATCGTAAATGTTTACAAATTAATATTTTTAAGCAAAGTTTTTTATCGAATGCATCTAGTTTAAATGCTTATTCGAAACGTTATTTTTAATCTAGTGAAGAATTTGCGTTTAAATGCTTTCGTAAATGCGATTAAATCAATCAATATATATATTTTCGCGTTAAATAGATAGAATTGTGCATATATTGCAATGTTGATTACTTTTAACGTCAATAATTAGAATCTATTTTTTATAATCGACATTTATGTCGATCAATATAGGATAGCTACGTCGAGTGTATTCGTTAATGCAAAAAATAAACATCTTTTTAATAATAAAAGTCTCGACAATTGCAAACAATTAATTAGAATAAATACTTCGTAAAATTTTTTTTGCTCTTACGCTTAAGAATTATTTTTATCGTTCGATAATATATATTAATCTTGATGTTTGTATCCTTTAATTTAACAATTGAAAGAAAATTTAGCTAGACAAAGTTTAAGCGAATCTAACTTCTTTTTATCTTGTTGTCAAGATTCTCGATTATTATGTATATTAAGTATGTTTGCTTGTTGTCGTACATTCTAGTTAATACGATTTTGTTAATAAACAACATAATAGATATTACGATTGCTTTATTCGAAAGACTTAATTAAGTTTTTTATCATTAATTTCTCGTATAAAACTCATTATATATTTGAATCTTTCTTACTATATTTCATTAATAAACTAGCTAATATACTAGATTGTTTGCGAACGTCAAATGATTAATAAGAAATTCGATCGCTTTTGTTATCTCTTGATGCTAAACTATGTAAGATCGATTTTGCGATGTGCGAATCATTTTACTTAATTTAAACTAAGTATGTATTTAGACGTCGTTGCGATCTTTATAGAAAACATAATGCAAGTTGTTTCGTCATTCGTTTAAGCTTTTGAAGCTTAAGAGATTGTGCAATGATTTAAGATTAACGTTGTTAAAGAATTTATTTATATTGTTAACTATGCATTTAGATTGCAACAACTAGTGAGTTATAACATAATTAGTTTAATCATTGAACGACTAATACATCTTTTCGTTCGTTAAGTTAAGAGAAGATTGCAATAATCTAAATACATTAACAATCAAACGTTTCGCTAAATATTTAATTATCTTTTCGTAGATATTAACTTGTATAGTTGTTCTTGCTATTGTAGACTTCGTTTCTAGTCGCTTTTTCGAGCTTTTAATTTTAGTCTTTTTCTCGTTTATTCAAGTATTATTTTTCTCTAATTCTTTAAGATTGTTATTGTTATTATTTTTTTTAATAGCGAGTTTAAAATCTTCTCGCGATTGGCAAAAGTTGCGCTTCAACGATAAGATTGTTGTGCTAGAAAGTCGCGTTGAAGATGTAGCATCGTTCGTCTCTAATCTAATTTAAAGAGTTGAAAGCATTTAAATCGTGAGCTTTGAATAATCGTTCTTTACGTCTCTTAAGAGCACATAAGATTAATTCATTAATTTTGTTATTTCGAATTAATCTATTGTTGTTTGTCTCACTTCTATAGAAGATTCTAGATTTGTGTCGTCGTCGTTTAAGTCAATTTAACTTAGTGCTTCTTCTAGAAGTCTTCGACGAAGTCGTTTGCTCAATAGTATAAAGCATGTTCTTAAGTGTTGCTACATGCGAACAAAAGATATAACTCTTCGCAAACAAGACAAACACTTGCGTTCGTACATATTTTTTTCAATCGTTTTTGTATTTGTTTGCAAAGAGATTCTTGATAATTGTGAGAAAAATAACTAAGATATTTAAGCTTAATGACAAGATGTGTTGCTTTAATCGCATCAAAAGACGATAAATTATTAGAAATAAATTTTTTTCAAATCTAAAATAAGTCGAAGTTAAACGAGATTAATTTAACTAACGATGTTATCTTGATCGCAAAGACTACATATCTAATTTTGCTCTTGTTAACTCTTTGCTTACGAAACAATTAGCGAGTCGACAAAACAAACGTGTTAAATTTAAAAGACATAAATCATCTAGTAGAGATCGTCTCTTTGTCGAACAAACGTTAAGTCATAATTAATTTAACAATCTTATAGTTCTTGCAAATCAATTATCTTAAAATACTTTTCGTCTACATTCTTTTGCTTATAATTTCTACGTATTTACTTATGTTTTACACATATAATTTATAGATTCACTTTAACTTTCTTCATGCATTTGATATGTTATATAGCATTTCTTTATGCATGTGAGTAAATTACGAGTTACGATCTCGTTCTTCGTTATAGTTGTGCGCTTATGTAAGATTTCGATTTTAATAATAGAGAACAAAACGATATTTGACGATAAAACTCTAACTTTTATTGCTTTTTTCATTGTAGTTCATTTCTTAGATTTGTATTTAACAATGTACTTGATGTATTTAATATCAATTGTAACTTTAACAAAGAAAAGACGAGAAATTTAAAAGAAAAAAAGAAAAACGTAAATTAGAGAGATGTAATAGAAGAGAACGTCTAAAAGATCGTAACTTCAATAACGTTTTCAAGAGAAAAGATAAATCGTAAAGCAATGTTAAAACGCGATTAAATTAAGTTAAAATGTCACACTATTATTCTCGCGAATTATTTTTTCGTTACGATCGCACGTCTACGCGAGATTCTAATTGTGTTAATAGAGAACGAAGAGATAGTTAACGATAATGATTTAGACTTTTATTGCTTTGTTTATCTTAACTCATTTCTTAAAAACGAATTCGACGATGTACTTAACATATTCGATGTTAATTGTAGCTTCGACGAGAAGAAAGCAAGAAATCTAAGAGAAAGAATAAGATAAATTAGAAAGATGTAATAAAAGAGAACGCCTAAAAAATCGTGACTTCGACGAAGTCTTTAAGAAAAGAAAGAGATCAATAAATGATACTTAAACGTCGTCAAACTATGTTAGAATGTCACACTCTTATTCTCTTAAGTCTTGTTTAAGCCTCGCTATAATCGCGCGTCTACGTAAGACTCTAATCTTAATAATAAATAAGAACGTCTAAAAGATTGTAAATTAGTAAAGTCTTCAAAGAATTTAATTATTCTAACTTATATTTACTTATTAATAGAAAGAGGTCGTCGAACTATGTCAAATTAAGTCGAATTATGTCAAATTTTCTCTTCTCTCTTATCTCGCTCTCTTTCTCTCAAATTGATAGACTTATTAAAGTTTCGTTTATAAGACTATTTAATAACAACTAACTTGTCGTTCTTCTCTTTTTATTTTATTTCTCGACATAGCTAAACAACAAACGCGCGCTTTGCGTTGAAGACTCATTAAGTAAAAGCAATAACGACGAAGATAATGATGGCAAAACTATTGTATTTTCGCTCAAATATAATTAATATTGCATTTAGTTAATCGTTGTGAAGCGTTTCAAGTTACTTTCGTCCGACGTCAATTGTTCTATTAGCGATTAATAAAGCTTTTTCTCGTTTCGTTCTTCGAAATTTGATGTAACAATTAAGGCGCTAATGAAGTCAAGCTTTAAATGATGAAGCATTAGATCGACTTTAATTGCTAATTCGCTCAATAAATCGCTTGTTAAGAGCAACTACTATAGCAAGATTAGTTGCATTAAATATCATATACGTTGTTCGAACGCATCGTTTTCTTGTTCTATAAAAGAATAAATACGATATTGTTATTGCGAGACAAGATAGAGTTAATATTATTAAAGCAAACAAGATTCTAGACTTTAAAATCGTTCGTCAAAATAATAAAGAAGCTTAAAAGATAAAAGATTTGACGTCGCATCTATATAATTATTAGCTCACAAATATAGCAATGATGCATAAGCTCGAAACTAGACTAGATAAGCTCACTAAAGAAATAATAATCGATTAAATAAGATTAAGCAAGACTATAATAATTATCGCAATCATAATAATTAATTGACTTAACGCTAGAAATAACTCTAAGACTATTTTTATTGTCGCAATGTTAACGTTTGTAAATTAATAAATGAACGAGTTTGCGAAGCATCTTAAATCTAGTGTTTTTCTTAACGTTATTAAACATTATGTTTTCTTAAAGATGATCAATTCTAAAGCGTTATACATAATGTAGACAACGAATGTTGTGCTAACTATATACAACGAAGTCATTAAATTCTATTCTAAATTTTTATCGTTTAAAAACTTGAAGACGCTTAAGAAGAAATTGAGCTAATAGAATAAGATCTAGAATATAAATTTATGAAGCTTTGCATCGTATTTACTTTTATAAAGTTGTTCTTAATAAAATTTATGTTATTAAGAATTATATAACGCAAACATTTGTTACTTGTTGTGCTAATAAGAATCGCAACGCTCACAAACGATTTTAAGTAAACTAGCACAATCTTTGCTAGTTTATCGCTTAATGATCAAACGTATTATGTAAGATAAAATAGTAAACTTGATCTTCGATCTAGTGTATAACGAAGAGAATAACGAAAAGACATTGACAATAAACGTGAAGCGAAACGAATTGCGCTAAGCATCAACTATAAGATCGAAGATACTAGACAATTTATCTTCGCTATTGTCGTTAGATTGACTAGTTTCGTTAAGCTAACAAAAGTCGTTAATCTAACAAGAATTGCTAAGTTAACGAGACGATAAAGAGAAAGAAGATAAGCTTTGTCTTTTTAGTTGTAAAGTCGCAACGATTATATTAAATGTACGACGAAAAAATGTGTTCTAGAAGTACGTTTATATCTAGATTAATTAATAAGAGTACAAAGACTCTTTCATTAAAGCAAAAAATATATACGAGACTCTTGACGTCATCTTGTTGTAGATTTGAAGAAAAGATTGTTTGTTACGCGTTTTTCTATTAGAATTTCGTCTTTGAACGAACTAATAGTACTTTTTTAAAGCTTTTTGTTAAAGTGTTTTCAACAAGACTACATGTCTTTCTTCGAGACGACGTTGCCAAGTAAGTCTTTTCGCATGCGCGCTTAAATTGCGTCAAAGACGAATCTATAGAGAGAATTAAGACACAAATTATACTAGCTATATATAAATTTCGTTGTATATCGAAATGTTCGAAATTAACGATAAGATAAAGTTTGCTTTGATTGTTCTTTCAATTACGTAATTAGATTCGAGATTTTATTATATTTGCGCAAAGTTTATATACGATTAATGCATTAATCGCAACAATAACATCGAGCTCACGCGTCAAAGTTCTACATATTTTATTTTTCTTAAAATTTACATTGATTTCTTATATTTAATATGTTCTTAATGCGATTAAGACGAAGCACACGCGCGAAGAGAAAACGTTACTCTTACTTAGAACGATTTTCGATTACGACAATGCTTAATCAAAACATCAATTATCTTAATCGTTAATACGAAAGACAAGAGATTGAAGCAAATTAAGTCGAGTCGCTAGAAGACATAGCTTAATCAACTAAAGAAATTAACTTAAACATAATTATTAATCTAGCGATGTTTATTAGGATAGACGTTTTCTTCGACTTATCTTAGAAGAAGCAAGAGTTGAAGCTTTATTATTAAGAAGTTTAAGCCTTAATTAACAACTTAATTCGATTTTGTCTCTTAATAGATAGCAATAAAAATTGCGCACGCAATAGATTGCAAATGCGTTTGTAGATTTAACAATTAAACGTAATTACTAGTTGTCTAATGGCACGTATGCTAAATCTTTAGAAGTTCTAGATTTTTAAACATTTCGATCAAGAGTTGAATCGATAGTTGCGTTAACTAATTGTTGACGTACAACAAGAAAGACTTAACTAGTCTACGAATATAGCGAAGAACAAGAAAGAGAATTAGACGATTACGTTGTTCGCTCAATCGATTTAGATTAAATTAACATTCAATATCTAACAAATTATTAATGAACGATAAGAGTACGATCTTAAGTAAAGTCTTCGTACATGTAACGAACTTTGCAAAACATTGCAATTTTAACAATAATTATTGAATTGCGAAGTTACTTCCTTTATTCACAAGTCGAACGCAAGAGATTCGAGATTTTTGTCAACTTCTATTTATCTTCGAACGTTAACAACTCTTCTTATGTCTCTTATTTTTGCGACTCTTCTTTAGTGTTTGCTTCTACTTGACAAACGACTTCTTTTTCTCGTTCTTAAATCGTTCGCGTGACTTTTTCGCCAATGTTATTTTTTTATTATTTAACTCGATTGTAGTCTTGCGTCTCTTTATTTTCTTCGCGCTTTTAAACTTCTTTTTGCCCTCATTAGATCTAAGATATGTAAATTTTTCATCAATAATTACTATTGTCTTTTGCTAACAAGTTGTCGAACGCAATTTAATTTTAAAAGCTATTAATATATCTTTGTTATCACTAGAAATAACTATTAGAAATTCGTTCTACTATATATTTGAAAAAGAATTTCTATTCTTGATCGAATTTTGTCTCGCCACTAGCGTCGACAACAATCATTAATAATATTTGACGCGAGAAATCTACATATAGAAAGAGCTAAAACTTGCTTTAACTACAATGGGCGTCAACAAAAGTCTAGAGTTGACAAGACGAGAAACACTTCTTCGTCGTAGCGATCGACGCAATTAACGCACTACTAAAGCACATTGTCGAACGATCATTTTTTCTTGTACGATAAACATGTTGTATGCATTAACATTTAAAGAAGTGCAATTGTTTGCGACGAATGTGAGCAAAATTCACTTCTTGTTAATGCATTTTTTTAGTTCTATTTTAACAAAATTGAAGCTATCTTGTTGTAGACAAGATTAACAAGCTTTAATCTCTAAATTTAGCGTACTTAGAAAAGATAAATAATCTTGAAAATAGTAATTATGACGTATAGATTTATTTAAATATCTTAGCTTCTTTGCAATCTTTGTTCAAAAAAAAACCTTTATCTAATTAGTATTTTTGCCAAATTAAATTAGCTCATCTATGATGTTTTAATGAAGTCAAGAGAAATTAGTTTAACATAATATTTTCGTTAAAGTAATCGAAATCTTAAATATGTGACATCTACACATTTAATCATTGCGTTCTTATTCTAATTGCAAAGAATTACTTACTTCGACTTCGCAACACTTTGCGTCTTGTTCGAACTCGCACGTGTTAAAATTTCTTAAATTGTCTTTATCATTTAAGTCTTTAATTATTATGTAGAATCTCACATCTATTTGGCGTTCTCTTAGATATTTATTTTATCAATTTATTATAAAAGTAATTCGCGACTTTCGTTGCAATCGTTAGCGTCGTCTTGAATTTAACATTTCTTATTAATTAATAATTGTTGTATTACTTTTGCGAAGAGCTTTAATTCTACAAATTCGCAATTATTAATAATTCAAACATTATACATCAAACTTCTACGATATAATTGAAGAAAAAATGTCTTTTCGAACGTCTTTCTATCTAGAAGAGTGTCAATGAAGCTCACAATTATGACTTAACAATTTCGAACAACGTGATTAAGATATTTTCTTTTCTCTAGTTTGTTATCGCATTAATCTTTAAACAATACGAAAATAATAATACAAAAATGCAAATATTAAAACAAACGACAAGTAAAGAAGAAGAAATTGTTAATAATTGCTAAAAGTCGAAGTTAATCTTAGAGCTTCGTAATAGCTTAGTTACTCTCTTAAGAGAACGACGTTGCGAAGACGATTTTCAAGATTAATTTAATAGTAAACGATATTAACATAATCTATTTCTTTGCGATGAACATATCTTAGTTCAAATAGAAAGAAATTTATATTAATAGTTTGAAGTCGATCTACTATAGCTATAATATATTTCGAATGTTCGTTAAACAAGATGAATTAGTCTTTCGAGTCTTGAAACGATAGAACGAACAAATTTTTACGAAGAACGAAGAATGATAATATGCGCAACTTAGATTGCTATAAACTTAAGCGAAAACTAGCAATCAAGAAGATAAAAAAAGTAAAAATTAACATTGTTTAACGCCTTTTTATAATAATAGACGCGTTAACAATTATTAAAGGCATAAAGTAAATTAAGTTACTAGCGCAAGAAGTTCTACTTTTGATAGATATCTTAAGTAATAAAAAGAGCGATTTGAACGACAACGATTACAAGTCTACTTTTACGTCGTCGCTCTCTTCTACTTCGTCTCTCAAATCTACTCTTACGTTGTTGCTCTCTTTTACTTCGTCTTTCAAATCTACTTTCACGTCGTCGTTCTCTCTTATTTTAATTCTTAAATTCACGCTCACTTTGTTGCGTTTCTTTACTTCTTTTCTTAAATTTACGTTTACGTCGTCTCGATTCTCTTTGTCACTAGCAAGGCTAAACTTACTTTAAGACGTCGCAAACGAAGTCGAAAACAAGATCGATAACGCGTTACGAGACACAATACGCGAAGTCGTAGACAAGATGCACGACAATATATTTAAAAGTAATAACAATGTTGTGACGAGTTCGTGACTCGACGTTGCTATTATTATAGAAAAATATACGAACGTATCTAAATTAACATTAACGTAAGTACGAAGAGTTCAAAAGACAAGCTTTATATCTCGCAATCAAAATATCGATTTATATTATTATTAGAATTTAGTTATTCACGTCTATTGTCATGCTTAATTATATTAATAAGAAGAGATAATAGAATGATTAAGATACACTAGAATGTCTTTATGTTAAGTCGAAGAACGCCAAAGCTCGTTAACGAATTCTACTAAAGAGTCTATTTATAAAAATTAAGCATTTCAACAATACGTTGTGAATTAAAAGTAAATAAACGAAAAACAACTCGAATAAGACTTTTCTTTTACTAATACGAATTTGAAAATGTATGTTATTTCTTCGTAAATCAATTAATATCAAAGTATGTTAAACTAACGTAAGCAAATTGAAATAATAATGAGTCGAATGTTTTTCGAACGATAAACGAATATCGTTCTCGATTAATGAAACGTTAAGAGAAACGACTTTGCAAGTTATTTGCGTTCGTTTGCAAAAAAGCAAGCATATAATTTAGCGATCTATTGTTTTCACAAAATAAGATTAATATTACTTGTTTTTACGTAGAAAAAACTTAGTAAAAACATATAAAAATTAGTATAAGATTTTGTTTATTGACGCTCATTCAAGAACTATAAAGACATTGACGAATAAAAATCAAGAAATGAAGCGATTTAGCATTCAAAGACGTATTTGATCTTAATAAATAACTTCATTATAAGAACGATTAAAAAAACGAATTATTGAATCGAACATTGTTATTTAATTTTACGATATTTAATGACGTTTTGTTTCGCTTAGAACTTGAGCGAAGCTCAATCATTAACAAGATTATTTAAACAACAAAAGAGTAATTATTAATCGAATAAAACTTAATGAAACGAATAAAAAGACTTCGAATTATAAGCAAATAATTTAGACACTATTGAAAGAAAGAAAAATAATGTCGATGTTTTATCAATTCTTTATATATGAAGTTTTAGAAAGCTTATAATTTACGTCTTTCGAAAAGTTAATTTTTTACTTTGCGTTGTTCGAAGTCTTTAGATAAAGTGTGTTTATTTATTTGTTCTCAATTTCTACGATAACGATTATAGCGAATTTCGACAAACAATATAGTACTTTTCGCAAAAAGTATGTCGAAACAACAACAAAAAAGATTTAAACGTTTGTTTAAAAAACGTTTACAATTATTGATTTATATTTGTTTTAAACGTTTCATGCGAGTCGCTTTCGAGATAAGAGATTAAAAATAATGTTGTCGCTAAATAAATTTGTTTTGCAAGTAACAATATCTAAAATATATAAAACGAACATTAAGACGTTTTGAGTTGCGATCTTAAATAAACTTCGAACACAACATTTTAACGTCGAAACAATAGAATTGAAAAAAGACATCTATATCTTTGCGCTATATTATCTACGTTTGTGTTACATCTTTTTGACGTTAACGAAAATTAATTTAGTTAACAATTTGTAATTAATCGAAGAGAGATTGTGAATCAAGAATTGACTAAACATTAAAACAAAGAATAAGATATACAAGCATGTGTTTGTTGTTGTTGTAATTACAAGAGTTAAACTTAGAATAATAGCGAAAACACTTTATGAAAAACAAAAAAGAAGTTGTTATATCTTTGATCTATGCTCTTTTTCTAATCGTTGTATGTGCAATTAGCAAGATACATTTATTGTCGCAATTTTAAATGATAATAATCTTAATTTAAGACTAACATCTCTACAATAACTAAGCAATAAACTACGTGTACAAGTTAGTTTACTTGAATCAAATGTGTCTACAAGAAAGAGAAAATCGCTAATTATATACTTTTAAATCGTTTAGCTTCGAAGTCGAGACTAGCTTTTAATTAAGTATTTCTTTCGCATTTAAAGAAACAAAGCATTGTTAACGAAAAATAGAAACTAAATTGACACAACGAACTATACATTATAAAATAAATTCAAAGTTTATTTCTTAAACTACAAGTTGTTAAAGAAGAATTACAATTTCGAGTCTAAACGCTATTACAACATTCGATAGTTCGAAATTTTTTTTTGTTAAACGAAAAAAATAACTTAGAACACAATATTATTGTTTTAAGAAAATTCTTTATAAATTCGATTTCAAATTTTTAATAAAAAAGAATGTTTTTAATAAAATGTATGTAGAGACAATATGCATTAAGTAATTAATCAAGAATTATAATGTCAACAATAGAATTATATTAAAATAATCTAGATAAACTAAAATATTTACAAAAGATTTTGTATACAAATTGTTAAGATAGTTGCAATAATTCGAAGTATATAATAATATTTTTAAATTTAATACAACGCAATTGAATTTTATAGACTACAATTAGTTTAACATAGACTAACGTAGTCTAAAAATTGTAGCAATATTCGAAGATACTTTAATATCTTTTTTTTAAGTAGCATTTTTCCTTGATTCAATGCTTTAATTACTAGGCATTCGAGTAATTAAAATCTATTAATTTTGTGTAAAATGCGATTTTAGAATTAGGTGCAATTAGAGCTTCTTTATACTTGTTAGTTTGATATAGTCTAACTTGATTTAATAATTTGTATAAAAAGTAAATTTAAAGCTAGGCGCATTTAGAACTTCTTTATGATTGTTAATCTAACATAGCTTGACTTGAACTAATGATTACATTATTAGTGAGCATTTTATAATTAAAGTTTATTGTCGTTGTCATCTAGAAATTGATAGTCATTTGAGACATCTCAATTAGTTGAAAATACTACTAGTAGTAGAAATTTCCTTTAAGATTCAAAAATAGAATGATTTTTGTATAATAAATAGATTAGAATTGTCGTTTAGTAAAACTTAAGATAGAAATCTAATATGTAGACGAAAGAGACGAGTTGCATAATCTCGCTTTCTATAAACTTAACATCTATTATAAAGACTTGCTTTAAAAACATCTTATATATTCTTTTGTATATTAACTTTAGCTTGCTTAATAATTTTTCAAGTCATTAGTTAAAGCGCTTTCAAAAGCTAGCAACTTCAATTAAATGACACTATTTTACGCTAACTTATATCGAATGATTGCGAAAACTAAGCTTATCTTAAATTTCGTCTTCATTTCTTTACTTCTTTGATTTTCTTTTTAACACTCTAATAAGTTCTAATTGTATTAGCGTATCTATTAGCGATTAGCATATCTTTTTAGAATGACGACTACATTTGATTTTAGCTTAACTTTTCTTTTACAATCTTAATTAAAAACTTATATTAAAGATAAATTTCAAACGATTAACCTCATAATTAATAAGAAGTATAAGAAAATTATTGATGCTTTGATCGCTAAGCTTAAGAAGCAAAATCTTATAAATGAATTACTAGCAACAAGAGATAACAAGCGAAAGCTTTAAAGTACGATTCAAGAATTTTAAGCAATGTGATCAAAATTGTTTCTTTTTCTTAATTTAAGCTCGACGTAATTTTATAAGACGTTCGATTATATAATACAAAACATTTGTCATTATAATAAGCGACAAATAAAGAAGAAGAAGTTGTTAACAATCACTAAAAGTCGTAAACAATTTTAAAGCACTATAACAACTTAGTCTTTCTCTTAAGAGAGCGACGTTGCGAATGCGATCTTCGAAATTCATTTTATAATAAACAACATCGATATTGTTTGCTTCTTCATTATAAATGTTTTTAAAAAACAATACTAAAAAGTTGTTTTTAACGAATTAAAGTTTATTTATTTTAACTTTGATTTTTTTCGAAGTTTCGTCAAGCAAAACATATTAACAATTCGAGTTCTTCAATTGTGAAACGAACTTATTTATATAAAGAACGAAAAATGCTAGCATGTGCGACTAAGATTGCAATAAGAATAACAAATTATTCGTTTTTAAATAAACGAAAGAATGAAGAGTAAGTGACTTTTGACGCTAACGCAAGTTAATAAATGCATTAATAAGTAATATAGTTATAGAGAAGACACAATTGCTTGCGCAAGAAACTCAAGATCTAATAAAAATCTTAAGTAATAAAGAGAGAAATTTAAACGAATTTAAGTATGAATTTACTTTCACATCGTCGCGTTCTTATACTTTATTTCATAGATCTACTTTTTTGTCGTTGCGATCTTTCACTTTATTTTATAGTCTTGTTGCCACGTCGTTGCGCTCTAGTATCTTATCTCTTAAATTCACGCTCATTCGATTGCGTTCTTACATTTTATTTTTTAAATTTACGTTCGCGCGATCTCGACTCTTTTTATTATTAATATTGCTAAACTTATTCTAAGGCGTCGTAGATTAAATCGAAGATAAAATTAATCGTTTGTTAGAAAACATAATACAAGAGATCGTAAACGACATGCACATTAATGTATTCAAAGATAATATTAATGTTAAGTCGAATTCGTGACTTAAAGTCGTATTTAATATAGTGCAAAATATTAAAAAATTTAAGAAAAAATCAAGTTTATCTATGATGAACGCGACAATATTGTAAGTCGAACTTTATATCTTAAAGTTAAGACATAAGCTTATTTAATCGTTAGACTTAAACAACTAAAGCAAACGACAATATTCGATCACATAGATAAGATTAAATGACTTGAATGCTACAATTTTATTAAATGTTTATAACTTTTTTACGAGAAGATGTAAGAGAAATCTTAGCAAATTAAGCTTGAAGACATAACAATATTCTTCAACAATTTCTAGTTATATGCTATATATTAAATGTGAAAATCTAAACGAAAATATTGCGACGATTTTTTTTGTAACAATATAGAATTGAGCAAGATATAATATTTCCTTATGCATGAATTGATGTCGAAATATGTTAGATTAACGTCTTTAGATTGCAATGATAATTAATTTAATCGTTCTCGCAAAATGAACAAACATCGCTTTGAATTAATAAAAAATAAAGAAAAACGATTTTACAAAGCACTTGCGATCTTCGACGAAGAAAAGATCACAAAATCTAGACAATCTTTGTTCTATTTAGAAGAAGATCAAGATAACTTGTTTGTATATCGAGAAAAGTTCATTGCGTCAATTTAAAGTCAAATACAACTTAACACTAATTATAGCTTCGAAAGATATTTAATCGCATTAGCTTAGTAAGTTTGATAAGTAAATTGATTTTATCTTTGTAAACGTCTTAAGTCTTAATGAGTAAATTTAACATAAGAACATATACAATAGTTATAGATTAAACAAGACGACGTTAACAAGAATGCTAATCTTAGAAGACAATATTTTGCAACAAGAAACTAATTAATACTTTATAATTACAACGAACGATTCATATTATTTATGAGTTGCGAATTAGTTTATTATAAAGAAGTCTTTGCAATTCGACAAAAACAATGAATTATTTTTTGTAAAAATTACGTTTTGCGATATTATGTGAGCAAGAATTATTAGAGACGAGTTTTATCTCGAAAAACATTTCGATTCGTCTACTTTTAAGATTTTTAGAGAACTAAATAGCTAACAAGAATATCTTAACAACATAAAAATAGTTGTTGTTCGAGCAAAAATCAATGAACTTAATAAAAAGACTTCAAATTATAAGATAACAAAGCAATTACTATTAACAAAAGAAATAACTATGTCGATCGTTTATCAATCTAGCAAATAAAATGTTTTAAAGACATTATAATCAACGTTACTCAATTAGCTTTAATTTTATTTTGCGTCATTCAAGATCTTCAAATGAAAGAAGAGTATTTACTCGCTTCAAAGATTTACATCTAAGATTATATCGAATCTTAACAAACGTTTCAAGATTTTTCGAAAAAAAGATTTTAAAGTTACAATTGAAAAGATTCAAGAGTTTGCGAAGACGATCTTAGTAATTATCAATTCGTACACATTGCGCAAATCGAATGTTAATCGCTTCAAAAACAAAAGATTTAAAAAAATGTTTTCATTAAATAAGCTAAGTTTAGAAGTAATAATATTAAAAATGTTTAAAACGAATGTTAATGCTTTGCGAATTGCAACATTAGATGAGCTTCGAACGCATCATAAGAACGCGAAAATCGTAAAAGTAGCAAACGATACGTATAGATCGACGCTATATTGTTTTCGAATGTGTTTCACGTTTTTAACGTTGACGAAAATAGCTTTAGACAACGACTTGAAGCTAATCGAAAAAATGCTTTAAAGTAATGAGTAACTAGATTTAAACACGAAGAGCAATTCGTATTAACTAAATTTTAATACGATTGTAAACTCAAGTTCTAAACTAAAGCTTATAAAGAATAATATTAGAAAGAGAATAAGATTCACGACGAAGTTTCTTGTCTTTATAGATTTCTTAATTGTTGTCTATTTTGTAAACAAGATATGCTTGTTATATTAAAGATGAAGAATAAAGATTTTGATTTAAGACTAATCTTTTTGTAATAATTAAACATAAAGTTGCGTATTCGATTCAAGCTATTCGAGTTCAACTTATTTACGAAAAAGAGAGTGATTCTAATTGACGCTTTTTAAGAGGTAAGGAATCTTAAAAGCGAGAAGCTAATCGAGAAGAACAATTCGCGCGTGCTAGTGAAAACATACATTTTAACAAAAGAATAAAATCTAAAAAAAGACAATTAGCTTTATATTATAAAGTTAAATTATCAAGCAAATTAGAAGTTGTAAGTCGAACGAAAAGAATAACGATTTGTGCAAAAGATGAAGTATTTTAACGCGAAATTTGTTAATTTCGATCTCTTAAAAGAAAAAACGATTATGAATTAAACGATAATAAATTCGAACGTAATTAATTATGCGATGCGAGTTCGCGTCAAGAACAACAATAAAATTGTATTCGTTAAGAGTAAGATAATCTTATTAAGTGACAAGACAATTGTATAATTGAACGATAAAGACGAAGAGACTTAAGAGAAGAGAAGTCTAGAATTAGATAATGTTCGAATGCGAGATTGCAAAGAATGTAAGCAATTTTTTTCGCAAGCTTTTTATTTTAATGAAACATCATTATAAGCATTTTAAATAAATAAATTTGTTATGTTATACTTAAAAAATGTCTAAGCAATGTTCTTTCTATGTTTGCAATATTATGTAATCAATGTTGCGAAAATAAGTTAAACAATGTTTTCAAAGCGAAAATAGTTAGTTTAACTAATTAAAGGTTAAACTAATACAACTTTAACACGTTAGCAATTGTTATTGTTAACAAAAGAGATTTAATTAAACTAACTATATTAAGTTAGATTAAATTAGTTTAATCTTAAGTCAATTTCGCAATTGCGTACTTTATTGCTTTTACTTTCTTACAACTATTCTACTTAGCAATTCTCTTACATCGCGCTCTTTGCTTCTCTATTACTATCTATTTATTCTCTTTCAAACGCACGAAATATAATCGCTACTAGAATCATCATAGCGAGAGAATAGACTTCAATGAAGAAGCTTGCAACTCAAAAATTACTCTCTAAGAAGAAGCTAGAAGTTTCTCAAAAATTATTTGCTAAGAAGTTGTCTTTTAATAAACTTAAACGAATCGAAAAAGCGACGTTTAGAACATTGCTCGTCGTCTCGTTCAAAATTGCAATTGTGTACGTATTTGTTGTTAAATTATTGTCGAAACGAATTATTTCAATCGCGAACGATAGCGACGCGAGATCATTAAACAAGATTTCTAGATCTTTGCTAATTACTATTACAATCGCATCGAAAGTAAGCTTTCACATATCAAAAGCAATTTGCGAAATTTATTAATCTATACAAAATAAGATCTTGATCTTGAAGTCAAGATTAATTGCTATAATTGTTAATGAGAAGCACGTAGCTAGATAATTTCGAACAATTGGTCTTACGTCGCAAGTTTCATTAAGCGATTTAAAGTTTATCGTGTCTATTGTATCGAACGCGTCGCAAACTTCATTAATTTACTCTTAATCTCTAATCTCTTCGATGCAAAAGCGCGTCAATATTGACGTTAATGTCTTTCTCAATAGCTTTAATAGATGTAAATTGAAGATTATGTTCTTATTAGAGATCTATTTAAAAGCAATATTAGACCTAGAATGTCACAAACAAGCGATAACTATTGTACGAACGTTAAGTAAAATCTTTATCGCAAAAAGCTCGCAACGAATTTTAAAGCTTGCTTGCTTCGCTATCATGCAATCGCTCTTTTATAGCAAGCGATATATTTTTTCACAAGTTTATATTAAATAATAATGACAATTCTAGAACAATAACTACGAATCGAACTTAAAATGAAATAATTAAGCGAAGAAGCTCTATAATTAAGAAGCAAAGTGCGATAATTTCTAGATCTTCGATGCATCACAACATGCTTTCAAGATAGCATAACTTTCGAAAACACAAAGTTTTAATTTCTTCGATTAAATTATCTTTAAAGCGCGAATTTTAATTTTCGTTTTATTCGAATTTGCGAAATAACGACTCACAACGTCTAGAATACACTAATAACAACACGAGAAAATTGCTATTCGACGACGTTAAAATTACTTATTTTTAATTTAAAGCATCGAGACGATCTAAAGACAACTTCACTTAAGAGCATCGAAAGATTATAAGATTAATTAATTCATTACTTAAAGTCATAATGATATTTAGCTATAAAATTAATCTAGAAAATTTATGATCAAACGAAGAGTCTCTTGAGTTCGATCGACTTGTAAGAATAGTGTGAACGAATATCGTTAAAAGATTTGATAACGATTAATTTTCTTCGAATGTAAATTCGATATCGACGTCAAATGAGATTAAACAAGTAAGTGTCTATAATATTTCGATAATATCTTTGACAACTAATATTGTCTTAGCTACTAAATCACATTAATTATTGTTAAGCTCACATAATAAAAAAGATACGAAACGTGATTCGCAATCAATACGCTTTTATAGATGTTAATGAAACAAAATCAAAAATTAAGACACTACTAAGTTCTAACACTTTTTTAATAAAGAAGAGAGTTAAAGTTAGTACTACATTAGCACGCGTCACGTCGCTAACAAAGGCAAAAATCTAATTGATCTTTTCTAGCTTCTATTATAGTCAAAGCTATATCGCGAGTTTTCTTCGACAACAACGATAACAATATAGAAAGAAACTCAAATTATAAATAGATGTTTGAGTCTCTATTATTAATCGCTATTGTGTTAATATGCACTTTAGTACATTGAACTATCAAGAACTAGAAAGAAAGAAAAGACAAAATCAACAAGATTCGCTTAATCATAATTATTAATGACGTTTCTATGCTTTGTTTACAAGATGTATGCTAATTTATAAAATACAAGACATTATAATAGACTTATAAGAACGTGAACGATTATGTTTGTCGTCGTACAAATCAATTTTAAAAGTTATCTAAGAGAGAAGGCGCTTCATTTGAGTAAATAGAACAAGAACAATAATATGCTAAATAATTAGAAGTCTATGCTAAATACTTCGATAATTCGCGTGAAAGATATGAAAGATAGCGAAAAGAAAAATATACGATCGCCAAAGATAAAAAACGACAAATAACATTTCTTTTCGATGACAAGTACTAGATTAAACAAGAGAAAGATGTGTACACTAATTATTTGTTAGACTAATTGTCAAGTTAATCCCAAACTATTAGGTTCGAAAAGAGAGACTTTTCGACGAGATAAAAAATGAAATTTTGCATTTGAACGAAAGAAATTCAACTAATAGTTGTTTTTTATAGGATAAACTCGAAGAAGATGTTTATGCATCATTAGAAAAAAAAAACAAATAACGAAAGCGATAGAAAGAATAAGTTAAATAAGAATTTAAATAACGTTGATGCTACGAAATCTACTATTGTAAGTAATAGTTACTTAATAATTTAAATGAACAATTAACTAATTCGCATAACACGAGATAGATGTTGTTGAGATCGCAATTTGAAGACGATGATGTCGTAGAAAATAAAAATAGCTATGTAAGCATTATGGTCTAGTGTTAAGAAGTCGCACTAGTGTTAACGAATTTATTTGTTAAATGAAAGAGCAAGCTAATATTAACAATATAAATACTTAGAAAAGTCAAGATATAGAGAACATGAACGACAATTATTCAATCTTTTGTCATAAGAAAGACATTTTCACTATGATGTTCGCAATCTTTTCGTTCGTAGACTTTTGATTTATTGTTGTTTGTAAAAAGAAAAATTATCTATGCTATGCGATTGATGAATTCGAGAATGTTAAATCGATCAATTGTTTAAAGAAATACGAGAGATATCTAGCGATAATTAAGAATTATAATTCGAATCAAGAGATTAACGTGTAAATGAACAACGTTTAGCTAGAAGAGCCAATGTAATTTTTCAAGAATCATTGATGTTATACTAAATATTTAGTCGTAGCGCTCTACACTTTAGATTGCGAAAGCATACTATATATGTCAACGATACAACGCAATGATATTGTTTGTTTTATAAATCGCACAATTGTTGCTTATATTGTCGCGTCAATCTAACGCAACGTGACTACAATAGCTAAGATGAAAGTTTATAAAGTATAAATCAATCGAACTTAATTTAACACTTAGTTGTTAAGCTAATATAAAGATTGTTAAACTAATCTACATATTTATGAGATCGACAAGTTCTATAGTTGTGCAATTGATAATAACTTCTTAAACAACTAGAGCGTTAAGATCATTCAAGTTTGATCGATCGTCAATATCTATAAAATACTAATTAATACAATAATTGCTATGCCCTCGATTTATAGAAAAATAACACGAGTTGTTGTGCGTAATGATCGTATTGAAACATCAAATATTACTTGATTCTATAGAATTTGCAAAATTTGCGATATCTTGAACAAAGTACTTGAATCTTAATTTCACTTAGTTCTAAAATTCGAATAACACAAAATTGCGACTTTTGTTATGCTAGATCTATGTATTTAAGCAACTAGAATCTTATAAAATCAAACGCGAATGTAACAACAACTTATTCGTTAAATAACAATTTTGGTCGTCGATTTATTTGTTGTTTTCTTCTTCGTCTATAGCAATAATAAAAAAAGTATAAATAGAGTCGCTATTGTCTCTTTTTCGTTTATAAAGTAAAGCAATATTTTATAATTCGATTTTACTATTTTCGTCGAATTTATTCTCTTTGTTTTCGTTTTTTATGCACAAAAATTCTATTTCGAATAAATATTATATAAGAGAATAAAATAAAAAGAGACGAACGTTAAGTCAATTATTGCTATATAGTTTAATAAATAAGATTTTAATTGAGTTATTTTCTTAAAGATTCAATAGCGACAACGTAATATCAAATAGAATTAAATCGGAAAATTATATTATTGTTAATAACAATATATTTAGATTGTTATGCCTTATAAAAGAAACTCAATTATATATTAAAACAAGCAATAATATTAATTTCGACAATAACAAAGCTAATAATTTGTCGATTTTTATGTTTAAATATTGATATTATATTATAATTAGTTTTTTTTTTAGTTTTGTCAAGATATAGATACTTTAATCTCTTTATTAATTTTTTTTATTTAAGATTGTTATTCTTTGAGTCTTGTAATACTTGAGCGAATTGTTATTGTTGCAAATTGCGTAAATAATTGAAATGCGAAACTACAAAAATCTCTAAAAAGAAACGTAAATTTTAAGAATTATATATTAAGTATTATTTGACAAACGTCTAGTCTTGTTTATTGTTTTTTCGATTAATTATTTTATAATTGTTTTGTTTAAATTTTAATTAGATTTTAAGCTTTCAAAAATTATAAATGTTTGAAATTAAGAAATCGATTAGCTTTGAAACTTTGTTGCTTCGTAAAAATTCTTTTGTTAATATAAGTAAAACTTGCGTCTTTGCTCTTGTTTTTAATATCTATACTAAGAGTTCTACTTTTAGCGCAATTAAAAATGTTAAATGTGCTTCAATTTATATCGATCTCTTTGCTACGAACAAAGATAATAACAACAAGAAAGAAGCAATCTCTTTTTACGTAATTGCTCTTATAATTAGCATTATTAAAAAATATAGAGATTGCATCTTAAATTTTGCGTCTTAAGAATTCGTCTTTTTCTTTAACTTGAACGCTAACAATATTAATTAAGATTTTGCGTAAAGTAGATATTCTTAAAGACAAAATTCTTAATATCTAATTCGAATCTAATCTAGAATAGATGTTCTAAAAAACTAGATTCTTAATATTTAAAGATTAAGATAACTTAGATCTAGATTAAATCTAATTTTTTCATAAAAAAGACTTTAACATTTGAAGATTAATTTGGCTCAAATCTAGGTTCAATTTGGCGTAAAAATAGTTGCTTTTTAGACAAAAAATCTTCAATATTCGAAAAACAATTTGGCTCAAATTTGGATTACGTAGAACGATTGTTTCTTAAAGAAAAGACTCTTAATATTTGAAGAACAATTTGATCTAGATTTGATCTAAATTTGACTTAGAACAATTGCTTCTTAAAGAAAAGATCGTTAACATTTAAAGATTAACTTGACCTAAATCTAGACTAGATTTGGCGTAGAACAATTGCTTCTTAAACAAAAGATCTTCAATATTTGAAGAACAATCTAGTTCAAATTTGAGTTACGTAGAACAATTGTTTTTTAAAGAAAAGATTCTTAATATTTGAAGAACAATTTAAGTTAAATTTGAGCTAGATCTAGTCTAGATCTAGTCTAGAACAATTGCTTCTCAAAGAAAAAACTTTTAATGTTTGAAGAATAATTTGACTTAAAATAGTTGCTTCTTAGAGAAAAGATTGTTAATATTCAAAGATTAATTTGATTCAAATTTAAGTTAAATTTGACGTAGAATAGTTGCTTTTCAAAGAAAAAACTCTTAACATTTAAAGATTAAGCTAGCTCAAATTCGAACGTTTAGACAACAATAATATAATAGCTTCTCTATTAATATTAATAACAACTAATTAAGAAATGTTCTAGTTTTTACTTTGTTATTTTCGAATGTTTGTCGCATTTGCGAACTAGTTCAAGTAATTTAATGCAAAACGTTTTAATTTTTTGCTTTCGTTCGTTCGATAAACAATACTAAAAAGACGTTTCGATCGTATTTTTACTTTCTTTATCTTAATAATAGAAAGAATTTTTTTTAATACGTTGTGTATTGTGATGTTCAACAATAGATTAAAAGTCGCATTTAAAAAAATTTATAATCTTTAACTTTTGTTGTTTTTGTCAATAATTTCGCTAGTCTTTTTGAGCAATTTTTAAAAATTCGTTAAAAAGTTTTGCTAAAAGACAAGATTCTTAACATTATAAATAGAAAGTCAACATAGCGTTGAAGAAGTTAACTATTTTTTTTGTCTTTAAAGCTATAGTTGTAGACATTTTGTTATAACACATTTTAACGTTAGTTAATAAAGACTCGTAAAAAAATAAAAAGACAATATTATTATATTCGAGAGTAATTTATTTCTTTGTTTTATCGTCTTTAATTTAACAAAATCTTTCTTTTATTAATACTTCTTTTTTTTATTTTTGACTTTTTAATTTTGCATAATGTTCTTGTTATTTACTCTTTATTTTATTTTTTTTAACAAGAATTGATTTAAATTAAGTGCAATTCGAATTAGCGATTACGTCTTTAAGAGTTGTTCTATATTTAATAATGTCTCGCTTATTTGTTTGCAATTCGAATTCTCTTAGTTTTAAATTAAGAATTATATATTGTATTATATTGATTCTAGTTAATAAAGTTGTTAACGTAGTACTTTGTGCACTCTTAATTTGTCAATATAAGATATACGTTGCAAATAATATGTAACATATTATAGAAACGTCGAGACTGCAAACGTCTAAAAATTTTATTTATGTTTTTTGAATAATTTATTACTTCGTACATTTTATATATCTTGTAGATAGCTTCTTTGTTAATCTAGCGCTTTAATTTAACAAAGATCTCTATATATCTTTGTAATCGTCTATTACGTTTTAATCTCTTGTAATTGAGCATAAAGATAATAAGTTGTACGCTTTTTACATATTTGTTATTACTTATTATTAATTCGTCGTTTTAATATTTCTTGTTTAACTCTTTATCTTGCATCTACACGCAATCTCTTCGTCAATTGCTTCTATTACGTTAATAAAAAACGCATCGAATTATGTTCTTTTGTAGTTACTTTAAATTAATATAATTTTTCTTATTTTATTTTTAATACATTAAAGACTTGTAAACCTTAACAAAGTAATTCTTTGCTTAAAATAAATTTAATTCTTGAATGTTTAAATTAACAATATCGCATTTTCTTTTGCGTTTTTTTTAAATAAATATTGCTAAAGTCTTTATAAAGTTAAAGTACTTAAATTAATTTTTAATAGCAAATCTCTTAGCTTTTCGTTAATGCTAGTCGTTTTAATTTAAATCAATAAATTGTGTATTGTCGTAATTGTTAAAATTAAGCGCTATTAATAAATTTTTTAAATTTTGACTTGATATTATAATACTTATTTTTAATTTTTGTTTTGCAATAAATGTTACTTAAGTTTTTAAATATAATATTATATCTTTTATAATAACGATATTAAGATGTTAAATGTTGTACATTAATATTTATATATTCTAGTTTTTTATTTTGTTTGTTTTTAAAAAGAATTGCTTTAACAAGAATTTATACATTGCTTTCTTGTAAAAGATATTAAAATTTTAAGTATTATTAAATAATCGAATAAAAGTTACATAATATATTAAAATATAAAGCTTAAAAATATTAAAATAAATTTTATTTTTGTTATTCTTGTTGTGCGTAGTATTTTGCAATCAATATTTGACAAAGATTGTTTTTAGATTGTTAATTTAATATAGCGTATACTTTAAGTAACTTAATATATTCTTGTTATATAAGACGTATTAAGCGAGTATAACAAAATTTATAATTGTTCAAACATAATATATTGTCGTATTTTGTTTTTTTAACAATAAAAATATTATTGCAAAAATGAGTTGCGATACTATTATTTTTTGCTCGACTTCGCTCTACTATTAAATCTTGTTAAAATACTTAAATTTCTTTAAGTTAATAAATTTTAAAATTTAACAAAAGCGTTTGTTAAGTTGAATTAAACTTGTCAATTTAATAATTTTTCTTTTCTTTTTGCGCTTTGCTAGTCTTTTGAAATAAGTATAAGAAATAATATTGTTAATTAAAGCAACAAACTAATCGATTAATCTTATAATTATACTTTTGAGTAATTAATAAAAAATATTTAGATTTATTAAGATTGCAATATTTGTAATTCTATATTTAATTCTTTACGAAATAAATCTTTATATTTGTTTTGCTTTTTTTTGAGTTAAAATTTTGTTTAACAAGCTTAAATTTAATGTATTTAGAAATTCGATATTTTTATTTCTTTATAAGATTCTTTTGTTTGTTAGAATAGACTTTGTAAATGTTGCAATGTTTATTCTTTTTAATACTAGTAATAAGTACTTGCTCTTCGTAATCTATTATTATTTTCTTAATAATTAAATAATAGCTTCTTGTAACATTATTTATATATCGAATATTTATATCGAATTTCTTAAGTTTCTCGAAATTTCTATCGAATTAATACGAAGAATATATACGTTATAGTTAAAATACATACGTTTAAAGACTATTTTTATAGTTTAATAATATACTTTTGTTTGTAAATATAATTAATATTTCTACTTAATTTTATTAATATTAATTTTAATCAAATTTGACTTTGTCTAGTTGTGCGATCAAAATTGCCAATAATAAGATAAATTAATCACAAGCTTTAATTGCTATAATAATGTGTTATTTACGTCTTATCTATAGATACAAGAATCGAAACAATAGTTGCTCTTGTTAATACTTAATTTTGCGTACTTTATTATTAAATTTCTCGTATATATTTTCGTGTAAACGTATATATTGTTCGTCGTTCTAATTTAAATAGACATTTACGTTAGATTTTCTTAAAAGAGTTTGTGTTCTAATAGAAAGCGCATTACATCTTTTACATTTTAATAATACATAATATACTTAATAATAACAAGATTATTTATTGTACTTTTAACAATAAAGTTCTTGTTCGTTTAATTGTTATTTTAAATCTCGTATAATATGCGATGTATTTGCGCATATTATTATTTGACGTTGTAATAGTTGCATTGTTTGCGCATATATTTGAAGTTCGCATTTCGAAAAAAAACGTTAATAATATTCTTTGTAATTTTGTAATTTATTAACTATTGTGCGAATTTAGAGTATGTAATATTTCGAAAAGATCTATATATTGTATAAGAAACTCTAAGATATATTATTATACTTTTTTCAAATTAACAAAGATAATTATTTTTTTTAGCTATAGACTTGTTAAGTTCTTTAGCTCTTTTCTCTTTATTATACTTCTCTATTATCTAGAGAGAAAACAATAGATTGCAAATTTATCGTAAAATTGCTTTTTATCAAGTTCTTAAATATCTTAAAAGTTTAATTTTGATCAATAATATTGTTTTGTTATAAAATTGCAAGATAGTAAATTGTAATCTTTGTAAAATATATGTCAAAATAGTTCTTTTAATTCTAATTCAACTCGAAAGATTGTAAAGCTTTGTTATATATTATTTTATTTAACAAATTTAATATTTTAATCTTTGTTGCAATTTGCTTAAATTTAAAAAAACTATTGCGTAATTAATATAACTCTTTGTTTTTTAATTTATCTTTTATTTTTATCTTAAATCAAAATTCTTTTCGACGTTTTTTTTTTTAAGTTATTAAGTATTTGTCAAGATGTTGCGTTAGTTTATTGTTGTTCTTTGTTTCGAAGTCGCAAATATTGTAGATACATAACATAATATTTTGATTATTAGTTTTAATAACACTTTCGACTATATATAAATTATTAATATAGTAAGAAGAAAAACGTTCTAAGATAATTTGCGTATTACGTATCGATAATTGCGAACAAAAACAACAAATTGCGCTACAAAATCTCGAGTTTAACGCTAGATTTTATTAAGAAAAAGTGTTGTTAATCTTACGAAATTGCAATTAATAACGACGTATATAGATTAATATTCTAAAAAAACAAAAAGACTTGTAATATACAAAAAGACATAAAATATATTTATCTTATTGCTTTACTTATAATGTAAAAGAGATACTAATTTCTATTTATGTTCAATTAAATATCAAGACGAATATCGATAATTATTATTATAATGTTCTTATATAAATTGAGTCTAGCAATTAGATTATTGTAATTTATAGTTGATCAAAGTGTTAATTAGACAATATCTAATCAACTATATAAGATTTAATCTCTATTATCAATAATTGTTTCTTTTTAATAGTAGTATTGTTTTTATATGTATTAGTGCTTAAGCTTACGCGCGTTTGAAACAATTATTTGTATTCTAGACTTTAGAGCAACTCTCAATATTAACAAGAAATCGATGTTGAAATAAAACAATGCGCTTTATTATTGCTCAATGTTTAATGTTTATAGATGTCAAGTTCTTTGAATTAAATAACTTAGGTCTAGCTTAAATTTCAAGATTATGCTATAGATTAGAAGAAAAGAAGACATTAGGCAAGCACGAACTTATATTTTGGATTAGATTTGTTAGATTTGGTCGAAATTTGATCGAGATTTAATTTAGATATAAGATTATGCTATAAATTAAAAAAAGAAAAGATATTAAGCAAATACGAACTTATATTTAGAATTAGATTTGTTAGATTTAATCAAGATCTAATCGAGATTTAATCTAGATACAAGGCTATGCTCTTAGAACAAGAAAGACAATAAAATTGTTAATAGAGCGAATTTCGTAAAACTTGAAATTTAATTAATAAAAACATACGTTTAATTAAAAGTAAAGAGTATTTGTTAAAAAATAAAGAGAGAACTTTGATGCTTTGAAAGAGCAATAAAGACAAATAGCAAACTTTTGCTTTTATTTATTTCGAACTTCTTGCTATCGAAGTTATAACTACTATCGAAAGATAATAGTAGCAATAATTTCTACAATTTGCACGTAAGCATTGTTAGTCTTCAAGTTGTTTATTAAATTAATAGATTTTTTTCTTAAATTTATTTCGTCTTTTACAAGTTCTTTATATAGACTATCTTTATTTGCATTAATTATCGCAATAAAAAAAACGATCAATTATTATTAATAAAATATAAATAGTAATATGTTTGACAAATAATACTTAATTTTATTGTTAATTGCAATTGAAACTATAGATATAAACTAAGCAACGCATAATTAAATATTATCGATTAGATACTTACATAATTAAGAATTTTAAGTCGCTTTAAATCTAAGATTTGCGTTAATTTTTATATATAAGCGAGAAAACAATATATTGACTTAATATTTATATTTTTGAGTTAATTAATGTCTTTTTCGATATTCTTGTCTTGCGAATTCTTATTATTCGATTTCGATTTTTTAATATTGATAATTTTTATTTTTGTATTAATTTCTTTAACTAAAGACTTAAATTTAAATAATTAATTTTTTTTCTTGTTTAAAATATCGCTAATTATCTTTTTTTTTACTTTGTTTTTTTTTTGATTTTCTTCGATAAAGATAAAGAGATTGTTAATTTTTTCTTATTGTTAAGCTCTAAATATTTAAGTGCGAAGCGCTTCGAATCTAGAACGATGCAATGTTAATCTTAAGAATATAAAATATAAAGAGTATTGTAATATATTAATTAGCTTTATTGATTTTCTTCGACAATTTTGTTAAACAATATAATAGAGTTTTCGTTAATTCGAAGACGTCAAAAGAAAGAAGATCGAGCAAATTATTTTTAGAATTAATATCGATAAAAAGTTTTTGCGCTTCTTTTATTCTTTAATTAGATTGCGATACAAAAGCGAGAAATTAATTTATCTATATTATCTTGTGTTTAAATTAGAATTCGAAGATAATTATTGTTTATTTATTAAGTTTGACGAACTCTATTGCGCAAATTATTGTTTTCGATTAGCTTATATAATATTTCTAATGTATTATATATCAAAATTTGATTTATTTTGTCTATAAAGATGTTGCGCGTTTGTAGTCGAACAACAAAAGAATTTAAAAAAGTTACTAAGTTGCAAGTCGATATCGAAGACAATTATAAAGAACTATATAGTCGTAAGCTTGCATAAAAGTATAGATATCTTTATTCGAAACAAAATGCAATTGAATTCGAATTTGCTTAACACAAATTATAAAACGAATTAATAAAAAAAGAGCGAAACAAAGAAAAATAAAGAGACGAAAAGAGAGCTAGAAGAAGCAAAGAAAAAATTTGTTAACGCAAAAAACTTTTTAAGATTAGTATTGTAATCTCGTTTTCTTATTCTCTTTGCGAGTTCTTCTTTTATTACGATTTTAATATTGGAACTATTGACGTAAATAATTGTATATTTATTAAGACGTTTGATAAATATAAAATAATTAACAATTTTTATTAAGTTTCGAAATTTCTTTTGCAAAATACGATCAATTTTCGTTCGCTTTTAAGTAAGTGTTGTTTTAAAATAGAGTTGCGCTTAATACGCTTTTAGAGTAATATTGTATTGACGAACAAGTTTTAAGACTTTGTCGAAGAAGTTCTTGATAACGTTTAAGTAATTAAGAAAATACGTTTTTTTCGCATACGTTTGCGTTCAAGCTTTTAAAATTTTGTTATAGTTAAAATTAAAGATAAGTAAATAAGATGTTATTGTAAATTCTTAATAGATAAGTTCTTAATAATTGAACTAATAAGAAAATAATAAGAAAGAGAGAAGCAAGCAATAACATTCAAGATTATTATCAAAAATCTAAGAGCTTACTAATGCAAAATGCATGCGCGTTGAATTTAATTTAATAATAGTAATTTACGACGCACTATTATGTAACTTGCATATTTAAGTAAGATCTCGATCAAATTTGAGTCAAATCTAAGTCAATTTTTTAAATATAAAGACAAAAAAAAAGGTCGAATTGTCGAATTACAATATTTATATTAGCAAAGAGATCGCTATATACATATAGACAAAGTTCGAGTAGATTAAGCTACGTGAAGCAGGGTCTAGAAAGCGATAAATTGAATTGTTAAACTACAAATCTATTTATTTGCGAAGAGTATGTTAGAATATGCATATAAGCTAAATCTAGGCTAATTTAAGCTAATATAAGCAAGTTTTGGCCCAAAAATAATCTATAGACGATGTATATTTATAAAGGATTGCCTAAGATGCGCGCGATAATAATTAAGCGAAACAATTAGAATTGCAATATTTATTACTAGAATTACAACAAAAATTACATTTTCTAATATTAAATATATGTTTTAACAAGACAAAGTAAATATAGACTATAAAGTTATTAATAAAAGAATATCGCTATTGTGGTCAAGAGCTAGCTATTAGTTGACCTCGAGCCATAATAGCGATATTCGTATCTTGAAGTTGGCAAGTCGCTTCCTCGAATTGTCAATAAGTCTAAAGAAGATAGAATTGTAGATAAGATAAATAGAGTTTCTAGCTTGCTATTAGAGTTCTTGATTTAATTCGAGAACAAAATAGCTCTCTATTACTCTTGTAATATTATTACAAGATTTAGATTAACTTCTACAAAATGTAAAGATTTGTTAATAACATTAATAGTGTCTAATTACCTATAGAAGAAATTCGACAAATATTGTTTCTTTAACAACTAATTTTATTGTAATTGATATCTAGGTAAAACAATATTTATTTGTTGTCTAGTTAACAAATCTCTAATATATATTAAATCTTGCTTTTATTATTTATTATACAATAGATATGCTTTTTCTTATAGTCTATCAATATCAAGAGTCTAATATAATTCTAAAAAATTTGTTAATCAATACTTGAAAAGAGTTTTTAACGCTTTTGTTTGCTAATTTATATATTAAATATGTTTATAGTTATAGAGATGCCTAATGCTTGTCTTAAAAGAAGTAACAAAATATTTAGCGATAGAAACAATATTGCGATACAAATTAATTCTTTAGATTATTTTCAATCAAAACCTAGTAGCTAAGCTAGTATCTTTTATTATAGTATTATTTTTTGCATAAGAATCTAATTAAGACGTTCGATACAACTATTTGTTTCGAAGAAATCGACAACAATAGATGTTGTGTATATTTTGCGCTTCTTGCACTAAACTTTAAAGACTATATTTATATATTTACTTTTATTATTAACGCAGATACAAATGTATTTGCTATCTTTATACTTAAATTTGTTAATAAAGCGTTTAAAGAAAATTAAAAGACTAACTTTATTCTTATTTTTAAAGAATTTTATCTATAAGAGCTTAATCTTATTATCTAGTTAAATGCAAACATAGCAAATACTATTGTATCTATCTATAGATATAGACTTTATAATGTTGATATAAATAAGATTGTTTTTGTAGCAATTAGATCTAATAGAAACTTAACAAAATATTGCTTTAATATCTATATAAACGCAAAAAACGCAAGCATTATCTATTAGAAACTTTGTAAGATTAAAAATATTTCTTTAAGTAAACTATTAGATACTTTGCTTATCTAGATAGCTAAGATATTTATATTATATAGTTATTGCATCTTTATTAACTACTAATAGAGCAATAGCAAAGACAAAAAGTATAATAAATATCTTCAAATTCAAAAAATAAAGATTTAAGTCTTGAATTGCTTAGATTTGCTAAACGTTAATAGAGAATTTGTTATTAATAATTTTTCGAATACTGTTAGTGTCTTTGATCTAGTTATAGAAGATTAAATTGTAATAAAAGTTCGATATATATTAGATATTGTAAATAATATATCAAACTTTGTTATTATTGTATTAAACAAAAAAATAGATAGTTTTAGTATCTATAATAGTTAAATTGCTCTCTATATCTTTTATTAATCGATAGAATATTGCTAAGTAGAATACAAAAGCACTAGAATTTCCTACTATATATTAATTGTATTCAATATCAAAGACTTGTTTATATAAGAGACAATTAACAACAAGAGCTAGCGTAATATTTATAGATAAGAACAATTCGAAAATTGCAAATTAAATTGTTACAACAACAAAGACGAAGTAATAATTATAGACTATTGCTTTAGTAGTCTTTTACTCTTTGTTATTGCTATTCTTGTTCTTAGTTTTATTAAACTAGACTTGTTTTTATTCTTCTTAAATCTAAATTTCTTTCAATTTTTTTTAAATTATTGTAGATTTAATAACGCTTGTTTTTGCTATTGTTTCGATTCTTATCGAAGCTGTTGCTCTTTAAAGCAAAACGCGTGTTTAAATACAAGTTTCAAAAATTTAATTCTTAATAATCTATCTTATTGCAATCTATATTTTTTTTTAATATATATAAAGCTAGAATTGTTAACAACAAAAAGAGTATCTCTTATAATAGCAATTAGCTTAATAGTTGTTGTAGAGATAAAGATATTATTAGTAGCTAAGATATCTGTTGAATTAATATATTAAATCTTGTAATTGTAGATAATAGCAAACAACTTTTGCTTTCGAATTCTATCTTTATTAAAGAGCTTGTACTTAGATATCTATCAATTAATAAAGAGACAAATAGAATTGTTAAAATTGACTAGATATTTAAAGATAAGATAGTTCTTATCTATAGCTAAGTTATCTAAATAGATATATAGTTTGTTAATAATATTGCAAAATTTAATTCTATACTTGTTACTAATCTAGCAACTAACAATCTTAAAAGACTTATATTTGACAAAAAAATTTATTAGCGCATTTGATTCTTTAGACTTGTATATTTTAACAATTTTCTAACAATTTTTTTTAACTATATCGATTTTTTTAATATTATAATATAGATTTTTATTAACAATATCTCGAAACAGATTTATGCACTTCTTGTTGCTGGTATTTTGTTTAGTTTGTTTTTCGATAACAATATTAAATAGATTAGTAGATTTAATATTTAAATTAATATATTTTCTAAAGCTTAATCTATTTAAGAACTTTAAACAAGTCTTGTTCTTAGATAAGAAAATTATGCTATTGCTAATTTTAGCAATCTATTTAACAGCTACAAGAAATAACGCAAAGACATTAATACTTATAATAGTATTAATATAATCTATTACTTTAGAACTTTATTAATAGTTTGTAAACAATAGATAATACTACTAGTAAATATAGAAACAATATGCAATTGCACAGTAAAGATTTCGATAAAAATATTCTAGTTGTTAGACTACAACGATTAAGTAAATTAATAGATTTCGAATTAGATATTTAGTTTAATAGATACTTTTCGAAGAGTTTAGATAAAAAAGATAACTAAATATATTCTTCTTTGTTAATAGTATCGAGCTAATTAATTCTTTTAATTATAACTTAAGCAAAGTCTTAATAGATAAACTATCAATAGATATTTAAATATATCTTGTATTTTTATTGTTTTATTTTAAGATTGTAACAAATATAAATAAGAGTAGAATTAACAAACCTAATTTGTTTAATAGATAGAGACGTATTAATATTAAATAATTTTTAATTAGATTATTGTTTTTGCTTAATTATAGATAAAAAAAATTTAACTATTTAGAATCTTACTAAGTTACTTAATCTCTTTATTCTTCTTTTAATCTTAATAGTTATAAAGCTAGCAACGCTTTTTTGCGTCTTTGCAATTGTTAAATCTATCTTTCTAGCTTTTTTATTTTAACAAGACTAAATACTAGTTTTTTCGATCTAAATCTTTTGTATCTTTGCAATAATTAAGATCTTTATAATCTTTTTATTTAGATAAAATTGAATATTATTTAATCGAGAGTTGTGTTTCGACATTACTTTTAAAGTAGTTAATAAAGTTGTTTCGATTTTCGAAGTATATTTGTTATTTAGTTTATTGATTCGTTTTGTACATTGTAGTAAGAGAAGTTAACTAGCACTTGTTCTAACTATTAAATTAACAAATTAACTTGTTCGATTGTTAATAAGAGAATTTTGCAATAGACAAAAGAACAAAGATTGAAAAGACTAAATAATTTAATCTTCTTATTAATGCGTTAAAGCAAGAGCTTATTTTACTTTAATAATGCGTCTTCGACTATTAATTAATTATATAACTATTGGTTTTCAATTATATAATTGTTACTTAATTGATTTTTCGATTTTTAGAACTTACTATAAGTAAATGTTTATTAAATATTTGAATTTCTTCGACAAAAGCAATAAAGTACGAATAAGATAAACTTAGTAGTTTTAACAATAATATTAATTCTTTTTAATAAGATGTCTGTACCTAAAATCTTTAACTAAATATTAGCTATTCAATTGTTAGTAGCTAAAGATTTTAGTTGTTCAAGTAATTGAGTAATTGATTATTTAACAAGTTTTAGCAATCTTTTTAGCTATTGTTTCGACAATTTCTAACATTGTATTAATATTCTAATTCTTGAAGACTAATTTAGATATTAAGACAATTGATTGTTAGCTTCTATATATTAAATATTGACAAGAACTTAGCTAATAGTAGTAATTGTAAGTTTATTGTTAGTTTAATTTTTAGCTATACTTCAAGCATTCTAATTAATAAGCAAGTAAATTACTTGTTATATTTCGAGCTTATCATCTTTTAAAATAATAGATAGTAGAACACTTAGTTACTATATAAGAGCTAAAGAGCTTGCTCAACTATATATATTGATCGATACTATTCGATCCAATTACGTAATATTGGACAAAATAGTATGGAGTCGAATAGTACTCGACACTAGAATAGATCGATTACAGTATTTCGATAGATATTGTTCTATCTTTGCTAGATTCATGCAAAATAAAGTCTATTTCTTCTTGCTAATATTTAAATAATATCTAGCATTTATAATTGTTATAAATACTATATCAAATAGCTCTAGAACTATTTTGTAGACTTTTGGCAATATTAGAAATGTTATACAATCTAGTCTAAATACTTTCTTAGAGAATAATATAAAAATAGCATATTCTATCTCTTCTACTTTGATATTTAACTATTTTTAAGATTTTTAGTTTTTTGCAATATTTGTATCTATAGAGATTATAAATAATTCTAAATATATAGCTTGTAAAAAGACTCCATATTTAATCTTAGATTCTATTGCTTAATTTTTGTTAATATTTTTGATTAATAATAGTATCTCGATATTATATTGTTTTGTACATTGATATATTTAAAATATATTCTTGTGAACTATTTTATTCGAGAATCTTGTTTAAGTAAATTTTTTGCATTTTTTAATAGTTTTAGAATATTTGTTTTTGATATTTGTAATTGTCTTTTAAATTTAATCGATTCGAAACTTCTTTTACTAATAACGTATTATAAATATTTTTTTACATAAAATTTCTAGTTTTTTAATCTATTATAGTTTTGATTTAGAGCTCAATTGTTGTTTTGATATAAATTTATCTATATATTTTTTAATTTTAGAATTAATGTTTGAACTTTTCGGTTTAAATTTTAATTGTCTTATTTTTCTATTAATTATTTGGTCTTATTTGTATTTAGATATATACTTAATTTTTTTTTAATTTGCTTTAATAATATTGTATAGTATAGTAATTAAATTTTCTATTGTTTGTTATTTGTTTATAATTATTCTATATTTTATTTTTAATAATCTTGTAATTTGATTTAATATCTACTTTTTTATTAATATATCAATTTGTAATTTTGCTAGCCAAATTTATTAACGCAAAGACTAAATCTATAATAAAATTTCTAGTAGTATTTGTGCTATATTGCGTAAAAACATCTAAAAAATTTACTAATTTTTCTTTGTTTTCTCTTAATTAGTTTCTTAATATAGAAAAATATAATAGATTTACAACTTAGTTGTTCTATTAAGAATAATATATACTTAGATCTTCTATTAAAATAGACTTTTCTATACTTTTCAATTAGATTTTTATCAAGATTCGATTTATAGTATACTTATAGGCCCATCTATAAGGTTATATTCCCGGTAAATGCCAGGAATATGCTAGGAATATATCTATTTTAGTTAGATATCTACTAGATTCCAATTAGTCAATCGATTGCTAACTAGCATATATTGGTTATTTACTAGTTATAAATCTATTTTGGTTATCTATCGATTGACTAATTGGTAGTCAACCAACATATAGCGATTATCTATCGATTATAGATTTTATAGATGCGATTTTCTTAATTTTCAAATTTCTAAATTTTCAAATTTCAATAAATTTGACTAAGTCTCAACGCTAGTTCGATCGAGATTTCGATTTTCAAAATATCGAATAGTAAAGTATGTATATTGTTGATTCGTCAATACGTGAAGTTGTTGAATAAATTTTCTATTTATAGTTTAAAGTTTTAACCTTAATTTATAGTTTATAAATATTTGGAAAGTGTCTAGCTTCGCAACTATCGACGTCATCAAATTTCTAATTATAAAATCACGTGATTTACGAAATTTCTATACGCGCGTTAGACCCCCCTACTAGCGTGTACGTACTACATTACTTATATTGCTAATATTAGTTAATCTACTTAACTAAAAAAATTCGAAAATTTTTGAAAAATTATTACTAGTAATATTCATACTCGAAATTTACCCAAAATATTGCTATTTTAGTTATTAACTCGCGTGTGGATTATTCGAAGCAAACCCAAAATTTAACCGAAATTTAACTAAAATTTAACAGATTGCTGCTAGTTGAAAAGCAAATTTCTATTAGTTGACTAGAAGTTAGTTAATCGGAAAATTGCTAGTAAATTCCGAATAAATTCTAGATAAATTCCGGGTAAATAACTATGTAAGTTGGCAGTACAATAATTACTAAATTCGAAGTTTTAACCTTTTTATTATAAATATATAGTAGTGCAATTTTTCTTCTTCTTTCTTACTTGATTCAACATCTATTACAAGTCTATGCAAGATTCTATATACTATTGTAAACGTAAACGTCTTATTTCTTTGTCAAAAACTACTATTGTTTGCATTCTATACTAGAAGCTTTACTATATAATATTTATCTATATAATTTATCTTGTTCTTAAAATCTTATATTAAATTGTATTTAACAAATTTGTCTTGCAAGAACTTTAAACAACTCAAACTTTATTAAATTGTAGCTATATAAAGATTTAAGCTTTTCTTGTAAATCGTAGCTATATAGAGTTTGCATATCTTTACATATTTTGGATTAAATCTTTTTCAATTTTTGTCTACGCACTTGTATATTAAAGTTAACTATTTAAACTCTTGAACAAGTAATTATAACGCACTTAGATATCTATTTTTGTAAATAAGTACGTTGTAAAATAATTGCAAATCTTATTTGATTATTTAAATACTCTTACTTTGTAAGTAAGCAATTGTAATATATTCGAATTCTTTCGAAGTAAACTATTTCTATTAATTGAGTAAACATATTGTAAGTTTACAATATTCTCGAATGTTTTTGTACGTTTATATATATTATCTTTTTTCTTTTACGTTATCAAAATAATAGATAATAGAACGCTTAGTTGCACTCTAGGAGTTAAGAAGCTTGCCCAACTATATACATTGATTGATGCTACTTAACTCGATCACGTAATGTCGAGTCAAGTAGTGCTAAATTAAGTAGTACTCAATACTAAGCTAGATTAAGTACAATATTTCGACATTTCTACTTAATCTAAATCTAGAAATCAACTCTTATATAAATCATGTTTTATATTTTATTAAGTTCGAAATTTATTTTAAAACTTCTAAGTCTCGAACACCTTTTTAGCAAAAATAAAAAAAATGCATAAAAGTTTCTTGTCAACAATTTATGTGCAAACGTACGTATATTTACGATTTTAAAATTTAGCAAAACTCGAAGAGTATATAGAAGACAAAATCTATATTGCGAGTTATGCAAACGTCGTCAATAATATTCGATAACTATATTAATAAAATAAAAGAACAATAAGTGCAAATTTAAATAAATAATGCAAAGATTAGCAACGATAAATATAGCAACTATCTAATCGCGAGTTGTTCAAATAACCAAGTTTAACATTTATGCTTAAAATTACAAGTAATTTAATTATTAAATTAATTTAAGAGTTTGTTAAAACACTTCAAATGCGTTACAAAAAAAAGCTTTAATTAGCTTGTCAACTATTTGCTTCTTAATAAAGATATATTTTAATTTAATTTAATTTGCTTATTTGCGATTTTTTCGCAAACAAATTAGATTTAAATACTTATATACTTTGTTTAAATATGTTGCGCGAGATTCTTAATAAACGCTATTGCTCTCTAGTTGTCGCAATATATAACGATAGCAACTAGGCACAACGCAAAAGACGTCAAAAAGAAAGTTTTAACAACAACAAGAATTCTAGACGTAAACGATAACAATAAAAATAAATAAAATAATTGCAACTACTTTAATAGCGTTTGAAGTTAAATAATCTTTTTAACAATCTATGTTTGCCCAATATACTTGACTTCGCAAGTAGACAAAGCAACAATTAATTAACATTTAAATAATTAATTGATAGCGACACTCTTTAAATTAAAGACGTACTTAAAGATAAAACGACAAGTATCTTGATTTTCGTCTTGATTGAAGTTGACGTAATCTAATAAAGAACAAATGCTCTTACAAAAAGTAAAACAAAGATCAAAAATATCTTAAAAATAACAAAATATTCGTTTAACAATCTTTTAATAAGCGTTAATAAGATTGAAAACATATTTATTTATTATTAAGACAACAAAAGCGATATCTAGTTAAATATCTAATATCGCGTATATAAGAAAATCAACAATCAATTAATAGATATAACAATAATTCAAATCGACAATATAATTTAAATCAACATATATTTTGAATATATTTATAAGAATGGCGACTAATTTACACTTCTATATCTCGTAATTTTTTAGTATCTTTTTTAGATATGCTTTTTAACTTAAATAAAAAATTCGAATTGCAAGATTGCGCTTAATTCTAATTTTTAAATATTATCGAACAAGATTTAAGTTAATTATCTTGAATTAACTAGCAAAAGTTCTCTTAATAACGTCAATAAATTTCTTGTTAACGTCGACGATCAAAAGATCGTTTATATAGATAACAATAATAGTAAAGCTATCAATAAAGATGTTTAAGTCGAAGTTCAATAAACGAAAGTAATGCTTCTTTAGAAACGTTGCGAGAGTGTTATATTATACTTGAGACAATTGTTTCAACTTATAAAGAGCTTTTCTAAGTTAATAAGTTTTTTTATTTTGCTTAAAGTTGTAAAGCAACTTAATATAGATTTCTTTATTAATATTCTAGTAAAAAAAACAATAACAATATTTATTTGCTTCAAGTTCTAGTCGTTAATAACAACAAAAATAAAGATAATCTTGTAACTTATAAACTTAATTACAATAATAAAGATTTCGATATAATTTAGATCTTTGCGTTGTTTAAAGCTTCTAATAATTTAACAAACTTTATAGCGAAAATTTTTGTTATTAACTTTATGTTTGTTTTTGTAAACTTATTTATTACAAAATATGTAACGCTTACTAGATGCTAAGCAAACAATATAGATATTTTTTTTTCAAGAATTTAATTTTGTTTTGTTTAACTAGTTGTTAATTTGTTTTATAATAGATATTCGTTATAGCTTTAATATAAGTTTTGAGCTTATATAACTTTGATAATATAATCTTTAATAACAAAATAAAAAAATCTACAAATTTATTTTAATGCGATCGAAGCTTTAAATATCTTTGCAACGCCAAATCTAGATTTTAAAACAATATTAAATTTTAAAACGTATTTAGTAATTTAGCAACTTCAAAAAACTTATTGAAATTAATAAAGTTAAAGAGAGTATTATCTTCGAAGTTAAAAACAAAAAAGAATTTCGAAAAAGTAATGCTTTTAAAATTTAAATAAAATAAAATTGTAAATAAAATAAATAAATTTTCTAATTAATTATTAGAGTTTTTAATTTTATTCAAGAGCGAGACAACTCTTTGTTGCTTTCGTAATATTATCGCAAAATTCAAATTAGTTTTTACAAAATTCAAAAATTTGTTAATAATATTAATAGTGTTTAATTATTTAAAAAAAGATAAAGATCGACAAGTATTATTGTTTTAACAATTAGTTTTGTTGTAATTAACATTTAAGTAAAATAATGTTTGTTTATTGCCTAACTAATAAATCTTCGATACGCGTTAAATCTTGTCTTTATTATTTATTATACAATAGATATGCTTTTTTTTCTAGTTTATTAATATTAAGAGTTTGATGCAATCTTGAAACTTTTGTCAATTAATGCTTAATTAGATTTTTAGTGCTTCTCTTTACTAGTTTGTGCATCGAATATATTTGTAGTTATAGAGATGTTCAATATTTGTCTTAAAAAAAGTAACGAGACGTTCGACAACAAAGACGATGTTGCAATACAAATTAATTGTTTAAATTATCTTTAATTAAAAATTAATAATTAAGTTAATATCTTTTATTATAGTGCTAATTTTTCGCATTAGAGTTTAATTAAGACGTTTCGCGCAATTGTTTATTTTAAGAGAGGCGACAACAATAGACTTTGTTCGTATTTTGCGCTTTTCGCGCTAAACTTTAAAGACTTTATTTATATATTTATTTTTATTGTTAACGCGAATGCGAATGCATTTGCTATCTTTGTGCTTAAATTCGTTAATATAACGTTAATAGAAAATTAAAAAACTAACTTTATCTTTATTCTTAAGACATTTTACTTGTAAGCGTTTAATTTTATTATTTAGTTAAATGCAAACGTAATAAGTGATATCGAATTTATTTAAAGATATAGATTTTATAATGTTGACGTAAATAAAATCGTTTTTTTAACAATTAAATCTAATAGAGATTCGATAAAACGTCGCTTTAACTTTTGCGCAAACGCAAGAAACGCAAGCATTATGTGTTAAAAACTTTGTAAAATTAAAGACGTCTCTTCGAACAAACTAATAAACATTTTGTTTGTTTAAATAGTTAAGAGGTTTGTATTACATAATTATCGCATCTTTATTAATTGCTAGTAAATTAACAATAGAGACAAAAAGTATAGTAAGCGTTTTTAAATTTAGAAAGTAAAGATTAAAGTTATGAATTGCTTAAATTTGCTAAACGTTAATAAAGAATTTGTAATCGATAATTTTTCAAATAATATTAGCGTCTTTAATCTAGCTATAAAAGATTAAATTGTATTAAAAGTTTAATATATATCAAACATTGTAAACAATAATATATTGAGCTTTGTTATCTTTGCAACAAACGAAGAGACAAATAGTTCTAATATCTATAATAGTGAAAGTATTCTTTATATCTTTTACTAATTAATAAAACATTACCAAATAAAATACAAAAACATTAGAATTTCTTATTATGTGCTAATTGTATTTAGTATTAAAGACTTACTTGCGTAAGAGACAATTAATAACAAAAGCTAACGTAATACTTGCAAGTAAAGACAATTTAAAAATTGTAAACAAGATTGTTATAACAACAAAGATAAGATAACAATTATAAGCTATTGCTCTAGTAATTTCTTATTTTTTGTTGTCGTTATTTTTGTTTTTGTTAAACTTAAACTTGTTTTTATTCTTTTTAGATTTAAACTTCTTTTAATCTTCTTTTTAATTATTGTAATTTTAGCGACGTTTATTTTTGTTATTGTTTTAATTGTTATTGAAGCTATTGCTCTTTAAGACAAGACGCAATTTTAAATATAAATTTTAGTAATCTAGTTTTTAATAATTTATTTTATTGTAATTTGTGCATTTCTTTTGTTTAATATACACAAAACTAAAATTGTTATCAACAAGAAAAGTGTCTCTTGTAATAACAATTAATTTAGTAATTGTTATTAAGATCAAGATGTTATTAATAACTAAGATATTTATTAAATTAACATATTGAGCTTCGTAATTGTAAATAACAATAAATAACTTCTACTTTTAAGTTTTATCTTTATTAAAGAACTTATACTTAAATACTTATTAATCAATAAAAAGACAAACAATGTTGTTAAAATAAATTAAATATTTAAAGATCAATTAGTTCTTATTTATAGCTAAATTACTTAAATAAATAGATAGTTCGTCAATAATATCGCGAAATTAAATTTTGTACTTGTTAATATTCTAGTAATTAATAATTTTGAGAGACTTAAACTTGACAAAAATTCTTATTAGTGCACTTAACTCTTTAGGCTTGCATATCTTAACATTTTTTTAATAAATTTTTTTTGATTAAATCAATCTTCTTTACGTTGTAATATAAATTTTTATTAACAATATTTCGAAACGTATTTATGCACTTCTTGTTGTCAATATTTTATTTAACTTGTTCTTCAATAACAATATTAAACGAGTTAGCAAATTTAATGTTTAGATTAATATATTTTTAAAGCTTAATCTACTTAAGAACTTCAAACAAGTCTCGTTTCTAAACAAGAAAGCTTACGTTATTGCTAATTTTAACAATTTGTTTAAAAATTGCGAGAGATAAAGCAAAGATACTAGTAGTTATAACAATATTAACATAATCTATTATTTTAGAGTTTTATTAATAATTTGTAAGCAATAAGTAATGCTACTAATAAATGTAGTAAAAATACGCGATTGCGCAATAAAAACTTCGATAAAAATGTTTTAGCTATTAGACTACAAAGATTAAGCGAGTTAATAAATTTCGAATTAAATATCTAATTTAATAGATACTCTTCGAAGAGTTTAGATAAAGAAGATAGTTAAATATACTTCTTTTCGTTAGCAATGTCGAGCTAGTCAATTTTGTTAATTACTATTTAAACAAAGTTTTAATAAATAAACGATCAATAAGCTCTTAAATAAGTCTTGTAATTTTGTCGTTTTATTTTGAGATTATAACAAATATAGATAAGAGTAAAATCAATAAACTTAATTCGTTTAATAAACAAAAATGTATTAATAATAGATAATTTTTAATTAAATTGTTGTTTTCGCTTAATTATAGATAAAGCTCTTTGATTATTTAGAATCTAGTCGAATTATTTAATCTCTTTATTTTTTTTTGATTTTGACAATTATAAAGATAGCGATGTTTTTTCGCGTCTTTGCGATTGTTAAATCGATTTTTCTAGTTTTTTTATTTTGACGAGACTAAGAGTTAGTTTTTTTGATTTAAATCTTTTGCGTTTTCGCGATAATTAAGATCTTTTTAACTTTTTTATTTAAATAAGATTGAAAATTATTTAATCAAGAGTCGCGTTTTGACGCTACTTTTAAAGTAATTAATAAAATTATTTTAATCTTCGAAGTATGTTCGCGATCTAATTTACTAACTCGTTTCGTACATCGTAGTAAAGGAAATTAACTAGCACTTGTTTCAATTATTGGACTAGCGAGTTGATCGTTTAATCGTTAATAAGAAATTTTTTTGCAATAAACAAAAAAACGAAGATTGAAAAGATTAGATAATTTAGTCTTCTTATTAATGCGTCAAAGCTGAATCTTGTCTCGCTTTAATAACGCGTCTTCAATTGATTATTAATTATTTAATTATCGATTTCTAGTTATATAATTGTTACATAACTAGTTCTTCGATCTTTTTAATATTTATTATTGATAAATATTTATTAAAAGTAATTAGCGTTTTTTGACAAAAGCAACGAGTCGCAAATAAGATAAACTTAGTTGTTTTACAATTTATATTAGCTTTCTTTAGTAAAGCGTTCGTATCTAGAATCTTTAACTAGATGTCAATTATTCAATTGTTAATAATTAAAGATTCTAATTGTTTAAATAATTGAGCAATTAATTGTTCAACAAGTTCTAACAATTTCTCAACTATTGTTTCGACAACATTAGACATAATATTAATATTTTAATTCTTAAATACTAATCTAGATATTAAGACGATTTAATTGTTAACTTTCGTATATTAAAAATCAACAAGAATTTAGCTAATAGTAGTGATTGTAAATTTATTATCAATTCGATTTATTAATTATGCTTCAAACATTCTAATTATCAAGCAAATAAATTTTTCGCTATATTTCGAGCTTATAACTTGTCAAGATAATAGATAATAGAACGTTTAGTTGCACTCTAGAAGTTAAGAAGCTTGCTTAACTATATACATTAATTAATGCTATTCGACTTGATCACGTAATATTGAGTCAAATAGTGTCGAACTAAATAGTACTCGATATTAGGCTAAATCAAGTACAATATTTTAATATACGTTCTTTTAGATTTTTATACTTTTAAAAATCTCTCTTATGAATAATATTTACGTTGTATAAATAAAGACAATTGCGACAACAATTGATTATAGCAACAATTATAGCAACAACAACAATCAATTATAACAATAGCAACAATTGCGTCGAACGCATGCAAAAAACTAAAATTGTAAAATCAAATAATATATTAATTAAATTAAGTATTTCGACTATATATGTTTTACTATATATAATAAATCAAGTAAAGTAATATATGTTAATACGCGTTTTGTTATTAATAATAACAATTGCAATTCAAATACTTTATAGTAAATAGTAAAGTCGAGAATATTTGACTCTATTAAGTATTGCAAGCAATATTAATAAATTTATAGTTAATATTTTGTATAGATAGTTCTTTTCGCTAGCTAGTGCAATATTATTGTTTAAAATTCTATTATTAATAATATTATTTATAAGATTTAAAAATAACAATTTACAACTAATATTTAGAAAATTTCAAAAGCAAATATAAGAGAAAAATATTTTATAATAGAAGAATTTATAGACGAAAACTCTATAAAAATACAAAATAATATTAACAAAACAATGAAAAAAATAATTGTATATACAATATCAAAATTTGTAAAAAATATATCTACAATTATAACTACAATTAAGAAATTAAATATAAATAAATTGTTAAAATATAAAAATAAATTAAAATTACTATATTTAGATATTACGATTAAGTGTTATATTAAATAGTATAAAATAATATAAAATTGTATTATATATTATTTCTATAAATATAGTAAAAGAAGAAAGAATACTACAAAATTTGCAAACAGATATAGAATTATTTAATAATATTTATTTTATTAGTAATTTAATATATATTTTTTAAGAATAATTGTTTTTGAAAAAAATTTAGATATACGCAAAATAGTTCGAAAAAAAAATATTTATATATATAAAAAATTAAAACAATAAAATACAAAAATGTTAAATCTAATATAAAAAACTACAAAGATTAATTTTACAAATAGTTTACAAAAAAATATATAGAAGAAATTAAATGTATATACTATAAATTGAATTACAAGTTTGAAAGCTATAGATAAACTTTTTATATCAATAAACAGTTATATATTTATTTAAATTCAAAATATATTAATTATAAAAAAGTATATTTAACTACTACTATAAGCAACAAATATGTATTTTATACTAATAGCTAATTTAATAATATTAACAACAATTTATTGCAAACAAGCGACAAGTAGTAATATTAAAAAATTCTACAATACTTTTAAACAAAAATATTAAATTAAGAAAAATTCGAATTCTATAATACAATTATATTAGAAGTAAACTTATTATAAAATTATATTTGCAAAATGCAATAAAAATAGCAAATATTATATTAATTAAAAAATTCTAAATATATAATAAGAAATACAATAAAAAACTAAATTATATAAATTTTTCGAGAATTTGATTAGTATAGAAAGATTATAGATTAAGAGTAGCAATATTTGTATCTAAAACAACTATAGATATTAATTATATATTAAGATTTAATACAATAATAAATTCTAATACACAATTAATTATTTCTTGAATATTTGTTTAAATAAAAAGAGTTTTCGTTTGCGACGTTGTTTATTGTTGCTCGTCGCTTTTTCCTTCTTTTGTATTGCTATAAATTTAAATTGCTTTAAAATTTTATCTTTTTTATATTTTTTTTGTAGTAATTAAATAATCTACTTTTGTTTATATTTGTTATTATAATTAATTCGAATTGTCTTAAGATTAATAGTTAACTAAATAACAAAATTGCTATCTAAGATAATTAAGATTAAATAAAAGATTGTTTGCTATCTATTGTTTTCAATTATAAAAATTCGAAATCTTCTATCTAGACTATAGATTCAAATATTTTTAATTTTTAACTATATTGCTTTACTTTTGTATTAACAATATTCTCTTATTTGTATTTGTTAATTAGAAATAGTTTGTTGCAAAGCTTGTTATTTAAAAGAAATGTTGCAAGATACTTTTAATTAATTTAACTTTCTACAATAGCATTTTAAAGACACAAAAAAAATATTATATTAAATTAACTTCTATATAGATATAACACAATATTATATTAATAAAATAATTAAATTATAAAAAGAGTTAACAATATTTAAATAAAATTAACAAAAAAATTTACTAAAATTTTATTTGAGTAAACATTGTTACTTGTATTGTTTTTTTTTTAATTTTTATACAAAAATACGCAATTGTAATTCGACTTATATATAGAATTTTTTGTTGTAAATATTAAAAAAATACAAAATTAAAAAAATTAATTCGATTTTAATTTATTGATGTTAGTTAAGTTAAATATATATTATTTGAACAAACATACACATAAAATTCAAAATATTGAAGAATATTTTTGTAGTTAATTTTGTCGCTATAATTTTTTGTTGCTATTGTTAATTAATTTGCAATTTATTAAAATTAATTTAATTCGAAAGTATTAATTTAATAATCTTAAAGAAATCAATTCTACTTTAAACGCTTAAAATTTTCTTAAGTTTCTATAATATTATTAACTTAGTAATATAAATATATTTGTTGCAAAACTACAATGCATACAATTGATATTTATATTTTTAACAATTGCTTTTATAGACTTTAAATCTTTAGCTCTCTTAACTATTAAATATTGTAATTTAGATTCATTGTTATTACGCAACTCTATTATTAGACTTTCTACTATAATACTTCAAGTAATATTGATCAAGATTAAAAATTAAACAAAAAGAAAAAAATTGTAAATATCTTTAAAATATTATATTTAACGTCGATTATTAATTTTTTTTAAAGAAAATTATATATTTTTAATTAAACAATAATTTAGTCTTTTATATTATATTCTATTTCATTGCATTTATTTTTTATAATAGTTTTTTTATAGTTTAAAACTTAATATTTTCGAATTTTTTTTCGAATTTAAGTTTTATTAACAACAAGTGTATATTAATTTTATTAAAAAAAAACTTTCAATTTTTATTTTTTATTTTATTAAAAAATTCGAAATAAAATTTATATTTTTGCAAACAAAAGTCTACTTTATTAGATTTATTATATTTAAATAAAGTGTTTCGACAAAAATTTAAGCTTTTTAAAGATACTTACAATCTATTGCTTGCGTCGAACAATTAACAATATTATTAATAATACTTTATTTTGCTTTATTTTTTTCTAAGCTATAAATAAGTACTTTAGATAATAGTAAATTTAACAATACTATTTGCAATCTTGAAATAAATTATATCAATTTTAAGATATTCGAACAAAATTATTTGTTATATTAGATTTGCTATATTATTTAAGCTATTTATCTTAAACGTAATTTTAATTAATTGCTTATTTAAACAATTAATTTTATAAATTGTTTGCAAAATATATATCGATTTAGAAAATTTAATAATTAACAACAAAAATAAATAAAATATAGCAAGATTATTTAAAACTTATATATTATTTGACAAAGTTTGTCTTAAAAATTTTACAATAGCTTCGACATTCTTAAAAAAATAAAAATAAATTTTTTGTTACTTTATATAAAGTATCTTTCAATATAACGTCTTCTTGTAGCTATTATTTGTATAGAATTTTTTTTAAAACAACATAACAAAAATATAATAAACAAACTTTAACTAATAATATTAAGCAATAATTTAATAACACAATAGTTAGAATAAATGTTTTATTAATTATTTATAAACAATTGCAGCTTGTATTTTTAAAAAAAATTTAAATAAAAAAAATATTGTTTTTTAAGAAATTATCTATACTTCTTTTTGAGAAAAATTCAAATTAGCATATTTTAGTTATAAATAATTTAATCACTTTATATAAGCGACGCAAATATTGTATTTTAGACAAATATTATAAAAATCAAAATATTAAATCTAAAAACAAAAAATCGAAAAAAAAAAATTCACAATATTTAAGTTATATTTTATATAATATAGATTGTATTAGTGTTTTTTTTATTTAAATAATATTAACTTAGCAAACAATAATTATTGCTATAATTTTGTTATTTGCTAGCTTAAACAATAATTGCAACATTATTATATTAAATAATTGCAAAAAAGCAATAATATATACTGTTTATATTTTTATATCAATTGCGTTAAATTAATTTTCAAAAATTTAAAATATTTTAAAAATTATATAATTAATAGAACAATTAAAGCAAACTCTATTTTATTATTAATTTCGAATAGACTTGCAAGTTTGTCTTAAATCTTATTATATTTAACAATTAATTTTCAAATTTATACTAAAAAAAAGATCTTAAAACAATTGATATTAACAAGAAAACTATATTAATTGAAGCTTGTTAAGCAATTAAACGTTAAAATATAGTTTCGATTAAAGCGCAAAAAACGCAAAAGACAAATATTAATTAAGTTTTATTTAAAACAATAATATTGTTTTGCGAATATCTAGTTTCGACAATAAAAATAGACAAATCGACTTTAAAAATCTTAGTTAACAAAAATACATTTTTTAACTTTGTTCTATTTTTTGTTTTGCAAGATTTAAAGTTGCTAAAACGTTATGCGAAGAAGTTCGAAACAATTAAGACAAACTTAATTATGCGTTAAATATTAATTTCGAAAAATAAATCAATTTGCAAAAGAACAACTTCTAGACTTATAAATATTTTAGTTACTAGTTGTTAAATAACTCGATTTGTAATAATTGTTAAATAAATATTAAACAAAATAATAAATAGCTCGAATAAAACAACAATATGTTTTTAAGCTATATAAGATAGTTGCAACGCTATTCTTGATATAAACTCTATTATTATATTTAATGTTTATGCTTTTTTTAAAAATATTGTCGAATTCGTTAGCAAATTAACTTAGATTGTTAAGATTGTCAAATTGTTTAAAGATAGTTTTTAGAACAACTTTGTAAAAGTTAAGATAAATAAGATGTACTTAAACGCAAAAAAGAATGTTTATTGTTAGCGCAATAAAAAGTTTTACAACAAACTAAGTATTAAAAAAATTAAGCTAAAATTATTTAGTAATATAATGCGCAAACAAACAAAAACAACAAATTTATTACAATTAATAAGAGTATTAAGATCTAAATAGAATAGTAGTTGAGTTTAGAAGTTAAATAACGTTTGAATTTGCAATATAACAAAAATGTTAGTGTCTTTTCTTTTAAGAAGAGCATGTATTACGAGATTTGTATCTAATGCTTTTGTTAAATAACAAGAGAACGTTTAACGTCTATCGATAACGTTTGCTTTTAAACAATCAAGTATAACTTAATTGTTAATTTAGTTCTTAGAGAATTATTTTTACAATTATTATAAATGTTTGTCTTGTTTACTTGCGTGTTTTTTTATCTTGTTTAGATGTCTTGTTTAGTTGCTTTATTTATCTAGCTACTATTCTTTGTCTAGCAATTTTGTTTTGTATTAATTTTTAAAATTGTACTTGTATAAATAATATCGAATCTATTTTTAATTTTATAAATTATTAATAAGTTATTATTATTGCAAATTGCTAAAAGTAGTAATTATATACTATAAAAACTAATATAGATTTTAATAAAAATCAAGAACTTCAATAACTAAAAAATTGATTAAAATAATAGAATAATACTTGAAATTGTTATAATTAATTGTATTAATAAAAAAATTTAATTTAATTCAAAAATTTAATTACAAAATTAATATACAAAGTTGTTATTATTTAAAATAGAAAACTATTACTTAAAAATAGCCTAATTAATTGTGATGAATTCGTCGTCCTTGTTCGCTTGCGCGTCATGTTGCTAAATGATCTCAAATCAATTCTTCTTGATGCCTAGTTCGTCGTAGAACTTCTTGTCGCGCTAACGATAAACGTTCTTTCTCGCGTTTGAGTACGTCTTGTCTAGCTCAATTCTTGCAAAGTTGTTCTAGAAACTATCTTCGAACGATTTAACAACCTTGACAATCTAAGTTGATTTGCTAGCGAATTTGACAATGTTTTTAAGAAGAGCATAGATATTGATCACGATTGTGAAATCGATATTAAGAATAGCGTTGTAACTATCTTGTATAGCTTGAAAGCGCGTCGTTGTCTCGTTTAAGCTATTCGTCATCTTATCTAGCATTTGTTTAGCAATTGTCGCAAATCGAGTTGCCTAACAACTAGTAACTAAGACATTCGTAAATCTAAAAGCTATTTTCTTGCGAATCGATTTATTTTTCGAAAACGATGTTCAACGCACAATTGAGTTTGCTTTAATTGTTTCGAACTTCTTCGCGTATCATTTTAGCAACTTTGAATTTCGCGAGACGAAGAATAGAGCAAGATTAAAGAAGACATCTTCGTCGACTAAGATTTTTAAAGTCGATTTGCTTACTTTCATCGCCAAAGCTAGACGTTCGCGAGATGACGTCATTGTCTCGAATGAAACTTGATCGACGTTTATCTTTCGCGTCTTTCGCGCTTCAATTGAAGTTACATCTTGGCGTTTGATTGTTTAACAAATTTCGATTGACACAATCTTCTTGTTAATATTGGTCGCTTTAAGATCTTTGTTATAATATGAATTCAAAAGTTAATCGTCAAATATAACAAGATTTAAGACAAACTTGCAAATCTTATAGTTTGCAAAAATTTAATCTTTCTTTAAAGACATCACTTGTTAGAGCGTATTAATGTGTCGTAAAGCATAATACTATATACGAGGTCGTTTATCTTAGTCGTCTTGTACTTCTTTTGCGAGTTAATAATTCAAGTAAACTAGACATCGACATCATCTTGCAAAATGTATTTCTTTTTGAAAACATTAACGATGTTTATAGACACAAAGATAAACTCTAGAGATGCGCGTGACATGCGAATATTGTTGTTTTTATTAAAAGTTGCGAGTCATAAGACGAAGCGATCTTATGTTATAATGTTGACGCGAACGATACGATTCACATTGTAATTAATAAGATACGTATAACTTGTTAAGTAAATAAGATGATCGTTGATCTCTATCTCTTCTTTAGATCAAAATAGAACAACATTGTTTTCAATTGTCTTCGCGCTTAAGATCTCGAAATCAAAAACTAAATAAACGAGAGATATGTCATTGTCTTTGCGAAGCATAAATATAATAAAATAGTTATTAAGCATAAACATCTCGCGAATAAGTTGTTCGACGTTTGCCATAATGTGCTTTTAGAAAGAATTGCTCTTAGATTTAATATCTATTTGATTAAGTTCGTTGTCGCCTAATGCAATCTAGTTATTATTATCTTGTTAACTTAGCGTTTTCGCGAGATTGTCTTTGATTGCCTAGTTTGCGACTTTGCGTTCGCGAGCTTTTGCGACATTTTAACTAAGATAAAAGTTTTTGTTCTTCTTGTTAAAAGTCATGTTAATTGCTTGCTAGGCGACAACAATAGATAGACAATCTTGCAATGCAATAACAATAATGAAGATATTATTGTCAATAATATAAAGATAATAGCTAACGATAGTAAGCAAGAATACGTGTTGATAAGATTAAAGATAATGAGCTTTAATAATGTTTTTGACATTAATGTTAATTGTGCTAGTATTCTAATAAATTGCGTCTCATAACTAAAACTTGTAAAACGTCTACTATAAGTAAACAATAAATCATGATCGTTTAACGCTACGTCTAGACGAGTAGTTTATCGTTATTAATTCTTGGACGTTGACAATTATAACATCAAGATAATGTTTTAACGTCGTTGCCTTTCTTGCTATTTGTAGTAGTCTTAATCTTAGATAACTTGTCTCTTTTCTTAGGCATGAACGCGTTTTCTATTGTCTTAGATAATCGATCGCACTTCTTTAACGATAATACAAGAACAATGATATCTATTAGAAGCTTCGAAACAATCACTTTAGATATTATGATAGTTGTTTCAAGACGCCTTATAATAGAGAGAATAGACATTTCGTACTTTGTCTTATAGTCGTTGATAAAATTCGCAAAATCGTTTAGTAGATTTTCGTTATATTATCGATTCCACTTAGCATCGTAGCTTTTTCATCGAACAAGATATTTCAAGATAAGACGATCTCGCTCATATTGACGAATGCGATGCTTAATAAAAACTTCAATTTTGTAGAAATGTTATTCGACATTTAACTTAACAATAGTCTTCGAATAATTTAACTTTAAACGATTGTATAAGTCTTTATCGCCTAGCGTTAACTTAAGATAAGCAATAAATATAACTAAATAAATCTTCTAGTTTGCTAGAAGATTTAATTTGTACGCTAAATTGTTTTTTTGTTCGAGAATCTTAAAAGACTCGATGCGTTAAATCGACAACTTAAACGACTTAACGAACGACAAAAAGTAATTCTTGTGAAGGCGAAATTACATTATTTTTCTCATTAAAAACTCGATAGATCTATAATGTTTGTCGTATATTGTTTTGACTATTATGTTAGCTTATGCAATTGTCGTTTCTATTTCGAAGACGTTAACGATCTTCTTTTGCAATCAATTCGTCTAAACATTGTTAAATTTAAGAAGAAATAAGAAATCACGCGTCTTGAAGCTTATAATCATTTTATTTGATAATAGTCTAATAGACGCACTAGATAAATTATTGAGACGAACGCGAAATGCAAGCAAGAAAAACATTTAATCTAGATTAGAATTGCTAGTCGCGACATATCGCAAGACTATCTTAACTATCTAGTTTATTCGTTCATTTTGTTCGTTTGTTTGTGAATAATATGCTATTAAGACTAGAAACTAAACTTCTAGCTTCTATAACATAATTATCTAGAACTTAAACATAAACTTGCGATTTCTATTGTATACGAACATTCTTAGAACTTTTTAATTAACAAGATCATTAAAAAGAATACTTGTTTACTTCGTTACAATGTGAATCGTCTTGTCAATCAAAACTATTACTTTCTTGGAAAATTTGCACGTCGTCGTCAAGACAACATCGAAGCCTTGATATAGCGACAATCTTAAGACGAAATCGATATATATCGTATAAAAAGACACAAAAGAATTTAGAATTAAATTAAGACTTTTATACAATTAATGTCGCTTAATTTAACAAAGATTGCACTCTTAACAATAAGAAATGTATCGATGCAATTAAGAGACAAGCTTACGAAAATAAAAGTTAACAATTACTATCTCGTGAATGCGAGTAAAGCTAGCATAACTATTTATGTCGTACGCCTAATAAAAGATTTTGACCTTAAATTTCTTGAACAAGTATAGTTTCTTGCGATTTGCATAATCTATAAAGTAGAGTAAACTGTCTTTTTCAAAAAATTAAATGCTAGAAAACATAGATAACTTTCGAATTGTCGTTAGAATTTTTGTTCACTTGATAAATTTAACGTATGTCTCGAGAAGTCTTTTCTTAAAGGTTTCACTTATTTGGACAAAACTTAAATGAAATGAAATCGTCTTATTAATTGTATTTTGATCGACTAGATTTAACTTCTTCTTAAAAGTTTGTCGCATCAACTTAGTTATAGCTTCTACGTTCGTTGCAAAGTTGTCTATTTCGTCTAAGATAAATAATTTGTTCTTGTTATGTTTATCTTTAAATGCGAGAAGTTTAAACAATGTATTCGAAATCGTATGCAATCTTTCTATACGATGACGTACGTTTAGCGAAAACTATGAAAGATATTGCGAAACACGCACGAGACAAAGATTAAGCTTGTTAATTAATAAGAAGAATAACGTCGTTTGTTTAACAATGCTTGTTGTGATCAAGTAATTAATATAAACTATGATGAATCTCTTGATCGCTTTTACTAAATGTCTAGTCTTTCGTATTGTTTATACGAGACAAATTACTTTTATTTTAGTTGATCAATAATTTATCTCGACGAAGCTTAGAATCTTGAACAAAAACAAGATATGCTAAATATTGTTTTATATAAAGTTGTCGCTAATTGAATCGCCTTTAACATGATATATTTCGACATTAAACTTGCGTTTCTTAAAGACGTCTAAGTCTATGTACAACTAGCAATTGTTGTCAAAATGAATTAAGAAGTTCGAAGCTATTAAGAATCGCTATAGTTAATAAAAGAATTGAAGAAAAATAGACGAATGTTCAATACACGTGTTTCTTGAATACGTCTTTCGCTTTTGCTCGTTAGCAATAGAGAAGCTCTTAAGAAGACGAGTCTTTTCTTGTTGTAAGGCGTTAGCTCGCTAGACGTACTAGATAATCTTGTTTCTTTAGTAATTGACGAGACCAAGATAAGTCTTAAGCGCCTTTAAATTCTTAGAAAATCTAATTGTCTTGATGGCGACAATACGCTCCCCAATGATAGACAAGTCAAAGACGTTCACTTTTTGTTTTAGCAAGATAATGCTAAAATAGTTAAGATAGATCTTTTTGAAACTAAGCGTGACGTCTAGTAAGACTAATTTGTCGAACACCTAAGTAAAATAAGCTAAATGTGTGTCGAACGATTGCGAGAAGACGACAATATTATTAATATAAACATGATAGAAGTTTTTAAATTAACGAAGTTCTCTATTCATTATTCGTTGAACGTAGATGAGCGAATTTTTAAACTTTATGATAGCGACATTAAGTTATTTTTTGTCTTAATAAATAATGAAGAAGAACTTATGTTTATCTTTAAACGAAATTAAGAATTGCAAGAAGAAAGTTAATTCGTTCATCAAACTTATGTGCCTATGCTCACGAATTTAAGCTATGATGTTCATCTAAATAAATATTAAATGTCTATTCGTAGTAGCTAGTCTATTTAGTTCGCGAATATTAGTTACTACTCGATACTTTTGAATTTCATCTAGCAAGATTCGCTAGATTACGAAGATAAGAAATTCGAACGACGAAGACTTGATTGATCACATCATCTTATCTTGAGCATGCAATTTGTCAAATTCTTTATCAACTATCTTGCGATCGCATTTCTTTAAGAGATAAATCTTGTATCTTATTTTCGACGCTAATGTAAAGTTTTAGTCGCTATTTAATGAGATCGACGTCTAGTTTTTCTTAACAAGATTAATAGTTTTGCTAGTATTTTTTCACAAGATATGCAATCGTTTAACGAGACGCTAAAGCGCAATGATTTCGTCTAAATTGCTATAGATATGAACGCCATTAGTTAGATTCATTTAATAGCTATTATTAGACATGTTAATCTTGATATCTTCTTTAGCTATTTAGCTCTTTTCGTTAGAGCTAATCTAATAATAGTCTTGCTTCTTAAACTTTAGTAAACGTTCTAACGTCGCGTGTTGCGAGATGCGAAGAGACACAAGACGATCGTTACGAACGTATACGAAAGACATTCTCTTATTTGCGACATAAGAGTAAGCGTCGAGCAAAATTAATTCAAAAAGATAATTTCTATTAGGCAAGATCTCGTCTTGTACAATTATTAGAATTTCGAGAACAAAATGAGCGACAATCACGAGACTTTTTTTAATTTTAACGATTTGTTTTATTCGAATGTCGTTCTTTGACTTTATTTTCAACTTTGTCTTTAAATTTCAACAATTCTTAATAATTAGTTTTCGTTTATTCGCGTCAACGATTATACGTTTAAGATCAATAATATTTATTTCAAGCAATAGCTTTGTTTTTAGATTTTTTACGACGTAAACTTTTTAATAGAAGTGAGCGACAATTATCTTGTCGTCTATTTTATCTTAGAGATACATTGAAAGTTGAAAATAATCGTTAATTAAATGTTTGATGTTCTTAATGTTGCACACAAATACGACGACGCTAAATTGTCTCGCAAGATGCTTCAATTCCAAGTTACTAAGAAAGTTATTGTTAATTAGTAACATAGTGTATTCGTTATTGACGCAAACAATATACAAGATGTCTTCTTATAAGAATGTTATTTAATATGTCGTATAATGTTAACGCCTAAAAGCTAGTTTATTCTAATGCAATAATAAAGCGTCTAACTTGATTAACTCTAAGTCTATAAGATCTACCTTAGTAGAGACAAGATAAGTATGAAATGCCTTAGTAAATTTCTAACAACATGCTTTGTTGTGTTTGTCTTCAATGTGCTAAAAAAGCTTGTTTCTTAATAAAAAAATCAAGACATAACTTTTGTACTTAAGAAATTAAAGAAAAAACACTAATGTCAACTCGACATGCATTGCATTCGTCTAGTAAGTCGCTTTCTATAACGAGTTAATTATATAAGTGATTGCTAATGTTTTCTTCTTAACATAGTATACTTCTTTCAATTAGTCGTTAACGACATAATATGTTGTTATATTTGCACGAGAATCGCTATAGTATTTTGTGAGATCTTCGAAAAGCATAAAGTAGTAGATAAACTTTGCATATTTCGCAGAATTTGCGTAGTATGTCGTCACGACAAAAGCTTAATAGATTGTTATTTGTTCGTAGTTGTCTTAATAGTTATCGCGATAATCTTCGCGATATCGATCTCAATAGTCGTTTCGATCTCGCTATGCGTTGTTTTATCTATCTTTTGTTTTCTAATTTTAATAGTAAGAGTTCTTGCTTTAACTATTTGCGAAAAAATTTATCGTCGCTATAATTGCGAGCTTTGGGAAAGACTTTAATGCCTAGAATTGTGTCGACGCCTATTGTATTGATTGACGAAACTACTCGTTAAAATCTTGCAAATTTTGCATAAACTATCTAGAATATTCGTAGTTTGCGAATTGTTATTAAAGGAAATACGCGTAGTCGAATTGCTAGTAGAAGAGCATGCGAGAGAAATAGATTGAGCGAGACACATATGATGTAAACTAACGACTAATTCGTTTTTCTAGTCGCCTATCTAATCGATTCGAATTTTGCTAGCTAGAGCGATAAGCAAGCATTATCTTTTACATCTCGCGCTTTGCGTCAAGTTTCTTAATAAAGTTCTAAGATAATGTGTAAGCGATAGATATGCTAACAATAGAACGCAATTTTATCTTGAGCTAATTTTATGTCTAGATCAATTGTCTCTAGATTTCTTCGATGTTCGTCAATTGCACATAAAGAATAATGTTTTGCAAATATTTTATAATTTCTCGTTCGTCTTTAGCATCTTTGGCAATAAAGATCTCTAACGTCAACTTGTTAAACGTTTTGCTAATTTTTATTTTGAAGCGATTTTACAATTTATTAGTGAAGTTCAAAAGAGATAGACTTCGAAACGTCTAACGTTTAAAGTCGTTTATCTCTTTAAGATATTACGTTATGACAAAGTTGCGAAGACAAAGAGAGAGATTGTTTTAAACGACGACTTCGTTAACAACGTGTGCGTAATTATTTACGCGCTTAACAAAGATAAAGACTTCTCTATATATCGTTTTCTTATGAGCTAAAATAATATTGTCTAGCCCATAGTTGTTTAAAGCGTCTAGGTGAAAGAAGTCTAGATTAGGCGTTTTGAATTAATTAGAAGACACACTTGTGTCTTCTTGTGAAAACTTATTAAAGTGCCTAGAAACGCAACAAAAACTAGTTGATTCATTTCGAGACAAACGCCATGCCTAGTTTATTGAAGAGCGTTAACATTCTTTACGCAACATAGTTCGCAACTAGTTTAGATCAAAGATTGCAAAGAATAAAGTTTATCTAAAAGTTGCGAAGTTAAACTACGTAATCACAAGATTAAATTGCGAGAACGAAGTTTATCTAAAAGTTGCAAAATTAACTTGGGCGTTAAAAGATTGTCAAATGAATTCTTGCTATTGTTGCGAGTCTATATTACTAAGCGTAGTCGTGTTCGACTAGATTAACGAAGAATAAGTAGACTAAGCATCTAGTTGTGAGACACTAGGTTTAACATCTTGTTGCTAATTATACTAAGCATGTTGCTTAACGCCAAATAAGTTAAATGTTTATGAATTGTACAACTACGCGACAAAGCTAAATTAATCAAACTATTGCTAATCACTTTGCAAAGAATTGTTAAAGCGTAAATCTATCATTCTAAATCTATTGTTTATCTCGAAACTCGCCTAATCAATTCTAGGTCGACGACGACGATTTATACTATCTTTCTTAAGAGAGGAAGTTCGCTCTCGACGATGTAGATTGTCAACGTTCGTTAATGTGTTCTTGCGCGATTTATTGTCGTCTAATTCGCCAACCTTGTCGTTTCTTAGTTTATCGAAAGAGTTAATCATTGGCTATCTAGTTAAGAAGAAAAATAAAATAGAAGATGCAAATAAGAAGACAAGTCTAGAGATGCTTGAAGACGCAAGTCTATTTCGTTGAACGACAAGAACTTCGTCAAGATGCTTTAAGGCAACAATCGAACTAGAAGATTCTAAGCTTAGAATGTTATTAAGATAGGCGTTTAGATTCTTTTGCTCAAGTTGCTCGTTTTAATGTTTAAATAATTGCTCTACTAACGACTTTAATAATGTCTTCGAGATGATGTCGTCTAATGTAAAAGATAATGATGTCTTTGAAATAACAACGTCAACTACAATAGATTGTGATGTCTTTAAAATCTAATAATTAAGAACAATAGATAATGATGTCTTTATCGAAGACTTGTTGTAAGCTATGACAAATAATAATTTCTTTGTCGAAACTTCGTTGTTAATCGTATTAAATGAAGCTATCTATTGCGATCTTTCGAACTTATTAATTGTTTATTTAAGTAAAGTCTTGTTAATTGCTTATTTAGTTGATCAAATTCGTTTATCTTTACTAAGTTAAACAAACTAAGTAGAACGACGAGTTCTACTTGTTAATTTGAATGAAGACGAACAAGACAAAAGTTTGAAGAGCTTCTTGATTCTTAGTTTAGTTGACTCACTAATGCAAGAGATATACTAATGCTCAATAGTGTAAAACTGCAAGATTTGATAAGTGAGAACGAAAAAAACGAGATTAGTTAGTTTAACTAAGGAAGACATCTTAACACAATTAGATAAACACTTGCGAAAGACAAACGAATGCTAGCTTTGATGCAATAATCTAGTGTCTAGTGATTGCGAAAGATAGATAAATGCTAGCTCTAATGCAATGATCTAGTGTCTAATAACTACTAAAGACAAACGAATGCTAGCTTTGATATAATAACTCAATGTCTAGTAATAAATGCGAGGCTAGATGAGAGAACTAACAATTAGTGTCGTTCGTCTAAATCAAACGAACAATTAATTCGAATCGTTGATTGAAGCTATCATTTGCTAGACAAAGAATGACAACTAGGTAGACAAAGCAACTAGGCAAAGCAACTAAGTAAGATAAAAAGACACGCAAGTAAACATGACAAACATTTATAATAATTGTAAAGATAATTCTTTAAAAACTAAGTTAACAATTAAGTTATATTTGATTGTTTAAGAGCAGGCGTCATCGATAGGCGCCAAATTCTCTCTTGCTATTTGGCAAGAGCATTAGACACAAATCTTGTAACAATTGACAAACATTATTGTTTTAACAATTAGCTTTATTGTAATTAATATCTAAGCAAAATAATATTCGTTTGTTGCCTAATTAATAGATCTTTAATACGCGTTAAATCTTGTCTTTATTGTTTATTATACAATAGATATGTTTCTTTTTATAGTTTATTAGCATTAAGAGTTTAATGCGATTTTAGAACTTTTATAATTAATGTTTAATTAAGTTTTTAGTACTTCTCTTTGCTAATCTATACGTCAAATATGCTTGTAATTATAGAGACGCTCAATGCTTGTTTCGAAAGAAGTAACGAGATATTTAATAACAAGAGCGATGTTACAATACAAATTAACTATCTAGATTACTTTTAATCAAAGATTAATAATTAAGTTAATATCTTTTATTATAATGTTAATTTTTCGCATTAGAATTTAATTAAGACATTTGACGCAATTGTTTATTTCGAGAGAGATAATAACAATAGACTTTGTTTGTATTTCGCGCTTCTCGCGTTAAGCTTTAAAGACTTTATTTATATATTTATTTTTATTGTTAATGCAAATGCGAATGCATTTGTTGTCTTTATACTTAAATTTGTTAATATATTGTTTAAAGAAGACTAAAAGACTAATTTTATTTTTATTTTTAAAATATTTTATTTGTAAGCGTTTAATTTTATTATTTAGTTAAATGCAAACATAACAAATGTTATCGAATTTATTTAAAGACATAGATTTTATAATATTGATATAAATAAAATTGTTTTTTTTAGCAATTAAGTCTAATAAAGACTTAATAAGACGTTGCTTTAATTTTTGCGCGAACGCAAGAAACGCAAGCATTATTTGTTAGGAGCTTTGTAAAATTAAAGACGTCTCTTCGAACAAACTAATAGATATTTTGCTTGTTTAGATAATTAAGACGTTTGTATTACATAATTATTGCATCTTTATTAATTGCTAGTAAATTAACAATAGAGACAAAAAGTATAGTAAGCGTTTTTAAATTTAGAAAGTAAAGATTGAAGTCTTAAATTGCTTAAGTTTGCTAAAAATTAATAGAGAATCTATAATTAATAATTTTTCGAGTAATATTAACGTCTTTAATTTAGCTATAGAAGATTAAATTGTATTAAGAGTTCAATATATATTAAATATTGTAAATAATAATATGTTAAGCTTTGTTATCTTTGCAACGAACAAAGAGACAAATAATTTTAATATCTATAGCAATTAAAGTGCTCTCTATGCTTTTTATTGATTAATAAAACATTGCTAAATAGAACACAAAGATATTGAGATCTTCTACTATATATTGATCGCATTCAATATCAAAAATCTACTTGCATAAAAGATAATTAACGACAAGAGCTAACGTAATGTTTGTAGATAAAGACAATTCAAGAATTGCAAACAAGATTGTTATAATAACAAAAACAAGATAACAATTATAAGTTATTGCTTTAATAGTTTCTTATTCTTTGTTATTGTTGTTTTTGTTCTTGTCTTTGTTAAACTTAAACTTATTCTTATTCTTTCTAAATTTAAACTTCTTTTAATCTTCTTTTTGATTATTGTAATTTTAACAATGTTTGTTTTTGTTATTGTTTCGATTATTATCGAAACTATTGTTCTTTAAGACAAGACGCAATTTTATTTATAAATTCTAGTAGTTTGATTCTTAATAATTTATCTTGTCGCAACTTGTGCATTTCTTTTGCTTAATATACACGAAGCTAGAATTGTTAACAACAAAAAGAATGTCTCTTGTAATAACAACTAGTCTAGTAATTGTTATTAAAATCAAGATGCTATTAATAACTAAGATATTTATCAAATTAATACATTGAGCTTTGTAATCGTAAATAATAGTAGACAACTCTTGCTTTCAAATTTTATCTTTATTGAAAAACTTATATTTAAATATTTATCAATTAATAAAGAGACGAACAATATTGTTAAGATCGATTAGATATTTAAAGATAAATTAGTTCTTATTTATAGCCAAATTATTTAAATAGATAGATAGTTCGTTAATAATATCGCGAAATTTGATTTCGCTTGTTAATATTTTAACAATTAATAGTCTTAAAAGATTCGAATTCGACGAAAGTTCTTATTAGTGTATTTGACTCTTTAGATTTGTATATTTTAACAATCTTTTAATAATTTTTTTTGATTAAATCGATCTTCTTAAGATATACGATTGCGCAATAAAGATCTTGATAAAGATGTTTTAACTATTAAATTACAAAGATTAAACAAGTTAACAAATCTCGAGTTAAGTATTTAATTTAATAGATACTCTTCGAAAGATTCAAGTAAAAAAGATAGTTAAATATATTTCTCTTCGTTAGTAGTGTCGAGTTGATCAATTTTGTCAATTATTGTTTGGGCAAAGTTCTAATAAATAAACAATCAATAGACTTTTAAGTAAGTCTTGTAATCTTGTTATTTTATCTCAAGATTATAACGAATATAAACAAGAATAGAATTGATAAACTTGATTTGTTTAATAAATAAAAACATATTAGTAACAAATAGTTTTTGATCAAATTGTCGTTTTTGCTTTTAACTAGCGTGATCGTTGAGTCGAGTTTCAATTTAATCGAGTTAACTCGTCCAACTCTAATTCTAGAATTAGACAAATTTCCTAGTTTAACAAGATGAAGCGAGCGAAGAATACGCGTCGAGTGTTCAACTTAACTTATTTAATCACGTGACGTCATATGACGCGTTAATCATATGCGATTAGCGTGAATTCTACGTTAGTTCGATCGAGTTAACATGAATCTCGCGCTAGCTTAATCGAGTTAGCTCATAGATAAAATAAAATAAAATAAAATAAAATAAAATAAAATAAAATAAAATAAAATAAAATAAAATAAAATAAAATAAAATAAAATAAAATAAAATAAAATAAAATAAAATAAAATAAAATAAAAT